>Ga0075421_100008687_pt1 | contig 12498 bp, 10 predicted proteins | sample SoiMetdeltSBSDD5_FD_75292 | JGI IMG/M metagenome (GOLD analysis project Ga0075421, IMG submission 75292) | Bulk soil microbial communities from a Populus tree surrounding site in Tennessee, USA - Soil MetaG P. deltoides SBSDD5 | ecosystem: Environmental > Terrestrial > Soil > Tree plantation... | reverse complement strand
ACGCCGATGAGCCCGCGCTCGCGCTGCCCGTCGACCGGCACGTTGACGAACGGCGCCGCGAGGAGCTGGCCGTCGCGGATCACCCGCAGCGCCCCCTTCTGCTCGCAGACGAAGATGCGCCCGTCGGCGGCGATCGCCATCGCCGTCGGGCTCTGGAGGCCGGTGGCGACGACCGTCTCCGAGAAGCCGGGCGGCAGCTCGGTGGCGGCCGCCGGAGCGGCGCCGGCGACGATTGCCACGAGAACGGCGGCGACGGCGGGCGCGGCCCGGCGCAGCGCTTCGGCACCGCGCGCGCGATGGCGCGGCGGCGGCAACACCCACGCGAGCGCCGTCGCCAGCGCGAGCGCGAGCAGCACGCAGCCGGCGGCCAGGCCGGCGGGGCGGTAGAGCAGCTCCAGCCGATGGCGCCCGCCAGGCAGCCAGGCCCCGACCAGCGGCCCGTCGACGAGCACGGTGGCGTGCGGCTGGCCATCGACCAGCAGACGCCACCCGCCGTCCTGCAGGATGCTCGCGCCGAGAAGTCGCCGCTCGGGCGCGCTCGTCCGTGCCGACCAGCGGGCGGGCTCGTGCCGCGTCGTCTGCAGTTGGGCGCGTGGCGCCTGGCGTGCGCGCCAGCGACCCGAGCGGTTCCCCGCGGGCAGCTCCGACACCAGGGCCCGCGCCACGAAGTCGCGCGGGCGGGTGAGCCACGCGAGCCAGTCGCGGCCGTGGAAAGCGGTCGCCGACGGCGGCAGGAAGAAGCGCGGCATCGGCCGCGGATGCTCGTAGATCCAGAGCCCCGAGTCGCGGTAGGCGATCGGCAGGCCGAGGTCCACGCCGGGGTCGGTGACCACGTAGCGGACGCCGAGGAGGTCGTAGAGCCGCGACCCCGCCTGGCCGATCTGGTTGTAGTTCGAGAGCGTCACCTCGCCGGGGTCGCGCAGCCGGCCGACGAGATCCGAGTAACTCTGGGGACGAGCGGGGTTGTCGATGCGGACGTCGTTGAGCCCGTACATCTGGGAGAAGTTCGCCGGCAAGGCGCTGCCCATTCCGGCGAAGCGCGCGGTCCCGATGTGGGAGCGCAGGAAGCGGAGCGACGGCGTCCAGGGGTAGTAGAGGCGCGCCGGACCCGGCGCGAGAGCGTCGCCATGGAGCGTCCCGAGCTCGGCCGCGAGGACGACGACGAGCAACCAGGGCGCCGCCCGGCGCGCCTTCGCCCACCCCGTCCTGCGACTGCCGAGGAGCAGGAGCACGCCGGCGGCGACGGCGAGGGCGCTCGCCTGGAGCGCCAGCCAGCTCCCGTGTGCGGCGCCGACGCGCTCGCCGCTCGGCGGCGGATGGCCGAGGTACGCCCACACCAGCGCCGCTCCGACGACCGTCGCCGCGAGCGCGAGTCGCCGCGGCCCACGGTCGCCGTGGATCCACCGCTCCACCTCGCAGGCGGCGAGGAAGGCGGCAACGAGCCCGAGCAGGAGCACCAGCCGGTGGTTGTTGTGGACCGCCGACGGCCCGATGAGCGGCAGCTGCCCCAGATAGCGGTTGAGGTACGGCGGCTGCGCGAGCACCGCCATGCAGAACGCGCCGAAACCGGCCACCAGTCCCTCCTGCGCAAAGCGCTGGCGCCGGCGGATGGCCGCCGCGACGGCGAGCAGCGCGACGACGGCGCCGACGCAGGCGCTGCCGTCCTCCACGAAGTTGGCATACCCCCAGAACTGCTCGTGGTCGCCGAACGCGCGGTTGGCGATCGTCGAGAGCAGGTCGATCTCCACCCGTCGCTCCCACTCGCGGAGGACCGGGAGCTCGCGGAGGGCGGCAAAGAAGTCGCGGAGGCTGGGTGGAGCGAGGAACCAGCCGAGCGCCGCGGCGCGGTCGGTTCGAGGAAGGTAGCGCTGCTCGAGGAGGAGCACCGGGGCGACCAGCAGCCCGGCGAGCGCGATCGCACCACAGAAACGGAGGACGAACGGCGGGATCGGCGCCCCCGCTCGCCGTCGCTCCCAGGCACAGCCGCAGGCGAAGAGGGCGATGAACCCGCACGACTGCACCACGGTCTCGGGGTGTCCGCCGAGAAGCAGAGCCACCATCGTCGCAGCAAGCAGCGCGACGTCGCGGCGCCCCCCAACGCGGTGGCAGCGCGCCACGCCGTAGAGAGCCATCGGCGTCCATGCGACGGAGCTGGCGATCGGCCAGCCGAGCCAGAGCATGAGCCCGCCGCCGAGGCCGTAGGCGACGCTGCCGAAGACGGCGCTCGGCTCGCCGAGCCCCTGGCGCCGGAGGAGGAGGAACATGCCGACGAGCGCGACGAGGATGCGCAGCGCGCCGGTGACGCCGAGCGCGGCAGAGAGCGGCAGCGGATAGCCGGCGACGACGAGCGGCTGGAAGACCTGCGACTGGGGGTCGGCCATGAGCGGCATGCCGAGCCCCGCCCCTTCGTTCCACAGTGGCCAGCGCCCAGCGTCGTAGGCGCGGCGGACTTGCGCCTGCCAGGGCGTGATCTGGTGCACGAGGTCCCCCTGCAAGGCGTGGGTCTCTCGTTCGGGCAGCGGCAGCCCGTGGAACGGAGCGAATCCCGGCAGGTTGCCGAGCGGCAGGAGCACCATGCCGCCGACGAGGACCGGCGCGAACAGCAGGAAGACGAGGGTCGCAAAGATCGCGACGACCCGTCGCGGCACGGGGTCGTAGAAACGTCGCAGGACGGCGAAAAGCGCCCAGCCGAGCAGCAGCGTCCAGGCCGCAGGCAGCAGCGCGGCCGGAGCCCAGCTCGCGTCGATCACGGCCTCGGGACCATTCAAGTCTCGTCCGTGAGCCGCAACGCCCGCTTACACGCGAACCAGGCGTCCCGCAGCTTCCAGAAACGGCTCGCCCGCATGCGAGAGATCTCCGCCCGCGACTCGTTCGTCTCGTGCCGCGACACCGCGAGCTCCGCCTCGACGTCGGCGACGCGATGGCGGAGCGCCGCGATCTGCTCGGCGGCGCGCGCCTCGCGCTCGACGAGATCGCCCCGCAGCCGGTGCAGGTCGGCGCGCACTTCCCGCAGCTGCAGGGCACGGGTCTGGAGGGCCGCGCCGACGAGCCGCCCCGCCCAGATGGCACGGCGGCGACCCTCGCCGTCGACGGCGCGCAGGAGCAACACCGACCCCACCGGCGATGCGCCGGCCGGCAGCGCGGCGGAGATCGTCCAGCCGCTCCGCCCCGCCGACTCGCCGCGAGCCGCCGCGACGTCGCCGCGGTAGGTTGCGACCGGCGCCACGCCCAACGAAATGCCGTCGACGAGCGCCTCGACGGCGCTCACCGCGCCGCGCCGCGCGTGCGCCCAGCCGACGAGGTCGAGCCGGCGCGCGTCGACCGCGCACTCCTCGACCACCACTTCCGGCTCACCCACGAGGGCCAGGCCGGAGAACCCCTCCGCCGGGTCGAGCACCACCACCCAGAGGTCCTGATAGTTGCAGAGTACGCGCTCGAAGCGCCTCGCGGCGACACGCAGCCCGGTGGCGGCGAGAGCGGAGCGAACGAAGGCCTCGTCCACCCACGTCGAGCCGTAATCGTCGGTCGCCAGCTCGGCAATCTCGCTGTGGGGCTGGAAGCAGCAGCCCGAGGCCGGCCGCTGCTCGGGCGGCAGCAGGGCGAGCTCGTGGGTGCTGAAGGCGAGCACGCCGCCCGCGCCGAGCCGGCCGAGCAACGCGGCGAGCCAGGGCGCGAAGCGCGCCTCCGGGAGGTGCGTGAAGAGCGAGGTGACGAGGATGGCGTCGAAACCGCCGGGGAGCTCGAGCTCCTCCACGCGCGCGCTCGACGGCGCCGCGCGGACGCCGAGGACCCGCCGCTGGAAGGCGATCGCCTCGGGGAGCACGTCGCTCGCGGTCACCGCGTCGGCCGCCACCTCGTCGAGCAGGAAGCGCGTGACCCGGCCGTAGCCGCTGGCGAAGTCGAGGAGCGACCCGACACGCCTCGGGTCGCCGAAACGCCAGCGCAGGACCTCGAGCAGCACCGCCGCGATGCTCGCGCCGCTCCTGTAGTACTCGCAGAGCGCCTGCTCGGCGTCGCCGCCGTGAAGGTCGCGAAGGAACGCCAGCATCTCGTCGCCGGGATCGACGGCGAGCCGCGGATCGCCGGGCGAGCGACCCCACTCGGCGAGCAAGGCCTCGACCGGCGAGGAGGGAGCCGCGACGAGGGCTTCCGGCATGGCCCGCGAGCATAGCAACCGCTCCGGCGGCTTCCGCTCCACGGGATATCGTTGGCCCCCGTCCAGGGTCTGCGATGACAACGGCCATCGAACCTGCAGCCACACGGTTGCTCGCCGCCTTCCGCGCCGACGTCCTGCACGGCGCGCCGCTGCCGTGCACGAGCGTCCACCCCGACGACTTCATGCTGCGCTTCTTCCTGCTGCACCACCACGGGCACTGGGAGGGAGCGCTCTTCGAGTACTTCCGCTCGGGGCTCGGCGCGAGCCGCGTCATCGGCGGCCTGCTCCACCACTGGTTCGGGCCCTCGCTGCGCGAGCTCTCCGTGCTCGACTTCGCCAGCGGCTTCGGTCGCGTCACGCGCTGGCTGATGCAGGAGCTCGCGCCGCGCCGGGTCTGGGTGTCCGACATCTTCCCCGCCGCGGTGGAGTTCCAGCGGCGCGCCTTCGGGGTCCACGGTTTCTCCTCGACGGCTCACCCCGAGCAGCTCGAGTGCGGCGAGACCTTCGACTGCGTGATCGCCTCCTCGCTGTTCAGCCACCTCCCCGAAGAGACCTTCGAGCCGTGGCTGCGGCGGCTCTACGGGCTCCTCCGCCCCGGCGGGGTGCTGCTCTTCAGCGTTCACGACCGTTCCATTCGCGAGCCGGCGACGGCTCCCCATCCGGAGAGCGGTCTCGAGTTCGACCGCCTCTCCGAGATCCCCGAGCTGGCAGCCGACCGCTACGGGACGAGCTGGGTCGACGAGCCCTTCGTGCGCGCGGCGGTCTCGGCGGCGTGCGGCGGCTCGCCTTGCGTGCGCTTGCCGCGCGCCCTCTGGTCGTTCCAGGACCTCTACGCCGTGGGCAAGGGGCGAGAGCTCACCCCTCCTCCGCGCGTGGCCCACGAGCCGATCGGTTTCCTCGAAGGGGCGACGCGATCCCCCAGCGGGCGCTGGCTCAGCCTGCACGGCTGGACGCACGACCCTCTGGGCACCGGCGTCGCGCAGCTCGACATCCGCCTCGACGGCGAGCGCGTCGCCGCCTGCCCCGTCGACTTCCCGCGCGAGGACGTCGCCGCGGCGCTGGGGCTGCCGGACGTCGTCGGCGGCTTCTCCATCAGCGTCGCCTCCAGCGGCGCGACGATGCCGGGCGAGACGCAACTCTCACTCATCGCCGTGGGCAAGAATGGGAGCGAGTTTCCGCTCCACCTCGGCACGGTCGAAGCGACCGTGATGGGTCTCCTCGTCCGCGACCAGTCGCGTGCCGGCCAGGCCATGGCCCTGCGCCTGCGCGGCGAGGAGGAAGCGCGGATCGACGCCGAGCGGCGCGCTGCGGCCGCGCTCGCCGAGCGCGCCGACGCCGAAGGCCGTGCCGCCGCCGCCGCGGCATCCGGCGAGCTCCTCCACCGCGAGGTCGAAGTGATGCGGCAGAGCCGGTTCTGGAAGTTGAGGGACGCCTGGTGGAGCCTCAAGGGAAGGATCCGGCCGGACTCCTAGGGGGGCGCTTGCGGCAGGCGGCCGCGATCGTCCTGTTGTTGTGGGCGGGCGCCGCCTTCGCATGGGAGGGCTGGGCAGCGCTCACGGACTGGCGCCGGCGCGGACGATTCGCCGCGACCTCGTTCTACTGGCGCTTCGAGGTGGCCGAGACGATGGCCCTCGAGCGCTGTCTCGGCCGCGCCGCGCAGTTGATGCCGGTGGGGTGCGCGGTGGCGGTGTACGACCCCACGCAGGACTTCTTCCGCTGGCGCTGGGCGGCCTACCTGCTGCCCGCGTACGACGTGGTGATCAGCCGCGACGCCGAGCGGGCAGGCGCGAGCTTCTACGTCTCCCTCGACCAGCAGCCCCCACGCGGCCAGCTGCTGATGACGCGGCCGGGTTGCCAGGTGTACCGGCTGCGGTGAGCGCGCGCACGCTCGCCGCACCGCTGCTCGTCGCCGCGCTCCTCGCGCTGGCCGGGGGCGGCCTCGTGCGGCGCCAGCCCGTGAGCCTGCTGCAACGAGCCGTGCTGGCGCTCCTCGCCGGCATCGTGATGCTGCAAGTGGCGCTCGGTCTGGGCGACGCTCTCGGGCTTGGATGGTCGGCCGCCTTCGTCGCCGCGGTGCTGGCCGTCGGCGCGGTGTCTCCCTGGCTTCTCCCCCGATCTCCAGCGGCGAGGACGGCGCCCACGGTCGCGGGGAGCACGGCGGCGCCACCCGGCTGGGGCGACGCGCTGGCGCTCGTCGCGGTGGCCGTCTTCGCGGCGTTCGCCGCCAGCCGCTGGGTCGGCAATCCCGATTTCGTTTACCACTGGGGGCTCAAGGGTCACCGGTTCCTGCTCTCCCACGGCGTCGACTTCGCGTACCTCGCGAAGCCGTGGAACTGGGTGATCCACCCCGACTACCCGAACCTCTATCCGGGCCTGCTCGCCGCCACCGCCGTCGTCGCCGGCCGCTGGGACGACCACGGCCTGCTGCTCTGGTCGCCGCTGCTGCTGCTCGCCATCACGGTTTCGCTGCGCGAGACCCTCGGCGCCGAGGCGGTGCCCGCCTTCCGCCGTCATGCCGTCGTGGCGTCGACCGCGCTCGGCTGCGCGGCGTTCGGCATCGGCCACAAGATGGCGGGGGCCGCCGACTGGCTGCCCTGCCTCGCCCTCGTCGTGGCGCTACCGGCGCTGGTGCGCCCGCCCGACGGTGCGGGCGACCTGCGGCTCGGCCTCTGCGCCGCGCTCGCCGCCGGCGCGAAGATCGAGGGGCTCCCGCTGGCGGTGTCGCTCGTCCTCGTCCAGCTCGTGCGTCACGCGCGGCGGAGGCAACGCCCGGGCGCGGGGGCGATCGCGGCGCTCGTGCTTCCGCTCGCCCTCGTGGTCGGGCCCTGGGTGTGGGGGGTCGGGCGTCACGGGCTCTTCCAGCCCGACAACGCCGGGAGCGCGAGCGTAAGACGGCTGGTCGCCGTGGTCCCGGCGATCGCGCAGGCGGCCAACACGGGCACGTGGCACGGCCTCCCCTATCTGCTCCTGCTGATACCGCTGCTCGTGGCAACTGCGCCGCGACTGCGGGCCTTCGCGACAGTGGCCCTGCTGCAGCTCGCCTTCTACCTCTGGACCTACGCCGCCTCGCCGCTCGACGACGTGGGGTTCCTCGTGCTCACGAGCTTTCCGCGGCTGCTGCTGCACCTGGTGCCGGCGACGATCGCCGCGGCGGCGATCGCCTGGCTCGCCGGGCCCGAGGCCGAGTCGGTTGGCTCAGGCCGAGGAGCGACGCGGGATGGCTACGGAGGCGGCGCGCGCACTGCGGACCTGGATCATCTCGCCGACGACGGCGATGGCGATCTCGCCCGGCGTGTCGCCGCCGATCGGCAGCCCGATGGGGGCGCGTAGCCCGGCCCCGTCGAGCGTGATGCCCTCGAGCGAGAGTCCCTGGCGCTCGACCTCGCGTCGCACCCGCGCGATCTTGCGCCGGCTGCCCATGAGGCCGAGGTAGACGAGGCGCGCCGGTGCCTGGCGCGCGACGGCCGCCAGGGCCGCCGCGTCGGTCTCCCAGCAACGCGAGACGATCGCGACGTAGAGCTCGCGTCCCGCGAACGGCGCCAGGAAGTCCTCCTGGTAGTCGCGCGACACGGCCACCGGCCGCGTCGCGGTCGGGAAGAGCGCGGGCTCGCGGAAGTGCGGGCGGTCCTCGGCGACGGCGGAGTCGAAACCGGCGAGCGCCGCGGCGCGGACGACCGCCTGCCCCACCGGGCCGCCTCCACAGACGACGACGAGGGGCGGCGCCGACAGCACCTCGAGGAGAACCTCCATGAAGCCACCGCAGACCATGCCGGTGGGCTCGCCCTGCACGGCCTTCTCGGTGAGGTAGTAGCGCTTGACCTCCGATGCCGCGGTGGGCGTCTCGAGGAGCGCCGCGGCGTCGGCCGCCGCCATCGCCTCGAAGGAGCCTCCGCCGAGGTTCCCGAAGACGCTGCCGTCGGGGCGCACGAGGAGCTTCCAGCCCACCTTGCCCGGAGTCGACCCTTCCACGCGCACGACCTGACAGAGCGCGGCGCGCCCCTGCTCGCGCACCGTGCGCTCCGCCTCGGCGAGCACCTCGAGCGGTACCGGAGCGGTCACGGCACCAGCGTAGCACCGGCTCCGGGGCGGGCCGGCGCCGGTCGCGGTGGCAGGTGCCTGGGCAGGAAGCGCCAGAGGTAGACGACGATGAGGAGGTCCGTGGCCACCACGACCAGCCGGAACGTCGTGGCGTGCGCGGCGAGGGCGCCGAGCGCGAACAGCCCAGCGATCCCCATCACCACCAGCGCGAGGTCGCGCACGAGCCACGAGCGGTACCAGATGCCGACGGCAAGCACGAGCTTGATGACGCCGAGCGCCAGCAGGCCGAGGCTCGCCGCCCGCAGCTGCGCCGGCTGCATCGGAGTGTGGGCGAGGAGCCAGTTGGCGAGCTGGTCCTGCGGGTCGTCGGCGAGCTCGGCGCGCAGGAGCGCCGGCGCCGAGGTGACGAAGGCACCCGCCAGCAGCTCGAGGGTCCCCCAGATCGCCTTGTAGGCGACGATCAGCAGGAGACCAACTGGCCGCCTCGTCGCCATGTATCCAGCATACAGGCCGGCGACAAACGGTGCGGCGGAGCTACAGCCGGTAAAGCATCCAGTAGATGACGACGCCCGTCACCGACACGTAGAGCCAGATCGGCAGCGTCCACCGCGCCAGCGCTCGGTGGAGGACGAAGCGACGGCGGAGCGCCCGCGACAGCGTCCAGACGGCGAGAAACGGCACCGTCGCGGCGAGCGCCGTGTGAGTGAGGAGGATGCCGAGATAGAGGTTGCGCACCCAACCCGTCCCCTGGAAGCGCACGCTCCCGACCGCCGCGTGGTAGATGAGGTACGAGGTCAGGAACGCCGTCGAGAGGACGAGCGCGGTGATCATCGCCGCGCGATGCGCCCGCCAGCGGCCGCGCCGGATCAACCAGAAGCCGATGAGCAGGGTGACGGCGCTGGCGCCGTTGAGCAGCGCGTTGAGCGCTGGCAGGTCGCGTACGGTCACGGCGAGGACCCGACGTCGCCGTTGCCGGCAGCGAGCCACGCCGCATCGCGCAGCAGTCGGCCGAGGGCCCCCTCGTCGAAGCCGTCGTAGTAGCCGCGCACCCGACCGCGCCCGTCGACGAGCACGAAACGCGTGCTGTGCGTCACCGGCTCGAGGGCGGCGCGCGGGTCGTCGGGCGAGGCGGCAGCGACGCCGAGCTTCAGGCCCTCGACGGCGAAGCGGCGCACCTCGGCCTCGCCGCCGGTCAGGAAGAGCCAGTCCGTCGCCTCGGCCTTGTGGAGGCGAGCGTAGTCGGCGAGCACCGCGGGCGTGTCGTGCGCGGGGTCCACCGAGACACTGACCCGCCGGACGCCGGGCGCGAGCCGCGAGCCGAGCGACACCATGCGCTCGGTCATGCGCGGGCAGGAGATCTGGCAACGGGTGAAGACGAGGTCGACGATCCACGGGCCGCCGGCCAGCGTGGCGTTGGTGACCACGGCGCCGCTCTTGTCGACGAGAGAGAAGGCGGGCAGATCGGCGAAGACGGGCAGCGACGGCGGCGGCTGCCTCCCCCACCACCAGACGAGGCCCAGGCCGACCGTCATCATCAGCAGGAAGGCGCCGAGCACCATCGGCAGCCAGCGGACGGGTGCTGGCGCGGTCGCGGTGGGATCGGCGGTCGCGCTCACCGGCCCGACCTAGAAGAGCCGATCGGCCGCCAGGGCGGCGAGCACGACGGGCAGGTAGAACACCGAGACCAGCATCAGCCGCTTGGCGGCGGGGGCGCTGCGGTCGAGCGCGAAGGCGGCGCTGGCGGCGAGGAACCAGACGCCCGCGACAATGGCGCCCGTGAAGTAGACGGCGCCTGCGAGACCGATGGCCGACGGCAGGAGGCTCACCGGCACCAGCGCGGCGCAGTAGAGCAGCGCCTGCCGCGACGTGCGGAGCCCGTCCTCGTCGTTCACGGACAGCATCGGGAAGCCGCCGCGCGCGTAGTCGGCGCGGTAGATCCAGGCGATCGAGAGGAAGTGGGGCATCTGCCAGAAGAAGAGGAGGGCGAACAGGGCCCACGCCCCCGGGCCGAGCGAGCCGCGGACCGCCGCCCAGCCGATCATCGGCGGTACGGCGCCGGGAATGGCGCCGACGACGGTGGCGAGGGAGCTCACCTTCTTGAGCGGCGTGTAGACGCCGACGTAGCCGACGAGCGTCGCCGCCGCCAGGCCCGCGGCGAGGAAGTTGGCACCCAGCGCCAGCTCGAGGAGCCCGGCCGCGCCGAGCAGCGCGGCACAGAGCACCGCGGCGTCGGGCTGCAGGCGGCCCGCCGGCAGCGGCCGTTGCGCGGTGCGACGCATGAGAGCGTCGGCGTCGCGCTCGACGACCTGGTTGAGAGCGGATGCTGCGGCCGCGACGAGGGCGGTGCCGAGCAGCGTGTGCACCCAGAGCGCCGGCGACGTCGGCCCCTGGGCTCCGAGCAGCATGCCCGCCGCGGCGGAGAGCGCCACCATCGCGGTGATGCCCGACTTGGTGAGGCCGAGAAGGTCGCGGAGGCGCACTCCGGTGGTCGCCGCCAAGGTGCCCTCGCGCATGGGGCGGGGAGCATAGCAGGCGCACTGTTGACCTCGTCCCGCACCTCCGTGATAGCTTGTGACGGTCGTCACAAGCGGCGGTACGCGCCGCTTCGAGTGCTGGTATGGTGGGCGCCGCATCGGGAGCGCCACAGCCAGTCGGTACGCATCGCAGGCGCCGAAAATGACGCGAGCGAGGTGACGGCAATCGGGGAGAAGCGATGGCGCAGATCTTCCATCCGAGCACCAACACGATCTCGCGGGTCAGCATCTTCGGGCTGATCTTCTTCGTCGCCTTCGCGGGCTGGCTCGCGATGGCGATCGATCGCTCTCCGGCGGTGACGCGCGAGCGCCAGATCGTCGAGCAACCGGTCCCCTTCAGCCACGATCACCACGTCGGCGAGGTGGGGATCGACTGCCGCTACTGCCACACGTCGGTCGAGAAGAGCGGCTTCGCCGGCATCCCGCCGACGGCTACCTGCATGGGATGCCATTCCGTCCTCTTCGCCGACTCCCCCATCCTCGAGCCGGTGCGCGCGAGCTTCCGCGACGGCACGCCGCTGCACTGGACGCGCGTCTACGACGTCCCCGACTTCGTCTACTTCAACCACAGCATCCACGTGGCGAAGGGGATCGGCTGCACGAGCTGCCACGGCGAGATCGGTCGCATGCCGATCACCTGGAAAGCCGTGAGCCTGAAGATGGAGTGGTGCCTCGACTGCCACCGCGACCCCGCGAAGAACGTGCGGCCGCGCGAGGAAGTCTTCAACCCGAACTGGGATCCCACCTCCTTGAGCTCGGCGCAGCGCGCCGCCCTCGTCAAGGAGTACAGGATCGTCAGCAAGACCAGCTGCTCGGTCTGCCACCGCTGAGAGCGTCGCGGCCGTGAAGGAAACCCCCATGAGCGATCCCGAGCTAACGGCGCCCACCGCCGAGGCCGGATCGTCGCCCCTGAGCTCCTGCGCCGAGGGCACTTGCGGCTGCGGCAAGGGAGCGGCGACGCCGTCGCTCTGGCGGACCCGCGACGAGATCGAGTCGAACGAGGCGTTCCAGGAGGCGATCGAGAACGAGTTTCCGCGCCAGGCGGCACCGCTCGCCCTCGGCGTCGACCGCCGCCGGTTCATGCAGCTCATGGGCGCCTCCCTGGCGCTCGGCGGCGCGGCCGCGTGCACCAAGCAGCCGCTCGAGAAGATCGTCCCGTACGTCAAGCAGCCGGAGGACATCGTCCCCGGCATCCCCCTCACCTTCGCCACGGCGGCGCCGATCGGCGGCTACTCGCTCGGCGTCCTCGCCACCAGCCACATGGGGCGGCCGACGAAGATCGAGGGGAACCCCGAGCACCCGGCGAGCCTCGGCAGCACCGACGTCTTCGCGCAGGCCTCGGTGCTCGGCCTCTACGACCCCGACCGCAGCAAGACCATCACCAACGGCGGGCGCATCCGCACCTGGGAGGCGTTCGTCGAGGCGCTCACGCTCGAGATGGCGACGCAGGAGGGCACCGGCGGTGCCGGCCTGCGCATCCTCTCCGGCGTCGTCACCTCCCCGGCGCTCGCAGCGCAGATCGCGGCGGTGCTGGCGCACTTCCCGGGAGCGCGCTGGTATCAGTGGCAGCCGGTCAACGACCGCAGCGCGGTGCTCGCCAGTCGCAGCGCCTTCGGCCGCGACGTCGAGACGCGCTACGACCTGTCCAAGGCGCAGATCGTCGTCACGCTCGACTGCGACCTGCTCGGCCAGGGGCCCGGCGCCGTTCGCTACTCGCGCGACTTCGCGCGCGGCCGGCGGGTCTGGGAGGCCGGCGGCGTATTCAACCGC
>Ga0075421_100008686_pt1 | contig 12498 bp, 10 predicted proteins | sample SoiMetdeltSBSDD5_FD_75292 | JGI IMG/M metagenome (GOLD analysis project Ga0075421, IMG submission 75292) | Bulk soil microbial communities from a Populus tree surrounding site in Tennessee, USA - Soil MetaG P. deltoides SBSDD5 | ecosystem: Environmental > Terrestrial > Soil > Tree plantation... | reverse complement strand
GTCGTTGGTGTCGGTGTAGTGCCGGCCCTTCTCGTCCTCGGTGATCTCCACCGTGTGGCCCTGGCCGCGGATGGTGGTCTTGATCGGCTCCTCCTGGCCGCCGGGCTTGATGCGGGCGCGCTCGTCGATGGTGGTGACCTGCGCCTTCCCGTCCTTCGGCGTGACCTCCTGGCGCGTCTGGTAGTGCGCCACGCCGTGGTCCACGGTCCGCTTGAAGTCGTCCACCCGGCGCTCGCCGCTCCCCTTGTCCAGGCTGGCCCGGTGCCGGGTGGCGACGCGGCCGTCGTCCCCGTACGAGGTGGTGGTGGTGGTCGTCTGCTTCAGCTCCGGCCGGCGGTCCTTCGGGTCGCCCACCACGCCGTCGTTGGAGTCCCACAGCTTCTGGGTCTCCGTCACCGAGCCGTTCTTGTTCAGCTGGGTGTGGGTGGTGATGGTCTCCTGCCGGCTCTTGATGAACAGCTGCGAGTCCTTGGACTGACCGTCCGCCGACTGGCGCTCCAGCAGCAGCGTGGTCCCCTTGCCCTCGCCGCTGTGCTGGGAGACGCGGGTCTTCCCCTGCGACCAGTGGTGCTCGTCGGCGATGACGTGCTTCTTCCCTTCGGCGTCGGTGGTGGAGATGTTGATGTTGCTCTCGATCACCGGCTTGCCGCCTTCGAACGCGTCGTCGATCTTCCCCGGCAGGTCGACGTCCTTGCCCTTCCTCTCCTTGAACTGCGCCGAGGCGTCGCGGGTGGTCTTCACCCGGCCCGAGTCCTCGAAGGTCAGCGCCTGCTCCTTCTTGGAGACGTCGCCCCCGTCGGACTCGAAGGACACCGTCTTCTGGCTCACCCGCCCGGGGTCGTAGCCCACCACGCCGCCGCCCAGCTCATCCATCCGGGACGGGGCGCCCGGGTACTCCTCGGACTTGATCTCGTAGGCCTCCGCCTTGAACCTGTCCCCGCCGCCCTCCACCTTCTGGCGCTCCTGCACCCAGTGGTCGCCCTGCTTGCGCGTCTCCTCCAGCGTCGCCTTGGGCGGCCGGTCGCCGGAGATCTCCAGGTACGTCTGGCGGGTGATGGAGCTGCCCTCGATGTAGCTCTCCTTGTAGATGGTCTTCCCGTCCCGCTTCTCGATCTCCACCCGGTAGTTCTTGTCGCCCTGGTGCGACCGGATCTCCCCCGCCCGGAGCTGTAGCTCGTCGCGGGCCTTCTCCACGTACTCGCGGCCCTCGGTGCGGACCTCCTCGCGCTGGTTGCGGACGTCCCGGTCCGAGACCGTCACCGTCTGCTTCGCCGCCGCCTGCCCCTTGTCCACCGGCTTCGCGGCGGTGCCGTGGTACGTGTCGGCGGCGCCCGCCGGCTTCGCGGTGTTGGCGGCGGCCGGCCTGGCGGTGGTGGCGGGGTGCGCCGCGGGGGGCGTGGGTGACGCTGGTCGACTGCGGGGACCGTCGAGCATGGCGGAGGACCTCTGGGGGGAGTTCGCCAAGGACGATTCTCGCCCTCGCGGGGCCGCCGGATTCGCGAAATTCTGTGAAGAAGGCTCGCAATTCCGGGCACTTACTGTGCGCCGGAGACACACCTGGACTCACTGAACGCGCAATCCTGAATTAACAAACGGGCCGGTTCGGCGTTCTGATAGGTGCTTCCTCCCGCTCTCTTGGTGAGGACGGCGCTCGCCCGGCGGTTTTGCTTCGACCCCCCGCCGGTGCGAGCCGCTTCTTACCAGGCGGGTCTGACGATCGCCTGGGACGGCGGGGGTTCGCTGCTGTAGAAGCGCTGGGTAGATGCCGTCGAAGCAAGCGCCTCCCAGCACCATCGCGCGGGGCGCCGTCACCAAGCTGCTCTCGATGCTCCCGGAGCTCGGCCTGGAGCCCGCCGAGGTCTGCGCGGAGGGCGGCTTCGACCTCACGTCCTCCGAGGAGGTCGACGCCCGGGTGCCGCTACCGGTGCTGCACGCCCTGTGGGAGGCGGTGATGGCGCGCAGCGACCGCGCCGACCTCGCGCTGGTCGTCGCGCAGCGCTACCAGCCCGGCGACTACGGCCTGGTCGCGTTCGTCGCCATGGCGAGCGCCACCGTCCGCGAGGCCCTCGAGCAGATGGGGCGCCACCTCCGTCTCTGGGCCCAGCAGCCGGAGCTGAGCCTGCGCGACGACGGAGTGATCGAGGTGAGCTACCGCGCGCCCTTCGCCGATCGTCCCGGCCTGCACCGCGCCACCGAGGCCACGCTCGCCGAGCCTCTCCACGCGCTGCGGCAGGTCACCCAGCGGCACGTGGTGGCGCAGGAGGTCCGCTTCAGCCATCCCGCTCCGCGAGGCCCCGGAGGTCGCGAGGCCTTCGAGGCGTTCTTCGGCTCGCCGGTCCACTTCGACCAGCCCTCGAGCCAGATGCGGCTGCCGCCCGAGGTCCTCGCCATGCCGCTGCCCCGGATGGACCCGGAGCTGAGCCGGTTCCTGCAGGGCCTCGCGAGCGACGCGCTGGCCCGGTCCGCCGCGCCGGAGCCCCTGGTGGACCTCCGCCGCGTCCTCGCGGAGCAGATGCAGCGCGGGGTCCCCTCGCTGGCCCAGGTGGCTCATGGCCTGGCCCTGAGCGAGCGCACGCTCCGGCGCCGCCTGATGGAGGCGGGCACCACCTTCCGCGGGCTCTACGACCAGACGCGCGCCGAGCTGGCCCGGAGCTACATGGACGACCGGCGCCTCCCCCTCTCCGAGGTCGCCTTCCTGCTCGGCTTCTCCGAGCCCAGCGCCTTCAACCGGGCCTTCAAACGGTGGACCGGCTCGACCCCCGGCGCATGGCGGCAGCGCCGGGGGTGAGCTTCAAGCCGTGTTGGGCCCTACGGATCACACAGGGTGTTGAAGCGGTACGCCGTGTAGCCCGCGAGGTAGGTCCCCGGGTTGATGGTCCGCTTGACCACCCGGTCGAAGCTGCCGGTGGTGGTCGCCTCCCAGACGTAGGCGCTGCTCGTGGAGGTATAGGTGACGATCAGCACCACGTGGACCCCGGGCTTGTCGAGGATGTCGCCGACCTTGAGGGACGCCCAGCTGATCGCCGTCGAGAGGCTGGGCAGGGTGCCCGTGCCGTACTTCTGGGAGAGCCCCCAGGCCCGGCTGACGAAACCCGAGCAATCCACGCCCTTGCTGCACCCCTCGGACCCGGCCGTGTCGATGTCCCCGGCCTGGGAGGTGCCGGGGCTCATATAGCTGTTGAAGCCGGACACCGAGTCAAAGCCGTTCCAGTCATACGAGACGCTGTAGTAGTTGCCGGCGCTGTACAGGTAGCGCGGCTTGATGCGTCCGGCGCAAGCCCCGCTGATATTGGTGCTGCTGAGATAGTGGCTGTTGTTGATGTAGGCGTTGGCCCTGCTGGCGATCGTGCTGCGGTAGGTGGTGCAGGCCAGCGAGAGCTGGGGAGCGACCGGCTCGAACGAGTCCTCGGGCAGGATGGGCACCAGGCGCGGCATGAAGCTCAGGCGCGCCACCAGCACCCTGTCCGCCTGCGCCAGCAGTCCGTACACCTGGCCGTCAGGGCCCACGGCCAGGGCCTGCTCGACCGGAACCGCCTGTTCGCCGATCGGGAAGCGCGCCATCCCCGCCAGCCTCCCCGCCGGGGTGTACTGGCGGACGATCCGGTCGATGTGGATCGTGCCGGCGCGATCTTGTTTCAGCTCGTCCACCATCACGTAGTGGTCCCGGCCATTGCGCCCCAGCACCTCGAGGCCGACCAGGTGGTTGTCGACGGCGATCTGGACGGTCGTCTTGCCCAGGGCCAGGCCGGCCCGGGATGAAACCAGGTTGGCCAGCAACGACTGCTGCTCCGCCGGAGCAGGCAGCCGCTCCACCAGCCGCCCGTCGTGGGTCAGGTGCAACAGCACGGGCTCCTGCGCCGCCGCATCCAGCGCGAACACGCCGTCCGCGGTGACCTGCAGGCGTGAGATGCCGACCGCCTGGCCGTTCAGGTCGACGGTGCCCAGCCTGAGACCCCGGGCGTCGTAGTGCAGCAGGTTGTTGCTGTACGTGTTGGCCACCCAGAAGCTGCCGTCCGGGGCGACGGCCAGCGCCATGGGTCCCCATTGCCGCTCTTCCGCGACGGGAGGGGAGTACTGGACGCCGTCTTCGCCCAGCGGCACCTCGAAGACGACCGTGTATTCGGGCCCGATCGTCCCGGCGGGTCCCCGGGAGGGGCTCATTGCCGACAGAGCAACCAGGACGGCAGACGTGAACAGGAATCGTGCGATCTGTTTCATGGCAATCTCCTTGAACCGTCCGTGCGCTACCCTTCGAGGATGCCGTTGGGCTTGCAGAGCTTGAAGCCGGCGTTCACGAGGTCCGTCCAGGAGGTGGTCGTCCGCCGGACCCGGTCCTTCTGCGTGGAGAACACCGAACCCTCCTCGATATACGTGATGGTCGAGGTGGTCTTGCTCTCGACGATCATGAAGTGGTTGTTCGTCGCCGTGCTGCTGTAGCGCTTGAGGATGTCGCCGGGCTTCGCGTAGGTGATGCTCTGGACGGCGTAGGCCGGGCACGCGCCGTTGATGAAGCTGGGCGTGGTGTACTCGTTGTCGCCGACCCCGAACGCCTTGCCCACGAACCCGGCGCAGTCCAGCCCCAGCACGCCGCACGACCGGGCCACGCTGGTGAGGGTGACGGTGCCCGTCAGGTAGAGGCCGATCCCGGAGGGGTGGGCCCTCGTCTTGCACGTGGTGAATACGGCCTTGCTGTCATAGCCGGCCTTCTTGTACGGAAAGCCGTAGACGGTGACTCCGGACGAGAAGGCGCCGCTCGTCAACATCGTGTACCCGCAGCTTCTCCGGCCGGTGGGGTTGGCGAGGTTGCCCGAGGCGGGGGTCCAGGCGAAGGTCCTGTAGCTGTTCGCGTTGGCGATCACCTGGCTGCGCGTGATCGCCGGGAAATAGGTGCCCCCTCGATCCACCCGCGCCGCCGCACAGTCCACCAGTCCCTGGCTGGTGGAGTCGATCTCGTCGACCGCCGGGGCCTCATCTCCGGTCCCGTCAGTCTCGTCCATTCCGGGCAGGTCGGGCCCGCAGGCCAGCGACAACGAAATCGTTGCAACACAGAGCAATCCAATTCGCATGATGTGTTTCCTCGCGTGACGGTGGGGGGCCTGAACCGGGGCGCCCGCGTCACCCGGGCACCTCGTGAAGCGGCGTGGAGATATCAGCAATACACTTCGACGTGATTGACCGGGCGAGGCCAAAAACATGACTCGCGCGGCCAGGGCAGCGGATTACCGCCACCTCTTGATGGTTCGTCTCCGGATGCCGGGGGGATGAAGCGGAGGATGGCTCACGGGCGACTCCTTCCAGTGATTGACGGGACGACCTCGCAGCCCAGCAGGACCACCCGCATCCGCTCCTGGCCGGCGAGCTTTCCGCGGACGGTGATGGGCTGGCCCGGAGACAGGCCGGCCGCGGCCCGCTCCAGCGCACGCCCGCCCTGGCAGGCGCACGGGGACTCCTTGCTGCCGAGTTGCTTCACCACCACCAGGGCAGTGACCTGCGGATCCCGCCGGTCCACCTCCAGCAGGACGCCGGAGACGGCCACGGTCTTGAAACGGTACCGCTCGTCGGCGGCGCGCTCGTCGGCGAGGTAGTCGCGGATGAGCTGGTCGATCTCCACCTCCACCTCGGTGGCGCCGAGCGGGGTGTCCATCCCGACCGTGACCTGCGGTGAGGTCCCGCGGCCAACCCTCGCGGGCGCCGCCGGCGGGCGGGGCCAGGCCAGCGCGCCCGCCGCCAGCGTGGCCGCGAAGCCACCGCACAGCGCCACCCACCTCCACCCGGAGGAGCTGAAGGAACCGTTCATGGCGGGTCTCCGGGCGCTCGTCAGTTGCAGTAGTCGGGGGAGCCGGACGGCGCGATGACGCACGTCCGGTTGGTGAAGCCGACCTCGCACTGGGTGACGCTGGAGAGCGAGCCGCCCGAGGTGAAGTTGTAGAGCGTCTTGGAGTACCCGCCCACGCAGTCGTTCCCGCACCAGGAGCCGCCGCCGCAGAACGTGGTGTGCGCGCAGTAGTCGGGGTAACCGGTCGGCGCGATGGTGCAGCCCGCCGCGCACGCCTGGTCGCGGTCGGGAGCCATGTTGTTGCCGGGGCAGTGATAGTTGTGGCCCGGGACGCCGTTCTGGATGCACGCGCCGTCGTTGGCGCACCACCAGCCGCCGCCCCCGCAGTTCGCCGAGCACCACGGCGAGGCGGTGGTGCACGTCTTGGGGTACGCCGTGCTGGGCAGGCACACCTTCGGCAGCGGGCCGTTGTTGCAGCCGCACCAGTTGGACTGGCAGTCGGAGTCCTGGTTGCACTGCGCCCAGTTGGGGAGCCCGCCGGAGATGGGGACCCTCAGCGTGTACACGCCGGTGCCGGTGTGGCCGCGCCAGTACTCCTTGTTGAAGTCGGTGACCTCCAGGAAGCCGTAGCCCACCTGGGTGCCCGCCTGCACCCGCACGATCAGCACGCCGTTGGCGATCCCGTGCGTGTGGTCGACGGTGCCGTCGGCGTCGAAGGGACAGCGCGGGAGGGTGAGCTTGCCGCTGGCGTCCGTGGTGTACTGGTAATCAGGCGTGTTGTCGTAGACCTTCCCGTACCAGGTGGAGCCGGTCCCGGTGGCGCGGTAGACCTTCACGTTCGCGCCGGCCAGCGGCGCGCCGGCCGAGTTGAGCACCTGCACCTGGTTCTGCGACGGCAGGTCGGAGTTGAGGTAGACGCCGATGTTGCCCGGCGCGTTGTAGTTCCCCAGCGTCGCGCGCGCCCCCGCGATGCGGTTGAGCGCGCGGGCGGAGTGCTCGTCCAGCTTCGAGTAGTCGCCCCCCATCAGGCCGTTGTTGTTCTGGGCGTGCACCATGGTGGAGCCGGAGACGAACGGCAGGTAGCTGGTGCCCGGGATCGGCACCCCACCCTCGGTGATGTAGATCTTGTCCGGCCCCGTGGTGTGGTGGACGTCGAACCCGTAGGTGTCCACCAGGTAGCGCGCGTGGCCCAGCTCGTGGAACAGCGAGCCCTCGTAATAGAACGGGTTGCTCTCCGAGACGGTGGTGTTGTCCGAGTAGAACGGGTTGGCGGGCGGCATCTGGCTGCCGACGAAGCCCCACTGCAGGTCCACCGTCCGGTCGTTCTCGTTGGGCCGGTTGGTGGCGGGGCCGCCGCCCGAGAGCGGAAGGCTCCCGTTGGGCACGATGATGATGTTGTCCAGCCGGATCCGGTCGGTCACGCCGCCGGGCGTGAGCGGGAAGATCGCCGCGCCGAGCTTGGTGTTCCACCTGGAGACCTGCCGCTGCGCCCAGTCCTCCAGCGACACCGAGTGGACGCCGGCCAGCTTCCACTGGTTGGCGTTGAAATAGTCATACATCCCCTGCTCGACGTAGAAGGCGACGCTGATCGCGTTGCTGTAGACGGTCAGGCCGTTGTTCCCCTCCTCCACCTCGGGGATGACGTTGGCGGGGTCGATGACCAGCCTGACGGTGTTCCGCGTGAACGACCAGGTCCACGCGTAGTTCACCGTGCCGTTGGAGTGGGCGGGGATGTACACGCTCCCGCTGCTGACCTGCACGCCATTGAGGTACCACCGGTAGGCGACGGTCCGCGCGAAGTCGGACCGGTTGCGGATGTGCCCCTGCCAGGTGACGGTGGAACCGGCCGCCGGCCAGCCTTCCACCTTGGGGTTGGTGCTGCCCCACACGTAGTTGATCAGCGGCAGGCGGCGGATCCACCTGACGTTGAGGTCGCCGGGGTTGTGATCCAGCTGGGTGCTGGTGAGCTCCGCCTGCGACTCGCCCACCGGTAGCTCGTCTCCGGGCTCGGCGAGATCGCCTTCGTCCGCCGGGTCGGCCGGCGCGCAGCTCCAGGCCAGGGCAAGGACTCCCAGGAGCGCGGTGGTGGGAAAGAACGCATGTCGTTTCATGTGGGTTGACCCTCGAATCAGGATGGCGCGGACCCTAAACCATACTGATTGAGAGGTCAATTGACCGGACAGGCCACTCTATTGACCGGGCATGGCCAGGCAGGCTTCGTCTTTCCGGGGGTTTAGCAGCTAGATGTGAATCGGGTGACCGAGCGTGGCCTCGGCCGCCTCCTTCACGATCTCGGAGAGCGTGGGGTGCGCGTGCATGGTGCGGGCGATCTCCTCGGTGGTGGTCTCCAGCTGCAGCGCCACGCACGCCTCCGCCAGCAGCTCCGTGGCGTGCGGCCCCACCAGGTGCACGCCCAGCACCTCGTCGTACTTCTTCTCCGAGACGATCTTCACCATGCCGATGCCCTCGTTGGACATGGCGGCCTTGTTGATGGCGCTGAAGGGGAAGGTGCCGGTCTTCACGTCGTAGCCGCGCTCGCGCGCCTTCTTCTCGGTGAGGCCCACCGAGGCCACCTCCGGGTAGCAGTAGGTGGCGGACGGGACCCGGTCGTAGTTGATGGGCCGCGGGTCCTTCCCCGCGATGTGCTCCACCGCCAGGATCCCCTCCGAAGACCCCACGTGCGCCAGCATGGGCGTGGGCACCACGTCGCCGATGGCGTAGACGCCCGGCTCGCCGGTGCGCATGAACTGGTCGGTCTTGATGAAGCCGCGCTCCATCTGGATGCCCAGCTTCTCCAGGCCGATGTTCTCCGTCACCGGCGCCCGCCCCACCGCCGAGATCAGGATCTCCGCCTCCAGCGTCTTCACCTCCGACCCGACCTGCGCGGTCAGCTTCACGCCGGTCTCGGTGACCTCCGCCTTCTCGACCTTGGCGCCCAGCTCGTAGGCGATCTTCCGGCGGCGGAAGTACCGCTCCAGCTCCTTGCTGGCGTCCTCGTCCTCGATCGGGAGCAGGTGCGGCAGGTACTCCACGATGGTCACCTGCGAGCCCACGTGGTTGAAGATGGACGCGAACTCCACCCCCACCGCGCCGGCCCCCAGGACGATCATCGTCTTGGGGACGCTGGGGATCTCCAGCACCGAGTCCGAGTTGAGGATCCGCTGGTGGTCCACCTTCACGCTGGGCAGCGACTTGGGGACGGACCCGGTGGCGACGATCACGTTCTTCGTCTCCAGCGTCTGGGCCGGCGCGCCCCCCTCGCCCTGGACCTCCACCTTCCCCTTCCCGGCGATCCGCCCGTGGCCCTTCACCACGGTGACCTTGTTCTTCTTCATCAGGAAGTCGATCCCGTTGGCGCCCTTGGTGACCACCTTCTCCTTGTTCTTCATCGCCTGGGCCCAGTTGATGGCCGGGTCCTTGAGGTCGATCCCGAACTCCTTCGCCTCCAGGATGTGGCTGTACAGCTCCGCGGTCCACAGCAGCGACTTGGTCGGGATGCAGCCCCGGTGCAGGCAGGTGCCGCCCAGCCGCTTGTCCTTCTCGACCATGGCCGTCTTCAGGCCCAGCTGCCCCGCGCGGATCGCCGCCACGTACCCGGCCGGTCCCGAGCCGATGATCACCACGTCGAACGCGTCTGCCACACACTCCTCCTTGTTGCCGCGCCTGTAGCCTCGCCTTCGGGCGCAAGCAAGGGCGTTGGAAGCAGTTGCGCCGTGCGCCTCGACCGGGTAGCAGAGCGAAGCGTGCAGAAGCGCTTCCCGCTCCGGACACTCATCCTGATGGTCCTCGCGCTGGCGTCGTTCGTCTGGTTCTACTGGAACACGCACCGGACGCCGCCTGTCCGGCAGGCCCGGCCGGTCCAGGAGGTGAAGGTCGTGCCTTTCGGCGGAGACCGCTGACGGAGCCTGAAAGACCTCGAACATTCCGCTGCGGCCGCCCCAGGTCACCGCCGACTCCCACTTTGGGCGAGCAAGCGAGCGGAGCCGGCCGCTTGTGCCCACACCGACCCTCCTCTAGTGTAGCCCCCAGTCCCTCCCGGGTTTAGGACCAGAGGCTTGGTACAATCCTCCATCGTGGAAGTCGCCCCGGTTCCTCCGAGGATCCTCATCGTCGACGACGACGAGTCGGTCCGGGACGTCATCTCCGTCCTGCTCAAGGAGGAGGGCTACAACTGCGTGTGCGCCTCCAGCGCCGAGCAGGCGCTGGACCTGGCCGCGGCGGAGGAGACGCCGCTGGTCATCAGCGACATGAAGATGCCGCAGCACGACGGGCTGTGGCTGCTGGAGAACTTCCGCCAGCGGTACCCGGACACCTCGGTGATCATGCTCACCGGCTACGGGGACACCGAGGCGGCGGTGGACTGCCTCCGGCGCGGCGCGGTGGACTACCTGCTCAAGCCGCCCAAGCTGACGGACCTCATCCGCGCCATCGAACGCGCGCTGGCCAAGCGGCGCATCGAGGTCGCGCGCAAGCGGTACCAGAAGAAGCTGGAGCGGAAGGTGCGGGACCGCACCACCGAGCTGCGCAACGCGCTCCGGGACATCGCCAACACCTACCAGAACACGCTGCTGGCCCTGGTGGCGGCGCTGGACGCCCGCGAGCACGAGACGTCCGACCACTCGCTGCGCGTGGTCCAGTACACCTCCGCCATCGCCGGGCGGATGGGGATCAACGGGCCGGAGATGGAGGAGATCGGCCGCGGCGCGCTGCTCCACGACATCGGGAAGATCGGCGTGCCGGACGCGGTGCTGCTCAAGCCGGGGAAGCTGACCCCGGAAGAGTGGATGGAGATGAGGAAGCACCCGGACATCGGCTACAACATGATCCAGTCCATCCCCTTCCTCCGGGTGCCGGCGCAGATCGTCCTCTCCCACCAGGAGCGGTTCGACGGGCAGGGCTACCCGCGCAAGCTGCACGGGGAGGAGATCCACATCGGCGCCCGCATCTTCGCGGTGGCGGACACCCTGGACGCCATGACCTCCGACCGGCCCTACCGGAAGGGGACGTCCTTCGCCAACGCCATCCAGGAGATCCAGCGCTGCTCCAACGGGCAGTTCGACCCCGACGTGGTGCGGGCCTTCCTCGACATCGGCGAGCTGGGGCTGATCAAGATCAAGGAGGAGATGATCGCCCGCAAGGCCGCCGCGTCGCTGGCGGAGGTGGACGCCGCCGCCGACAAGGCGGAGGAGGACCTGGAGCAGGCCGCCCAGCGCTTCGACAAGACGGCCGCCAAGGAAGACGCCGGGGACCCGCGCGACAAGCCCAAGGGGATGATCGCCCGCTCGGCGCGGGACGACGACGAGTCGGACGCATGATCTCCCTCACCGCGGAGGCGGCCGCCCAGATCCAGGCCGCGCTCGGCACGCGGGGTCTGCAGGGCTTCGGCCTCAAGATCCAGATCGTGGGCGGCGGCTGCGAGGGCTTCCTCTACGACCTGCTCTACGTGGACGGCCCGGATCCCGAGGACGCGGTGTACGAGTCCTCCGGCGTGCCGGTGTACGTGGACCAGAGGGCGCTGGGGGCGGTGGACGGGCTGGTGATCGACCACCAGCGCACCCGCTTCGGCGAGGGCTTCACCTTCCAGAACCCGCGCGCCGCGTCCCGGTGCTCGTGCGGCGCCAGCTTCGCGGTGTAGAAGGGAGACCCATGCTCCCCGCCCGCGCCGAGATCCCAGGAGCCGACCCGCTGGGGCCGCCGCTCTTCGACGCCCAGGGGCGGCTGATGACGTACCTGCGGATGTCGGTCACCGACCGGTGCAACTTCCGCTGCGCCTACTGCTCGCCGGCGCACTGGGGCGGGAAGAAGGACCACCTCACCCCTCAGGAGCTGCAGCGGATCGCCCAGGTGTTCGCGCGGATGGGCGTGCGCCGGGTGCGCCTCACCGGCGGCGAGCCGCTGATCCGCCCCGACATCCTGGAGATCGTCCAGCGCCTGCGGTCGGTGGAGGGGCTGGAGCAGGTCACCATGACCACCAACGCCTCGCGGCTGAAGGCGCTGGCGGCGCCGCTGCGCGAGCTGGGGATGGACCAGCTCAACATCAGCCTGGACACGCTGGAGGAGGCCGCCTTCCGGCGGATCTCGCCCATGGGCGAGCTGTCCGACGTGCTGGAGGGCATCGAGGCGGCGGTGGCCGCCGGGTTCCCGCAGCTGAAGCTGAACGTGGTGGTGATGAAGGGCGTCAACGACCAGGAGGTGCCGGCCCTGGTCGCCTACGCCCACGCCCGGAGGATGATCCCCCGCTTCATCGAGCTGATGCCCTTCGGCCAGGGCGAGGGCGTCCCCACCCAGGCGCTGATCGACCGGCTGGTGGCCTCGGGGCTCCCGATGGCGGTGGACGACGGGCTGAAGGGACCGCACTCCGGGCCGGCGCGGTACTACCGCACGCCCACCGGGCACGTGGGCTTCGTCAGCCCGATGACGCAGAACTTCTGCTCCGGGTGCAACCGGGTCCGGGTGGCGGCCAACGGAGACCTCCGCTCCTGCCTGGGCGGCCGCGAGCAGTCGCCCCTCCACGTGCTGATCCGCGGCGGCGCCACCGACGAGCAGCTGGCGCGGGCCATCCGCGGCTCGCTGGGGCTCAAGCCGGAGGGGCACCGCTTCACCGAGGCCGGCAACCACGACCAGCTGCTGCCCATGATGGGCATCGGCGGGTAGCGCGCTACCGGCGGCGGCGCCGGGCCACGGCCAGCAGGAGCGCCAGGATCGCCGCCGCGCCTCCGCCG
>Ga0075421_100008685_pt1 | contig 12498 bp, 11 predicted proteins | sample SoiMetdeltSBSDD5_FD_75292 | JGI IMG/M metagenome (GOLD analysis project Ga0075421, IMG submission 75292) | Bulk soil microbial communities from a Populus tree surrounding site in Tennessee, USA - Soil MetaG P. deltoides SBSDD5 | ecosystem: Environmental > Terrestrial > Soil > Tree plantation... | reverse complement strand
GTTGCAATCACCAGCTTAGCCGAAACTACCGCCGCGTCGGATGCGTCACGGGTGTCACCTTTGTGAACACATCCGAGCATCGTTATTGCTGCGATAACGAGAGCAACGTATGTTGGATTGATACTGAGCGGGCAGGAAATTTTAAGGCCAATCATCTTTTTCATGGGCTTCGAATAGTGGCAGTAGGCCCATCCCTCGGATTGCGTTGAGCAGTGGGGCTAAGTTTTCTCGCTGGACGGCATAGGCTTGCGGCCCAACGTGCTGTCCAAGCCAACGGCTGATCCGTGCGTTCGAGCGGATGCGTTCATACACGCTGATGTCCTTCGCAGCCAGAATGACAGCATCCTGTATTACTACCTCGGCGGGTCGAGTATGCCATGCTTCGAGCATCTTGACGACGTTTGCCGGGAGGCTCTGCCCCGATAGGCGCTGCAAGAATGGCAGAATATGAGATGGGATTGAGATGCCCTCGTCGCTTACACGCGATAGTGCTTGAGGAGTGAGACGGTACAGATAAACTCCTTCACCTGACAGATCGCGATCTGGCCTGTCAACAGGAATACTCGGAGGAGTCATCCATGCAGTAAATCGCGCAACCTGAACTCGCTCGTACCGTCCTACCTTCGCTGGGATGCTTACAACTCCTTGCTCATCAATACTGACCCGCCCCCCAGGATCAGCCTCCGAGGGCCAGTTATCGCGGCCTGTTAGAGCTAATCCCAGCCGTGTTACCAGGAACGCACCGGGTGCAGATCGAACCAGCCCCAACCAGCGCATCGGCCCTTCGAGGATAAACCGAATCAGCCCTCCTTCGATGTAATCCCAGTATTCGAAACCGTGCAGAATCTCACCAGTGTAAGAGTCACGCAGATACCACGAGACATAATCGCCGCCGGGCCGTTGAAAATCCGGATTCGTTTCTTTGATGTACTCTACGAAGCTGTCTGTACTCCACCAGATTTCAGCAGGCACATTCTGTAATGTTTCGATAATCACCTGCCTTGCAAGGTGCGGATCATTGGGCCAGCGATCCGCATCAAGCCCCGGTGTGAACATCAAATCATTCCATGTTGTAGAGGTAAACCATGCCTCTGCCAGCGACCGTAGTTGGTGAAGTCGAGGGGCTTCCAGCCAGGGCCTCGACATATCCTTGTTGACCACCGTTGAAACTTGTGTGAGGAATTCCTCGTCCGCGATCAATCCAAGATCATAGAGCAGCGATGTAAGCATTGTGCGGTAACTAGGTGAGACACGCCGTAGATGGCGGTCGATGCGTTCGACTGGCTCTGCCGTAATCCATTCTTGCGCATTGGCATTGCGAATAAGTAAGAAAGCTAGCAGGGTTGCCGCATCATCAGCGACGGCTCCCTGCCCACCTTCGATCCGGCGAGGTGGCGCAACCGGATTGCCCGGCGCTGCTATAATCGCTCCCGGTTCTGGCTGAGGTAAATGCTCTAGAATGTCGCTGGGAATGACGATGTGCTCTTGCGTACCCGCCGGAGTTTGCTCAAATGCACGAACGATCAAACCCCGATAATACAGCGCCTCGGCAATACCTACCGGGCTTAGCCAGGGCTTCTCGCGCTCGCGGCGGGCAGGCCCCATAGGTCGAATCTCACCATAGCGGCGGGTAAAATGCGCAAATGGAATTCGCCCTTCGTGAATGATTAGATCAAAAAGTGCTTGGTGTTCGTCTTCACTTAGATGTGACCATGTTGTGCTGACTGCATCTCGTTGGGCGAGGGCAGCCGCGAGTTCTTCCGCCGCAATACCACGATCTGATGCTGCTAGATCAATATCCCATTGATCGGCGATCACTTGCAATAGATCGAGGTCGTAATCTACAAACGCTCGCACCAGAGTCGGCATAACCGGAAGGTTGTCCCGAAGTTCATCAGAGTTTGATAGGCTCCATATTATATACGAGCCAGTTCCCCTACGCTGTACAGTATGTTAGCAGATGAGAACCTGAAGCGCAGACGGAATAATTGAGACATTGACCTCGCAAATTCCAGCCTCCCACGACCCGAAGACCTCGCCATCAGTATGAATTGCCATCGTCTTATCGGTTGTCACACTGAGATGTTTGGCCGTGCCGCCTTGAAAGAATTTCTTGTAGCGCATATGGGCTGCCGACATCACAATTGGGAGAAAATACAGCATCTGGAGTCGATTGACTTTGCGCATAATTGTGTAAGTGATCAGTCCATCATCCATTACCGCATCAGGCGCGACAGGGAATCCGCCCCCTTCACGCGGCCCGTTACAGATACTCAACATTGCAATCCCTCGCTCCAAAGGCGGCTGATCATCTATCCGCATGGTAGCGGCAAGTGCCTGTGGCTTGAATAGAATAGTTTGTAGCACCGCCACCAAATACAGCAGAAAACCTCGGAGTCTTTTCAACTGCCGTGAAGCGAGATTCACCGCGCCGCTAAAACCTAGCCCAACGGTGTTATTCCAGTATTCCATGCGACCTGTGTGGTCGGTAATAGTTCCCACGTCGATAATCCGTGTTTTATTCCCAAAAAGGCACGGCACAGACTCTTCAACATCATGTGAGAAACCTAAATTGTAAGCAAAATCATTCCCAGAACCCACTGGTATGATCCCTAGCTTGGGCCGCCGATCTGCTGGTATCTGCATCAGTCCATTCACCACCTCGTGAACTGTGCCATCCCCACCGACTACCACCACCACGTCGAAGCCTTCATCCCCAGCACTTTTCGCTAGCGCAGTCGCATGCCTCGGACGCTCTGTAGTGGCCCACACCAGTTCATACGATTCTCGCGCCTGATGCTCGATCAGTTCTCGCAGACTCTTCGACCGATCCTTCGTATGCCATCGATCTGATGCGGGATTGAGAATCAGTTTGAGACGCGGCATAGCATTCCCTCATTCTCTTGGTGAAGATATTTGATGTAGTGTTAAAACACACAGACTGTCCTAAGCTACGGCCTCCGAATTTCCGGTTTGCAGGCTTCGAGGGCGCGCCGTACAATCGCGCTGACTTTCGCCGCCGCACCTGAAAGGAACGCTCATATGGAAGGTGTTTACGTCTCGGAGCACCCATTGGTCAAGCATAAGCTCTCGCTGCTTCGTGACGTGGCGACAGATTCCACGAAGTTCCGCCAGCTTGTCCGGGAGCTAGCCATTCTTCTCGCCTACGAAGCGACGGCTGATCTGACCCTTGCGGCTAAGGAAATTCAGACTCCTCTGGCGACTATGCAGGGTTTTGAACTGCAAGAGCGTATTGGGCTTGTGCCGATTTTACGGGCAGGTCTTGGCATGGTCAATGGTGTATGGGAGATGATGCCGGGTGCTGAGGTCTGGCATATTGGCCTGTATCGTGACGAGCGCACCCTACGCCCGGTCGAATATTACAACAAGCTCCCCGTTGCACCAACGGTGCAGGTCTGCCTGATACTCGATCCGATGCTGGCAACAGGTGGCTCGGCATCAGCGACCGCCAATCTCCTCAAGCAGTGGGGTGCGCGTCGGATTAAGTTCGTCGGTCTGATCGCCGCCCCGGAGGGCATCAAAGTGATGCGTGAGGCGCACCCCGACATAGCAATCTACGTTGCTGCCATTGACGATCACCTGAATGATGTAGGATTTATTGTGCCGGGGTTGGGAGACGCGGGCGACCGCCAGTTTGGGACGGGCTAATACATGCATGCTCCACTAGGGGCCTTTGGCCTTACCTTCGGCTTAGCGTTTGTGTTGGCTTTGCTTCTCACGCCGTTAGCACGTTGGTTAGGTCTTCGCTTGGGGATCGTCGCCATACCGGGTGGGCGGAGGCTCCATCAGGGAGTTGTTTCTCGCTTGGGCGGCGTGCCGATTTATGTCGCCTTTGTGGCCGCAGTTCTGGCATCCCAATTTTTGGTCGAAGACCCCTGGCGGGCTGCACTTCCCTTAGGGCCATCTTTTCAAGTGCTGCGCTTTGATCCGAAGGAATTGTTCCGCCTGATCGGGCTGATCGGCGGCGGCACGATTATCTTTGTGCTCGGTCTGTTTGATGACTGGCGTGAGCTTTCCCCTATTCCCCTCTACCTCGCCCAGATATTAGCCGCCGCATTTGCTGTTGCCTTTCTAATTTTCATCGAATCTGTAAATGATCCATTTAGGGGTGTTGAAACTGATAAGTTCCCTTACTTCATTACAGTAACAATATCCTTATTCTGGCTCGGCTCGATGATGAATACGGTCAACTGGATGGATGGATTGGACGGTCTGGCAGCAGGTGTTGCTGCAATTGCCTGTATCGTCCTGTTCCTGAATTCAGCCTTCCGGTTGCAGCCAGCCCAGTACAGCGTTGCCCTGTTGCCATTAGCCCTTCTTGGTGCAACTCTCGGCTTTCTGCCCTACAACTTCGCGCCCGCCAAAATTTTTCTAGGATCGGGTGCATATTTCCTCGGGTTTGTGCTGGGCGCGTTGAGCATCATTGGTGGGGCAAAGATGGCGGCGATCTTGCTGGTGATGGGTTTACCGCTTCTCGATTTTGTCTGGCAGCTGGTGAATCGGATGGTGCATGGTCAAAATCCCTTGCACGGAGATCGGGGGCACTTGCATTTCCGTCTGCAAGATTTGGGGCTTTCACAGCGCCAGATTGTGCTTGGGTATTATGTCTTCAGCGCAGTCTTTGGAGGGTTAGCACTAGCGATCCCATCACGGCCCTATAAGTTAATTGCCCTCTTGGTGATGGGCTTGGTCGCTCTAGTTGGCTTTATATGGCTCTCCCGGAAGGGAAAAAACAGCACCAATCTCACCTAAAGCCGACCTTGCCGAAATAGGAGAGAATCTACCCTAGCTGTATTCTAACTCCCGATTCAGCACGCGGCTGAAGATCGCTTCCATCGCGGAAATGATCCCCATCATAATGAGGTCGATCCCTAATGCTATGCCGAGCGCGAGGCTCAACCACTGACCGATCAATAAGATGGGAACTTCAAAGCTGGCTTTGATGACAAATCCCAGATCGAACAAAACGCCAGAACTGCCGAACAAGCCCGATCCGATTATCCAGATAATTAACATAATCACGGCAAATGGGATGATGAGTATCCACCAGTTGATCATATCGATCTCTTCTGGCATCATCGCATTGGCAATGGCGAATATCAGGTAGACCCACAGCCAGAAATCGGGCGTTGACATAAACGCGCCGATGCCCCCGAATAGGGTTCCCAGATCGCCGGTGCTAAACGCCTTTCCGAGCAGGCTAATATCAAACCGCGTGCTGCCGATCAGCGCAATGACTGCCACGCCTGCCAGCACTGGGATCATTCCGATCAATGATGCGCGGAATTCGTCAGTGGTTTTCTCATCAATTTCCACCATGCCGAGCCGGATTGACCCTTTTTGTTTCTCCGGCCAAAGTTGGAATTTCTTGATTTTCACCCGCAAAATTTGGGCAAGTAGCCACTGGCTGCATTCGTGCAGCACAACACCCGGCAGCAGCAGCAGGTAGTAGATCAGCACTGCCGCCTGTGTGTTGTTCGTCAGCAGCAGGCCAAGCCCTTGAATGTGCTTGTGCATCCAGCGCTCGACGCTCCGCAGAGGCCAGATAAACAGCGCGACGAGCACCCAGAAAACAATCCAGTTCATAGCTCTAGTCTACAGCAATCCTCTGACTTCTGCCGTTACGCGGATCAAGGTAACGTAATCATCCGGCTTTAGCGATGCGCCCCCAACTAGCCCGCCGTCGATCTCTGGCTGCCACATCAATTCTTCGATGTTATCCGGCTTCATACTGCCGCCGTATTGAATCCGCATTTGTTGAGCAATTTCGTTCCTGTAGATTGAAGCAAGGGTCGAGCGTACCGCCCCACCGATGATCCGGTTTGCATCGTCGGCAGTTGCCGAGATGCCCGTCCCAATTGCCCAGATCGGTTCATAGGCAATGATCACGCCGCGCGCTTGTTCCGAGGTTATCCCATCGAACGCAGCCCGTACTTGCCCGCCGACAAACTGCTCGGTCTCTCCGGCGCGGTTCTGATCGAGACTCTCCCCCACGCACACGATAGGAGTTAAGTTATGGGCCAGCGCCGCTTTGATCTTCCTGTTGACGGTTTCGTCTGTCTCACCGAAATACTGCCGCCGTTCCGAATGGCCGATGATGACCAGTTCGGCGACATCTTTCAGCATGAGCGGTGAGATTTCACCGGTATATGCCCCCTGTTCTTCCCAGAACATATCCTGTGCCCCTACACGAATATCGGTATCTCGCACAGCATCACTAAGAGCAGCCAGCGAGATAAACGAAGCGCAGATCGCTTTCTCGACGCCGGAGTAGCTTCTCAACGGCCCCTTAACCGCCTCCACGAATTGGAGTGTCTCGGAAATCGTCTTATACATTTTCCAGTTGCCAGCAATGATTGGCACACGCATGGTTGTTCCTTGCAAGAGGAAGTAGGGACGCACACTGGGTGCGTCCCTACGAGGAAACCTATTTATCGTTCAGTGCTGCCAGACCCGGCAGCGTGATCCCTTCGAGCATTTCAAGGCTTGCGCCACCGCCTGTGCTGACGTGCGTTACCTTGCTTTCAAGCCCGGCCTCGTTGATTGCCGCCGCTGAATCCCCGCCGCCAATGATCGAAATCGCACCTTTCGTAGTCTGATCGACAACAGCTTGTGCGACCGCGAATGTTCCTTTAGCAAAGGGCTTCATCTCGAAGACGCCCATAGGCCCGTTCCAAACAATCGTCTGTGCACCTTCTAGCGCCTCTTTATAAAGCTCAATACTTTCCGGGCCAATGTCGAGGATGCGCCAACCATCGGGCACACCCTCTACTACGTTGATGATCTGTGAATTCGCATTCGCATCAAATGCGTCCGCAATCACTACGTCGGTGGGAAGCACCAGCTTCAATCCGGCTTTGGCAAGTAAATTCTTCGCGGTTTCGACAGCATCAGCCTCAACCAGCGAATCGCCGACTGTGACAGCTTTTGCCTCGAGGAACGTGTTTGCCATTCCCCCGCCGATCAGAATCCGATCTGCCTTGCCGAGTAAATTCTCAATGACGCCAATCTTGTCAGAGATTTTCGCCCCGCCGAGGATAGCAACGAAAGGCCGGTTCGGGTTCTCAAGGGCGCTGCCTAGAAACTCGATCTCCTTCTCCATCAGCAGTCCAGCCACCGCAGGCAGATAGCGGGCAACGCCCTCGGTGCTGGAATGGGCACGGTGTGCCGATCCGAACGCATCATTGACGTACACGTCGCCTAACTTTGCCATTTGCTGCGCCAGTTCGAGATCATTCTTTTCCTCGCTGGGGTAGAAGCGGGTATTTTCCAGCAGGATCACCGCTCCCTGTGGCGCATTGGCGACAGCCTCTTCTGCCTTCGGGCCGACCGTTTCCTCGACAAAAATTACATCCTTGCCGAGATGCTTTTCGAGCACAGGCACAACAGGCTTGAGCGAGTACTTAGGATCAGGCCCACCCTTGGGCCTGCCCAGATGAGATATGAGGATCACAGCGCGCGGCTTCTGATCGAGAATCGCTTTGATCGTCGGTATAGCCGCCGTGATGCGCGTATCGTCGCTGACCTTCCCGTCCTCAATCGGCACATTGAAGTCAACGCGCACAAGGACTCGTTTCGCGCTTAGGTCAACATCGCGGATTGTTTTCTTGTTCATAATCTCTCCCTCTGATGCGAGGGTGTTAGAGTTTAGAAGCGATCAAGTTCGTTACATCGGCAGTACGCACTGAGTAGCCCCACTCGTTGTCGTACCACGCCACGACCTTCGCCATACTGCCACCCATGATCATTGTAAATTCGAGGTCTACAATGCTCGAACGGGGATCGCCCTTGTAATCCATGCTGACTAGCGGCTCATCCGATGCGCCAAGGATGCCCTTCATATTGCCATTGGCCGCATCACGGAATGCTTGCCGGAGTTCCTCGGTAGTTGCGTCACGTTCCAGATCGGCCACAAAATCCACAACAGAGACGGTCGGGGTTGGGACACGCATCGCAAACCCATCGAACTTTCCCTTGAGTTCCGGGATCACCAGCGCGACTGCCTTCGCAGCGCCCGTCGTGGTCGGGATGATGTTCAATGCGGCAGCACGTGCGCGCCGCAAATCTTTATGTGGCAAGTCAAGAATTTGCTGGTCATTCGTATACGAGTGCACGGTTGTCATCAGCGCCCGTACAATACCGAAATTATCTTGCACGACCTTCGCGGCAGGAGCAAGGCAGTTCGTGGTGCAGCTTGCATTCGAGATGATATTGTGCTTGCTGGGATCGTACATTCCCTCGTTGACGCCGAGCACAACGGTCAGATCAGGCTCCTTCGCCGGGGCGCTGATAATTACCTTCCTGGCCCCAGCTTCGAGATGTTTGGCGGCCTGTTCACGGTTCGTGAAGATACCCGTACTCTCAATCACAATATCCACACCGAGGTCTTTCCAGGGAAGCTGCGCCGGGTCTTTTACTGAGAGCGCCTTGATCTTGTCGCCATCGACGATTAATCCATCATCTGCGACTTCAACCTTGCCATGATAATGACCATAGTTGGAGTCGTAGCGGAATAGATGGGCCATCGTATGCAGATCGCCGAGGTCATTGAACGCTACAATATCGAGTTCCTTTGCATAGCGCTCTTTCATTGCTTTGAGCACCTGGCGGCCAATGCGCCCGAACCCATTGATGCCAACTCTTACTGCCATGATGTTTCTCCTTACAAGAGTAGGATGGTAATCAGTCCAAAGTGAAATCAACCCGCTTGGCGGCTGTTTGGTTCGAGCAGGTTCATAATTGCCTTTCCCAGCTTCTCCGAGTTGTGCCGCCAGGGACGCCGATCATCGACAAGCGGCGTCCCAATAATCCGAACATCGGAACCTGTCCCATTATTGCTCTCACGCCGCACGTAGGCGAAGTTCGTATCCGGGGGGAGCTCTGGTAGATAGTCGTTGATTAGTACAACATTAAATAGGCCATTGCCCACATGACGCTGAATGGCGCGAATGTGATCTTTGACGGTGAACCCTTCGGTCTCCCCTGTTTGAGTTGCTACATTGCACACATAAACCTTCAGGGCGTGGCTTGAGCGGATCGCTGCTGTAATTCCGTGTACGAGTAAATTTGGCAGAATACTGGTGAACAGGCTGCCGGGGCCAATGACGATCAGGTCGGCAGCAAGGATCGCCTGTATCGATTCGGGGTATGCCGGGGCGTCGTCGGGTTGCAGAAAGACCCGCTCGATAGTTCCAATCCGTTCCGGGATTGCCGACTCGCCCTTGACCCGCCGTGTGCTATCGGATTCGGGTTCGCGCAGATCGGCCATCAAAGTAACATCCGTCAGCGTGGAAGGCAGTACTTTCCCCCGAATGACGAGCACACGACTGCTTTCGATCAGTGCTTGCTCAAAGCTGCCTGTTACATTCGCCAGGGCAGTAATAAACAGGTTCCCGAAGCTGTGACCTTCCAGCCCACCCTCGCCGAACCGGTATTGGAAGAGTTGAGTCATCAACCCTTCATCGCGGGCCAGCGCGGCGATGTTGTTGCGGAAATCGCCGGGGGGCAGCACACCGAGATCGCGGCGCAGCTTACCGGAACTCCCACCGTCATCCGCCACCGTAACGATTGCGGTGAGATTCGAGGTATAGGCTTTCAGGCCACGCAGCAAATTCGGCATACCAGTACCGCCGCCAATCGCCACGATCCGAGGGCCGCGCTGTCCCCGCGAGCGCTCAACCATTGCATCGATCACCTGCTGCCCTTCCACATCGAGCGGACGCAGAATAGCCTCAGTAATACGAATAATAGCAAGCCCAACGAGTACCAAACCTGAGATGGCTCCAAGAATGGCCCAGAGCCAGAGGGGTATGAACGTCAGTGCCAATATACGCGACCATAAAAGTGAGGGGCGAATACGATAAAATTCGACGATGACTGCGCCGAACGACATCCCAAACAGCGCCGCGCCGATTAGGAGAATCAGCACCCAGCGCTTGACACCAATGCCGGGGGTCAGCCACTTGAGAAGCGTGCGGGGATTGCGAGACGGATTTGTCAAGGTATGCTCGCGAGAGGATCAAAAAAGCAGCGAACGATGAATCAAATAGCGGATGCTGAGTTGGAGTAAACCTCTCGAATCATAGCACGCGAGGTAGAGAGCGTCAAAGGTTTTTAGGGTGATATTTGACCCTGGAATATCTGGACTCTTATCACGATTTTGCGATCTCTATTGAACATTGCCGGGTTCGATGATACAACAGGCCCCGAAACTTCAATCAGGAATCCTTCGGGTGACTTATCACCCACAAGCAAAACTATCACTCTATTCGCGAGGGAGTTTCGCATGGCTAATTTCGATTTGATGCGCCGTCTTGCATTATCAGAAGGCGGCAAGATTATTTTCCTTGTCATGGATGGGCTGGGCGGACTGCCTATTAAATCGGGCGGCCCAACCGAGCTAGAGGCCGCTAACGCCCCAAACCTTGATCGCCTTGCCAACGAGGGCAGCACCGGAATGGTCACGCCGATTGCGCGGGGCGTGGAACCGGGCAGCGGCCCCGCCCATCTAGCTTTATTCGGATATGACCCACTCGTTTATGACATCGGGCGCGGGGCGTTGGAAGCGGCTGGCATCGGCATTGAACTTAAACCCGGCGATGTGGCAGCACGCGGCAACTTCTGTACCGTCGATCAGAATGGGGTGATTATCGACCGCCGCGCCGGACGCATTGCAACCGAGGAGGCAGCTAAAGCCGTCGAATCATTAAAGAGTATTAGAGTGCCGGGCGTTGATATTGAGGTGGATGAAGTCAAGGAGCACCGCTTCGCCTTGGTACTGCGTGGCCCAAATCTCGATCCGCGCGTCATGGAAACCGACCCGCTTGCAGTCGGCGAGAAGCCGCTCCTTGCCAAGACGGAAGTTGATGCGCCTGAGGCTCAGCATACCGCCGATGTGGTCAATCAATGGATCGAGCAGGCAAAGGAAAGGCTGAAAGGTCACGCCCCCGCTAACATGGTGACTCTGCGTGGCTTCGCCACCGATCCAAATTTGCCGAAGATGCAGGATATCTATAAGCTGAACCCGGCCTGCGTCGCAGTCTATCCGATGTATAAGGGTGTGAGCCGTTTAGTGGGAATGGATGTTCAGCCTTCACAATCCAGCGATACTCCGCAGGACGAATTTGACCGAGTAGCGGAAATCTTCCCCCACTTCGATTTCATCTACGTGCACATCAAAGCTACCGACAGCCGGGGAGAAGACGGCGATTTCGATGCGAAGGTAGCCGTTATCGAAGCGGTAGACAGGGCAATTCCGACTCTCATTGATGCCAAGCCAGAAGTGCTAATCGTAACCGGGGATCATTCCACTCCCGCCAAGCTGCGCTCGCACTCGTTCCATCCTGTACCAACTTTGATCTGGGCCCCAATCACGAATATGCCAGATAGTGCAACCAAGTTCGGGGAACGAGAATGTATGGGCGGCGCTCTCGGAATCTTCCCTTCAACTGATCTGATGCAGTACGCGATGGGGCATGCGGGGCGTCTAACGCGCTACGGAGCATAATCTTTAGAAGAGAGCGTAGGGGCGAAGAGTTGGCGACGATGTATTGCGATGTACACATCGCCCATCGCAACTCGCTCCTACTTCTGTTAACCGCTTGTTACCTTATTGTGTTGGCGCATCCGCCGCCTCGCGATCACCCCGATTACAATTGCCTCAAGAATCGCCCCACCGAACACTAAACCGAACGCATCCATCCAGAATTGTTCCGGGTAAAGGCGGATAAGTGTATCGGAATATGGGAAGACCCACGTCCCCCCCGCAAAAAACAGATTGTGGAATGCTGTAAACAATGCCTCAAACGCGAACAGGATTGCACCAATTCCGACCACGATGAGCAAAACTGTTAGGATACTTCCGACTAGCAACCCTTGAAATAGCGCTCCATGCGAGGGCCGCGATGCAATCAACAACGCCAGCGCGACTATATAAATTCCAAGCAGAGTGAAGCCAAACCGGACGAGCTTCTGAGTCACCAGCTTGACATCATGCATGTGTGAAAGTTCGCGGTCATTGAATAACGGTGTCCCGTCAGGAAATTTCAAATCGCCCAGATACTCGATCCCTGAATTGTTGAACAGGTACGCTAACCCCATTGGCCCCCAGCGCAAACGATCCTCAGTCGTGAACCCGTAAAAATCAGCTGGAAAGCCGGGCCGCCTATATTCTGCCTGCATAAAGATCGGTGACATCATAAGGCGGGCGTTGATCAGCAGCAGCAACAAGGGCAGCCCCGCCGCGATGAATACTGCGAGGATTGCAGCTAACCATCCGGGCAGGCTAAACCTTCTCCTTTGAGTTTGCGTTTCACTCATTACTCACTGCTTTCTACTCATTGGCATGGCAGCGTGGTATTGCCGCTCAAAACGAAGTTCACAAGAATCAGATCAGTCATCAATTCGACGGCGGCGCGGTCGTCCGTCAGAACGAGTCCATCTTCGGGGGTTGGGCGCATTTGCTGAATGGCCTTTGCA
>Ga0075421_100008683_pt1 | contig 12501 bp, 12 predicted proteins | sample SoiMetdeltSBSDD5_FD_75292 | JGI IMG/M metagenome (GOLD analysis project Ga0075421, IMG submission 75292) | Bulk soil microbial communities from a Populus tree surrounding site in Tennessee, USA - Soil MetaG P. deltoides SBSDD5 | ecosystem: Environmental > Terrestrial > Soil > Tree plantation... | reverse complement strand
ACCTTGCGCGAAGGCAAGAATCAGATGGTATGCCTGATCAGCGATCCTGCCAAGCCTACATTCGAATCGGCCTGTTACCACAAGATCTCGAACCCTATATGGCGCGGGGCCGCGAACTGACCGCTGCGAAAGTGGCGGGACGTGAACGCACTGACACGCGTTTTAAGGAAATCACCGAGGGCAAACTAACATTTCCCAAGGAACCTCGCACCCTCTACGTCCTCACAGGGAAGTTCGATCCGGCTACCGGGAAAGTCACGAATCCGTACCTTCGCTGGGTCATCTACACTCCCTTCGCGACGCCGGAGAGGACAGGGCCTTTCGACTAAGGGCTCCGACGGTGCGCCGTGGCTGATGGGGGCGGGCACACCGGGCGCGCACATCATGATCAACCCGCCAAAACCGAAGTAGGACGGCTCCGGTTGGGGAAATTGGTGCTCGCTCCATGCATGGATTCCAAATAGCGTTCTGTAGTCTTTCGGACATATCACGCGGCCCACTCGGAAGTTAGGCAGAGAGCGGTCGCGTTGACGGGAACGCCCTAGTCAGAGATGTTAGCGTTCGTGAAAATCGTCTTTGCAAATCAGTCCTGATAAGGCACATTATCGGCAGCCAGCCCCCATTCACTTTTCGAGCGTGCCCTGGTATCTCGATGGCTATTTGATCTTCCAGCCGTTCTCAACCTTTTCCCGGTGCACCTTGTGGCATCCGGCGCAGGTCGTCGATGCTTGTTTCGCCGCGGCCTCCGCTTCTTCGAAATTGCCAGCCTCCGCCTTGGCTGCTACGTCCCGGAATCCGGATTCCGCAGCTTTTGCCAAGTTCGTGGCGTCCTCTACTTTTCTCTGTGTCCAGAAGTTGTGAACTTTTCCGAATGCTTCTGCCAGCGCCCTAGCGTCTTTGGCTGCATCCGCGGAAGACTTAGCTGCCAGATTCTTGCGCAGACTCGCAGAGGTTGAACCGATGGTTTTCATCCAGCCCGCGTACTCTTGTTCATCCTGTCCGAATCCGACTAGTGTCGCACCAAGCGTCAGCACAATGAACGTAACAGATATTCTCATAGCTCTCCTTTCTCCGGTAGTATATACCCAACCGCAATTGCCGTTGGCAGCTCAACAGGTATGTTGCATTATCGGTATCGAGTTCTAAAGAGTGCCCTTGACCGATGGTGTGGTCGCGTATAGCCCAGTTTCAATTGGAGTCTTCCGGTCGACTGTTTGGTTACCGCGTCGATAAACAAGACGTGCATAATTGGTGCTTCTTCGACTGGTGCCATCACGTCTTCGAGCGTTTAAGAAGTTTTGTTCGAATCATTTCGTCCTGTCACAGCTATCGCTAACCACCTGTTTGACTATCCGCACGACAAATATCTTTGTAGGAAAGCACGGCGGCAGCAATCTGCACTTCGGCGGACGGCACACAATAAGACAGTCAGGGGCAGGACAGCAAAGATTCTCATGTCAGAAATAGTTTACCGCGCAACGAACCGCACGTAGCGCCAAGCGCCCCCGTACCTGGACCAGGCCATGAATCTAGTGCGCTGCGTGGCAAAGTTCGAAAGGATTGGTCGTAAGAAATCACGACGGTTTCTTGTGCGCTATGAAAATCCTGAGACCGGACTCCTTGAGCCGCCAGGCGTAGACGAAGGTCACTATACAAAGATCTTTGTCGGACGGATCGTCAGACCCGACAAAGCGCCTGAGGCTCGTCAAATCTTCCGTCCAGGTTGGTCCACTTCCGCGCGGCGCATCCAGAAATAGGCGGCCAGCACTGCCACTACTAGTGTGAATCCGATACCGAACTCTCCAAGGAAGTATTTCGTGCGGTCAGTGGGCGCGGTCATGGGGTCGAAGAAGTGTTGGATGAAGTGGTTGTGAGAAGCGTGCAGAATGACGCCGGTCCACAAGCTGCCGGACTTCAGGCGCAGCCATGTCAGGACGAAGCAAAAGACGATCATGTTGGCGGAGACAACGGCCAAACCATACCAGCCGGTTCCCATGTTGTAGCCGGCGAAGACAATGATGGGCATCATGCCACAAGGCCCAAATGACCCCGATGAGGACGGAAGTTGCGGTGAAGGAAAAGTGGTTGGCTAACTCGGGCGCGAGGAATCCACGCCAACCGAATTCTTCGCCTAGATTAGTGGTGCAGTTTTGGATGACGCCGATGGTTGCGACAACCAGGAAATAGAGTCCTGTGCCGAAAGGTTTGGACAATGGACCGAGACCGAAGAACTGCGAAAAGGAATCGGCAGTCTGGGTCGGATTTAAACGCCGCGATGCCCGTCAGCCAGGTGATGGAGTAAAGGAAGGTGGAGTAGCCGAGGGGAATCAAGTAGCTGAGTACCTGGTAACGGGTTTGGCCCCACTGCCAACCAAGGCTGGCGATAGGGCGGACACCACATCAGTCCGCTGGTTTAGGCTCCGTCCGCGGCCTTGGTGCCTGCGGATTTGATGATGAGGAAATAGAACAGGGAGCTGACGGTCCAGGTTGAGAGCAGGTACACGAGAATGGCGCGGCGGTCGGATTCATTAGGACAGGTTACAGCATTCTGGCCCGGCGGTAACACGTAGCTTAGGTTTCATTTCGTGAGTTCGTGACCCCCTACGATAGAATGAGGCGAATATGGATCGACGAACATTTCTTGCGTCCATTGCTGTCCTCGGTTCGAGGCAGTCGTGGGGTGCGAGCGACGGCGCGCCCGATGAGGACGGCCTGTGGCAGTTGCCCGTTCCTGACATGGAGCGCATCAGCCCGACGGTCTGGGTGAAGCAGCTCACACCCGGGATTTGGATCACCGGTTTCACGTTCAAGACACCCGACCTCGGCTATGTTCCCTGCAATGGACTGATCATCGCCGCACAGCCCGGCCCGACCATTGTTGATACGGGCAACACGAGGGACCAAGGCGAACTCCTCGTGAGCACCGCAAAACGGTTAACGGGCAAACCGGTAATGCAGGCGATAGCGACGCACTATCACATTGACCGCACCGGGGGAATTGCAGCAATGAGCGCAGCCAACATTCCCGTATTTGCCCACCCTTATAGTGTCGGCCTCGCGCAAGCAGCGGGCTTCCCAGTTCCTCAACCAGTGAAGGGATTGGAAAAAGGGCCAGTACAACTCGGCCCTGTGGAACTGTACTATCCCGGCGCAGGACATACGCGGGACAACATCACCGTCTGGCACCAAGATAGCCGAACGCTCTTCGGCGGGTGCCTCCTCAGGGCAACGACAGACAAGAGCATCGGAAGTCGCGCAGACGCCGACATGACCGCCTACCCCAGCACGATTGAGCAACTCGCCAAGCGCTACCCCGACCGACAATTCACCATCCCCGGTCACGGCACAATCGCCGGGGACGCGCTTAGCTGGACACGAAGCAAAATCGGCCGACTCTGACCCAAACTCGCTAAGAGGAACGCTACGACCATGACACTCAAAGAAGCCATCGATGAACTTTGAGCCCTGGGAAGGAAAAGGTGCGTGCCCAGAACAGCAAGAACGGAGCAGACGACAAGCAATTCGGCGTCCTGCATCGTTACATCCGCAAGGTCGCGAACAAGGCCAAGACGAATCACGATCTGGCATTAAGCCTGTGGAAGACGCGGAACATCGATGCGCGGCTGTTGGCGACGCTCATCATCAACCCAAACAGTTGTCGGTCGAAGCGTTGGAAGCAATGTCGATTCAACTTGATGTGCTCAGTCCGTTGCTCCTACCGATGACTAATCATGGGCCGGAATAACGCTTGGACACTGTCGCGTCCGCGGTGCCGCACTACGACGCGCCTAAGCTGGCACACCTAAGCCGCACAAAAAGGGTCGCACCATTGACTTTCGCTCGACCAAGGAGTAGTTTAATCGCTACAAGAGGTGCGCGCGTGTTTCGCCCGAAAGCGGTAGTGTTCTTTCTCGTAGAAGTGCTGGAGCGTTCCCTCAACAAGCCAACGAGAAGATCGAGTTCTTTGAAGCCAGAGTTCGGCCTGTTTTGGCGAATAGCTGGTACTCCTGCTACACAGCTGATGAGCTGGGCGGCTTGCGCGTGCATTCAAGAGTGACACTGCTCGAAGGAGGAAAATGGATCACGAAAAGCTTACTTACCGCTATGCGGGTCGTATCTTTAGGTTGACTGACCGTACAAGCATTGTAGTCACGGACATCATCGGCTAATCGGTTCACCCGCGTCACGTGGGCAAGACGTCCCAAACTCATTTTTCAGAGTGCTCTCAAGAGAATGGTTCGGGATGCGAGAAAAAAGGAGATTTAGATGCCGCGTCGCTTACTCGCCCGTTCTGTTCTCATTCCTTCACTGCTCTCGATCTTTATCGGTATTCAGCCTTTAGATGCTCAACTCGGCACTGCTACTATTTCAGGCGCTGTTGTTGACCAGAGCGGGGCAGCAGTTGTGGGCGCTAACGTTACTGCCGTCAACGCGGAAACGGGGTTCCGAAGGCAGACTGTCTCGAACAGTATCGGACAGTACAATCTGCCCGGCCTGGCGCCAGGACAGTATGATCTCGCGTTCGAGGTTCAGGGATTCAAGAAAGCGGAGAACAAGGGGCTCACTCTTCAGGTGGATCAGAACGCGCGTATCGACGTTACCCTGGAAGTGGGCCAAGTCACCGAAAGCATTGCTATTACGGGACAGGCGCCGCTGGTCGAAAGCCAGAGCGCGACGCTGGGCGCGGTCATCGACACGCAGAAGATTCTGGCGCTGCCGCTTAACGGGCGCAATTTCGCGCAGCTCGCTCTGCTTGTGCCCGGCGTAAACTCGGGCGCCCCTGGAGCTGGAGGGGCGGAAGGTTTCTCAGCCGCCGGCCTGCGCGCGAATCAGAACGCTTTTCAGATCGACGGCTCATCCAACTCGGACTCCTTCCAGAACCGCATCACCGTCCGGCCTAATATCGACGCGATCCAGGAATTCAAGATCCAGACCAACAACTATTCGGCCGAATTCGGTAAGGGCGGCGGGGCTCAAGTCAACGTAATCACCAAATCGGGCACGCTGGAGTTTCATGGCGCCGCTTGGGAGTTCGTGCGCAACGATGCGTTTCAAGCCCGGCGTTTTTTTGATCGGAACTCAAGCGCTTTTCCCTGTGACAGCTCCAATCCGAATACCACCACAAGGCCTGCCTGCGCGCCCCCGTTCAAACAGAACCAGTTCGGATTCAATCTCGGCGGACCGCTGTTCTTTGTGCCAAAAGGCTCCGGGCCGCGCAAGACGTTCTTCTTCACAACCTATGAGGGTTTTCGTCAGAGCCGTGGAAACGCCACGGTGGCCACGGTACCAAGCTTGGCCCAGAGACAAGGCGATTTCAGTCAGAACCTGCTGACTACCACCACCACCGCCGATGCGCTTGGCAGAACCTACCGCAGAGGCCAGATATTCGATCCGCGCAGCTCCACCCCGGTCACCGACGCAAGTGGCCGGGCACGCTTCGTGCGGACCCCGTTCGTCGGTAATATCATCCCGGCGGCCCGGATCGATCCCGTGGCGGCGAAAATCATCAGCGACAGTACTTTCGTGCCGCTCCCGAATACCACGGGCACAATCGGGGGCAACGGAAATCCCAGCCAAAATTTTCTCGACGGACGGTCGGTTACTTCCAACTTCGACCAGTTCAGCGCGCGTGTGGACCATCAGTTCTCACCCAATGACACCGTGTTCGGCCGATTCAGCTTCCAGGACTCGAACGGATTCAACCCGAATACGTTCCCCGGATTTGGAACGCAGGATAATCAGCGGCAAATGAATGTCACCGCCAGTTACACAAAGGTGCTGAGTCCTTCCGTCGTGAATGAACTCCGTTTCGGCTACCAGGGATGGTTTCAGTTGGCCGCCTCTGAGGACCATCTGGCAGGCATCGATTGGGTCACGAAATTCGATATCAAGGGATTGTCTCACGCCCGGACGCCGGGCCTGCTCGGTTCTCCATCGATCCCGGTCACCGGCTTCTCCGGATGGGGAAATGGCTCCGGACCGAACCGGGCGCGGAACAATACTTTCCAGCCGCTCGAGATGCTGTCGTTTAACAAGGGGCGCCATTTCATGAAGGTCGGCGGCGAGCTGCGTGCGGTCTTCATCGACCAGACCCGCCCCGATACCGCCCGTGGCACCTTCAATTTCGACACCCCGGCCTGGACGGGGATCGACGGTGTCGGCAACACGGGAAACGATCTGGCCGGCTTTATGATCGGCATCCCGAGGCAGTCGGCGAGAGTGGTGAGCGATTTCCGTACGGAGTATCGCGTCCGGGAATGGGGCGTCTTCTTTCAGGACGATTACAAGGCGACCCGGAACCTGACCTTGAATTTCGGGATGCGGTACATGTACTTCACGCCGCCGTACACAACCGACAACAACTATGGGTCATTCACTTACCCGGTCGCGTGTCCCAGCTACTCGGTCTGCGGGCCAAACTTCGTCAATTTCATGACCCAAAACAGCCCATACGTGCCCTACCATGGCATCGCGGGCAAGGACCTGCCGCGTTCTCTCACGAACACCGAGAAGAACGATTTTGGGCCCCGTTTCGGCTTCGCCTGGCAGCCCATGGGTCGCACCAGTACAGTGATCCGCGGAGGGTATGGAATTTTCTACGATACGGTGCCGGTGAATGTGTACGGGGATTCGCTTCTTAACTGGCCTCGCGTGGTGGAGGAGCAGGTGAATCTCAGCCTCTCGCAGAATGGACCACCGCCGCCCGAAGGCTTCATCGGTTTCCTGATCGAAAAACCGGGCCTCGGGCCGGGGCCGATCGCTCAGTTTCAGCCTGGACCCAACGGGTTCCCGCCTGACTTCCACAACGCATACGTTCAGTCCTGGAACTTCGGTGTTCAACAGCAATTGCCGGGACAAATGGTTCTGGAGATCGCGTACATTGGGACGAAGACCACGCGCCTGGAGCGCCAGGAACAAAGCAATACGGCCGAGCCCCTTGGCTTCCGCTCCGTAGTTCCCGACCTGAGCAACAATCCTAATATTCCGTCCAATGTCGGCTCCGGGGGACGCAATCAATTCAGACGCCTGGTGGCGTTCACTAAGGATCAGGGGATCATCGTGCCTCTGGGGAATGTATTTCTGGAGACTAGCCAGGGCTTTGCAAACTATCATGGAGGCACGCTCCGCTTCGAAAAACGGCACTCGCTCGGCCTTACGTTCATCACTACATATGCTTTCTCCAAGGCCATCTCCGACGCGCCGGGCTTCGGCGGCGGAGGCGCGGGAACTGGAGGACGGATGCAGAATGTGCTTGACCGGAAAGCGGAGAAGGGACTTGCGGAATTGGATCACCGGCAGCGCTTCACGAGCGCTTTCGTTTATGAGTTGCCGTTCGGAAAAGGCAGAAAATTCTGGACCGGCGCGGGCACAGTTACAAACCGGTTTATCGGCGGTTGGGCGGTTGATGGTATCTTCACCCTTCAATCCGGATACCCGATGACGATAGTGCGAGCAGGGGATCCTGGCGGGGTGGGAACCAACAGCGCTCTGCGGCCAGACTTGGTTTGCAATCCCAATATCTCCCGCGGCGGGCAAACTGTCGATAGATTTTTCAAGACAGAATGCTACGTGGCGCCGGAGAGCCTCATAGCGGGCGACGTGCGGTACGGCACCGCGGGGCGTTCCACTGCCACCGGTCCGGGTTTGATCGGAACCGATTTTTCGCTACGCAAAATCACAGCGATTACGGAACGGGTGAACACGGAATTTCGCGCGGAGTTCTTTAATGCCGCGAACCACGCCAACTTCTCGACGCCCAATCGTAACTTGGGCGACGGCAACTTTGGGCGGGTAACGGATACAGCAGATCCAAGAATTATCCAATTCGCTCTGAAGCTGATGTTTTGAGGTTTCACCATGCCTGCGTCGCCGTGAATTCATTGCCCTGGCGCACCTCCGCATCCAGAGCAAATCAGATGACGGCTCGGACTTTTACGTCCATTTGGTCCAGTCAAGGCGTTCGAATTCCTTCACCATCCCCGTTTCATCCTTCATACTCGCCTCCGAGGTCGCGGGTAGTCCGAAACAATCGAGCGTAACCTATATTAGATCCGCAGCCTCGTACGCAACGTGGTGAACGGCTGCAAGCCCTCCGTTGATGGTTCCCGGTGCGAGGTTCCTAGTCCGCCAAGCGATTCTAGTACCGAGCAGCGGCAGTTCTGCCGCCGGATTGCGTGCCGGGAAAGTGCTGCCGCCAGGCAGCCAGTGAACACGCTCTCGCATTGGCGAGCCGCTGACCCTGGAGCCACAACTAGCAGGATACCGTTAATGCTACTTAACGGTCCCAATGTCCCAGAACATCGTTGCGGATCCGCCATGCCAGGGGTTTGTGGTGGGAATGGCTGTTACCGCCAGGAATCCGGCGCCGGGGAGGACGGCGCATCCCCGATGAGCAGACGAAGCCGTGCGGCTCAGGTTAACGCTGGCCCCCAGGATAATCATCTCTTTCCGAGTGGCCGAAGATTATCGGCCGAACACACCACATTCCGGTAACCAGACTTCAACGGCGCTATACGAAGCAACCGAGGATGTTCAAAAGAGGGTCGACGTGAACGACGACATCGGCAAACCGGTCAGAGGATACGTGGCGAACAAGCGCGTTCCAGATCGGAGCAAGCAGAAAAGAATCGGCAAGTTCCTCGTGACGATGCACCTTCAGTTCTCTAGCAATGACGAGTTCGTGCTGAGTGGGAGGCCAAAACAGGTGGCTAACGGAGATTACTGAAGGTCAAGCCAACCTTCGAGAAGGTCTATGTGCCTGCAGAGCAAGGGATTGCCGGCGCTCCCAAAGAGATTGAAAAGAATTATTTCACTCCACACACGAAAACGGTCTGTTCGACCGTCATGTAGTGTTAGTCATGCTCAACCTGGGCGAATCGGCGGATCGAGTACTCCCCGAAAGGGCGCTCGCGTTGGCTGCGGATAGGACTTCGGGTTCGATGACGCTTGGTGAAAGAGTGCATGGCCTGTTCGAACAGCTTCGCGTCCCAGTGTTTCGATACCTTTTGCGAAAAACGCGGGATTCCGGACGCGCGGAAGATATCACACAAGAAACCTTCCTGCGACTCTTCCGACACCTCCGCGAGGACCGCCAGCTCGATAACCCGAAGGCGTGGATCTTCACGGTGGCCAACAATCTTGCCGTCGACGCCAGCCGAGATGAGAGTCATATTAAGGATCTGGATGAAACCACCTGGAAAAACATTGAAGAATCGAGGTCCGGCCTTCAGGCAGACCCCGAAAAGCTCATGCTGCAACGCGAGCGTTTGGATCGGTTGCACATCGCCGTGTTGAATCTGACACCCTTGCAGCGGGAGTGCTTGCACCTGCGCGCGGAGGGTCTCCGTTATCGCGAGATCGCGGGCCTATTGGAACTCAGCCCGTCTACCGTGATGGACGCAGTGAGGCGCGCCACGCTCAAGCTGGCCCGGGAGTTCGATCGCGAGGTATCTGCATGAATACAGAGAACGAGAAGACCGCGTTTAGCGCTGACGGGCATCCTGACGAAAACCAGCTTCTACTGGCGCTTGAACGCGAGTTGTCTCTCGAAGAGGCAGCAGAAGTCGAACAACATCTCGGAAGCTGCTGGAGTTGTCGCGCGCGATCCAGCGAGATGCAGAGTGGAATCCTGGCATTCGTCGAGTATAGAGAGAAGCGTTATCTCCCTTCTCTCGAACCACCTCCCCACGATTTCAGTGGTTTTCCGGGAAAGTTAGGCAGAATCGCAGCCGAGGGCAAACCTGAAGGGTTGGCAATCCGGATCTGGCGAAGTATCTGGCGCTTCGTGACTTCGTCGAACCAGGTGAGGTGGGTGAGCGCCACCGCTGCGACTATGGTCGTCGTAATATTCTGGACACAGGTTCTTCTTAATCCTTCTACTGTTTCCGCCAGCGAGTTCCTTGCGCGAGCAACTGCCGCCCAGAATCCGGGTACCCAGGAGAATCACGTACACCGTACTGCGCATCAAAGAGTGCGAATCAGCAATGGGCAGCAAACCGTGGTGCGGGAGTTCGAGTGGACTGTCGGCAGCCCGATTCCGGAGGCCCGTTGGCAGATGAAAGCGGAACCTTCGAAATGGAACGCACCGTTGACAGCGAATGGATTTGCAGGATGGCGAGACTCCGTTTCCACGAAAACAGACAAAGTAAAACGCTCACGCGATCGATTGACGCTCAATACGACTGCCGTCGATGATCTGGTCAAAGAGGCGTGGCTCGTCGTTCGCGCCAGTGACTTCCACCTGCTGGAGCAGCATATCCGCTTCGCGGATGATCGCCAACTGGATTTCGAGGAATTGGCCTTCGAGATTCGTACCCCGCAAAGATCTGATAGCAAATCCGTAGCGCCAGCCCAAATTGCGCCGGACTCTTCGGCAAAGACTCCCGAAGTTGCGTCTGAGCCAACCGTGGATCTAAATGAGACGGAATTGGAACTCCGGTATGCTATGTTCGCGAATCAGTGGGACTTGGGCGAGGATCTGCTGATCGCCAGGACTCCGAGCGGAGTCACCGTAAGCGGTACTGCCAGTTCGGGGGATCGTGCGGCATCTATGCAATCGATTTTGAGCGGCTTGCCAAACGTGCAGATCTCCATTACCGCGCCCGCCGCGGTTGATCGACCGACTGCGTCAAATCGATCAGTACCTGGGAAGTCGGCGCCGGCTTCCTCTGCTCCTCTGCTGAAAGACGTCCTCGACCGGGCGTTCCCGTCCCCCGAGCAGCGGCGCGAATTTGTGGACCGTTGTCTCGGCGCCTCCGACACTGAGCTTTCACATGCCTGGACGCTTAAGAAGTTAGTGGATCGATACAGCGAGTCGGAAGAGCGCCTCTTGAAGACCGAATCACAAGACAAGCTGCGTGAGATGCTGCGGACGCATCTCCAACAACTCGCCGATGCCAATGCAGGACTGGATCCGCTGATAGAGTTGCTGCCCCGTTCGCGCGCGCAAAGGCCAGATGCGCCGGAAAACTGGCGTACCAGCATTCTTGCTCTCTTCGCTCAGGTCCAGCAGCAGGATTCGCTGGTTGCGAGTCTGGTCGCGGGAACCCAAGCGAATGGCCAGGACGCCGCGGCAGCATCCAGGAGCCTTCGATCTGTCCACCAGGCCATTGACACCCTGCTCGCGGGACTCGATAATTTGGAGGTCGGGAACCAACGGAAATGACGGGGATCCGGCTCGCTCCAGTATTCGCTTGCTGCGCCAGCGTGGCATTCGGCCAGTACGCGGAACTGTCCGGGCTCATACAGGATCCTGCTAATTCGGGTGTTTCGGGCTCCGAAGTAACCATCCGGAACGAGCAAACCGGCGGCCGGAGGAACACCAGCTCGAACTCGTCGGGCTTCTACAGTCTTCCCGCTCTGAGCCCGGGTCTATACCGGCTATCGATCCGCGCAATCGGCTTCGAAACGATTGTCCGCGAAGGAATCAAGCTGGAGGTAGGCGAAAACGCCCGCATGGACTTCATCATGCGATTGGGCGACGTACGAACCGAGGTTACCGTGACCAGCGGACCGCCGTCGATGAACACGGAGAACGCATCCGTGGGAACGGTGATTGACCGGAGAATCATCGATCAGATGCCATTGAATGGACGAGGTATTCAGACGCTGATCGAACTGGCGCCCGGCGTCAATGCCATACCGGTTACCGACTCCAGCCGTGGTCAGTTCAGCATCAACGGCCAGCGTGTCAACGCCAACTACTTCACCGTCGACGGCATCAGCGTAAACTTTGCCGCTGGCAATATCCGGGGCCTCAACTCCGACTACCGAGGTCAAATCCCCACGGTTGGACAAGCCGGTGGAGGGATGCTGCCGGCAACCAGCTTTCTGGGCACGTTCAGCAATCTTCTTGCGCCCGAAGCGCTGCAGGAATTCAAGATTCAAACATCGACGTACGCTCCCGAATTCGGCCATCTTCCGGGAGGGCAAATCGATCTGGTCAGCCGTTCTGGCTCGAACCGATATTCAGGATCGCTGTTCGAGTATCTCCGCAACGACAAAACCGACGCGAACGATTGGTTCAACAATGCAAAGGCCATTTCGAAACCGCCGCTACGTTTTAACAACTTTGGAGGCACGTTCGGAGGACCAGTGCGATTCGGGCGCTGGTACGACGGGCGCAATCGGACGTTCCTTTTTCTGTCAGTGGACCAGTTGCTCGTAAGTCAGCCACAACCATTGGCCCCTATGGAAGTCCCGTCACTCACGGCCAGACAGAACGCCCCAGCGCCACTCGCCGCATTTTTGTCTCTTTATCCGTTGCCCAACGGACCTCAGGCCAGCGGCCGGGGTATCGGCGCCGAACAGGGAGGCGCTCCAGGCTTCGCATTCTATACGGGGGCTGCATCGCGCGTGTACAAGCAAGGAAGCTATGGACTACGCGTCGATCACTCCTTACCAAAGAACATCAACTTCTTCACCCGCGTGAACCACGCTCCCTCCACACGCGACGAGCTTATTGACGGGGTATCGGTTTCGGGAACTCGGCGCTTAGTGGGT
>Ga0075421_100008682_pt1 | contig 12501 bp, 10 predicted proteins | sample SoiMetdeltSBSDD5_FD_75292 | JGI IMG/M metagenome (GOLD analysis project Ga0075421, IMG submission 75292) | Bulk soil microbial communities from a Populus tree surrounding site in Tennessee, USA - Soil MetaG P. deltoides SBSDD5 | ecosystem: Environmental > Terrestrial > Soil > Tree plantation... | reverse complement strand
CGACTCTTCGCCGGCGGCGCCGCCGACGAGGCGGCGGTGGCGCGCGCGGTGGCCGAGGTCGAGAGAGCGCGCGCGGAGGTGCGTCTCGTCCATCTCCGCTTCCACCTGCGCACGCGCGACGTCCTCACCGCCGCCCAGCGCGAGGAATACCGTCGCGCGCGCTGGAACGCTCCGGCCGCGCCCTAGCCCGACTCACGCGGAACGACAACGGCGCGACCGACGGTGGAGCGCTTCCTGTTGATCTGCCTCGGCGGCGCCATCGGGACCGGGATGCGCTACCTCACGGCGCTGGCGGCGGTGAAGTGGTTCGGAACCGACTTCCCCTACGGCACGCTGATCGTGAACCTCGTGGGCTCGTTCGTGATCGGCTTCGTTCAGGAGCTCAGCGTGGATACGCTGCTCGTGCCTGACGATGCGCGCCTGTTTCTGACAACGGGGATGATGGGCGGCCTCACCACGTATTCCGCCTTCAGCTACGAGACCGTGCACTTGATGCAGAGCGGCGCCTGGCCGCAAGCTTCGATCAACGTCGTCGTCACCACGGCCGCGTGTCTCGCGCTCTGCTTTCTCGGCATCGCGATCGCACGTGGGCTGGTCGGAGCCCGGGTCGGGTAAGCACGCGCGGCGGCGCGGCGCGCTCGGTTCATCTCGGGTCGGGAACGCGCGCCGCGCTTCGGTGACGTCGGCAGCGGAAACGGCTCGCCGCGTTCAGCTGATCTCGACGCCGAGCACCACCGAGGCGAGCCGTCCGAGGCCGAACGCCACGAGCCCGGAGGCGATGCCGAGCGTGGCCACCTCGAGACCGGAGCGCACGGCGGAGATGTGGCCGAGCCGCCCTTTCATCGCGCCGACCAGGAAGAGCGCGGCCACGGTGAGGACCGCGGACAGCGCGAGGGCGCGGATGACGTCGGACAGGAGGAACGGGAGCAGCGGCACCATCGAGAAGAGCCCAAAGGCGACGCCCATCACGAGCGAGTCGCGCACGGGAGAGCCGAGGCGCTGCGGCGCGAGGCCAAGCTCGTACGCGGAGAGCGTGGCGAGCAGCAGCTCGGGGTGCCGCGCGATGCGCCGCGCCACCTCGACGGCGTCCCCGCGCGACATCCCGCGTGCGGTGAGAGCGGCGATCAGCTCCGCGATCTCCTCGCCCGGGTGCTCGCGGATCTCGCGGCGCTCCCGCGCCAGCTCCGCCTCGTAGAGTTGCCGCTGGGCGCGGGATGAAACAAACGTCCCGATCGACATGGCCAGAATCCCGGCCACGGCGGAGACCGCGCCGGCGAGCAGGACAACGACATGATCGCCGCCGGCGGCCGCGAGGCCCGCTACCACTGCGAACGTCGAGACCAGCCCGTCCTGCGCGCCGAAGACGACCTCGCGGATCGACGAGAGGCGCTCGATCCGCTTCGGCTCGGTGGCGAGCTCGGTCACGTTGGCGCGACCCTCGGCGGCGCGCGGTGGTGGCGCCGTCAGGAGCGGCGTCGGCTCGCGCAGCGGAGAAGCCCCGAGGCGGCGGCTCACATCACGCGCGGCGGGCGCGGAGTCCGATGGCGGGCGCGCCGGTGCTTCGAGGCGGGCGAGCGCGCCGCGGAACATGTCACGGTGATACCGCTCGCGCTCGAGGGCGAGGCGGAACGACGCCGCGGCATCGACGCGCCCTTCCTCTTCCGCCTCCCGGATCATCCGCGGCAGCGTGACTTCGATCTCCTGGACCTCGCCGCGGGCGGCAAACTCGAGATTCTCCCGGGTGGAGCGGACCGCCCCCATCGTCCGCAAATGGGTCAGCGCATGCACGGTCTCCGCGCCGGCCGCCTCGAAGAACAGCTCCGCCACCTGCGGGTGGCCCTCTTGCAACGCCTGCATGCCGTAGGCAATGTAACGGCGATTGGCGTCCGCTTCGCCGGCGAGGGCCACGTGCAGGTTGGCCTCGGTCCGGCTCTGGGCGCGCGGCGTCATGGGCGCATTTTATGATGGAATCCGTGGTAGCTTTCGCAGCAACCAAGAGCGCACGCATGCTGCCCTCCGCCGCGTCCCCCGCCGCCCGTTACGGCGTCGCCCTCGCCGCCCTCGTCCTCGCCGTCACGCTGACGATGGCGGTTCCGCCGCTGAGTCGGCACGTGCCGTTCGCGCTCCTCTTCGCCGCGGTCGCGGTGGCGGCCTGGTACGGCGGCCGCGGCCCCGCCCTCGTCATCAGCGCGCTCGGCGCCGGCATCGGCGCCATGATTTTCGCGCCGACGGGCGTACCGAGTGCGCTCGACACGACGGCGGCGGTCCGGATCGCCGCCTTCGTGGTGGTGGCGCTCATCATCATCGCGCTCACGGCGCGACGGGAGTCCGCGGAGCGGAGCGCCGAAGACGCGCGGCAGCGCCTGCAGGCGGTGCTCGACGGCGCCTCCGCCGTCGTCTACTGCCGGGACCTGGACGGGCGCATCACGCTCATCAATCGGCGCTATGAAGAGCTGTTCCACGTCACGCGGGAAGGCGTCATCGGCAAGCGATCGCACGACATCTTCCCGGCCGCGCTCGCCGATCGGTTCCGCGCCAACGACCTCGCCGCCCTGGCCGCGGGACGTCCGGTGGAGTTCGAGGAAATCGTGCACCACGACGATGGCGCTCATACGTACATCTCGCTGAAGTTCCCGCTTCGTGACGCCGGCGGCGCCGTCACGGGCGTGTGCGGGATCTCCACCGACATCACCGAGCGCAAACGCGCGCAACGCGCGGCGGACGAGCAGCGCGAGTGGCTCAACGTGACACTCGCCTCCATCGGCGACGCCGTGATCGCGACCGACATGAACGCCCGCGTCACGTTCATGAACGCGGTGGCCGAGAAGCTCACGGGGTGGACGGCGGCGGACGCGGCGGGCACGCCGCTCACCGACGTCTTCCGCATCGTGGACGAGAGCACCCGCCAGCCGCGCGAAAGTCCCGTGGAGAAGGTGCGGCGCGAGGGTACCGTCGTCGGCCTCACCAATCACACGGTGCTCCTCGCGCGTGACGGCCGTGAAGTCGCCATCGATGACAGCGGAGCGCCCATCCGCGACGCCGACGGCGCCATCATCGGTGTCGTGCTGGTCTTCCGCGAGATCACGGAGCGCCGGCGGCTCGAGAGCGAGCGGGCGCAGCTCCTCGAGCTCGAGCGCAGCGCGCGCGCGGTGGCGCAGGCGGCGCAGGAGCGCGCGACGTTCATCGCCCGTGCCAGCACCGTCCTCGCCTCCTCGCTGGACTACGGCACCACGCTGGCGGCGGTGGCGCGACTCATCGTGCCCGAGCTCGCCGACGCTTGCTTCGTGGACCTCCTCGAGGAGGACGGCACCCTGCGGCGCGTGACGGTCGCCCACGTCGATCCATCGCTCGAGATTCTCGCGCGCAACTTCACGGAGCGTCAGGCGAGCGATCTCGACGCACGCCACCCGCTCGGTGAGGTCCTCCGAACGGGCGAAGCCGTGCGCTACACCGAGCTCCCGGATTCACTGCTGGCCACCCTCGCTCCCGACGCCGAGCGTCTGGATCCGATTCGGGCGCTCCGGCTCTCATCGCTGATGATCGTGCCGCTGTCGGCGCGGGGGCGCGCGCTCGGCGCCCTCTGGCTGGTGTCGCAGGCCAAGGAACGGCAGTATGGTGCGGCCGACCTCGATCTCGCGGAAGACCTCGCGCGCCGGATTGCCGCCGCCGTGGACAACGCGCTGCTGTACCGGGAGGCCGAACGCCGCCGCCTGGAAGCGGAGGCGGCGCAGCGTCGCTTCGCGTTCATGGCGGAGGCGTCCACCGCGCTTTCGTCGTCGCTCGACTACGAGACCACGCTGCAGAGCGTGGCGCGCCTCGCCGTTCCTTTTCTCGCCGACTGGTGCGCGATCGAGATGGTGCAGACGGACGGAACGCTGGTGCGGGCAGCCACCGCGCACGCGGAGCCGGCCACGGACGCCCTCGCCCTCGAGCTCCTCGGTCGTTCGTCCGCGGAGCCGGACGCCTCGCATGGCATTGCCGCCGTCGTGCGCTCGGGCAAATCCGAGTTTCGACCCGCGATCGAGGCCATCGAACTCGCGCGCGAAGCCGCCGATCCCGATCAGCGACGCCGGATTCAATCGCTGGGCGTGGTCTCCTACATGTGCGTGCCGATCGCCACCGCGGCGGGCAGCATCGGCGCCATCGCGCTCGCCCACGGCCCGTCGCGACGGCGTTACGGGCTCGACGATCTTCGGCTCGCGGAGGCGGTCGCGCGACGGACCGCCACCGCCATCGACAACGCGCGGCTCTTCCGTCACGCGCAGGAGGCCAACCGCGCGAAGGACGAGTTCCTCGCCACGCTCTCGCACGAGCTGCGCACGCCGCTGCACGCGATGCTCGGATGGACGGGCATGCTGCGACGGGGAACGATCGACGCCGCCGAGCGCAATCGCGCCATCGAGGTGATCGAGCGCAACACGCGCCTGCAGGCGCAGCTCATCGAGGACCTCCTCGACGTGTCCCGCATCGTGACCGGCAAGCTCCGCCTCGACGTGCGCCCGGTGGAGCTGCCGCCCATCATCGAGGCCGCGCTCGACGCCGTGCGCGTGGCCGCGGCCGCGAAGGCGATCCAGATCGAGACCGCGCTCGATTCCGATGTCGGTCCCGTGTCCGGCGATCCCGACCGCCTCCAGCAGGTGGTCTGGAACCTCCTCTCCAACGCCATCAAGTTCACGCCGCGCGACGGTCGGGTCTCCGTGCGCCTCGATACGGCCGCTGGCCACGCGCGGATTCGCGTCAGCGACACCGGGGCGGGGATCAGCCCCGCGTTCTTGCCCCACCTGTTCGAGCGTTTCCGTCAGGCCGACAGCACCGCAACCCGGGCGCATGGCGGCCTCGGCATCGGTCTCGCCCTCGTGCGCCACCTGGTGGAGCTGCACGGCGGCCGTGTCCGCGCCGAGAGCGAAGGCGAGGGCCACGGCGCGACATTCACGGTGGAGTTGCCGCTGCTGGCGGTGACGACAACACCGGTTGCGCTGCGTTCGGAGCTCCCGCGCGCCCCGGACGGCCTGCCCACGCTCGACGGTGTGCGCGTGCTCGTGGTGGACGACGAGCTCGACGCGCGCGAGCTGGTGACGGCGGTCCTCGAACGGTGCGGCGCCGTCGTCGAGGTCGCGGCGTCGGCGGCGGAGGCGATGACGACGCTCGAGCAATCCGTGCCCGACGTGCTCGTGAGCGACGTCGGGCTTCCGGGTGAGGACGGCTACGCGTTGGTGCGGAAGCTGCGCTCACTCGACGCGGATCGGGCGCGCATCCCGGCCGTGGCGCTGACCGCGTACGCGCACCCCGCGGACCGTACCCGCGCCCTCCTCGCCGGGTTCCAGATGCACCTCGCGAAACCCATCGAGCCGGAGGAGCTGGCGGCGGTGGTGGCCAATCTCGCCCGGTTGCGGCGACGTTAGCGGCGCCGTTGGGCTCCGTGGTAGGGTCCGGGCGATGAGATCGGCGGTTGTCGCCCTCGTCCTCGCCGCCGTTGGCGCCGCCGCGGCCGACCCTGCCCACGGCCTCACCGTGCAGGAGGCCATCCTGCTCGCCAAGCCCGCAGTGGCGTTGATCAAGGCGGAGGTCGGCGCCGATGTCACCATGAACTGCGGGACTGGCCCCGTCACCGTCTCCCCGCCGCCATTCGTGGAAACCGGGACCGCCTGGTTCATCGACGGCCGTGGCTACCTGGTGACGAACGCCCATGTGGTGGAGCCGGCCTACCGCATGCCGCCGTGGGTCACCCATGAGCTCAAGAAGATGGCGATCGAGCAGGCGTGCGTGGAGCCGGCACTGCGCGCTCAGGGCCTCGCGCGCGGACAGCGACCCGACATCGAGGACCGCCTCCGGCGCGAAGCCTCCGACCGCGCTCTCGCCAGCGCCGAAGTGTCGACGACCCCGAAGCTCACGGTCCTACTCTCGAACGGCACCCAGCTTCCCGCGCAGGTCCGCAAGTACAGCGCGCCGCTCGTCCTGGACACCCGCGGCCGCGCGTTGCCACCGGCTCCCGGCGCCGGTCGGGACCTCGCGCTGGTGCAGATCAAGAGCGACGTCTATCCGTCGCTGAAGGTGGCGACGCGCGACGTTCGCATCGGCGACCCCGTTCACATCCTCGGCTTTCCCGGCGTCGTCCTGTCTCACGAGCTCCTGAACCAGAGCGTGACGCTGGACGCGACCGCGACCAACGGATCCGTGTCCGGCTTCAAGGAGGACGCGATCGGGCAGAACGTCATCCAGACCGACGCGCCCGCCGCCCACGGCAACAGCGGCGGCCCCGCCATCAGCGACGATGCGAGCGTGCTCGGCGTGATGACGTTCGTGTCCCTCTCCCCCGCCGGCGGCACCATCGTGCAGGGCTTCAACTTCCTGATTCCCGCCCGTGACGTCGTGAGGTTCGTGCAGGGCACCGAGGTCGATCTTCGCCGCGAGAACCCGTTCAACACGGCCTGGATGGCCGGTCTCGACGCGCTCTTCAGCGGGCGGTCCGAGGTGGCCGCCGCCCGGCTCGCCGAGGCCAATCGGCTGCAACCGAACCTTCCCGACGTGAAGCGGGCGCTCGCGGAGGCGGAGGAGAAGGTCAAGAATCCGCCGCCGCGCCCGTTCCCGTGGGCGTGGGCGACGCTCGGCGTGACGCTCGTCAGCGTCGGTGTGTATGGCGGGATGTGGGGGCGCCGGTGGTGGCGAAACCGGTTCCGCATCAGCCCCGCGCAGGTGATCGACGCGCTCGAGAGCGGGCACAGCCCGGTCTTGCTCGACGTGCGGACGCAGACCGACTTCGAGACGAGTCCGCTCAAACTGCCGGGCGCCGTCCGCCTCGCGCCCGAAGACGCGGACGCCGGGCGCATCGACGTCAGCGTGGATCCGTCACAGATGATCGTCGTCTACTGCACGAGCCCGGACGAAGCCACGAGCGCGCGCGTCCAGCAGATCCTTCGCCAGCGCGGCTTCCGCCACGTGCGCATCCTCAAGGGCGGCCTCGGCGGCTGGACCAACGCGCGCCTGCCCGTGGAGGCGAAGTCCTCGCTGCCGTCGATCGGGCTCGAGATCTACAAGAACCTGACGCTCGGTGACGTCGAGCGGCGCCGCTTCAAGGCGGGCGATCACATCTTCCAGGAGGGCGAGGACGCCCATGGCGAGGCGTTCGTCGTGCACGCGGGCACGGTGGAGATCAGGAAGCGATTCAACGGCCACGAGCGGGTGCTGAACCGCCTCGGTGAGGGTCAGATCCTCGGCGAGATGTCGCTCTTCCGCAAATCGACGCGATCGGCGGCCGCCGTCGCCGCCACCGACGTCGAGTTGCTGGTGATCCGGAACGAGCGTCTGGAGTGGCTGATCCGCAACCGCCCGCAGCTCACGCTGGAGCTGCTCCGGAGCCTCTCCGAGATCGTGGTCGCCACCGACCGCGAGCGCGGGAACGGGTCGCCGCGCGACGACCGACCATGAAGGCGATGGTCGCGCGCGCGTGGGGTGAGCCTTCCACCCTCGAGTACGCGGACGTGCCCGCTCCGGTGCCCGGACCGGGCGAGGTCGGGATCGACGTGCGCGCGGTCGGCTGCAACTTCCCGGACATTCTCATCGTCCAGGGCAAGTATCAGAAGCGGCCTCCGCTTCCCTTCAGCCCCGGCGCCGAGGTGGCGGGCGTCGTCAACGCCGTGGGACCGGACGTGGTCGGCCTCTCACGCGGCCAGCGTGTCTATGCGTTGATGGGCGGGGGCGGGTACGCCGAGGCCGTCGTCGCGCCTGCCGCGCGCGTCTATCCGCTCCCCGCCGCGATGACATTCGAGCAGGGCGCCGGCTTCGGTCTCGTCTACGGCACATCCTACGGCGCGCTCGTTCATCGGGCGGGCTTGCGTGCGGGGGAGACGCTGCTCGTCCACGCCGCCGCCGGCGGTGTCGGTCTCGCCGCGGTGCAGATCGGCAAGGTGCTCGGTGCGCGCGTGCTCGCCACCGCGGGCTCGCCGGAGAAGCTCGCGGTCGCGAAGGCCGCCGGCGCCGACGTCCTCATCGATTACCGAGACGGCGACTGGATCGAGCGCGTCAAGGCGGAGACGGGCGGCAACGGCGCCGACGTGATCTACGACCCCGTGGGCGGCGACGTGTTCGACGGCTCCACCCGGTGCATCGCGTTCGAGGGTCGGCTGCTGGTCGTGGGCTTCACGAGCGGTCGGATCGCCGACGTCGCCACCAATCGGGTCCTGCTGAAGAACATCAGCATCGTCGGTGTGCACTGGGGGCTCTACAGCGAGCGAAACCCCGGCCTGGTGCGAGCGTGCATGGCCGAATTGAACGCGCTCGCGGAAGCGGGGAAGATCGCGCCCGTCATCTTCAAGACATTTCCGCTGCGCGAGGCCGCGCAGGCCCTCGCCGCCATCGCGTCCCGCGAGAGCTACGGCAAGGTCGTGCTGATTCCCTGACATGGTGCGCGTCGCGCTGAAGCGGCTCGATCCGACGTTGCCGTTGCCGAGCTACGCGCGTCCCGGCGACGCCGGTCTCGACCTTCACGCCGCGGCCGCGGTGACGCTCGCGCCCGGTGCGCGCACGCTCGTGCCCACCGGATTCGCGATCGCCATCCCACCCGGCTTCGCCGGATTCGTGCTGCCGCGATCGGGACTCGCGCTCCGGCACGGCATCACCGTGCTCAACGCGCCCGGCCTCATCGACGCCGGCTATCGCGGCGAGGTCAAGGTGCTGCTCGTGAACCTGGACCCGCACGCCACCGTCAAGGTCGAGCGCGGGGAACGGGTGGCGCAGCTGGTCATTCAGCGCGTGGAGGACACGACGCTGGAAGAGGTCGCGGAGTTGCCGGCGAGCGAGCGCGGAGTGGGAGGCTTCGGCAGTACGGGAACGTGACGGCCGTCCGCCACGCGGGGCGCGCGGCGGCCGGCGCCACGACGTCGCTTCGCCGGACTCGGCCCGCCGCGTCGCCGCCCGTCAGCGTCGACCGATCAGGCCGCCGATCCGCGCTGCGCCGACCGCTTGGCGTCTTCGATACGATCAGCGGCCTCCTGGAGTCCGCCCTCGATCGTCTCGGCGACGTTCACGAGCGTGTCGGCCGCCTTCGCGCGCACGTCGCGCGTCGTCTCATCCACGTACTGCTTGATGTCGCGGCCGTAAAAGTACATCGCCGCCGCTCCCACGACCGCGCCCAGCACAAAGCTCTTCATCACGGTAGAACCCTCCTCGAACTTCGTCAAAGCAAGGCCGATGCCGTCAGGACCCGGCTCCCACCCGATGGGAAACACAATGCACCACCGCCACGACGGTACCATCGTCGGATGCAACGGTCACGTCGTAGAAGCCGGCGCGGCGGCCCTGCTTGCGCTCGCGCGCGTCCGCGGTGAGGCGTGCGCCCGGTTCCACCGCGGCCAGATAGCTGATGGTGACGCTGAGGGCAACCGCGACCTCGCCGTGCGAGTTGCAGGCGGCGCCGAAGGCGATGTCGGCGAGCGAGAAGATGACGCCACCGTGCGGGTAGCCCTGGAAGTTCACCATGTGCGGCTTCAGCGTGAGGGCGACGCGGCAGCGGCCGCGCCGCAATTCCAGAAACTCCACGTCGAGCGACCGCGCCCAGGGATCGTTCTCGATCCGGCGCCGGACCGGCTCCGGGACGCTCACCGAGTGGCTCCGATGGCACCGAGCATCGCCGTCGCGACCGTAGCATGCCGCCTCCGAGCACGCTACACCGGGTCCCCTCCGCCCCTCGCGCGGGCGGCGGCCTAAGGGTCGGCTGGACAGGCCGCTTGAGTCGTACGTATCATGCGTGCGTCCCAGTTCCATCAACCGGCGTCGAGGGGCCGCCGCAACGGGACATCACGTCGGGCGTTTGCCCGAGAAAGTAGGCCGCGATGCCGGCCCCCGGAGTCCCTGTCGACCTCACGGGCGTCCATGTCCTCGTCGTGGATGATGACGAGGATGCGCGCCGCATCATGCACGCCACCCTCGCCTATTGCGGCGCGCTCGTCACCTCCGTCGAGTCCGCGAAGCGGGCGTATCAGGCGATGACGCGGGTGAAGCCGAAAGTCATCGTCTGCGATCTCGCCATGCCGGAGGAGGACGGACTCTCGTTCATTCGGGAAATCCGCGAGACGCCGAGCTTTCGGCGCATCCCGGTGGTCGCCGTCACCGCGTACGATCATTTCTACGGACCCCTCCGCGAGACGTTCTTCGACGCGTACCTCCGGAAGCCGATCAGCCCGCCGGAGCTCGCAAAGGTCGTCGCGTCGCTCGTCCGCTAGGCTGCGGCTAGAAGGCGGTCACGAGGAACTGCAGGTGCACGCCCTTGTCCTGCAGGTTGCCGTTCGAGGTCGGGACCTCTCGCAAGCGGTGCCCCCAGTACACCTCGAGCTGAGGCCGCAAGGGGAACGGGCGAAGGAACGTGAGCGCCCAGCGCAGCCCGATGCCGATGCTGTACAGCTCCTGGGGCCCGAGCAGGGTGCCGCGGTGATTCCAGCCCCGTCCGAAGTCGAAGAACGGCGCCAGCTCCAGATAGTCGGCCCACGGCACGTTGCGAACGACGGGGGCGCGCAGCTCGAGTGACGCGATCACGGCGTTGTCCGTGAGCAGCGTGTTCTCCCGGTAGCCACGCACGCTGTAGCGTCCTCCCACCGAGATCTGCTCGAGGGCGAGCAGCGCGTCGTCGGCGAGCTGAACATCCGTTCTGAAGATGACGTAAGCGGCGAGCAGCGGGAGCCGCCTGACCCACTGGAACTGACCCAGCCACGCGAAGAACCGGCCGTCCGGCTCGCGCTCGTCACGATGGATGGTGGCGCCCATGGCATCGAGCCCCACCGAGAAGCGCGACCGGGCCGCGATCACCTGGTCTTGCGTGCGATAGACCCATTCCTGCGCGGCGCGGAACGCGGTGACGACCATTTTCCCCTTGCGCGCGCCGGGGGAGAGCGAGAACGGCTCGCCCAGCAGCTCCGTCTCGTTCGAGAGGCGCTCGCCGACGAACTCGACCGCGAGCTCGGTGTTGAGCGTGCGATAGAGGGGCTGCCGCACGCCGAGCGTGTAGATCTCGGTTTTGCTCTCGATCTCGAGATCCTGGAAGGGCTCCTCGACGACGTTGAGCGTGTTCCTTCGATACTGAAGCGAGAGCGTGGTGTCCCATGCCGTCACCGGCACGGCATATCGAAAGTCGAGCAAGGGATCGAGGCCCTCCGACCGGCCGTAGCGAAGGGTCAGGATGTCGCCGTTGCCGGTGAGGTTCTGGTGCTCGACGCCGATGATCCCCCGCTCCGCCCCCACCGAGGGCGATTGATAGTTGTTGAAGTCCAGCCAGAGCTTGTACGGCAGCCGCTCCTCGACGAGCACGTGCAGCTCGCTGTCCCCGAGGAGGACACCGGGCTTCAGCTCGGCATTGATCCGTGCGAAGCGCGGGTCTTCCAGCAGGAGCTGGAGCTTCCGCTGCAGCGGGTTGATGTTGAGCGGCGGCCCGGCAGCGAGGGAAAGCCGCCGGCGTAGATAGTCCGACCGAAACCAGCGATTGCCCTCGATGGCGATGTCGCTCACCCGGCCCTCGATGATCTCGAACGTCACCACGCCGTCCGCGACCGTCTGGTCGGGGAGGATCGCACCGGAGTTGACGTAGCCGTTGTCCACGTAGAGCCGTGTCAAAGCCACGCGGACGGTCTCCAGGTCTTCGGACGTCACCTCGCGGTTGACGTAGGGGGCGACGACCTTGGCGAGCTCCTCCGCGGAGAAGACGGTGCTTCCCACCACGCGAATCTCCCGCACGAAGACGCGCGCGCCCAGAATCCTCGGCTCGGACGGCGATGGCGGGGGCAGCGGAGGAAGAATCGGGGTGGGAGGAGGAGGTCTCGGCGTTTCCCGCTGCAGCGGCGGCGGTTCGCCGGAGCGACCGGTGGGGTCACTGAACGGCGGCTGGGCGTGGACGGAGGCCGAGGAAAGGATGATGCTGACGATGGAGGCGCCGAAGAGCGGCAGGCGCCTCCATCGTGTCATGCGATCCGGCGAAGCCATGCTCCGTTCCCCGGTGTTCCGTCCATCACGGCGATCACCGGGAGCACGACCGGTCGAGAACGACGGGGTGAGAGGCGATCACATACGGCGGCGCCACGATCTCCGCCCACCCGCGGTCTCCGAAGAACCCCACGCGGGCGGTATCGTCCACGAGGCGGCCGGGCAATACCGTTCCCGGCTCGAGCGGGAGTCCCTCGCGCGTGCCGATCACGAGGCTGCTCGTCTTGCCTTCCGCGACGCGCGCGGCGCAGGACGCCCGCAGCAAAGTCGCGGCCTGCAGCGCATTCGCGGGCAACTGCGTGATCCCTCCGCTCACGTCGGTGAAGGACGCCTGGACGTCGATCGTGCCCGGCACCCCGAGCGCCGAGGAAGCGCTGACCACGCTGTCCGTGGTGAGAAAGACGTCGGCGACGATGCTGACGTTCCCGCCTGGTCCGCCGAAGGCGTCGGCCCGGATCTCACTGCGATTCAGCACCACCGACTGCGGATCGATCGTGATGTTGCCGCCGCGCCCCTGCCCGCTCTGAACGGACGTCG
>Ga0075421_100008681_pt1 | contig 12501 bp, 15 predicted proteins | sample SoiMetdeltSBSDD5_FD_75292 | JGI IMG/M metagenome (GOLD analysis project Ga0075421, IMG submission 75292) | Bulk soil microbial communities from a Populus tree surrounding site in Tennessee, USA - Soil MetaG P. deltoides SBSDD5 | ecosystem: Environmental > Terrestrial > Soil > Tree plantation... | reverse complement strand
GCAGCCGGGGGGGTGCCGCGCTACCGTCGTGCCGGAGTATAACCCGGTCCATCGACCTAGACCGCTATTGATGGGCTACGGAATGACAGTTTGTGCACCGTATCAGGACTAGACGATGACCTATCAGCCTCGGCCGATCGATACCAGTACTGTAACGCTGAGCGACGAGATCGAACATCTGGTCGAGCGGCTCTCCCAGAGCATCCACGACAACTGGGCGCATCGGCGAATTCTGGAAGGCTGGAGGCACGGTCCGTCCCGGGATGATGTGTTGAAGACACACCCGGACCTGGTGCCGTATGCCGCGCTGCCCGAGACGGAGAAAGAGTACGACCGTACGACGGTGCGCGAAACGGTAAAAGGGATTCTCGCACTCGGTTTCGAGATCCGCGCGAAGCCTTGATGCAAAGTCCCGGCAGTCCCTGCGTTAGACTGCCTTCTCATTCACGTGCGGCCGCGCACGTGCGACGGGAGGGCTTCCTCATGTATTTCCTCTTTCATAACTGTTTCAGATGTGTCGTGCTCGCAACCGTCCTGTCACTGGCCGCCTGCGGTGGCAGGGAGCCGAGACCTGGCACCGTGCGCGACGAGGCAATGCTCGCGGGGCGGACGGCAACCAGTTTTCCGGCTGCCGACGAAGACTACTTTCACGACATGGACGGCGGCCTGACGCTGACGCGGGAGCAGATTCAGGGGCGCAACATGTGGATTGTCTGGACCGGCGGCAACGACCGGCTCTGGGACGTGCTCTCGGTCCGGAGTCTCGGATCGCTCGACTTTCTCAAGACGCTCTCGTCGCATCCAACGCTCCCGTACTCCCGCGATACGCGCTGGAACTTTCTCGGGCTCGTCAACGAACCGTGTTTCCGGAAGGCGACCGGCCCCGATCCGAACCGCTACGGTCTCTGGCTCGACGTCCGCGACCCGGCCTGTCCCGCTGACCCGTTCGCCAACGCCGACAAGTACAAAGGGGTTGAGATCGGGGCCCGTGGCAGCACCGTTGGAGTGGGCTCGTACTACGGCGAGCCCACGGGCATCGTTGGCCTGCGACTGTTTCCGAATCCTGCGTTCGATGCAGAGGCGCGCCAGAAATGGGACTCCGAACGGTACTATCGCGACCCGAGCTACTACGAGTCGCGTGATCTGGTGAAGCCGTACCGCGTCGCCATGTCGTGCGGCTTCTGCCACGTCGGCCCGAATCCTGTGAAGCCGCCCGCCGACCCGGAAAACCCGCGCTGGGAGAATCTCAGCTCCAACGTCGGCGCGCAGTTCTTCTGGTGGGACAGGGTGTTCGACTGGAAGGCGACGACGAACGCGGGAAGCTTTACCTTTCAGTCGCTGCACACCTCGCTGCCGGGCACCCTCGACACGTCGCTCGTCTCGTCGGACAACATCAACAATCCGCGGACGATGAACGCGGTGTACTACCTGGGCCCGCGCATGGAGCTTGCCAGGCGCTGGGGCAAAGAGACCATATCCGGCGGCGGCCTCGACAACCGGCAGTTCAATGAATTCGTGCCGCCGAACGATCCGCTGGCAGCATTCTTTTCGCCGCCCTCGACCACCTGGACTCCACGGGTGCTGAAGGACGGGTCCGACTCGGTCGGCGCGCTGGGCGCCCTCAATCGCGTCTACCTCAATATCGGCCTGTTCAGCGAGGAATGGCTGCTCCATTTCCGGCCACTTATCGGCGGGCAGGCGATCACGCCGATCAAGATCGCTGACGCGAGGAAGAATTCTGTGTACTGGCAGGCGACGGAACTGCAAACCCCATACATGGCGCGTTTCTTCCTCGCGAGCACGGAGCCGCATTACCTGAAGGATGCGCCCAACGGCCCTTCGTACCTGACCGAAGATGCCGCCACACTGCAGCGCGGCAAAACGGTCTTCGCCGAGCGGTGTGCCCGGTGCCACTCGAGCAAACTCCCGCCGTTGCCCCAGGGCCTCGACATGGAGAACTGCAATGGCAGGGACTATCTCGGGTGCTGGGATCGGTACTGGGCGTGGACCAAGACCGATGCGTTCAAGGAGCCGATGCGGAAGCTGGCGCTCGCCGACGATTTCGTGAAGGACAACTTCCTCTCGACTGAGCTGCGCGTGCCGTCCACGCTCATGGGGACCAACATCTGCAGCCCGATCGCCACCAACGCGATCGCCGGGAATATCTGGGACAACTTCTCGTCGCAGTCGTACAAGGAGCTGCCGTCGGTCGGGAGCGTCAAACTCCGGCACCCGCTCACCGGCGCCGAATACGACTACACCCTGCCCGGCGGCGGCCGCGGCTTCACGCGGCCGGCGTCGCTCGTCAGCCTCTGGTCCACCGCGCCGTTCCTGCAGAACAACAGCGTCGGCCCCTTCAGTCCGAGCCCGTCGGTCGAAGCGCGCATGAAGGTCTTTCAGGCATCGATCGAAGAGATGCTGTGGCCCGAGCGCCGCAGGACGGATGACCTCTTCACCAAGCTGGGGATCAGCGGCCCCGGCGTCGGCTGGATTCAGCGGACGACGACGGAAAGCTACCTCCGGGTGCCTGAGGGCTATATCCCTGATAACTTGCGCGGCCTGCTGGGCATCGGACAGCGCCTGTTTCCGTTCCTGTTTCGAGACGGCAGGATCGAGATTGGCCCCTTCCCGCAGGGAACCCCGGTCAGCCTGGTGACCAATATGGACGTGTCCGGAGCCGAGTTGCCGCCGGAGCAGCAAAGGGCGCACAGGGAGAGGCTCCTTGCGCTCCTGAAAACGATGAAGCGCGAGCTGCAGCGCAAGAACGACATATTCGCCAGCCAGCAGGTCATGCGGGACATGCTGGCCGTGAGCAAGTGCCCGGACTTCGTCATCAACAAGGGGCACTATTTCGGCACCAGCCTGTTCACCGAGGAGTCCGGCTTGAGCGACGCGGAGAAGAGGGAGCTGATTGGGTTCCTGAAGACGCTATGAACGCTGACGCGGCTTTAGCGACCGCCCCGCCGGCAGAGTACGACGCCGACTACATCGTCGTCGGATCGGGCGCGGGCGGTGGAACTGTGGCGGCCCGTCTGGCGGAGGCCGGCTTCAGCGTGCTCCTCCTCGAGGCCGGAGGCGATCCGCGAACGATGGTCGGCTCCACGCCGAACACGCCTGGCGTTAACACGCTTCCAGACGACTACGACGTGCCCGCGTTCCATGCGATGGCGACCGAGAACGACGCGATGCGGTGGGATTTCTTCGTTCGCCACTACGCCGATCGTGCGACGCAGGCGCGCGATCCCAAATACCGCGACAAGGTCGACGGCAAAACAGTCGACGGCGTGCTCTATCCCCGGGCGGGCGCCCTCGGCGGCTGCACCGCGCACAGCGCGATGATCTTCCTCTACCCGCATAATGCCGACTGGAATCAGCTCGCGGATCTGACGGGTGATCCGTCGTGGCGGGCCGAGAAGATGCGCAGCTATTTCGAGCGCATCGAGCGCTGCGCGCACAGGCCTGACGAGCGGCTGCTCAGCCGCCTCGGCCGGAATCCAAGCCGGCACGGCTGGGACGGCTGGCTTCAGACGGAACGGCCGCTGCCGGTCGAGGCGATTCTGAATAAGGATCTCCGGACGACATTTTTCGATCTGCTGGGCACCGTTCTGAAGAGTCCAGAGTTCGCCCTCACAGAAGACGATCGACGGGCGCGCCTCGACAGCGAGCAGGACCCCAACGACTGGCGCGTCGTGTCCGATTCGGCCATCGGCTTACGCTACACGCCGCTGACCACCAGGAACCACCAGCGCGTCGGCTCGCGCGAGCGCGTGCTCGACGTTGCACATCGTCACCCCGATCGCCTGAAAATCCAGATGAACGCGCTCGCTGCGCGCGTGCTCTTCGACACGTCGAATCGCGCGATCGGCGTGGAGTATCAAAGTGGAGCCTCGTTATATGGAGCCCATGCGCGTCCCAGCGCGGCACCGGGCAAGGTGCGCAGGGTGTTTGCGGCGCGCGAGGTGATTCTCGCGGGCGGTGCGTTCAATACGCCGCAGCTCCTCATGCTCTCCGGTATCGGGCCACGCGCGGATCTCGAGAAGCACGGCATTGCCGTGCGTGTCGATCTCCCCGGGGTCGGGAAGAACCTTCAGGACCGCTACGAGGTGGCGGTCGTCCACCGGATGAACTTTGCGTCGTGGGAGTCGGTGGAAGGCGCGACGTTTACCAGTGGCGACGCCCAGTATCGCAAGTGGGCGACCACGCGCGAGGGGATCTACACGGCGAACGGTGGCATTCTGTCGGTCGTCGCCCGTTCGAACGCCGCCGCGCCCCAGCCGGACATTTTTCTCTACGCGGTCATCGGACGATTCGAGGGCTATTTCCCCGGCTACTCGTCAATGGCGGCCACGCACCCCAACTACCTCACGTGGATAGTGCTCAAGGGGCACACGAACAACACCGCCGGCGAGGTGACGCTTCGCTCGGCCGATCCGCGCGTCCCCCCGGATATCAACTTCCGCTATTTCGACGAGGGAAACGACAGCCGCGGCGAGGACGTCCGGGCGGTCGCGGCAGGCGTCGGCATGGTTCGCAGAATCACATCAGGACTGAAGGCCAAGGGACTCGTCGCCGCCGAAGAGCTGCCGGGCGAACGCGTTGGCGATGCGGAGTTGCCTGATTTCGTCAAGCGGCACGCGTGGGGTCACCACGCGTCGTGTAGCTGCCGCATCGGCCGCCGTGAGGACGGCGGCGTGCTCTCCACCGACTTCCGCGTTCACGGAGTCGAAGGGCTTCGAGTCGTCGACGCCTCGGTCTTCCCGCGTATTCCGGGCTTTTTCATCGCCAGCGCGGTGTACATGATCGGAGAGAAGGCAGCCGACGCCATCGCGGACAAAGCGACGCCACGCAAAGGCCCCGTCCGCGGCTAACGAACGAGATCGAGTGCGATCGTCGTCTCCGTGAGGGTGACCGAGACGGGGTCGACGCGGATCTTCATCGACACGGGAACATCGAGCGATGACACCAGGGCGCCCGTGTCGCGGTGCTTCACCTCGAGCCTGACGCCCTTGCCAACCACCTCGATGCCATCGCTGACGATCCTGGTCCGCAGCTCGCCGGCCAGCTCCGGCTGATATCGCTGAAACACGTCCTGAATTAACGCGGTGGCGAAATCCCTGACCAGCCCCTCGATCCGCGGCGTCAACGCCGCGTTGACGTCCTTGCCGATGGCGTCGATGAATGCGTTCACGTCAGACATGGCCGGTCACCTCCCGTCAGTCAACCGGACCACGACCTCGCCGATCTTCACGTGGGCCGCGACGGGGATGTTGGTGTGAAGGACGTCCTTGCCCTTCTTCTGGTCGCGCAGGGTCGACCTGAGGGCGCCGGTGATCTTGACGCCGCCGTCAACCAGCTGGACCGACATCGCGCCGGACACGCGGACCGCATTGCGTTCGACAAGGTTTTCCACGAAATCATCGACGATCGACATGAGCAGCTCCTCCTGGGGGCAAATCGAACCGTATCATGTTGTGCGAAGGGCGGGTGCGCGGAAATGAGAAGGAGGGACAAATCACAAGCCACCGCGCCGGGGTGACTTGTGATCTGTAGTCGATGCGCCGCGAATCCTACTGGCGGACTCCGCTCGTCGCCGTCGGACCGCTGCCGAATTTTTCGGGGAACTGCTTGACGATGCCGTCGGACAGCGCATCGGACATCATCAGGATGTGGCGGTAGACCTCGTCGAATGCGCGAACGTCCTCGTCCCAGTTCTGGTTGAGCCGTGCGACAACCTCATTCGTCGTGGTTGTGAGATGGCCCTTCATCATGTCGACAAGCGTGGCGCGCGGCCAATTCGGATTGGCCTTGCTGAGAAACTCCGCTATGGCCACGCCGTTCTGCTGCCATTTCGTATCAGCGGCCTGCTGACCGGCTTTGTCGCCTGCCTTTGCCGCCTTGATGAGATCGACAGCGATTGAAATGTGCTCTTTGAGCAGCGTCGTCAGCTGTTGACCTGCCGGGGCACCGTAGATTTTGCCGACCGCGGCGCCGATGTCTTCCTGATTCTTCATCAGACGGTTGGCTGCAGCCTGGGTATCGGGTTGATCGCCCACCGCGGCAATGATGTAGTCACGCGTCCAGACGACGTGATCGGTCCAGAGCTTGCGCATGTCTTGTTTCAACGACACCGCCGCCATGTTCTGCGCCTGGACTTCGGTACTCGACAGTGAAAACACCGTGCACAGGACGGCGAGTAGGGCGAACGTCCACCTCTTCATCCCAGCCTCCTCAACTGACTCGTCAGTTTCGAGTGATACGCGTACAGAGCCGTATCGAAGCAATCCGGACGCCAGGGAGGTGCTCTGCCTTACCGTTTGCCGCCGATTGAACCCAGCGCGCCGCGCAGGATCGAGCGGGCGACCTGCGATCCGATCGTTCGCGCCGCACTCTTGGCTGCTGATTCGAGCATGCCCTCCCGGCGGCCGCCGCGAGGACCCGTCGACCCGAAGAGGAGATCGTCCAGCGACTGCGGCAGCCCGCTCGCGGTCCGTTGCGGGGGTGGCGCTTGCTGGCCCTGCTGTTTAGTCTCGGTCCGAGCTTTCAGTTTTTCGTATGCCGATTCGCGGTCGACCGCGGCTTCGTAGTGGCCCGCGAGGACCGATGTCCTGGCGATGGCGGCGCGTTCCGTTTCGGAGACGGGGCCGATCCGCGACGCGGGCGGGCGAATCCACGCCCGCTCTACCACAGCCGGAACGCCGTGGTCGTCCAGCAGCGACACCAGCGCCTCGCCCACGGCCAGTTCAGTAATGGCTTCGACCGTGTCGAACGCCGGATTGGCCCGCAACGTGTCGGCCGCGACTTTCACTGCCCGCTGATCCCGCGGTGAATAGGCACGCAGCGCGTGCTGAACGCGGTTACCGAGCTGGCTGAGCACCGTGTCGGGAATATCCGCGGCATTCTGCGTGACGAAAAAGACGCCGACGCCCTTCGAGCGAATCAGGCGGACGACCTGTTCGATCTTTTCGACCAGTGCATCCGATGCGTTGCTGAACAGGAGGTGCGCCTCGTCGAAGAAGAACACGAGTGTCGGCTTGTCGCGGTCTCCCACTTCGGGAAGGTTTTCAAACAGTTCGGCGAGCAGCCACAGCAGGAACGTCGAGTAGACCTTTGGCGAGTTGATCAGGCTGCTGGCGGCGAGCAGGTTCACCATTCCCCGGCCACCGTGATCGGTTTGTATCAAGTCCGCAATGTTGAGCACGGGCTCGCCGAAGAAGCGGTCTCCGCCCTGCTGTTCGAGCTCCAGGAATCCCCGCTGGATCGCGCCGACCGACGCTGCCGACACATTGCCGTACGCGGTCTTGAATTCCGCGGCGTTGTCGCCGAGGAACTGCAGCATGGCCCGCAGATCCTTCAGATCGAGGAGCAGCAATCCGTGATCGTCGGCGATCTTGAACGCCAGCGTCAGTACGCCTTGCTGGACGTCGTTCAGATTGAGCAGACGGCCAAGCAGAAGCGGACCCATGTCCGAGATGGTGGTGCGCACCGGGTGGCCGCGCTCGCCCAGGACATCCCAGAACGTCACCGGGCAGCCTTCCCACAGCGGCGTCTCGAGTCCGAGCGCACTGAGACGCTCCTTCAACTTCGGCGACAACGTACCCGGAACGGCGATCCCCGACACGTCGCCTTTCACGTCGGCCATGAACGTCGGCACGCCGATCTTCGAGAACGACTCGGCGATCACCTGCATGGTGACGGTCTTGCCCGTGCCGGTGGCGCCGGTGATCAGGCCGTGACGATTGGCCAGCGCCGGCAGAAGCGCGAGACTCTTGCCGTCAGTGGTGTGCGCGATGACGAGCGGGGCGGCCATCAGAGGCAGCATACATGGTCCGCAAGCTCATCCCCGGCTTTCGTGGCCGTGATGCCTGAGTTTCAATACAGTGGTGATCGTGCCTTTCGACCTCCAGCCTGTGCTGACCGGCGACACGATCGAGCTCCGGCCCCTCCGTGAGGAGGACTTCCCCGCGCTCTACGCCGTGGCGTCCGATCCGCTGATCTGGGCGCAGCATCCGGAGCCGGATCGCTGGACGGAGCCTGTCTTCCGTGCGTTTTTCCGTGGCGCGATAGAGTCAGGCGGCGCGTTTGTCGTGCTCGACCGGAACAACGGCGAAATCATCGGATCGTCACGCTTCGCCGTATACGACGCAGCGAAGAGCGAGATCGAGATCGGCTGGACATTCCTCGCGCGTTCGCATTGGGGTGGTCGCTGCAACAGCGAGATGAAGCGGCTGATGCTCGCCCACGGATTCAGGTTTGTCCGGCGCGTCATCTTCCGTGTCGGCCCCCTCAACCGCCGATCGCAGCGGGCGCTCGAAAAGATCGGCGCCATCTACCTCGGGTTGCAGCCGGACCCGCGGCGCGGGCAATCGGCTGTCTACGAGATCACGCGCGACGCATTCATGGCGATCTGAGTGTGACCCTCGACCGTCAGATTCCGGATGGGCTTCACCAATTGGTCTTCCGGTTGCATCCCCTAATCGAAAGGAGGATTTGATGAAGGAATTAATCGAACTTTACAAACAGCGGCAAGAGGGGGCGATCGGCTACATCCTCCTGTGGGCGATGGGTGTACCGGCGTCCTTGCTCTTCCTGGTGTTCCTGCTCCGCGGCTGTAATTAAGTCGCGTCACTTCATCAGAACATCTTCTCCGGCCCGAACGCGCGTTCGAGCGCGGCCACGACGCGGTCGCGTCCGAACGCGTGCTCGTCACAGAGAAAGCGCACCACTCCCTCGACATCGCAGCGGCTTGATTCCACGCGGTAGTCTTCGTGCACCTCGGGCTCGAGGTAGATCTGGCGGAGCCGATCGAGATCAGGGCCAAACGCGTCGTGAACCGCAGATGGCATGTGCTCGATGGCGCCGTGTCGTGTCACCAGCGCCAGCGCCTTCTTCGGTCCGATGCCTTTGACGCCCGGATGAAAATCTGTCCCGACGAGCAGACCCAGATCGACCAGTTGCGGGCGCGTAATCCGCAGCGAGTCGAGCATACGTTGCAGTTCGATCAGCTCCGGAGTAATCGGCCGGAAGGTCCCCTGGCTGGGCAGGAATTCCCGTCCGGTGATTGTCAGGAAACGAACCAGTCTGGGGGCGCCGAACAGCAGCGAATCGTAGTCCTTGGACGCCGCCGCCCATACGTCGCCGCGCCGGGCCATGTGCGCCGCCTGCGCTTCGGCTTCGGAGGAGGCCTGAACAGTCGGCAGACCCATCAGCCTCAGCAGCTCCTTCGCGCCGGCGGCCATGTCCGGCGTCAGCCGCGACGTCATCGTCGATTTCGAGTACGCCTGGGCGAGGTCGCCCGCGCGGCGCGCATCGGCGGCTTCCACTTCATAGCGCACGCGAACCGCGCGACGACGCTGAATTTCAGCGGCCTTCTCGACCGGCGGGCGGCCGTCGAAGACGAAGACGAACTGCAGCCCGAAGTCGGCGATCAGCCGCGTCGTGCGATAGAACAAACCTGACAGATGCGAGGTGATCCGGCCGTGCGAGTCCTTCAGCGGCGTGCCGTCAGGCAGCCGGATGAGCGCGAGAAACTGGTACAGCTCGCCGTTGGCGTCCACCGCCAGGCGTTTGCCGCGCAGATCCCCGAGGGCAATAGTGTCCTTGATGACGATTGGCGTAAGGAGAACGCCCATTTTGGAAGTGGGTGGTTGCTAACTACTAACCAACGGCTCGCGGCCCGTCGATTTTCGATAGATTTCGCGGACGGTTTCGATGGTATCCGCTTCAGCAGCCGGCTTGTCGGGCCGGTAGGCCTTGACGCGCGCGAAGCGCAGGGCGAGGCCACCAGGGTAGTGAGGGCTCTCCTGTAGATCGTTGAACGCGATTTCGACCACGACCTCGGGTCGCACGTAGACGGTGTAGTCGTCGCGAGCAATCTCGAGCTGGAGCAATTTCTCGGTCTGCCAGGTCAGCATCTCGTCCGTCATCCCCTTGAACGTCTTGCCGAGCATGACAAACCCGCCGCTCACGGGATCACGCGCGCCAAGATGGAGGTTGCTCAACCATCCTCTGCGGCGGCCGTGGCCCCATTCAGCCGCGAGCACAACAAGATCGAGTGTGCGCGCGACCTTGATCTTGAGCCAGTTCCGGCCGCGGCGGCCTGCGGCGTAGCCTGACGCGAGCACCTTGACCATCACACCTTCATGCCCGCGGCGAAGCGTCTCGTCGACGAACTGCGCCGCCTCTTCGCGAGTTGGCCGGAGCCGGCTCGGCACGGTCGCGAACGGCGCAATCGCGCTGAGCGTACTGAAGCGTTCGATCTGCGGCTGGTCGAGCGTGGATGCGCCGTCGATATAGAGGCAATCGAAGAAGAAGGGCGTCAAGGGAAGCTCCGCTCGCAGTCGATCCACGTCCAGCTTCCGCCCGAACCGCTGCATCGTCTGCTGGAACGTATGGGGCGTGCCGTCGGGGCGCAGCGCAATCACCTCGCCGTCGAGAATCAGCTCGTTGGCTGGAAGCGACCGTGCCGCTTCGACCACTTCCGGGACCGCGGACGTGACCTCCCGCAGGTTGCGTGAGAACACTTTGATCTCGTCGCCGGACTTGTGCACCTGGATACGCGCCCCATCGAGCTTCCATTCGAGCGCCACCTGGTCCCCTTCGAGATCTGCCAGCGCCTCGTCGATCCCTGATGCCGGCTGGGCGAGCATCGGCCGAACCGGACGGAAGATCTGCACAAGGAAACGGGAGAGGCCGCGCTCCCCTTCGACCAGAAGCACGCGGGCGACGGGCGCCAGCTCGCCGGCCATCATGACGGCGCGCCGAACTGCGGCGGGCGACGCCTTGCCCGCCCGCGCGACGGCCTCGAGCAGCACCCCTTCGAGTGCTCCCTGGCGGAGTTCGCCGAACAGCAGCCTGATGAGGAAGTCCTGCTCGTCTGCGGTTGCTCGCGCCAGCAGCTCACGGAGGAGCCGCACACGTTCTGCGGATGACCCGTGACCGGCTGTTGCCGCCATTCGCTCGAAGGCCTCGTCGACCTCGAGCAGTTCCAGCATGGGACTAGCGGCAGCGGTGAGCGGCTTCGCGTCGCGGATTGCCGCACCACCAATTCCGATTCGTCCCTGACGCGGCTCGCCCGACAGGAACGCGATGGCGATCTCGACTTCCGCGGGCATCACGCCCTGGAGCAGCGCGGCGAGGCGCCCGATCTTCACCAGCCGGCTGCTGGCTTCCGCAACCGCTGCACTCGCCGAAACGAGCTCATGAAGAAGCACCCTTGAATCGTACCCGGTGGGCCAGGAAGCCGTTTAGTTATCGTTCTGCCGCGCATGGTCGATCAGCCGGCCGAGGCCTTCGAGATGTGCAGTCAGAGCCCGTCGGCCCTTTGCCGTGAGTCGATACCACGACACTGGTTTCCGTTCCTGAAATTCTTTCCGGACCGCAACGTAGCCGCCGTCCTCGAGCCGTCGCAGATGGGCGCCCAGGCTGCCGTCTGTCTCGTCCGGTAAGTGTTTCAAGCGGCTGAACGATAGCTGGTCATGCCGCGACAACAATACGGCGACGGTCAACCGCGCACGGTGCTGCAGCAGATCGTCGAGACCGCTCAGGTCGGTTCCGATCCGATCACGCCGTTGCTTCATGGACGCGCGACTCGCGGAATCCGGCGACGGTGAGCGCAACAGCCACGACCACCCCGAGGACGGTCCACGCGTACGCCGGGATGAACATTACCCACACATATCCAGCGGCCATCAGGGCACCCACCCAGAGAAACGGACGGTCCAGATGGACACCAGCCTGGAAGTATCCAAGGGCGAGCACCAGCAGCATGGCCATACCGACGCCCTCCCGCGCCAGGACCCCAGTCGCCGCCATGAGGCTGGTGAGAAACACGGCAGCCAGCGTGCCGCCCCAATGCAGCAGGTGACGCCGCCCCACGTGTCCATCGAGCTGGCCTCGGCGGCGGCCATGGCGCCAACCGAAATAGGCGCTCGCGATGAAGCCCGTTGGCGCCGCAACGGCCCAGTAGGGCGATACCCACTCGTCGCGGATATCCACGAGCGCAAACCCGCACAGCACGAGAAACGCCCACAGGAAGTAGATGGTTGCCGGCGAATCATGGGAACTCGCGTTGGAGGCAACCGATCGGACGAAGCTCAGATCGCCTCGCAGCTGCAGCGAAAGGATACGGAGATCGAGATCGAGCGGAAGGAGCGCACCAAACGTGAAGTGCAGGCGCAGGGCATCGCCAATGCGATGCAGATCATCCGTGGCCAGCTGAGTGCGATGTACATCCAGCACGAAGCAATCGAGGCGCAGAAGGCGATGGTCAACTCGCCGAACCACACTGTCGTGTACATCCCGGTGGGTCCGGTGGGCGTGCCACTCACAGGCACGTTCTCAACCGTCCCCGCCTCGACGACGGCAGCAGTGCCCGCGCAGTGAGGCCCACACGCGGCTTCACGACGTCGGCGGATACGCGCCCCAGTGCACGTCGACGCCGTAATCGAGGCGGGCATACCAGTCGCCTCGTCCGGCGGGGGTGAGGTCCAGCAGGTTGTACAC
>Ga0075421_100008679_pt1 | contig 12503 bp, 8 predicted proteins | sample SoiMetdeltSBSDD5_FD_75292 | JGI IMG/M metagenome (GOLD analysis project Ga0075421, IMG submission 75292) | Bulk soil microbial communities from a Populus tree surrounding site in Tennessee, USA - Soil MetaG P. deltoides SBSDD5 | ecosystem: Environmental > Terrestrial > Soil > Tree plantation... | reverse complement strand
TCGAGCGCCACGGGGGCTCAAGCGGACTACGATCTTATGAGCCGCAACAACGGTTTCAATACCGGCAGTTCGGGATTTGGCATTGTCTTTAACTGGGATGATCGCGCGCTGGACGGCATCGGCATTCCCGGAAGAATTACGCGGTTCCAGCTTGCTTATGCCGTTCCCGGCAAGGGGTCGGATAACAGTTTTACGTTTACGGATAGGAAAGACTTCGTGACGTTTTTGGGGATCGAGCCGTTTTCCCAAGTTAAGAACAAATGGCTCTCCGGTTTGAGTTTTCAAATGGGTTGGTTTTATTGCTACGTTGACGACCGTACTAACGCCGCTGGCCAAATAGTACCCTCCAACTCCTGTAACCGTTCGCGGGTACGGGAAAACGAGAATGGCGCCAACTCGCAAACGACCATTTACGACACGGGCACGATTGTGGGCGCGGGCCGCCAGAACTACGTCAATTTTGGGTTTCAGTACACCGTCGGGCCATACCGGTTACGGGCCATAGCGGGTAACCAACTCTACAGCGGCGGCAACAATACGCCATGTTGTAACCAACAATTCAAAGGCGACCCGTCGGCCAACGTGTTCTTGATCGCGCACGATATCTTTGTCTGGAGCCCGAAGGGTTTTCTGACGGGTTCATCGCAAACGCCGGGGTCGATACTTTTTGGCACGCACTTCGAGCGCGACAACTTTAAGTGTAATAATTGTCCCTCTACTATAAACAACGGTCAGTTTCACCGTGAGAGGGTGCTGTTGCGGGAATGGGATCTTTGGTACTTCGTTGCGCCTGCTATGAGCGTCGGCGTCAATTTTCTCTGGTACGACGCCTCGAATCTAACCACAGGCGGCGTAAACACTGCGCAGAACCAGATCTTCGGCAAGCCCAACGCTAGACCGGGCGCCGGTGGGGATTGGGTGAACGTAATTCTCAACTGGCGCTACACGTTCTAAGCGAAACTTAGAAACTCAACCAAAAGGGGGAAGTCAGAGATGGCTTCCCCTTTTTTATTTTGACCGCACTTGAACGACAGCGATGCTCTCATAATCATACGGCCAAAGCAGGTCGTTGAAAAAAGCTCTCGCCTTAGACCGCAAACCGGGAGTACAAAGAGCCCGCCGATTTTTCTAGCTGCCGATAAGTCAATTCAGGAAGTCATTCTTGCCTTCAATATACGCCGATGGTAATCAGTGAGGTAGTTTGTCATTAGCTCGTAAAATTACTTCGCGCAGCTCAGCGTCGACTTTGATTTGGAGAACAATAAGTGGATTATAAAAAGCTCTTGCTCGTCGCCGTTCTTATCTTCGGCTGTTCCAATACTATGCCCAGGTTTGGCACAGGCGGGCGTTACGAAGAGGGACGAGACCAGTTCTTGAGAGGCAGGGGCGGCGATATGGACAGAGCCATTGTCGCCTTGGAGGCAGTCGTCACGGCTGATCCCACCTATAAGGACAGCCTCACCTATTTAGGCCGCGCCTATTACCGCAAGGGACGGTATCAAGACGCGTTCGCGATCTTGCAACGAGCCTTGGCGGTGAATCCTGATAACGAGATTGCCTGGATTAGTCTCGGGATGACCCAACTGCAGCTGGGGCAAAATGAAAAGGGTATTGAGACCCTTAAAAGCGGTATTACCTTGGCTAGCAAGGTGATGGTCGAAGGTTACCACAACTATGAAAAGTGGGATAACCGCCATACCATTAAAGCATCAATCCGCCGATCGGCTTTTCTCCTTATCTCGGACAGCCAGGCAAAAGACAAGATCCTTCAGTCCCTGAGTCAGCTCCTCGCCCAGGTTGACGACGAGGAAAACTTCCAGAAGAATACCCACGTACAAAACGTCGCGCCGCTCTATCGATAAGCGGCATTGGCAATCAAGGCTGCGAGCCGCGACCTCCAGCGTCCCGGGACTGTTCCAAAGCTTCTTGACGCCGCGCACGATCGCCCTCTTCTTCCATCATTTTTCCTAGCCACTCGCTCTCGGTAATGAGCCTTTGCCAGTCAAGGTCCCGACTGGAGATCATTGCAAGATCACCTTTGATCGCTGAGCGTATCTCGTAGCCAGGATCCCAGAAACGTCCAAACGAATATCTAAAAGTCTCAGTGATATACTCAAGAAAACTCTGCATGCCTTTTAAGCCACCTTCGATTTCTTGCAGACCTTTCTGGCGATCACCGGTGCGAGCCAAAGTCAGGCCCAAGTAAAGTCTAGCGATAGCGATATTCTCGTCGTTTTTAGCCGATAGCGCCCGGTCAAGCGCCTCTCTCGCCTGGGGAAACCTGCCCGCGGCATACTCGGTTCTGCCAACGTAACTCCAAATTCCCTGGCGTAGGGCAGTCCCGTAAATATAGTTGGGATCTTTTTGCGCGGCGCTACGAAAATAAGCGTTGGCGGTTTCGTTATTGCCAGTGATATAAGCCTGGCGGCCGGAATTGACTTCGGTGGCCGTCTGCATGCTCGCGCAGCCTGAGAGGAAAATAACTACGGAGAAGAAACCCAGGAAGCATTTTGTTTTCATAGTTCTTTCCACCTTTCGCGTCGGCAAATAATAGTCATCGCGCTGTTAAAATGCAATCCCCCGATCGGGGGGTTGTGCCGAAGTCCACTTGAGTCAAGAGTCAATCCAACCGCACTAGAGACGAAGAGCAAAGACGGCCATACTAGCGAAGCGCAGGCTTCGGGCGGCGTAGACGGCGGCCAGCAGCAAGCTCATTGCAAAGCAGTCCCAGCGCCGGAGATCAAAAACAAATCGGTCAAGGTGGCGACAAAATAAACGATGCTCATATATGCATTAAAATCGAAGAATGCTCGATTAATGCGGGACAAATCATTCGGTGCGACGATGCGATGCTCCCAGAAAAGCACAACGGCAACCGCGCCAAACCCGATCCAATAGATGATGCCGAGGCCGGCCATGACGCCGACCAGCGCAAGAAAGGCGATCGTTACGACATGAAAAACACTGGACAGCCGCAATGCGGCGGCAGTGCCGAATCGCACGGGAATCGAATGGAGGCCCTGTTGACGGTCGAAATCGCGATCTTGGAGTGAATAGATGATATCAAAGCCGGCGAGCCAGAAGAGCACCGCGAGGCCCAATAATAACGGCACCGCCAACTCAGCAAGTGTGATCGCTGGACCCGCCACTGCGAGCCAAGCACCGATCGGGGCGAGCGCGAGAGCAAGCCCAAGAAACAGGTGCGACGCCCAAGTGAATCGTTTGGTTAACGAGTAAAAAAACACAATGGCGAGCGCCACCGGCGCCAACAACAAACATAGCCAACTCAATTGGTAGGCGGCAAAGACGAACAACAGCGATGCTGTGGTCGTCAATAATGACGCTTCCCAAACTTTAACTTTTCCCGTGGGCAACTCCCAGGCTTGCGTGCGCGGGTTGAGCGCGTCGAAATTGCGGTCGACCAAGCGGTTAAAGCCCATCGCCGCGCTGCGCGCGCTCACCATGGCGATCAAGATCCATAAAAAACCGCGCAGCGTTACCGGATGCCTTGGCCACGCCAAGGCAATCGAAGAGAGCGCGAACGGCAAAGCAAACACGGTATGGGAGAAGCGCACCAGGCGCGCGTAGTCGGCGATCTTGGATTTTAGATATTGCGGTTTGGTTTGGCGGAGAGAGTCAGCCTTCATAGCCCAAGTTTATCCCAGACAGAGTCCACATAATGTTTGGTTTGTTCGTCCATGACGATCGCATCCGGCCATTGGCGCGCGAAGCCTTCGCTAGGCCATTTTCGGGTCCCGTCGATGCCGATCTTGGTGCCATGCCCCAATACCGGTGCCGCGTGATCGAGGATATCGACCGGGCCGTCGACGAAAATCGTATCCCGTTTGGGATCGATATGGTTTCCGACAATCCAGGTGACTTCGGATAAGTCCTGCACGTTAACATCGTGATCGACGACGATCAGTGTCTTGGTGAACATCATCTGCCCAAGGCCCCAGAGCGCATGCATGACCTTTCTCGCGTGGGCCGGATATTCCTTCTTGATCGAGATAATCGCCAGGTTATGAAATACCCCATGCACCGGCAGGTTCATGTCGACGATCTCAGGAAGGGTGACGCGCAGCAGCGGCAGAAAGAGTCTTTCCGTGGCTTTACCGAGATAGGCATCTTCCATCGGGGGCCGGCCAACGATGGTTGTCGGATAAATGGGATTCCTTCTGTGGGTGATGCAGGTCACATGAAAAACCGGATAGTCGTCCCCCAGAGAATAGAAACCGGTATGATCGCCGAACGGCCCTTCGCGCCGGAGCGGCTCCGCCGGGTCGACATAGCCTTCGATCACGATGTCGGAGTTGGCCGGCACCTCGATATCGACGGTAATTCCCTTCATCAGTTCGACGCCTTTCTTGCGCAAAAAACCGGTAAATAGAACTTCATCGATTTGAGGTGGCAGCGGCGCGGTAGCGGCGTAGATCATCGCCGGATCGCCGCCGAGACAAACGGCCAGCGGCATCTTCCCCTGTGTTTCTTTTTGCTGTTGAAAGTGGCGAGCACCGACTTTGTGGAGGTGCCAATGCATGCCGGTGGTGCGCGCATCGAAAACTTGCAAGCGATAGAGCCCGACGTTTCTCGTGCCTTTGACGGGATCTTTGGAAAAGACCATCGGCAGCGTAATAAATGGCCCGGCGTCACCTGGCCAGCAGGTGAGCACAGGAAGAATATTCAGATCCGGTTCGCGAAGGATCACTTCCTGACAGGCGCCGTCTTTGACGATCTTGGGCGGGATGCCGGCAAGCTTTATCAAATCTGACGCCAATTGCAGTTTGTCTTTGAACGATTTTGGCGGTTTGGTTTGAATTAGCTTGCTGATCTCGGCGGCGATTTCTTCGATATCCTGGACTCCCAACGCCAGCGCCATGCGTTTTTGTGAGCCGAATGCGTTGATCAAAACCGGAATCTGTTTTCCAATGACATTTTCAAAGAGCAGCGCAGGGCCACCGCTCTTCATCACGCGATCCGCGATCTCGGTGATTTCCAATTCTGCCTTGACCGGATAGACTACGCGCTTAAGTTCGCCGGCTTGCTCCAAGGCGCGAACGAAGCTATTTAAATCGTTGTAGGTCATTGCGTTGGGCAAGATTGCTGTGACTAGCAAATCAGTAACCAGGGAACCAGTCGGAAGTCAAACTATCGGGAGGCTGGATTGCCGTGATGCGCTCGAAAGTAGAGGCCTGACAGAGGCGACAAATTCGAGTTCATTGCCTGGGCTACATGAAAACCAAAAAACGAATCGTTGATGGCCGAGGTAAATCCAACCCGCCAGTTATACCACCACAAGGTTCACAACCGGCATGGTATGTCCGCTGCTCGATACCGGCTCTCTTGGTTCTGATCGTATCGTTGGTTTTCTACCCCGTGCTTCAGAACGGCTTCGTCGAATGGGACGACGCGGTGAATTTCCTGCAAAATCCTCACTACAGAGGTCTGGGTTGGGAACAGATCAGCTGGATGGTTACGACGTTTCATGGGGGGCACTACCAGCCGTTGAGCTGGCTCACTCTCGGGTTCGACTATGTGCTCTGGGGCATGGACCCATTGGGTTACCATCTGACCAATCTGCTTATTCATGCAGCCAATACCGTGCTGTTCTACTTCATAAGTCGTTGGCTGTTATCAATTGCTCTGTCCGTATCCGAAAAAAACTGGCAGCTAAACCTCAGCGCGGCTTTTTCCGCTCTATTGTTTGGGATTCATCCTTTACGAGTCGAATCGGTTGCGTGGGTTACGGAGCGGCGCGATGTTCTGTCGGGGTTATTCTACCTGCTTACCATCTACACTTACCTGCGCGCAGCAAACGTTGAGCGGACACATTCGCGGCGATGGCTGAGCCTAGCCTGTGTGACCTATGCTCTATCGCTATTTTCAAAGGGAACAGCGATGACGCTGCCGGCCATTTTGATCCTGCTCGATATTTATCCCTTGCGAAGGTTCAAAGGTAGGGTCGCGGAGTGGTTTAAACCGGAGCAGAGGGGCGTGTGGTTCGAGAAGGTGCCATTTCTTATCCTCGCTTGCGGATTTGCTTTGATCGCCTTGAGTGCGCAACGCAGCGTCGGAGCCCTCAAGACGCTGGCGCAGCACGAGCTGCCTATCCGCCTGGGTCAGACCTTCTACGGCGTTTTTTTTGGTATCGGGAAGAGTATTTTCCCCGTACAACTATCGCCACTTTACGAATTGCCGCTGCTGGATGACGCCTGGAAGCGGCTTTTTGTTCTGGCCGCCTGCGGCGCGCTTGCGATTACGCTCGGTTTGTATTGGGCGAGGCGGCGGTGGCCCGCCGCGCTTGCTTGCTGGGTCTACTACATCATTGTTCTCTCTCCGGTCTCGGGTATTGCTCAAAGCGGGCCGCAATTGGTCGCCGACCGATATAGTTACCTGGCATGCCTCAGCTGGGCAGTGTTGATCGGAGGAACACTGTTTAACGTCTCGCCGCTAACGGATTCCACCAAAAATTTCCCGTGGGTTTCCGGGGCTAGGCTTTCTTTCGTGGTCGCGACTATGCTGAGTCTCGGTTTGTTGACATGGAAACAGTCGTTGGTGTGGCGCGATACCCGGACCCTTTGGCAACATGCGATTGCCGTAACGCCAGATTCGAGCATAGCCTATTATAACTTAGGCAAAACGTTCGAAACCGCAGCAAAAGTCGATCAAGCGATCGAATTTTATCGTCGTGCCGTGACAATCAATCCGAGCTACGCCAATGCGCATCATAGCCTGGCAGATATGTTGGTTCGTAAAGGTCTGCCGGTAGAGGCCCTGGCGCATTATCGCAAAGCCTTACAAATCAAGCCCGATGATGCCGAGACGCACAATAATTTGGGCGTGCTGCTGGAGGTGCAGGGCGAGATCGAAGCGGCGCTGGACGAGTTTCAAAAGGCCGCCAAAATCGATCCAAACTTCGCTCGAGCATTTTTCAATTTAGGTCGGGTCTTTGCTCAAGAAGGCGATCTCGCGCAAGCTACCAACTACTATCGCGAGGCGAATCGCTTAGACCCGAGAGAGGCGGTTATTCTAGTAAGCCTGGCGGAAGTTCTTGCGCGCCAGGGGAATGTGAAATCAGCAACAGAGTACCTTGTTGCCGCCATTAACTTGAAAGCGGATTTCGCCGATGCTCATGTACTGCTGGCTCGATTATTGGCCGCACAGGGGAAAACATCTGAGGCGCAAAAACATTATGGCGAAGCCATGCGGCTCTTAAAAGCGGAACGTAACGGCGGCAACGTTGAAAGCGCCGCACCGCCATCATGATCGGCACTCGAAGGAACCGTTGAGTTGCCGGCTGTTAAAAATCTTAATATTTTAAAAATGCCTCAGGTTTTCATTTCTACCGCATGATCCATGGCAACCCGCCGGACCAACTTGGCGAACCTGATTTCCATTTTCTTAAACTTTAGATAATTCACGAAAGCAATGAAGAATAGTGCGAGATTGGACAGGTAGAAAAGGAAATCGACGCCTCGAACAATGCCAAAGTAGTTTGCAATCTCCGTCGACCAATCGGGATTCAAAGCGAATATCAACATACCGGACACAAAGCATAGAACAAAAAACTTTCTTATCATGGCATGCTTTGGAAGTAGCAACACGTAAATGAAAAACGTACCCAGAGAAATTAGCAGCAGGTATCTAAAGTTCATCGGATCAACCTCCCCGTAATTAGATCGATTAAAATTGTGATGGCATTAGAAGAGGCTTGCCCCTTGCGCCGTGAATATTCGGTGTATTTGATGGTTACGGGAATTTCTCGGATCGTCATATTTCCCTGCTTCAACTGATGCAAGATTTCCGACGCGTAAGCCATATCGTTTTGCTGTATCGTCAATAACGATGCCGCTTTGCGATTAAACCCGCGCAGGCCATTATGCGTATCGGTCAGTCGAATGCCAGAGGTAAGATTCGAAAACCACCGTGCGGCGATTAAAAGTAACGCGCGCGTTTTCGGCATGTTGACGGCACTTCCTAAAAAACGCGAACCAAACACAACATCGCAGTTACCCGACTGTAATGACTTAAGGAGCGTCAACGCATCGTCAATCGCGTGTTGACCGTCAGCGTCAAAGGTGAGAATCCAATCTGCGCCTTTGGATAGGGCATAGGTAATACCCGTTTGCAGGGCGGCGCCTCCGCCCAAATTCACAGCATGACTGATTAATGTCACTTTCAATCCATGGAGGCAGGCGGCGGTCGCATCGGTGGAACCGTCGTCGACGACGACTATGTGATCAAAGTGATTGCACAGGGAGGCGACGACATCGCGTATTACCGGCGCTTCATTATACGCTCTAACCACCACGAAGACTCGGCTATCGGCCGGCTGGTTCGCCCCCGAGTTTTCTTGGGGATTACCGGGATTCACGACTTACCTGACATCTTGAGAGGGCAGAGAACGATTTCTAAACTTGGAGCATCCTTGTCCATAAATTTCTAATTCTTGATTCGACGACAAGGCCATAGCGAATTGGCACGTGCGATGAATTTAGTTAACCTCAAAAACTACTGAATACTGGTTTTCTTTTCTGAGCGAGAATCTAGGGTCAGCCCAGAGGCGGAAGTATAGAGAATCGTCGAACGGTTTCGCCAGAAACACATACCGTGCGTTAAACTTTTCTTTCAGAACCTGGTAGGAATCAGGGGAACCTGATGCGCTCCGCTTCCCGGTAACCAAATCATGGCCTTGCCGGAAGAGATCCGGGTCATATGCGTATTGGAATATCGGATCCATACCATTGGAGTAAACGTTCTTAGTATTCCAAAAGAATAACTCGGGGAAATATTCCCAGCGCGCGTTAAAGACGATCTCGCCAGGGTTAGAGTTGTCGGCAATCCACTTAGCTGTACTTTCAAAACGATTTGGCTCCCAGCCGACGGCTAGAACCTGATTGCGAAGGTTTAAGCCGTAGAACGCTAGCCCAAGAAAAGCACAAATCAAAAACAGTCGGGCCGGCCAGTTCCGACTAAAATAATGGGAAAAAACTAGACCGATGAAAAGAACGCCGAAGCCGGAACAAAAATCAAAAGCGCGCCGAGCAAAAAACACCGATAACAAGAAAAATATGGTTGATAAAGCGGCGAGGGCGATAAGGACAGTCCGGTCGCGGCCTGAAAGATCCGGGCCTTTTCTGGAGAATTTCCACACCATCCAAAAAAGACTGAAAAACAAAAGCACAATAAAAAACATATAGTTGCTATTGGCCTTGAGTTTCAAGGGTGACATTTCTGCGGCAAGATCGAGCGGGCTGCCCCCAATCTTTTCTATGGTTAGTTGAAATAGCTGAGTATAGAGAATGCTTGCCGCCCCCATGGGGTTGGGACGCAAGATCCAGCCTGCCAAGACCCCGCCGAGTAATGCGATGCACTCACGCCATGGAAGCAATTTTTCGGTAAAGATTTTTATTAGTGTAAAAACGCCGACAACCAAGAATGACACGAAAAAAAAGTTCAAATGCAGAAATGTTGAGGCCAAGGTCGCCCAAAACACCCCCCAAACGCTTCCAGTCGCTAGAAGAGCAAACAACAAACTACTCAAGCCAAGGGAAAGGACTTGTGGTCGGAGCATGCCGAGGCGGTGGAGCAAAAAGGCGGAAGAGAATAACAAGAAGAATGGCCAAAAGAGTGCGAGATTAATTTTGAGGCGAATGCAGGCTGCATAGAATGAAGCCAAAAACACAGTCGTAACGAAAGCTCCTGCGAGTTGCATTCCCAAGATTCGATCGCCCACGAGTGTAAAGGGAATTATCAGGACATGAAATCCGTACCACAAGTCCGAAGACAGCTTGCTGATGATCGAATAATGAACCCAAGGAAAGTCTGTTCTGAAAATCTGGGTAATGCTGCCATAAAGTTCCGCATGGCGAAAATGATAAAACACATCCGGATCGGGAAACTTGTCGACACTGAAATGCAAGCCCAGCGACACTGCGCAGGCGATGCAGAGAAAAACAAAAGCTAATTGAAGAGCGCTCAACGCTCTTCGATCCTTGTGCTCCGCCGCGGCTGTCGACTTTGCGCGAAGGTTACGCTGAGGCTTTTTTTGTTTTCTGGGCATTATCTTCAACGAAAATCTTTTGCCACGATCCTGATGTACGTCCTAAGGGTTCCGCCTAAGTGCAAGAGCCTTTTAGGGACGATGCTGGCAATGCAATCATCCTTGTTTGTTAGCGTCAGCGAAAGGTGGTGCCATCGATGAATTCTACGCGACCGTTTTTTTGCAAACGAGACTCAGCGTTCTTTCTCTAGGGTTTTCGCTACAGCGCAGTCCAAACCCGCTTTAAGCGCCGAGAAACTCAGTGGGCGGCTTAGTAGGCGGGCACTCAATCTGGTGCGCATGGCCAAACTGACGAAGCGAACTGCTTAACGTGAAAGCCGTGGGAGTCCAACGCGCTGTGAATAAGAACCGTTTCATGCTCAAATGGCGGCGCGCAAATCTCTTTTGCTTCACTTACTTTGGTTCCTAACATGCGCCTCAAAGCACTTTTTCATTTGTAAAGCGAAACCTGCTACTTGACAATGGCTCTTTCACTGTGTCTGAGAATCTTGATGCCAAAATTGCCACCTTGCAACGGTTCACTGCCGATCAGGGTAACCGGCTTATAGTTTTGATTCACCCACTCCATGATTTGCTTCCCGTTGCGTGGATCGGATCCGAAAGGACCGACACCGAACTCGGAAGAGTTATTATCGATCAACATGACGTATTCGGGAGGGCTGGATTTAAAGTCGTTAAGCATTCGCGGCTCTCCAAAGACGATCATTTCGGGTATCATGAAATTTACGTAAGGCACTGTTGTCGTTCTCCGCGATAGATAGTTGAGCATGATCCCCTCTGGCAGCCCGACAAATGTCGCACCTCGAGAAGTCTTTTCTTCGATCCACTCCAGTGTCAGAGCAGTGACTAAGCCCGCTACTCGTACCTTGGGTCCATAAGTGATGATTGTATCGGCACCTTGGCCCACGGCGAAATCCTTCAATCGATAGAACTTTTGTGACCAGTCGAGATGATAGAAGATCGCTACGACTAAAATAGCCATTGCTAGGGACCGGAAAACGACGCCAGACCCAGACGTCCCTGATAAAACTTTGGGGATCCAGTAAAATAGACAGATGACCAGTACAAGGGTGGCGGGCATCGGCAAATAAAAGCCATAGTGATAGATGTGAACATTTAGGGCCATCTTGGCGAGCAGGCTGAGGGCGAAAGTGGTCCACAAGACCATCGGTAAAATGGTGGTCCACAATTCAACCCGGTGTGAATGTCTTTTAAGCAGTGTGATAAAAACCGCTAGGGTGAGAGCTGTCGTCAGGGGAAGGGCTCGGAGAATATCGATCCACGGCATGACGTTGCGATTCAGGTAAAGAGTCAGCGCAGACACGGCGCCCAAGCCGATGGCAATTAGCCCGGGGCTGCGTGTCACGCGGTTAATCGCGAAGTCGACGGCTGAGGCGAATAGAATAAAGATTACTACGCCTAAGAACATGCTTAGCATCCGACGGAAATTCTCACCGGGATCGTCGAGCCCCAATATCCGCATATAAAAAGTTGTTTTTGTCAGCTCGTTCGAAAGAACTAAGAATCCCTGGCCAACGGCACGTAGCGCTTGGCCGGCGGTTAGGTAGGAGAGGAAATATAGGAAAAAGCCCAAAGCGGGCGCTAACGCGGCAGCGCAGAAAATCGCAAGTTCGCGCTTCTTTGGCGAGACGGTTGGAGGAGCAATGAAGTATGCGCTGGCAAAGCCGATCAACGCAACAATTGTCGCGGCTATGGCAACCTCGACTTTGGTGAGCAGTACTAGTCCAAGGCAGAGACCGGAAACTGCGCATGGAAGGCGGCCACCGCGTGTGAAATAGCGGATTAACGCGAAAATCATCACTACGGTCAAGGCCATACCATGGGTGGCTTCATGGGTGTAGGGAGTGACATAATTGTAGTTACCGACCCCTACGTACTGCGAAAATCCAAATAAAGTCAGCAATACAACACAAGCCACCGTGGCGGTGAACGAATCGGCGAATCGACGGATAGTCAAGTAAATCATGCCGGTCATACCGGCCAGAATAAACAGGTTTAGAAAGATTAGGACGGTGAGAGACGGCCCGAAGAGCATGAACCAGAATGCGTTGAAATACTGTGAGAGCGGACCATGAAGAATTACAATGTCCTCGTGAAGGAGTTTTCCATTGGCGAGTTGCCAGGGGATGTATAACTGCTGACCGAAGTCGATCTGGATGTCGGGCCATTTCCGCCAGCTCCAGAAAGCCATTGCGAAGAAAACTACGACAATAATGCTGGGTCCGGCGCATGAAGTGAACCACTGAAACCGGTGCGTGGCTGGTTGCGTGTCGAGTTTGTGCGGTCGAAATGTCTTGGGTTTTTTGTTACTCATGCAGCAAGCTTGGTCATCATCATTATCCAACAATAAAAAAAATGTACATAGCTGGCTGCTTCCGGAAAACAACTTCATGGCGATTGAAGACGGGTCAATGCGCAG
>Ga0075421_100008678_pt1 | contig 12503 bp, 10 predicted proteins | sample SoiMetdeltSBSDD5_FD_75292 | JGI IMG/M metagenome (GOLD analysis project Ga0075421, IMG submission 75292) | Bulk soil microbial communities from a Populus tree surrounding site in Tennessee, USA - Soil MetaG P. deltoides SBSDD5 | ecosystem: Environmental > Terrestrial > Soil > Tree plantation... | reverse complement strand
GTAGCGGGATGAGCGCGGCGATGGTGACGAGCGTTGCCGCTCGTATCATCCTTCCGCACCACGATCTGGTTCTGACTGTCACCACATCCTCCCCTCTTTTGTACTCACTGGCATCTGCGCCGCGAAAACTATCACAAGAAGCTGGGCGCGTACCCCGTCATTTATGTCGGGATGAGCGGAGCGAGCAACTCCACTCGCGTGATGGACTTCGCGCACATCCATACATCCCATCCCACTCAACCATTCGTCACTGCCAGCATGCGAGTCATCACTACCCGCGCACAAACTGAAACAGATTTTTATTTGTTGAGCCCAGCCGAGCTTGCCGCGAGAGCGCGTGACCATTCACATCATCCCTCCCCTCCTTCGCACCTGACGGTGCTTCGGCGACGCACTGGGCCTTTCCTGCTCGACAGTCGCTGCTGATGTAAGATTTCGGCGTGTCCGAGCCCAGGCTGCCCACGCCGCCACCACAGCGATCCGAGTCGCGCGAGATTGCCGAGCTTCGCCGGCTGAAACAAGAGCAGCCGGATCTGGCGGCCGCCGCGGATTTGCAGATCGAGTTGCTGCAGCTGCAGCGTCGCGTGCAGTCACGTGTATCCCTGCCGTCGATCCGACTCGACAAGGATTCGCTCAACGCGCAACTCGCATCGGCGCCGGTCCTTCAGTTCGATCATCTGCCGCTCGAATGGGGTGAACTGCGGTTCCTTTTGCGCGCGACAGCATCGGCGATGCGAAGTCACGGCGCGCTGGAGGAGTCCGACTTCCGGCGAATCGAGGCGCTCTGCCGCGACTCAGAGAAGCTTCCGATCGTCGCGCGATCGTGGTACGAAGCGGCAAAGACGGGCGCGCCGCCAATTCACCCGGACGGCGCGGGCCTCGAATCCGTGTTCGTCGAAGCGATGAAACCGTTCCTCACTCGATCGGCCGACGCGATCATGGCGAAGAGCGATTTCGCGGGATGGACGCGCGGCACCTGCCCGTTATGTGCAGGTGAACCGGACTTCGCGGTGATCACCCCGGCCGCTGACCGCGTGCTGATCTGCGGACGCTGTCTTGCGCGGTGGCGCTTTCACCAGCTCACGTGCCCGTTCTGTTTGAATGCGGATCGCGACCGCATCACGTCCTTTGCGAGCCGTGACGGTCAATACCGTTTGTATGCGTGCGATGAGTGCGAACGCTATCTGAAGGCGTACGATGCGAGACGGGCGTCACGGCCGGTGATGCCGGCGGTCGATGGGGTGGCGACACTGCCGCTTGACGCGGCAGCGATTCAGAAGGGTTACAAATAAAAACCGTTTATCGGCTCTCTTGCGGCAGCTCTTCCTTGGCGAACAGCGTTGAGGCTTTCTCCTGCAGCCAATTAAAGAGGTGCCGCGTTTCCCAGAAGCGAGCGGGGTTTGACTGCGCGCCGAGAACGACGAATGCCACCTGGTTGTTGCTCTGGGGCAGTCGCAGCAGTGTGGCGAGGCAATAGCCCGACTTGCTGATGAACCCGGTCTTGCCGCCAACCACATCCATTCCTTCCATCACGAGACGGTTGGTGCTGTGAATATTTATGGTCCGGCGGTTGGTCCTGAATGTATACGTAGCCGTCTGCATGACCGGGGCGATACGCTCGTCGGCTGCGGCAAACGAGATGAGGCGGGACAGGTCGTATGCCGATGAGACGTTGGCCGGATTGAGTCCAGACGGATCGGCAAACGACGTATTCTCGAGGCCAAGCTCGAGCGCTTTCTCGTTCATCCGCTCAACGAATGAGGCGGTGCCGCCGTGCGACACGCGTGCAAGCACGCGCGCGGCGGCATTGTCGGACGCGATCAACGTCAGATGCAGCACGTCATTGAGCGTCAACCGCTCGTTTGCCTTGAGAAACGTCGTCGAGGCGGCGTAAACGTCGCTGCGCTGAACAGTGATTTCCTGGGATAAGTCAGGGTTATCTTCCAGGAAGACGACCGTCGTCATCACCTTGGTAATGCTGGCGATCGAACGCTTGTCCTGGGCGTTTTCCTCCCACAGGACCTGGCCGTTGGCCGGGTTGAAAATGATGGCGGCGGCGGCGCGGATATCGGGGACGATTTCACCGCTTGCATCCGTCTTGTAGCGCGGCGTCATCGCCTCCCGCAGCGCCCGCATCCGGGCGATCTCGCGCGAGCGTGCGGCGGCGCGGGCACGAGCCAGACGAGCCTTCCGTGCCTGCGAGGCAGACGCGGAATAGGCCGGCGTGCGGGCGACTTTCGGGGTCGAAGTACTAGCGGAGGACGTCCGCGCGGTTGACTTTTTCCGCGTGGTCTTCGTTGCGGCGTCGGCGGCCGGTGGCAGACAGACCGACATTCCCAGCAGCAAAGCAGAGAGGCGAACTAAGGACTTAGGACGGATTAGGCGCACGAATCCTCCGGGAACCGGACGACACCGGTTGGCTGGGTAGCAACCGATGTGATGTTATTGGAGCGAAATGAGTTTATCAGCAAAGGCGCCTCCCTGGCAACCATTTGTGTAACTCAGCCGCGACGTTTCTGCGCGCTATCGCCCAACCTGACTCTGTTGGGGTGTCTCTTCGGCGGCATGTATACAAGCGGAATGCCAGAGCTGTGCTGTATGGCCGCCTGCCCAGATCCGGTGCGGGATCCGGGATCCGGAACGGTCGGATCCCGGACCACGGATCCCGGTACAGCGAAGTGACAGAAAATGGCTCCCTCATATGACAAAAAAAGACGATGAGTTCAGGGCGCTGAGGGGGACGATTCAGCTGCGCGGGACCGTGCGGATGGTGGTGGTGCCGGTTGTTTTCGTTGGATGGGCCGCCACCGCCGTCGCGACAGCGGCGGTCATTACGGTCGCCGTCAGCACACTGGTGCCCCTGCTGATCCTCGTCGCGGGGTTCGAGTCGGTGTTCGCGCTGCATGTCAACGTAGAACGTATCGGCCGATATCTGCAGGTCTTCCATGAGCGAGAAGACACGGGCTGGGAAACGGTGGCGGCTCGCTTCGGACCGCGATTCGCGCCGGCTGCGCCGGACCCGCTCTTTGGCCGCCTCTTCGTCCTCGCCACATCGGTTAACTTCCTGCCGGCGGCGCTTGGGTGGGAAAACATCCCCGAGCTGGTTGTGCTCGCGGTGTTGCATCTGCTTTTCATCAACCGGGTCAGACTGGCAAGGGCATTCGCCGCCGCGCAGCGGGAGCGGGATCTCGAGCGATTCACTGCGCTGAGAGAAGAAATCGAGTCGGGATCGGTTGTCCGGGATCCGGGATCCGTTGTCCGGGATCCAGGATCCGGTCAGAGCTGAGGATCGCGAGACGTTGGCAGTTGGGTCCGGACCACGCATCCCGGACACCGGATCCCGGCTGTGAAATCACCGTGCGAGCGCAAGCGCGAGCAGGAAGGCGCGCTGTGTCCCTTGCCACGAATTCGTCGAGTCAAAGGTCTCGTCAGTCGAATGCGTCCCTGTGGCCTTTCCGCCGCCATCGATGGTGATTGCGGGAATGCCGAGGCTCATAGCGAGATTGGAATCAGTCGATCCTTCGTCGAGCGACACGGGTAATCCGAGCGCGCGGGTCACGGACACGGCCGCTTGAACGATCGGCGCATCGGCGCTGACGCGGCCCGCGGGGCGGTTGCCGACGGTCGTTTTCGACACCGTCAGTCGACCGCGATTCTCCCAGCGATCGTTCTCCTCCTTCAGCGCAGCATCCAGGGCTTTCTGGACTGACGCGTCGAGCGTCGCCAGAGCAGGCCGGTCGCTCGACCGCAGGTCGACTTCCATCCACGCTTCAGAGGAGATCGCGTTGACAGACGTGCCTCCGCCGACACGACCGACGTTGAACGTGGTTTTCGGAAGCGTGGGCACTTCAAGATCCGCAATCCGCGCCATGGCGCGGCCGAGGGCATGGACCGGATTCGCCAGGCCGAAATCACCGTAACTGTGACCGCCGGCTCCCTTGAACGTCACTCGATATCGCAGGCTGCCCACACCGATGTGTGTGATTCCCAACCCGGCACCGTCGACGGAGACGAATCGATCGATTCGACCTTTCAGCTCACCGTTGAAGAGTTCCTTGACCCCGCGGAGATCTCCAAGGCCTTCCTCCCCGACCGTACCCACAAATGTAATCGGGCCGGGTGTCTGGATCTGGGCTTCTTCGAGCGCCCGAACAACCCCAAGAAGTACCGCGAGACCGCGACAATCGTCGCTGATCCCGGGACCTTTGAGGATGGACCCGGCGCGAGTCATCCGGATCGCGACATCCTCGCCAAAAACGGTATCGAGATGGGCGCTGAAGACGAGGTGCGGCCCGGCCGCGGTGCCGGCGCGCTCCGCCAGAACGTTGCCCGCACGATCGATGCGGACGTTCTTCAGCCCCAGCGACTGGAACGACTGACGGAGCGCCTCTGCCCTGCGGCCTTCCTTGAACGGCGGAGCCGGTATCTCGCAAAGTCGAATCTGCTCGTCGAGCAGTTGCGGCTCCGTGCTCTTGAGTCGATCGAGCGCGGTCTTCACCGGCGGCTCGCGCAGCAGCTGACTTCCGACATCCGCAGGAGGGCTCTGCACGGGAACGCGAGTTCTCGCAGAGGCGTCGAAGAGAGTGAAAACGACGACGACGAGCATAGCGAGACGAACCATGTTCGCTATCGTAATGCTCGGAGAGAGACCCGCGAAAGCGCCTGCGGCCCGAGCGAGGCGCGAAGTCGCCGAGCGAGAGCGCGCGGGGGTGGGGCCCCGCGCGCAGTGAGAAAAGCAGACGGAGCGTCGAAAGAAACACCGTGTGAAATCCAATATGTTGGGCGCAGTGATTCAAAGGGGTGACTGTTTTTGACACCGGTCGTGGGACCGTCGTCCGCGAGTCAATTCGCGCCGCCGACGACAGTTATACGAAAACGGGCGCAAATGCGTTAGTAGCGACAACCACATGCACCGATCAGAATTGCAAGCCGACGCGCAACTCTGCGGTACAGGAATTGCTCAGCGTCGGTTGGGGGTCAGCATGATGAGTCTAGTCCGTCTTCTGGGGTTCACGACGCTAGGCTGCGGCTGCGTGACAGGCCGGTATCGGGAAGTCGCGACGAACCGCGAGATCACGTACGTCGAGGAGAAAGGCGCGCACTGCACGCATCAGTCACATCGTCGCAATCACACGCTCGCGCCGGCGCGCGCGGCCATTCACACGCTCACCGCAAAAGCGTCATAGCTGTTCGAAGGCGGCACACCACGTGTGCCGAAACCACATCGGGCGCGCTACACTGAACGCCCGATGCTGCACGCACGGAAGCCAGGCCAGCTTCCAAGACCCCACACCATCATTAAAGCTCGTCGCGGCACGCTTCGGTTCTATCTCGGAGACTGTCTCGACGTCCTCTCGAGTGTTCCAGCCGGATCGGTGTCGGCGGTTGTCACCTCTCCTCCTTACAATCTTGGCGTCCGCTATCGCAGCTACCACGACTCGTTGCCCCGCGAGCACTATCTGGAGTGGACGGCAGCGTGGATTCGGGCTGTACAGCGTGTTCTGGAACCCGACGGTTCACTGTTTCTGAATGTCGGCGCAAAGCCAACCGATCCATGGACGGCCATGGACGTCGCGCAGGCGGCACGTCCGCACCTCGAACTTCAGAACACCATCCATTGGATCAAGTCGATTGCGATCGATCGTGACGCGGCGGGTGTTGCCACCGATCTCGATCGCGACATCGCGGTAGGCCACTACAAACCGATCAACAGTTCGCGCTTCGTCAACGATTGCCACGAATTCATTTTCCATTTCACGCCGCACGGCCGCACGCCGCTCGATCGCCGCGCCATTGGCGTGAAGTACCAGGACACATCAAACATCGCCCGCTGGCAGACCGGCGGCCACAACCGCAGATGCCGCGGGAACACGTGGTTCATTCCTTACGACACCATTCAAAGCCGCGACAAGGATCGACCGCATCCGGCGACCTTCCCTCCACGCGTGCCGGAGTTCTGCTTCAAGCTCCACGGCATTTCGCGGTTGCGAACCACGATGGATCCGTTTCTCGGCCTCGGGAGTACGGCCGTCGCGGCGGCGCAGCTCGGCGTGGATTTCATCGGGATCGAGATGGATGAGCATTACCTGGAGGAAGCCGTGGATCGAACCCGCCGCGCGTTACGCTCCGCCGACAGTGGAACAGGAGAAACGAGAGAAACGGGAGACGCTTAGGAGGCATGCAGCGTGGCCGTGATGCGTGCCGCGAATCTGTAGAATGATCGAAGCGCCCCAATGTTCAAATCAATCCGCATCATCGGCAGCGGACGCGTGGGTACTGCGGTCACGGCGCGGTTGGTCGAACGCGGTCATCAGCTCGTCGAGAGTGGTGGCGAGCTCGTCCTGTTGTGTGTGCCCGACGCTGCAATCGCCGAGGTGGCGCAGTCGATTGCACCGGGTCCTTGGATCGCGCACACAAGCGGCGCCACCTCGCTTGCCGCTCTGGCGCCGCACGTCAGGCGCTTCGGACTTCATCCCTTGCAGACGGTCGTGCTCGGTCGTGGACCCGAACAGCTCGACGGAGCTTGGGCGGCGATTACGGGTGAGGACGAGGAAGCTGTTGCGCGAGGAATCTGGCTCGCACGCGAACTGAACCTGCTCCCCTTTCACATTCGTGAGGAGTTCCGCGCTCTCTATCATGCGGGGGCGGCGATGGTATCGAACTACCTCGTCGCACTCCATCGCGCAGCCGTTCGCATGTTCGAACTCTCAGGCGCGCCACCGGAAGCCCTGCTGCCATTGATGCAGCGCGTGTTCGACAACGGCTTCGAATTGACTGGGCCGATCGCGCGCGGTGATTGGAACACGGTTGAGGCCCATATCGCCGCGCTCCGTCAGCACGCGCCGGATCTCGAGCCTCTTTATCGCGCTCTTGCAGATGCGCTTGGCGGGGGTCTGAAGACCCCGGCCCTACACGGAACGGATCGGGTCGAGCGACCGTGAAGGTTCTGCGCTCCGTCGCGGAAGTGCGCGAGCACCTGCGCGCAAAAAGCGGTTCGCTGGCGATCGTCCCCACGATGGGCGCGTTACACGACGGGCATGTCGCGCTCTTCCGCGCGGCACGGCGCGCCTGCAGCCAGGTGGTCGCCTCCATCTTCGTCAACCCTGGCCAATTCAACGACCCGGCGGATCTCGCCGCATATCCGCGTCAGGAAACACGCGATGCTGCACTCGCGCGCGGCGCCGGTGTCGACGCGATCTTCGTCCCGACGGTCGAAGAAATGTATCCAAGCGGCGACGCGACATCGCTCGTCGTGCAGGGGGCCGCGCTTGGCTTCGAGGGGGTTTTCCGCCCCGGCCACTTCAACAGCGTTGCCACCGTCTGCCTCAAGCTGTTCAACATCGTTGAGCCAGACGTGGCATTCTTCGGCCAGAAGGATGCTCAGCAGGTTGCCGTCATTCGTCAGATGGTTCGCGATCTCCGGCTCGATCTGAAGATCAGTGTCGTTCCAACCGTGCGTGAAGCTGATGGCCTGGCGCTCTCGTCGCGCAATGTGCGGCTGTCAGCCGCTGATCGGCTTCGGGCGCTTGCGATCCCGCGTGCGTTGGCCGCCGGCCTCACCGCCCACGTGGCAGGCGCAGATCCTGCGGCGGCAGCGCGCGACGAGCTGGAAGGATTGGAGGTCGATTATGTCGATGTGGCTGTCTTTGCCGGCGAACCGACATTGGTCATCGCGGCGCGCGCCGGAGCGACACGGCTCATCGACAATGTCCCGCTCAACCATCCCGAACGTGCGGGATTGCCGGCACCCGTGAGAAGATCGTCTCTATGAGCGAGACCCCACGTTTGACCCTGGTGGACCTGACGGACCTGGCGCGCCAGCGCAAACGCATCGCCATGGTCACGGCCTACGACGCGGCGAGTGCCGCGCTGGCCGACATCGCCGGTCTCGACATCATCCTCGTCGGCGATTCCGCCGCGACGACGATCCTCGGTCACCAATCGACGCTACCGGTGACGATGGAGGAGATGCTGTTGCTGACCCGCGCGGTGACGCGCGGCGTGCGCAGAGCGTTTGTCGTCGCCGACATGCCGTTTGGCGCGTACCAACTGGGCGAGGACGAAGCGCTGAGAAACGCAATTCGATTCGTGAAAGATGCCGGGGCGGACGCCGTCAAGCTCGAAGGCGCAGGCCGCACGCTCACGCGGATCAGCGCGATTCTCGACGCCGGCATCCCGGTCATGGGGCATGTCGGGTTGACGCCGCAGTCGGCGAGCCTCGCCGGCAGTTACAAGGCGCGCGGCCGCACCGCGGCAGAGGCGCGGCGAATACTCGATGAAGCGCGCGCGCTCGAACGTGCCGGCTGCTTTGCCGTCGTGCTCGAAGCGATCCCCGCGCCGGTTGCGGCGCGGATCACCGATGCGCTGAAGATCCCGACGATCGGGATCGGCGCAGGCTCGTCGTGCGATGGTCAGGTACTCGTCTGGCACGACCTGCTTGGCCTCACGCGCGGTCATGTGCCGCGTTTTGTGAAGCGATACGCCGACCTGAACCAGACGATCCTCGATGCGCTGCAGCGGTATGCGGCTGATGTCAGATCGTCGGCTTTTCCCGACGACACGCACACCTATGGCATGCCTGCCGAGGAGCTCGCGCGATTCGAGGCGCAGACGGGCGACTCGCGGGTGGATCAGGAGTTTACCAAGCCGTTACGAAAGCCCTGATCGCGAGCCCTCGAGGCGCGCAGCCTGTGTTACGCTATTCGGCGTCCTTTCATTCCAGTTTTCCTGTGATTTGGCGTGTTTTCCTTTCCTCGCGCACTATGGTTCGTACGTCTCAAGGAGTATCGATGAACAAGGTGTTTCGGTTGTTGACCGCAGCGGTCTTCGCGGTCGTCTCCCTGTCCGGTGTCGCGTTCGCGCAGACCGCGGCGACCGGCAATATTGAAGGAGTGGTGACCGATACGACCGGCGCAGTACTGCCGGGCGTAACGGTAGTCGTGAAGAACATGGGAACGAACGTCACCCGCGAGTTGGTGACGGACGATGCGGGCCGTTATCGCGCCAACGCGTTGCAGCCCGGGGTATATGAAGTCACCGCAACGCTCGGCGGGTTCCAGAGCGCCACGTTCGGAAATCTGCAGGTTCCCGTCGGCCAGACCCTGGCCGCCGACATAAGAATGCGGGCCGCGGGCGTCACCGAGACGGTCACCGTGACCGCTGAATCACCACTCATCGACACCCGGCGCACCGACGTCAGCAACGTTGTTGGCGAAACCGCAATCCAGAACCTGCCAATCAACGGCCGCCGATGGGAGAACTTCGTGCTCCTGGGCCCCGGCGTCACCAATGACGGCAACTTCGGCCTCGTCAGCTACCGCGGTATTTCCGGTCTTTACAACAACAACACGGTGGACGGCGCCGACAACAATCAGGCCTTTTTCTCGGAAGCGCGCGGGCGCACCCGCACGTCGTATTCGATCAGCCAGGCGGCGATCAAAGAGTTCCAGGTTGGCGTGAGCAACTTCTCGGCCGAGTTCGGTCGCGCTGCGGGTGGCACGGTCAACGCGGTCACCAAGTCCGGAACGAACGCGTTCCGCGGCGAGGCGTTCTACTTCCTCCGTGACGACAAGTTCACGGCAAAAGACCCGTTCTTTCCGGCGGGCGTCGATCGTCCCGACGAGCGGCGTCAACAGTTCGGCATCGGAGCCGGTGGACCGATTCAGTCGAACAAGGTTTTCTACTTCTTCAACTACGACGGGCAACGTCGCAACTTCCCGTATTTCGTTCGGCCGAGCCAGTCGACGTTTATCACTGGCGCGTGCACGGCGCCTGGATGCGCATCGACGATCGCGTTCTACAACGGCCTGAGCGTCTTCAATCCGCGCGAAGGAAACAACGATATCGTGCTCGGCAAGGTGGACTACACCGCCAATAACAAACACACGTTCACCGCGCAATACAACATGCACCGGTGGGACTCGCCGAACGGCGTTCAGACACAGCCGGTTATTTCTGTCTCCCCTTCCGCCAATGGAAAGGACGTCGTCAAAACTGATTTCGGACTGTTCTCGCTGAACTCGGTGGTGTCAGACCGATGGCTGAACGAGGCGCGCGTGCAGATCGGCCGCGACTTCGAGGCGCAAGAGCCGAACACGCCGACCGGTCCGGGAACGACGGTCACTGGCGGTATCGACGTCGGAATCCCGAATTTCCTTCCCCGCCCGAAGTATCCCGACGAGCGACGGTATCAGTTCATCGACAGCGTCACCTTGTATCACGGTGCACACAGCTTCAAAACCGGGTTCGACATCAACTACGTGAAAGAGAGCCTGATCAATCTCTTCCAGGGAGCGGGAATCTACGCGTACGGCAACATCAACAACATCGCGTCTGACTGTCTCCCCGAGACACTCGCGACCGGTTGCACACCGCTCATTGCCGGCACGTCCGCGGACCTGCGGCACTACACCAGTTATAACCAGCAGTTCGATTTGCGCGGCGCGGGGTTTGCCGGCGACGTCCAATTTCAGACGACTGACTACAACTGGTTTCTGCAAGACAACTGGCGCCTCAGCAATCAGCTGACGTTGAACCTGGGTGTTCGTTGGGAGTACCAGAAGTTTCCGCAGCCGACCGAGACCGAGACGAACGGCGTCAAGTTCACCGGTAACCCGGCGTATCCCGCAACAGTTAGGTTCCCCCAGGACAAGAACAACTTCGGCCCGCGCGCCGGATTTACATACGACATCATGGGTGCGCACACGACCGTCGTTCGGGGTGGATGGGGCCTTTACTACGGTCGTTCCAGCAATAGCGTGATCTCGAGCGCGCTGACCAACAACGCCGTGACGTTCGCGACCTACAGCTTTACCAACCCAATAACAACCGCCGGAGCACCTCAGTACCCCAACGTGTTCACGGCTCCCCCAACCGGTGCCGCCCGACCATCGATCCAGTATCTGTCGCCCTCGCTCGAACGGCCGCAGATCAACATGGCCGAGTTGACAGTCGATCGGGCGATCGGGACCGATATCACGGTGTCAGCGTCGTATCTCTATAGCAGCGGTTCTCACCTTCCGACCTTCGTTGACACGAATCTCAATCCGCCGAACTCTCAGGTCGAATTCATCGTCGACAACCAGAGCAAGGGCGTGTTCCCGTTCTACCGCGGCAGCCGGCCCGACGCGAACCTCAACAACGCGATCGAAGTCGCGGACATTGTCGACTCGACCTACAACGCGCTGGTGCTGCAGGTAAACAAGCGCTTCAATAAGGGGCTGTTGTTCAACGCCAACTACACGCTATCGAAGTCGGAGGATACTGGCCAGAACTCGACGACGTTCATTTCGGGCTTCGCGACGATGGTCGATCCTTTCAACAACGACGCCGAAAAGGGACCCGCATCCTTCGATCGTCGTCACCGCGGCGTTGTGAGCGTGCACTATGCTCCCGACTTCTTGTGGGGGTTCCAGGTTGGTGGCACTGGAACGTTCGAGAGCGGTCTCCCGTTGAATCCAACCATCTCAATCAATAGCGGGGCGATGACCGCCGCGACACCGCTCAGCGCAACGACGGTCAACGGCAGTGGCGCCTCGAATCGCGCCCCGTGGGACACGCGCAACGGGTTCCGGCAGACCGGCCGCAAAACGATCGATATGCGAGTGTCCAAGCGCTTCAACCTTGGGGGCACGCGTCAGATCGAGGCGCTGTGGGAAGCGTTCAACATCTTCAACACAATTAACTACACCGGGTTCGGGACGACGAAATACCGGGCCGTCAGTTCGTCGTTCGATACGGCGGCCAACAAGGCGGTCGTGAATCTGACGTCCGATCCCGGATTTGCCGTGCCGACGACCGCAAGCAACACGCTCTTCGGCCCGCGCGACATGCAGATCGGATTCAAGTTCCTCTGGTAGGCAGCTGCCAGTTTCCAGCTTCCAGCAAAACAAAGGGCCGGCTCGCTTCTGCGAGCCGGCCCTTTCGCATTGGCCGACTCTCCCTTGCCTAATCTGAACGCTGCATCCAGACTGTTGCATCCGGGGGAAGACTGCACATGAATCACGTCAGAAGCTATGCCTGCTGTACCGCCAGTGTGTTGGTACTATCCCTGATTTCATCTCTAGAGTGGAGCCGGCAAGCCGCCCAGTTCACTATCACACCCGACACGGTTCTCCGGGACGAGCGCTTCCGCGTCACGCTTGACGGCTTGAAACCCGGACAGGAGATCACCATTCGGGTCGACGGCAATCGTAACGTGTGGCATTCGAGCGCTACATACCGCAGCGATGACCACGGTCGTGTGGAGGTCGCCGATCCGATGAAGCTGATCTGGTCGGCAACAGGTGAACGGCCACCGGCGGGCGCGCCCGTCCAGCCATGGACGTTCAGCGCCGAGGCGGACGGGCGCGTGATTGCGACGCAGACGATCGTGCGCCGCGCAGTCGCCGAGAACGTTCAGCTCGTACCGGTGCGGGCACGCGGTCTCGTGGGCACGGCCTACTATCCGCCCGGTGCTGGACCGCATCCCGCGATGATCGTGCTCTCCGGATCGGAGGGGGGCA
>Ga0075421_100008676_pt1 | contig 12505 bp, 5 predicted proteins | sample SoiMetdeltSBSDD5_FD_75292 | JGI IMG/M metagenome (GOLD analysis project Ga0075421, IMG submission 75292) | Bulk soil microbial communities from a Populus tree surrounding site in Tennessee, USA - Soil MetaG P. deltoides SBSDD5 | ecosystem: Environmental > Terrestrial > Soil > Tree plantation... | reverse complement strand
AGTTCGCGGGACCATCGGATCAAGCGCTGGCCGTCGGAGAGTACTCGGCCGTCCGGCGTTCGGGACCGTTCAGCAGGATGTCGGTGAGCTCCTGGTCACGATCGTGCGGCTGGCTGACCGGACGGCTCGTCATTCTGGAGATCGTCTTCGGGACCGACAACAGCGTGGTCCGGTTCGCCGCCGACTTCGAACAGCACTGCGACGACGGCGTGCCGGCGCTCTTCGGCGCGATTCGCTATAACTCGACAATCAGCGAGACGCGGCCCTTCGCGGGCGCGTACCCGCTCTACCGACTGACGATCGCTCCGCCCAGCCACGGTCGCGTGACCGGCATCGATGTGAACTGCGGCGGCGGCGCGAGCGCGTGCACGCGAACGCTGCCGGCGGCCGCGCAACTGACGGTGACGGCCCTTCCCGATCCCGGATACGCGTTCATGGGGTGGACCGATGACTGCATCGGCGCGGCCGTGGCCACGGTGCACGTCAACGGCTCGAAGCGATGCGCCGCGCTGTTCGACACGGCCGTCGCAACGACCCCACGCACGGTCTATCGGTGGAATGCGGCGGCGACGGGCAGCACGCCGGCGTCGAGCGGCGTGCTCACGCCTGCCAACAGCCTGTGGTCGACCAGCGCGTCGACGAACGGATCGTCCGTTCGCTTCACGATCAGGAGTCTCACACCGACATCGGATTTGTATTCGTACGTCGAGTTCTACGCGCCGTCCGGAGAGTCCTTGCAGGTCGGACGGCGGTACACGACGACGAGCAGCTACGGCGGCGCGGGCACTGCCGGCATGTGGGTGACGAAGCTCGGCTCGTCGTGCAGCGGGGGCGAGTTCACCATCCGCGACATGGCGCTCGGGACACAGGGGACCGTCGCGAGGTTCGCGGTCGAGTTCATCGCGAGGTGCGGCTTCCCGGCGACGCCTTCGATGACCGGAACGCTCCAGTACAACTCGCTCGTCGACGTCTCGGCGATGACGCTCTCGGTCGAGCCCGCATCACTCCGGTTCGCTGCGCTTCACAACGGCGGGTCGGTGACCACGCAGCCGTCGCCGCAGACGGTCCGCGTCACGCTGGGCAGCAGGACCGTCGGCTGGATCGCGGTCGCCAGCCAGCCGTGGCTCCAGCTCTCGCCGTCGTCTGGTACGGGGACCGGCGTGATGACGGTCACTGCCGACCTGCTCGGCCGACCGGCGGGAACAGGGAGCGAGACGGCAGCCATCACCGTGACCCTCACCGACGGTAGCGCGACGTCGAGGACGCTTGACGTCACCGTCACGCTGTACTTCAACGGCACGACCTCCCCGCCGTTCGGCTTCGTCGACACGCCGACGCAGAACATCGCCGGCGTGACCGGCGCGATTCCGATGACGGGCTGGGCGCTCGACGATCTCGAGATCGACAGCCTGACGATCTGCCGCGCCGCCGTCGGCGGAGAAACGCCGATCGCGGACGGCAACTGCGGCGGCGCCGCGCAGATCTTCGTCGGCAACGGCGTGTTCATCGAGGGGGCGCGCCCCGACGTGCAGACGGCGTATCCCAATCATCCTCGTGCCGACCGCGGCGGCTGGGGCTTCATGCTCCTGACCAACATGCTGCCGAGCGGCGGCAACGGCACGTTCGTGTTCTATATCTACGCGCGCGACCGCGAGGGCAACGTCGCCCTGCTCGGCACGCGCACGATGACCTGCGCCAACGCCAGCGCGACGGCGCCGTTCGGCGCCATCGATACACCGGGACAGGGAGCCACCGCCTCGGGATCGGGCTACCTGAACTTCGGCTGGGTCCTCACGCCCAACCCGAAATCGATTCCGTTCGACGGATCGACGTTGATGGTCTACGTCGACGGCGTGCCGGTCGGGCAGCCGACGTACAACAACTTCCGCCCCGATATCGCGGCGCTCTTCCCCGGACTTGCCAACAGCAACGGCGCCGTCGGCTACAGAGTGCTCGACACGACGCCGCTCCCGAACGGGCTGCACACGATTGTCTGGACCGCGACCGACAGCGCCGGCGTCACGTCCGGGATCGGCAGCCGCTACTTCCGCGTGGCGAACGGCGTCGCGCCGGCGATCGCGGGCGAGGCGGTCGAAGCCAGCGCGAGCATGGCGATGGCCGACGCCGTCGACGGCGTCGAGCTCGATCCCTCCGCGATCGCGGGCCGGCGAGGCTGGAGCGCCGAGGCGGCGTGGGTGCAGTATGCGGTGGGGCGCTCGGGCCGCGCGGTCGTGCGCGGCGAAGAGGTTGATCGTTTCGAGCTCGCGCTCGCCCCGCGAACCGGCGAGGTCTACTCGGGCTATCAGCGCGTCGGCGGACGGCTCCGTCCGCTGCCGATCGGGTCGCATCTCGATCCTGCAACCGGATGGTTCACGTGGTCGCCTGGCGTTGGTTTCGTCGGGACCTACGACCTCGTGTTCGTGCGCAGCAGGGACGGCGTGGCGGTGGCGCGTCAGGAGGTGCGGTTCGTGCTCCAGCCGAAAGGCAGCGATCGGATCGGCGCCCAGGTCGTCATCGACACGCCGCGATCGCAGCAGGATCTCGCGCAGCCGTTCCTGCTGGGCGGATGGGCGGTCGATCGCGAGGCGCCGGCCGACACCGGTGTCGACGCCGTGCACGTGTGGGCCTATCCGCTGGCCGGCGGCGCGCCGGTCTTCCTCGGCGCGGCCGCCGTGGGCGGCACGCGTCCGGACGTCGCGGCGGTCCTCGGCGATCAGTTCCGCGACTCGGGCTACGGCCTGACCGTTCACGGCCTGACGCCGGGGAACTACGACCTCGCCGTCTTTGCCTGGAGCAGCGTGACGAACGGCTTCGTCCCGGCGCAAGTCGTCCGCATCACCATTCGCTAGGAACCCAGAACCCCGGGAACCCTGGGAACCCCGGGAACCCGTTATTTAATCGCGATCGTCCCCGACCACTTCGGATCGTCCGGATCGCGGTGATCGTGGTAGCCGCACGTCTGAATCGCCGTGAACGCTCCGGTTTCGCGGCTTTGTCCCGCCAGAAGCAGTCCCACCTGGTTCAGCACCGGGCACGCCACGTGCGAAGGATGCGGATCCGAGGACATCTCGTGCGGCACGGCGTCGTTGTTGACGAACCGCACGCGCGTGCCCGGGGAAATCGTCAGGGACGGCGGACTCACGCCGGCGCTCGTGATGGTGACCACCACGACCGGACTCGGCGGCGGCGCCGGCGCCTCGTAGGTGAAGCCGCCGCTGCGGCGCCCGCTCTGTCCGTCGGGATTCGTCACCACAACATCGACCGCGCCCGCCGCGTGCGCCGGAGTCGTCGCGGTGATCGTCGTGGCATTCGCGACCGAGACGTTCGATGCTGGCGTACCGTCGAGCGTGACGGTTGCGCCTGAGACGAATCCGGTGCCGGACAGCGTCACCGCCGTTCCGCCGGCCGTCGGGCCGGACAATGGTGAGACGCCGCTCAGCGTCGGCGCGGCCGGACCCGGTACGGGCGGTGGCGGCGGCGGTGGCGGACCCGACGCCACGTAGGTAAAGCCTTCGATCAAGCGGCCGGTCTGGCCGTCCTGGTTCGTGACGACGACGTCGACCTTGCCGGCGTTGCCGGAAGGAGCAACGGCCGTGATGGCGGTCGTGCTCGTGACGCTCACCGAGCTCGCCGCAGCCGTGCCGAACGAAACCGTGGCGCCGGAGGTGAAGCCCGCGCCCGCGATCGAAACCGACGTGCCGCCGCCGACCGGACCCGACGACGGGGTGACCGACGACACGGCGGGCGGCGCGCTCGCCGGCGTCTCGTAGTTGAAGCCGCCGGTCAGCCGTCCGCTCTGCCCATCGGGATTCGTGACGACAATGTCGGCGGCGCCTGCCGCGTGCGGCGGCGTCGTCGCGGTGATCGACGTCGCGCTGGCGACGGTGACGCCGGTCGCCGCGATCCCGCCGATCGAAACGCTCGCGCCGGCGGCGAAGTTGCTGCCCGAGATCGTGAGCCCCAGGCCGCCGCCGGTGGCGCCGCGGCCCGGAGACACGGCCGACAGGGTGGGCGCGGCCGCCGGCGGTGGACTCTGGGGCGACGGTCCGGCGGGCGACGACCCGCCGCCGCACGACATCGCCAACGTGATGAGCAAGGCGCCCGGGACGAGGCGCAGGGAGCATCGCGGATCGGTATGCATCGCCTGTTTGCCCGGCTGCGGGCCGAGGGGCGCCGTGCAACCGCTACGCCAGCGGCGGGATCAGCGATCCGCCGCGTGTTTTCGCGGCTATACCGACGAAAATGAATTCGCCGTCACATTAATGCGTGCGTCTCGACGCACTGTCAGGCGAATCGTCCTCGGCGCGAAGGTCTTGCGGCCGTCGGCGCCGTAGGGCCACGGGGCGTCACCTATGCGAGTTAATTCGCCCGCAGCGCGTCGATCGGTGCCATCCGCATCCCGCGCCGCGCCGGAACGTACGACGCGATGGCCGCAACCAGGAGGAGCAGGACCGCTGTCGTGGCGAACGTCCACGGATCGAGCGGCGCGATCTCGAACAACAGGCGCTCGAGCAAGCGCGTGAGCGCCGCCGCCACGATGAGCCCGGCGGCGATGCCGATGGCGACGAGGCGTAACGCCTGGGCGAGCACCAGGCGAACGACGGAGGCGCGCGTCGCGCCGAGGGCCATGCGCACGCCGATCTCCTGCGTTCGCTGGCGGACCGAGTACGCCATCACGCCGTAGACACCGATGCCGGCGAGCGCCAGCGCGACGAGGGCGAACGCGCCGACCAGCAGCGACATCGCGCGGGGCCTCGCGATCGTGCCGCCCACCACGTCGTCGAGCATGCGGGTGTCGACCGGGGCTTCGGCCTCCAGCGCTCGAACGATTCCCGTCACGCTGGCGCCGAGCGAAGCGGGATCCAGCGCGCTGCGAACGAACACGGTGATGCCGAGCGCGGGGCGCTGCGCGATCGGCAGGTAGACGGTCCTGCGGGGCGGTCCGTCGAGCGCCGACTTGATGTTGCGCACGACGCCGACGATCGTCCACTCCACATCGTTCCTGCCGCTGACGTGGTCGACGTTGATGCGCAGCCGCCGGCCGAGCGGACTCTCGTTGCCGAACTCCTGCTTCACCACCTCTTCGCTGACAATCGCGACCGGCGGCGCGGTTGCCGTATCGGAGCCGGCGAAATCGCGACCTTCGATCTGCGCGATCCCGAGCGTGGCGAAGAACGCGGGCGTGACCGGCCGCACCTGGCCCGATGAGATCTGACCCGGCTCCGGGCGCGGCCGATCCGCGCGCCAGAAGCTCGTGCCGATGCAGGCGAACGGCACCGGCAGGCACGACGCTCCGGCGGCGTGCTGCACCCCCGGCAGCGCGCTGACGCGCGAGATCGTCTCGCTGTAGAGCGAGCCGGCGCGCGTGAAGTCATAGCGGGTTGCCGGGAGCTGGACGCCGGCGGTGAGGACGTCGCTCGACCTGAAGCCAGGATCGACGCTTTGCAGCTTGAGGAAGCTGCGCATCAACAGGCCGGCACCGGCGAGCAGCACCAGCGAGAGCGCGACCTCGGCGACCACGAGCGTCCGCAGCACGCGGTGCAGACGGCGGCCGCCGCCGTGACGGCCGCTGTCGCGCACGGCGCTGTTCGCGTCGCTCGTCGCGACCATCGCCGGCATCACCCCGAACACGATCCCGGTCGTCAACGCGATCAGCATCGTGAAGGCGACGACCGTGGCATCCAGCGTGACCTGCTCGATCCGCGGCACCGGGATGCGATCGCCGACGAGGGCGATCAGCGCGCGGTGGCACAGCGCGGCGACGCCGAGCCCCGCCAGCCCTGACGCGCCCGCGAGCACGAGGCTCTCGATCAGCATCTGACGGACGAGACGCGCGCGGCGCGCGCCGAGTGCGGTGCGGAGCCCCACTTCCCTCTCACGCGCCGCGCTGCGGGCGAGGAGGAGATTGGCGACGTTGACGCACGCCACCAGCAGCACGAGGGCAACGGCTCCAATCAGCGCGAAGAGCGCGGGCCGCAGGTCGCCCACCATCTGCTCCTGCAGGGTCAGCAGCACCACCTTGCGCGTCGCGTTCAGGCGCGGGTTTTCCTTCTCGCGATCGCCGAAGATGCGGCGCATCTCTGCCGACGCCTGCTCGAGCGAGACGCCGTCGCGCAGCCGCGCGATGGCGTACGAGCTGTCCCGGCCGGCGAACGCCCGCAGCTGCTCGACGCTCTGGCCGTAGGGGATCAGGAAGTCGGCGCGCTGCCCGACCACCGTGAAGCCCGGAGGCATGACGCCGACGACGCTCCGCGGCCGGCCATCGGTGACGATGGCGGTGTCGAGGATGTCGGAACGGCCGCCGAGACGCTGCTGCCAGAATTCGTGGCTGACGACGATCACCGCGTCGCGGCCGCCGACGTCTTCCGCCTCGGTGTAGGCGCGGCCCATGGCCGGGGGTACGCCGATCGCGTTGAAGGCGTCGAACGAGAACGTCAGGCCGGACACCTGGTAGGGACGCCCTCCGATCAGCATCGCGACCCCCGCCGGACCGACCATGGCGAGATGCTGGAGCGTTGCCGATCGCTCGCGCCAGGCCACGAAGTTCGAGGGCGCGATCACGTTGCGTCCGGCGCCGCCGCGCGCCGTCTCCCAGATGGTGACGACGCGTTCGGGATCGCGGTATGGCAGCGGCTTCAACACCACCGTGCGCACGATGCTGAAGATCGCCGAGGTCGCGCCGATCCCGAGCGCCAGCGTGAGCATCGCGGACGCGGTGAACCCCGGGGCCTTGCGCAGCACGCGAATGCCGTAGCGGACGTCGCGGATGGTATCGTCGAGCAGCGCCGGCCGGATCTCGTCGCGCGCGCGTTCCCGGACGCGCTCCAGACCGCCGAACCGGACGAGCGCCTGGCGGCGGGCTTCGTCCGGTGCGAGACCGGCGCGCCGGTTCTTCTCGGTCTGCTGATCGAGGTGGAACTGGATCTCTTCGTCGAGCCCGCGTTCGAGCCGGTGGCGGCCGGCCGTCGACCGCAGCCATCCCCAGGCGCGCCTGATGCGATTCGTCATATCGCTACTCGGTGGCGGGGTGGGCCCGTGCGGCCGCGCCGCGCACCGCGAGCACGAGGTTGACGGCGCGCGTCATCCGCTGCCACTGCACGAGCTCGTCCTGGAGCTGCCGCCTGCCGGCGCGCGTCAGCGCGTAGTAGCGCGCCCGCCGGTTGTTCTCGGTGGCCTTCCACTCCGAGGCAATCAGCCCCTGGCGCTCCAGCCGGTAGAGCGCCGGATACAGCGTGCCCTGCCCGAGCTGCAGCACGCTCTCGGACCAGTGCTCGATCCGTTCGGTGATGCCCCAGCCATGCATCGGCTCGAGCTGCAGCGCCTTGAGCACGAGCATGTCGAGCGTGCCCTGGAGAAGATCGCCCCGGTCGGTGGCCACGCGCTCTCCTTTCGAGTGACGAAAGAAAGCCTACGCGCTTCTCCTTTCGACTGTCAAGGGGAGCGTGCCGGGGCTTGACAGTCCCGGCGAGAGGTGTTACAAACATCGCCGAGGTGTTATAAAAGTCGCATGGCTGCCAGACCCGCACCGGCGCTCCTGACCAAACGCGAGCGCCAGATCATGGACGTGCTCTATCGCCTCGGCCGCGCCACCGCGGCGGAGGTCCTGGCCGCGCTCGGCGGCGCGCCCGCCTACTCCACCGTGCGCACGCAGCTGCGCGTGCTCGAGCGGAAGGGACACGCCAGGCACGAGGAAGAAGGGCTGCGCTACGTCTACATGCCGACCGTGCCCCGCCACTCCGCGCGCCGGTCGGCGCTGAAGCATCTGGTCGACACGTTCTTCGACGGCTCGACGACCAAAGCCGTCGCCGCGCTGCTCGGCGGAGAGGCATCGCGCGTGTCCGACGACGATCTGGCGCGCATCGAAGACCTGGTCAAGAACGCGCGCATCGAGGAGCTGGCCAGGAACGCGAGGAGCGAACGGCGATGACGCTGCTCATCGATCTGACGATCCGCTCGTCTGTCGTCGTTGCCGCGGGCCTGCTGCTGACGGCGTGCCTCGCGCGGCGCTCGGCCGCGCTGCGGCACCGCGTCCTGGTCGCCACGCTGCTGACCGCGGTGGCCGTCGCGCCCGCCAGCCTGGTGATGCCTGGATGGAGCGTCACGCTGCCGGCGTACGAGTCGGCTCCCACCGCTCCCGGCGCGTTCGCCGCGAGCGGCACGGTCTCGACCGACGTCGTGGTTGACGCGCCGCTCCAGGACACCCTCTCCCCGATAGTCATGGCATGGGTCGGCGGCGTGCTGGTGGCGGCGTGCGCGCTGATCGCCGGCCTGGTCCGCGTCGGCCGCATGGCCGCTCGCGCTGCACGGGTTGACGACGCCGGTTGGGTGCGGATCCTCGACGAGGTCGCCGCGCGCTACGGGCTCACGCGGGGAATCGCGATCGCGCAGACCGATTCGCCAGATCTTCTGGCCACGTGGGGCCTGCTGCGGCCGCAAGTCCTCGTCCCCCGGCACGCTCGCGCCTGGACGCCCGAGCGGGTGCGCGTGGTCCTGAGCCACGAGCTCGCGCACATTCGCCGCTGCGACTGGGTCGTGCAGATGGGCGCCGAGGCGCTGCGCGCGATCCTCTGGTTCAACCCGCTGATGTGGATGGCGTGCCGGCGCCTGCGAGCCGAGAGCGAGCAGGCGTGCGACGACGAAGTGCTCGGTCTCGGTGTGGGCGGCGCCACGTATGCCGCCCACTTATTGGAGCTGGCCAGGCAATGCCGCCGGCCCGGCTCCGCCTGGGCGTCGGCGCTGCCGATGGCTCACCCGTCAACGCTCGAGAGGAGGATTGCCGCAATGTTGAACCCGCGACTCGATCGACAGCCGCCCTCACGGCGCGCGATGGCCGCGCTCGCCGTGGCCGTCCTGCTCGTGGCGCTGCCCGCCGCAGCGCTGCGCGCCCGTCAGAGTGGGCCGGCCCAGCTCACCGGCACGATCTTCGATGTGTCCGGCGCCGTCGTGCCGGGCGTGCGCGTGACCGTCGTCACCGCCCAGGGGAGGCAGACCGCGACGTCGAATGCGAGCGGCCGCTTCGAGTTCCCGGTCATCGCGCCGGGCAAGTACGAGCTGCAGGTGACCCAGGCGGGTTTCCGCGAGCTGCGGCAGGAGATCGATCTGCGCGACGCCCGCGATTGGGATCGCCTCGTCATGCTGCAGGTCGGCACCCTGTCGGAGACGGTCAGCGTGCGCGAGAGCCGCCTCGGCGCGCCGGCCGCGCAGCCGGCGTTCGGCGCCCAGCCGCTGCGCGTCGGCGGCACCATCAATCCGCCGAAGAAGCTGCGCGATGTTCGTCCGACCTATCCGCCATCGATGCGCGAGGCCGGCCTCTCCGGCGTGGTGCCGCTGGAAGCGGTGATCGGCCGCGACGGCAACGTGCTGACGGTGCGCGTGCTGAGCGCGCAAGTGCATCCCGACTTCGCGGTCGCCGCCGTCGATGCCGTGCGCCAGTGGCGCTTCAGCCCGACGCTCCTGAACGGCACGGCGGTCGAGGTGTCGATGACGGTTACCGTCCGCTTCGACCTCGAAGACTGATCGGCTGCCGTTCGAGCGGAGCGAGCGTCACGGGTCCGAGCAAGCCGGATTCGAGCGGCTCCCACCGCGCCGCGGTGAACAGGCCGTCCGCCCCACGATTGTCCGGGAGGCGGGCCGGGAAGTTGACGTTGTAGAACTTCTTCCACGCGACACCGCGCAGGTCGAGATCGCGAATCCGGTTGGCCGAGAGATTGGTGACCGATACTTCCAGCGTGTTCGTCGAACGTAACTGCGAAGCGTCGAGCACGATCGCGTATTGCGGACCGATGAGCGTGCCGAGGTCGCGTCCGTTCACGCGGACGCGCGCGCTCTCGGCGACCCGTCCGAGATCGAGCTGCCAGGCCGGAGCGGCAGGCTTCGGCTGCGCGAACGTCGCCGTGTAAGTCGCCGTGCCGGAGAAGACCTGGGCGTCGGGACCGAGCGTGGTCCATGACGCCAGGCGCTCGACAACGCTGCGGGCCAGCAGCCGCGGCCCGCCCTTCACGAACGAGACCGTCCACGGTCCGGAGAGCGCGACGGGCTCGCCGGCCTCGCGGAACGCGGCGAAGGCCTCGCCTGTCCCGGTCGGCGACTCGGCGACGATCAGCGAGCCGCCGGCCCCGACCTGGAGATAGGCTTCGCGCGCGCCTCCGCTGGAACGGACCATCAGCTGTCCGGATCGACCCGTCATCGGGTCGAACGCCATCACCGCGCTCGCCCGGGTATCGAGCGGTATCCAGCCATCGATTGCGCGCGCGGTGGGATTGCTCATGAAATAGACGCGGCCCACCGCGTCGGCACGGCGCGCGAACTGAAGACCGCGGTCGACCATCGGCTCGCGCCGCACGCCGGCGCGCGCGAGCAGCCGCCCGAGATCGCGTCCCTGAAGAACCCGCCCGCTTCCGACGGACGCGGCGCTCACGCCGTCGGCGTCCGGCCGACCGAAGCTCACGGCGCCGATCGCGGCCTTGAACCGCGCCCGCCTGCCATCGAGATCGCCCAGGCCGCTGACGTCGGACGGCCAGCCGTCGAGCGACACCACGGTCGCTCCGCTTCGAGCGATCTCCAGGATCTGCAGGATGGTTTCGAGCGGCGCGTAGCGCGCCGCGGGCAGCACGATCGTCCGATACGCCCCGCCGCCTTCGGTGGTGAGGCGCCCGTTCGTTGTCTTCAGCCGTCGCACCTGCCGATCGGACACGAAGTCGTAAGCGAAGCCGGCCGACTGGAGAGTCTCGGCGGCCCTCTCGAACGTCGTGCCCTGCGCCGGCGGTGCGGCGCCGCCGAAATGCGCGAGACGTGATTTGCCTCGAACCGCCAGCGACTCGTAGAACGGGTAATAGAGCAGCACGTCGTTGTCGGGCCGGCCCGACTGCATGAAGGACTGGACGCGCGCGACATAGGCGTTGAGCGCGCCGAAGTCGTCCCACCAGGCATTCTGCGGATTGAACTCGACGCTGGCGTAGAACTGCCAGCCCGGCCAGGGATCGCTCACCGGCGAATACGCGGTGCCGTGATAGACGATGTGGTTGACGCCGGAGACGAAGAAGCGATCGACCGCGGCCCGGACATCCGCCAGCGTTACTCGAAAATGCTCGCCGAGCCACGTCGCCGCTTCCGCCGAGACGAGCCGCCGTCCCGCGACGTGGGCCGCCGACGTCGCCCACTTGAAGCGCTGCAGCTCGGCCCCTTCGGTTTCGGGGATGTCGCTCGCGGCGTAGAGATCGAGCAGGCTCGCCGGCGATCCGTGCGCCTGGTTGCGGACCTGACGGCCGTGGCGCGTGGCCCACGCCGACCACCCGCGGGTGAAGGTGTCGAGCAGCAGATCCGACACGGTTTCGCGATAGTCCGCCAGCACGCGGGCGCCGGCGTCGCTCGCCGTGCGGTCGAGCAGAGCCGGCAGGTGGCGCCGGAGATCGTAGCCGCGTCGTTGCGCGAACTCGGCGAAGAAGCGGGGCGTCCAGTCGGCCTCTCCCGTCGCATCGTCCACTTCATACGAGTCGTTGAAGAACGCGCGGAGGCCGCCGAGCGTGTGCCCCGCGAACGCGCGATCGAACGGCAGCAAATAGTTCCTGATCGCATCGGTCGAGAAGTGATCGATGACGAAGCCCTCGCCCCCCGGCGCCGCGCGTTCGACCAGCTTGCCGTGCCAGCCGGCGAAAATCGCGTAGAGCGTCCAGCGCCCCGGCGGAGCGGTCCAATCCAGCGTGCCACCCGGCTGTACGCGCGCGGTGAGGTCGACGGCCTCGCCGGCCTCCGAGTACGCCATCAACACGGCGAGCGGGAGCTCGCGCGGATACTTCACCTGCTCGAGCGCGAGCGCCTGGAGATTGCGGTTGGCGGTGACGGGCTCGACGAGATCGGCGATCTGAATCGCCCGCGTTTCCGGTTTGAGGATTGGCGGCGCCGCCGCGCCCCGCGGCCGATCTCCGGGCGCGCCTTGGTTGACGACGTGGACCTGATTGCCGATGGCGCGGACGAGCGGCACCTGCCGCAGGCTCACCGGCTCGGTGAGCCGTTCGCCGCCCGCGAGCGTCCAGGTCTTGTCGCCGAGCGATCGCGGCGCGGTGTCGTCGCCGACCCACGGCCCGCCGAACGGCCACCCGGTGCCGGTCGCCATGTCCACGCGCATCCGCAATCGCGCCGCTTCGCGCAGCGCGTGATCGAGCATCGTCATCCACTCGGGCGACAGGTACTGGATGAAGCGATCCTCGGTGCCGCGCACGCCGTAGATTGGCGTGACCTCGACGCCGCCGATCCCGACAGCGTCGAGCGCCTCGAGCTGTGCGGTGAGGCCCGCGCGATCGACGGCACTCCCCTGCCACCACCATCGCGTCCAGGGTTTCGTCTCGGCGGTGATTGCCGGCCAGCGGCGCTGCGTGCGCTGCGCCGACGGCGACACGATCGGAAGCGCCGCGGCGAGCAGAGCGAGCGCTGCGGCCAGCCGGAGGTAGGGGCGTGTGGCGGTCCACCAGGCGCGCTGAGTGTCGGCGGCCATCGTGGAGCGATTATA
>Ga0075421_100008673_pt1 | contig 12506 bp, 12 predicted proteins | sample SoiMetdeltSBSDD5_FD_75292 | JGI IMG/M metagenome (GOLD analysis project Ga0075421, IMG submission 75292) | Bulk soil microbial communities from a Populus tree surrounding site in Tennessee, USA - Soil MetaG P. deltoides SBSDD5 | ecosystem: Environmental > Terrestrial > Soil > Tree plantation... | reverse complement strand
GTGATGTACGCCGTGGTCCAGATCGGATCGAGGATCTTCAGGTCGGCGTGGGGAACGAAGCGCAGCGTGCTCCGACTTTGCGCGTGCACGTACGGTCCACGCACGGCGGTGGCGGTGGCAGCGGCGGCGGTACCGGCGAGGAACGAGCGGCGACTCAGGCTCATGGCAGCCTCCTATGAAGGGTGCCCTCAGGGGCCCCGATCCTTGCACAAGGGCGCCTCGGTCGGCAAGCGTGGCCGGTGGCATTGGGCTTGCTCTTTTACAACGACATGAAAGCCATCGCCGCCATCTTCGGATCTCGTGCCGACGCGGAGCGCGCCGCCCACCGTCTCATCGATCTCGGCTGCGCCCCCGCACATGTTTCCGTCCTGTCGCCCGGAGCGCACCCGCGCGACGCCGTGCCGAGCGACGAGGGCGAGGCACCGGGGACGGGTACCGCGATCGGCGCCGTGGTCGGTGGCGCCACCGGCGCCGCCATCGGCATGCCGCTCGGTGCCGCCATGAGCTTGGTGGTGCCCGGGGTCGGGCCGGTCATCGCGCTCGGACTCATCGGGGCAGCCCTGTTCAGCGCCGGAGGCGCCGCCATCGGCGGCGCGCTCGAGACGAGGCTGTCGCAGGGCGTGCCGCGCGACGACCTGTTCATCTACGAGGACGCGCTGCGCCGCGGACGGAGCGTGGTGGTGGCGCTCACCGAGGACGACGCGCTGGCCGAGCGCGCGCGCGAGACACTGGCCGCCGCCGGTGGAATCGACGTGGCCCGGGCCCGCGACGAGTGGTGGGCGGGGCTGCGCGAAGAAGAGCGCGGCATCTACACCCCCGACGAGGAGAGCGCCTACCGCAGCGGATTCGAGGCGGCGCTCACGAGCGAGGCGCGCGAGCCCGGTCACGACGTCACCGCGGCCTACCGCCGCGGTTGGGAGCGCGGCCGCCTCTACCGCGGCCACGCCGACCCCCGCCGCCTCCCCAAAACCGCGTAGCTTCACCGACCTCGACGGCAGCCAGCCGATGCCTGGCGGTATCTGATCGATGGTTCAGGAAGCCGGCAAGCCGGCCGACGTCACGGGGTATCGCTGAGTTCCGAGGCGCCGCAACGGCGGACACGGAAGCCCTCGATCGCGCCGCGACAGAAGCGCCAGGACGCAAAGTGGCGGTACGCCTTGCGGCCGACCATGCGAGCGAGTAGCCACCGCAGCAGAAAGCGAGCGGCCCCTTGATACGCCCGCCACGGGACGCCGCCGACACGTGGCGGCCTGTCCTCGCAATACGGCCGAAGGTACGGCCGACGCTGCAAAAACGGCGTCGACGTCGCGGAGCGCCGGGCGCTGTAGACGCCCGAGGCCTCCCAGTTGGCTGCCGTGTACTCCAGGCGCGTCTTGTGCGCAGGCACGAAGTGAGCGACCACGGCGTGCGGAAGGCACCACGGGAGGAGCCCTCGTTCTCGCAGCCGCTGCATCATGTCCCACTCTTCGCCGACACGCCGCTTCCCGAGGGAGGCATCGAGGCCGAGGGATGGATCGAACGGACCGACTGCGCGCAGCGCGTCGGCGGGACACGCCCAGTTCGCGCCCATGAATCGCTCGTGCGGCTCCAGGATTCGCGGAACAGGTCCCCAGTCGACACCGGTGACCGGTATCCCGGCGAGCGCGAAGACCTCGGGCTCCGGCGGGCCGGTCTCGTACTCGCACGTCAACGGTCCTCCGAAGTAGTATCCCGCCGGCCGTTCCCGGTGCGCGAGCCAGTAGGCCGTCATCCACTCGACACACGGCGTGATGTCGTCGTCGGCAAAGAGGACGAGGCGGCCACGCGCCCTCGCCACACCCGTGTTGCGCGCGTGGCTGAGACCCTGGCGACGCTCGACCACGTGCTGCAGCGGCAGCCGGCCACCGAAGCTGCGTGCCACGTCCGCCGTCGCATCGGTGCAATTGTTGGCGATCAGGACGAGCTCCCACCGCAACGTCGGCGGAATGCGGCACCGGCTGATCGCGTCGAGCGTCACGGCGAGGCGACGGGCGTTGTTCCAGGTACACAAGACGATCGAGAGGTCCATCCGCTCAGCTATTGAATACCCAAGCGGCTGCCGCTCAATAGGCCGCTCGGCACATGGCGACGTTTTTCCATGCCTCTATAATGTTCGAGACCTGCGCACTGCAGGGGCCGGCCGTTCAGCATGTACCCGCAGGGGGCTCGATGTCATTTTCGATCCACAATGACGGTCGCGTCGCACTGTCGGTCGTCATGGCGACCTGGAACAATGCGCGCCGACTGCACGTAACGCTGGAGGCGCTGACCGCGTGCTCGGTGCCCGCCGGGATTCGGTGGGAGCTAGTCCTCGTCGCCAACAACTGCGGCGACGATACCGCAGTCGTCGCGCGCTCCTTCGGCGATCGCCTGCCGATCGTCTATCGCGAGGAGTCACGGCAAGGACTGAGCCACGCGCGCAACACCGGTGTCCGCGCGGCCCGGGGCAGCCTCATCGTCTTCACCGACGACGACGTCACGCCCTGCCCGGAGTGGCTGACGGAATACTGGCGCGCGTACACCGAGCGGCCGGAAGGCTACTATTTCGGTGGTCGCCTGATACCGGAGTTCGAGGACGGGCCGCCGGCTCCGGAGCTCGCGCCCTTCGCCTCGTTGCCGGTCACGGGTCTCGACTGCGGCCGCGAGCCGCGAGTGCTCCGCGAAGACGAGCGGTTTCTCGGGGCCAACTGGGCCTGTCCCGGCGACGCGCTACGACGAGTTGGCCAGTTCGATCCACGCCTGGGGCTCGACGCTTCGCTCGGACGGCGCCGCGTCGGCGAGGAATGGGACGTCATGGATCGGCTACGGGCTGCTGGCGTCATGCCCTGGTATCTGCCGGCGTCGGTCGTCGGCCATTTCGTTCCGGCGCACAAGTGCCGCCTGGGCTACATCGCAGAGGGCTGGGAAGCGCACGGCCACTATTCCGCCTTGAGGTCTGCGCACGTCACGCCGTTCCTGCGCCGGCGCGCCCACCTTCGCCCGATCGTCATGGAGCGGAGCGCGACGGTGGGCGGTGTGCCGTGGCGTGCCTTCTGGGAGGCTGCGCGGTTCGGCGCTCGCTTCATGCTGGCGAGCGTGATGCGCTCCACCGACCACGCCGCCTACCTCTCGTGGCGGTTCGCGCTCGGGGCGATCCGGGGACACCGGGAGCGGCGATCGGAGAGGCTCGGTCTCCGCGCCGCGTGACCAGCCTCGAACCCGCGGTGTCGATCGTCGTACCGGCGCGCAACGCCGAGTCGACGCTGCGCGATTGCGTCACGTCCCTGCTGCGTCTCGACTACCCTGTCCAGCGTCGCGAGATCATCGTCGTGGATAACGGTTCATCGGATGCCACCAGCGCCTCGATCCAGGATCTTCCGGTGACGCTACTCACCGAGCGGCGCCGCGGTCCATCGTGGGCGCGCAACGCCGGTATCGAGGCCAGCAAGGGCGAGATCATCGCGTTCACCGATGCGGACTGTATCGTCACCCGCGGCTGGCTTCATGGGCTGGTGACCGCGTTTCAATACGAGGAGGAGCCGTGGGCCGTGGCCGGCGAAGTACTGCCGTTTCCGCCGCAGACCGCGGCCGAACGGTACATGGCGCGGCGCCAGAGCCGATGGCAGCAGGCCGCGCTGCGCGCGCCGCGACCCTACATGGTGACGGCGAACGTGGCCTTTCGCCGGCAGACCTTCGACGCGATCGGGCGCTTCGATGCGCGGTTCGTCGTCGGGCAGGACCAGGACCTGAGCTGGCGCTTCTTCGCCGCCGGGCTGCGGTGCCGATATGCGCCGGCAGCGATCGTCTTTCATCGCCATCGCCGCACGACATGGGGATTCTTCAAGCAACAGCTCGGCTGGGGCTACGGCGCCGCGCTGCTCCGGCGCCATCACCGGCTGCCGTGGGGGCTCGCGGGCGAGCTGCGCGAGCTCGGGCGGCTGGCGCAGGCGGCGCGCTTGCTCGTAATCGCGGCCGGTCGCGCCGGAGTCGGTGTCGGATCGCGCGCGGATGCGACCGATCGCTTTCACGACTTCCTCCGTGAGGCCGCGCGGCGCGCCGGAGCGCTGCGCGCGGCCCTGGAGCAGCATCTCCCCGCCCGAGCGGACCGCGCATGATCGACGTCACGCGCCGCCCCGAGGACCAGCTCCTGATCGAGTCCGTCATGGCGAGCATCGGCCAATCCGATATCGTCACCACCAAGCGACTTCTGGCGAGCGATCTCGATTGGATGTACCTGCTCCGGACCGCAACACGGCATCAGGTCCTGCCGCTTCTGCAGCGGCTGCTCGCCGATTGTGAGCGCGTGGGCGCGACGGTCGAAGCCGCGGCGCGCGCGCATCTCCAGCGCGAGCTCGACACCCGGGTCGCACGCAACCGGCTGCTCGCTGCGGAGACCACGCGACTCGCTCGTCTCGCGGAGAATGCGCGGCTCCCCGTGCTGCCGTTCAAGGGTGCGGTGCTGGCCACGGAGGTTTACGGCGATGTGTCGCTGCGACAGTTCGCCGACGTCGACCTCCTCGTCGACGCCGCGCACAGCGGCGCCGCCGAAGAGTTTCTCCGATCGCTCGGGTACGCCTGCCGGGAGGATCACGGCTGGGAGGCGCACTTCGTCCACCGGGAGTCGGGCCTCTGCGTGGACCTTCATCGCGGCCGTCTGACGCCCGAGGACTTTCCCCTGGGTGAGCTCTTCACACCGTTCTGGAGCGGTCGGGCTGCCGTCCGCATCGAGGGCGTGAGCATCGAGACACTCTCCATCGAGCACCTGCTGATCGTTCTCTGCATTCAGGCCGCTCGGGACGCCTGGCAAGGCAAGACCCGTCTGGGGAAGCTCTGCGACATCGCACACGTCGTGAAGGCGGGCGCGCGGCTCAACTGGCCGCGGGTGCAGTCCGAGGCGCGCGCGATGCACGTCGCGCGCGTGCTCGAATTCGGTCTTCACCTCGCGAGCCGGATGACGCACGTGCCGCTTCCGGCAGCGCTCGCGGCACAGCCCCCTGCCGGGATCGCCACGCTGATCGCCCAGGAGGAGCGCCATCTGTTCGTCGATCCGGCGGCGCGGCCGCCCGCCGTCATGCAAGGGCATCTCTTTCACTTTCATCTGCGCGAGCGCTGGCGCGATCGCTTGCGGCCGTACCTGCCGCGGGCATTCTCACTGCTGCGCCCAACCCGTCGGGATCGCGACCACGTTCGCCTCCCGTCCCGGCTGTCGTGGGCGTACTACGTCCTCCGTCCGGTGCTGCTCGTGCGCCGGTACGGTCGCTTCCTTCGACAGGGGCGACTGGACTAGATGTCCGCCGTCGCGGCGCCGCCATTCAGCGAGCGTCTCCGCAGGCGCTACGCCCTGTGGTGGGCCCCGCCGCCCCCATGGTGGACGCTGAAAGGGGTGCAGCTGCAGCTGTATCGCCGCGGCCTCAGCCGCCTGCATCGGGCCGACGAGATGCAGGTCCTGCGGCATCGCGCCGATCCCGACCGCGTCTGGCGGTTCTGTCGCTACTGGCAGCGGACGCTCCTCAACAAGTTCAATTCGCGCGAGTTCGTTCAGCGCTATGACTGCCGGGTCCCGACGCTGTACTGGTGTGGCCGGCGGATCGTCGATCTGCCGGTGGAGTCGTTGAGCGACTCGTACGTCATCCGGCCTGTCATCGGCGCGGCGTCGAAGCGGGTGTACGCCGTGATCGGCGACCACGACCTGATGAGCGAGACCACCGTGACCCGGGCGAACCTGCGAGACCGGCTGGTGTCGGAATTCGGTGAGGTCGCTGCCGAGCCCATTCTCGTGGAGGAGTTCGTTCATTCCCCCGGGCGGAGCTCCGAGCTTCCGCGCGAGTACAAGATCCACGTGTTCGGGGATCGAGTCGCGGCGATCACGGTGCAAGAGCGCGCCTTACGGAAGCCAACGCTGCGCCAGGAGGTCGATGCGGACTGGAAACGCTTTCCTCGCGCGCTTGACCCGCGCGCAACCCCGGGCGATACGGTGGAACCGCCTGCATGCCTCGACGAGATGCTGACCTCTGCCCGCCGTCTCGCCACCGCCTTCGGCACATACGTACGCGTCGACTTCTACGCCACGGAAGCCGGACCGGTTTTCGGGGAGTTTTCGTCGACGCCCGGCGGCGGCAGGCACGTCACGCCCTTCGGCGATGACTACCTGGGGCGGTTCTGGAACGAGGTCTATCCGCGCGAGGTCTGAGCCGCGACGTGCCGCGCGCCGGCGAGCCACCGCCGTCCGTCGCGGTACGCATCCGGACCCAGCCGACAAAGCACGCTTGGCAGCTCCGCGAGGACCCGGGCTGCGCGCGCTCCGATCGCGCCCTCGGCGTCGGCCACGACGCCATCCCGCATACGGAATATCCCGTCGGCGGGGCACGATCGGAACAGTGCGCCGTGCAACGCCCGGCACGCTGCCTCGCGCCCGAGCGGTTCGAACGTCACGCCCTGCACCGATGGGTCGACCTCGGGGTACAGCAGCGCGCCCACCGGCGCCGCCGCCCGTGATGGCGCGCCGGTGATGTCACACAGCTGCCACGGGCTCAGGCTCCATGCCGTGGGCGGCGCGGGGCGGCGCGGCGCTTCGCGCGCGACGCCGTTCGGGTCATCGTCGTATCGCACGCCGTGCAGCTGCAGATCCAGGTCGGGGAACCAGGCCGTGGACTCGCGGCGGATCGAGACGATGGTCGGAATACCGTGCACGACGGGGCCGGATGGTCCCAGGTACAGCGCCACGCGGTCGTTCGAGACGTAGGTCCCCTGCTCGTTGCGAAGGGCGTGCAGCAGGAGCGTCGTCTTGCCGGCTTTCTTGGGACCGGCGATGACGAACGCCTCGTCGCCGAGGCAGACGGCGGCCGCGTGCAGCATGAGTCCCCCGGCACGTGAGGCATACAGCATCGCGTACTCGCGAATCGCCCGCATGAGCGCCACCCGGGCGGCCGCGGTGTCGCTCGACGCGATGATCTCCACCACGCCCGGCTCATCGGGCGGGCGACGGTAGAACACATCTCGTGCCTCGTCGGATACGACCTCGCCGCCGTCGCCGGCCTGCCAGACGCGACCGGTGACGATTCCGGAGTCGAGAGTGAAGCAGGGCTTGTGCAGATCGTCGGGATGCGGGCCCGACGCGGTGGCGCGGGCGTGCCGATCCGCGTCGACGACGAGCCGGACGGTCTCGCAGGGATCGTCGGTGCCTTTGACGACGAACTGTGGCTCCATGAAGTGCTGAAGCCAGCGCATCGCGTCGTCCGGGGCCTCGACCCGGAACGCGTGTCCGGAAAAATTGAAGTCGCGTCGACTGGCTTCGCTCAACCGCCACTCAGGAGCCGGGGGAAGGTCTCGTTTCGCCCACGCGTTCTCAGGAGGTCCTCCAGGCGCTTCAGCGGCACGCCCACCGTGGCTGCACCCACCCGCATGCGATACGCCGCCGACTCCACGAGCACGCTCAGCGCCCAGTGCAGGAAGTTCGTTGCAAAGTCGGTGAGGTGGGCGTGGCGGCCATAGCCTTCGGCAAAGGCGCGCTGCTCGCTCGCCGTCATCGGCCACCGGTACCACGTGCGCGCGAGGTCGTATTCCGGCGAATCAACGGCGATGGTCTCGTTGTCGATGACGCAGACCTGACCGGCAGCGGTCACGACGATGTTGTCGCCGCAAAAATCGCGATGACAGATCGCCGTGCGTCGGCGCACAGGCGCGCCGGCATCGACCAGCTCGAGGACTTCACCAGCGTCGTGAAGCGCCAGCACCCCGTGCGCGACCAGGTCGATCAGCGCCGCCTCCAGTCGCTGCCGTCCGGAGTTCACCGGAGATCTCCGCAGCGACGCCAGCTCCGAGGACACCGACAGCCGATGCATGGATGCCTGCAGTCTTCCGCACGTCCGCAGATGGGCTGCGCTCCAGTCGCCACCACGCACAGCGGTACCGGCGATCCAGTCGGTGAGCAGGCCGCCGCCGTGATGTGCCAGCACGGGCGGGAAGAATTCCGGCTCGAGCAGCGCTGTCAGGCGTGTCACGCGCTCGACATCGCTCGCCGTCCGAAGACGCCGCGCCTTCAGCATGCGGCCGTCGGCGAACGTCAGTCGAAACGTGCCGCGTTGACCGTCGTTCCCACGGATCGTCGTGACCTGAGCGATCTCGACGACCGGAACGCCGACTGTCTCGATCAGCGCGGACAGATCCGGGCCGAGGTCGGCGTCGAGCGCCTCAGATGGTTGCGTAGCCGTCTTCATGTCGCGACTCGAAGTAGCGCCTGATCCGGGCATGAAGATCCTGCTTCTTCGAGGACCAGCGCCAGCAGCCGTTGCGATGGAGCGCGATGTCGGTGAAGGGATCGAAGCCCTCCAGCCAGGCGGGGCGCTCGGCGTACTGTCGGTGCTTGAGGTTCCCGTGCCAGAGATGAAAGATCCGGCCCGGGATGTAGCCGACGGCGCCTTGAACCATTTCGGCGAACGGCCTCGCCCAGGACACGAAGTGTTCTGCGCGCTTGGCATTCATCCGATGCGCGACGATCGCATCATCGAGCCGCCCGAGCGCCGCACACGTCGTGGCCTTGTCGCCGGCGCCGACGATACACGCGTCGTACAACCCGTGCCGATCGAGCACGTCTCGCCGTCCCGCCCACGCCAGTCCGTTCGTCGAGCGCAGGGCGCCGACGACTCCCATGCGGGAGAACTGGTCGGGGGCCGCCTGACCGGTCACCAGCTTGTAGATTGACGAGAACGCAGTGGGCTCCGCATTCGGCGTCGGCCGGGACTCGGTTTCGACATCGGGGTCGAGATCGTGACGCTCGTCGAACAGATGCACGATGGCGGACGTCTCCAACGCCTGATTTGCCCGCACCATCCAGTCGTCGTTTTCGAAGATCACGTCGCAGTCGAGCCACGCCACATTGCGACAGCCCGCGGGCAGGTGTCGAAGGCCGATGTTCAGCAGGCGCTCCTTTTGCCACATGATGTCGCCGCCGTGGAGCTGGACCAGGACGTCCGCGTCGCCCGGGCCAAGCTCGAAGGCCCCGTTGAAGGACAGCTCGACGGCGACCAGCGGCACCGAGAGGTGCCGACGGAAGACGTGGTAGTTCTTCAACCGGCGCTTGAAGCCCGCCGGATTGAAGAAGGCCGTGACGGCCCACAGTGTTTCGGGAACAGCCCCCCTCGGAGCGCTCGCCTTTATGATCCGCCCCCTCTTTAGGACGAAGAACCGAGGCCAGCCTATCCGGCCGTCTTGGGCGCTTCCATATGCCGGCGGGTATAGCGCGGACGATGTACCGTTGTTGTCGCCTCAGACCGTTCCGTCACCGTCTTCGTGTCGCGATTCGAAGTAGCGCCTGGTCCTGGCATGAAGATCGTGCTTGTTCGAGGCCCAGCGCCAGCAGCCGTTGCGATCGAGCGCGATATCGGCGACGGGATCGAAGTCCTCCAGCCATGCGTGGCGTACCGTGTACTGCCGATCCTTGAGGTCACCGTGCCAGAGGTGAAAGATCCGAGCAGGGATGTACCCGACGGCGCCGCGAACGGTCGCGGCGAACGGTCTTGCCCAGGCCAGGTAGTGCTTGACGCGCGCGGCATTCATCTCATGCCCGGCGATCACATCGTCGAAGCGGCCGAGCGCGGCACAGATGTTGGCCTTGTCGCCGCCGCCCACGATGGACGCGTCGTATAACCCGTGCCTATTGAGGACGTCTCGCCGTCCCGCCCACGCCAGTCCCGTTGTCGAGCGGAGCGCGCGAACGGCGCCCATGCGCCGGAACTCATCCGGGGCCGCCTGCCCCGTCACCAGCTTGTAGACGGACGAAAAGGCCGTCGGCGTCGCATTCGGCGTGGGCCGCGGCTCCGTTGCGGCATCGGCTGGGAGATCATGACGTTCCTCGAACAGATGCACGATGGCCAGCTCGTCCAGCGTCCGACCTGCGCGCACCATCCAGTCCTCTGTGCCGAAAATCACGTCGCAGTCCAGCCAGGCCACCTTGTCGCAGCTCGGCGGAAGGTGCCGGAGGCCGATGTTGAGCAGGCGCTCCTTCTGCCACATGATGTCGCCGCCGTGGAGCTGAATGAGGATCTCAGCGTCGTCGGGAGCGAGGTCGAAGGTGCCGTCGAACGATAGCTCCACGGCGACCAGCGGCACGGTGAGATGCCGTCGGAAGACGTGGTAGTTCTTCAGCCGGCGCTTGAAGCGCGCGGGGTTGTAGTAGGCCGTCACGGCCCATAGCCCGTCCGGGGTGTGCGTGCTCATGTCGCGCGACTCGAACCGCACACTAGCGCCCAGGGAACGGGCCGCTCAATATACCGTCCTGCCTACTGCGCGAGGCGGATACGTCAGGCGCTCTCGAGCCGTGGCGTGCCCTCTTCGCGGTTCCACGCGCCGATCATGGGTCGGTGGCGGTCGGATACCGGCGCATCGGTCGGATACCGGCGCATCGTGGAATTCGGTCCGGCAATGCGCGAACAGCCGGTTGTTCAGGTATGGAGCTGTCCGGCCTCGACTCTTCGACTACATCGAAGGCTGGAAGCTTCTACGAACCGGGTTGAGTGCGTCGGGGGGAATGGGGGGCCATCCGGAGCCCCATGTCATCAGGTCCCGGGGCGGTCGCCGCGCACTGGCGCCTCGCTGTCGCCGTAGGGACCATCGCCGCGCTCACCGGGCGCGGTCTCCTCGCGATGGAGCGGCCGCCCCCCGACGGCGCGGCCCTCACGTTCGGCGCGGCGTTCCCGTTCGGCCTCGTTGAGAGTGTCGGGGCTTGCGGCGGGATCTCTCGGCGTATCGTTGCGGTCGGTCATCATCGCCTCCGCGAGTGGTCTGACAGGACGGGCATGCAAGGTCAACGCCGTCGTGCGGTACACTGAGCCGCACGCCATGACCACCGCCGCTCCGGCGCCGCGCGCCGGCCATCCCTACCACATGCACGACGCGATCTATGCCCAGCCGGGGGCGCTGCGTCTCGTCGGCCGCGGCAACGAGGCTGTCCTGGGCGCGGCCGCCTCGACGCTGGCGAAGGCCGCGCACGTCGTGCTGGCGGGCACCGGAACGTCATGGCATGCCGCGCTGGTCGGCGCGCACCTGCTCGCCCGTGCCGGCCGTCTCGGCTCCCGCGTACGCGTGTCCTTCGGCGGCGAGCTGGCCGACTACGGAGTGCCGCGCGACGCGAGTACCGTGCTGCTCGGCGTCACCCATCGCGGGACACGTTCCGTCGCCGACGCGCTCACGGCGGCGCGCGGCGCGGGTGTCGCGACCATCGCGCTGACGGCCAAGGGTGCCGACGCGCTGGGCGCCGAGCACGTCCTGCGCACGGTGGATCGGGAAGCGTCGGACACCCACACGGTGAGCTACACGTCCGCGCTCGGACTGCTGGCCATGCTGGCCGCCGCTGTCGGCAAGGACGAGGCGCTCGCTCACGCGGTGGACGCCCTGCCCGATCAGCTCGCGCTGCTGCTCGGTCAGGAGTCGTGGGAGCAGATCGCGACCCGATTCGGCGCCCGGCGGCAGTACTGGTTCATCGGTGGTGGCCCGAATTACGCCACCGCGCTCGAGGGCGCGCTGAAGCTGACCGAGGCCGCTTGCGTGCCCGCGCTTGGCGTCGACGCCGAGCAGTTCCTGCACGGGCCGTGGACGGCCGTGGACCCCGCAGACCTGGTCATCGTCGTCGCCCCGCCGGGCCCCTCGCGGACGCGGTGTCTGGCCGCTGCCCGTGTCGCGCAGAACGCCGGGGCGGGCCTCCTCGTCCTCGGCGCCGACGGCGACCGCGAGCTCGGCGCGCTTGCCAGCGAGCTCATCGCGCTGCCCGACGTCGACGAGCTCCTGTCGCCGATCGCCGCCGTCGTGCCGCTGCAGCTCTTCGCGTACCACGCTGCCGTCCGACGTGGCGGCAATCCCGACGGCCGCGCGCTGCCCGCCGTCTGACCGCTGGCGCGCGCCGATGCCGCCGCGACGTCTGCTCGTCCTGCTGTGCGTGATGACGGGCGCCTACACGTTCTCGGTGGGGACGTTCCCGGCGCTCCTGCCGGAGATCGCCGTCGCCCTGCGGCTGCCCGACTGGCAGCTCGGACTGCTTGGCGGCACCTTCGGCTTTGCGCGAATGCTGTCCGACATCCCCGGCGGTTTGCTGACGACGCACCACGTCCGCCGCGCGCTCATCGCGGCTCCGGTGTTCATGTTCACGGGAGCGGCCCTGGTGATCGTCGGCGGCGAGATGGCGTGGCTGGCGCTCGGCCGTGTCCTGATGGGCGTCGGACACACGCTGGGCATGCTCGGCGCCCTCACGGCGATTCTCCGGCACGAGCCCCGCGGCACCACTGCGTCGGCGCTCAACGCCTTCGAGTTCTCGGCGATGCTCGCGGTGCTGGGCGGCGTCACTCTCGTCGGCCTGCTGCCGCAGCGGCTGCCATGGCATCTCGTCTTCCTGCTCGGCTGCGTGCCGATGCTGGTCGGCCTGTCGCTGCTGCGGAGCGTGCTGGCGCGGCTGCCGCCGACCGACCCGCGCCAGCCGTGGTTCGCGCGGGCGACCGCGGAGCCGGCCGCGGGCGGCGGAC
>Ga0075421_100008670_pt1 | contig 12508 bp, 11 predicted proteins | sample SoiMetdeltSBSDD5_FD_75292 | JGI IMG/M metagenome (GOLD analysis project Ga0075421, IMG submission 75292) | Bulk soil microbial communities from a Populus tree surrounding site in Tennessee, USA - Soil MetaG P. deltoides SBSDD5 | ecosystem: Environmental > Terrestrial > Soil > Tree plantation... | reverse complement strand
TTACCAATATGAGTGGCGACCCTGAGCAAGAGTATTTCTCTGATGGGATCACCGAAGACATCATTACAGAATTGTCGCGGTTTCGGTCGCTATTGGTGATCGCCAGAAATTCATCCTTCACTTACAAAGGCAAGGCTGAGACAGTGCAGCAAGTCGGCCGTGAATTAGGTGTCGAGTATGTGTTGGAAGGCAGCGTCCGAAAGCTTGGTAACCGTGTCCGCATTACTGCGCAATTCGTCGATGCCAAAACCGGGGCGCACATTTGGGCTGAGCGGCTCGACCGAGGAGTTGATGACCTATTCGCAATGCAAGACGAGGTCACCGAACGTATCGTCGCTACGATTGCGCATCGTCTGGAAAGGACAGAGCAGGAACGAGCCGCTGGCAAGCGACCTGAGACTATGCGGCCCTATGATTATATACTCCGGGCTCGAGCAATCGTTAGTGACACCGCTGAGGCCAACCGGCAGTCGCGGGCTCTTTATGAGAAGGCTCTTGTCCACGAACCGACCAGCATCCTCGCACTCACCGGCCTTGCCTGGTCGTATTTGATCGATCGGATAGATCGTCGCTGGGATGGCCCTGGTGATGCCCTGGAACGCGCTCACGCATTGGGACGGCAGGCCTTAGCCCTCGACAGCACCGACTACCGCGTCCACCTATTGCTCGGCTATATTCTGGAACACCAAGGCCAGTTCACTGAGGCGCTGTTACATTTTGAGCAGGCCTTAGCATTAAATGCAAACGACGCGGACGGAGCCGCCCATATGGGAAATCTACAGATAGGGATGGGCCGTTTCGAAGAGGCGCTCGAGTGGTTCAAAAGAGCAGCACGATTAAATCCATTTCACCCCGCTTGGTATCTTTATGGGATCGGCTTAGCTCATTATGGCGCGCGGCAGTACGAGCAGGCTATCGCTCCTTTGCGCATGGCCGTTAGCAGATTTCCAACCTTTATTACTCCTCGCCGGCATTTGGCCGCGACTTATGCACAAATGGGCCGCATGGAGGAGGCAAGGGCTGAGATAGAAGTTCTACGAAAGCTTGATCCGTCTCTTTCCATAGCCTCATATCGAGAGCGGATGCGGTATGAGAAAGTTGAGGACCAGGAACATTATCTCGATGGCCTGCGCAAAGCGGGGCTGCCGGAATGAGCAATAGTGGCTCAACGCCGGCTAGCACCGATACCTGCGGCCGAAGGGGTCGGCAATAGTCGTTTAGTTAGCCTCTCATGCACAAACATGTTCATACTGTTGTTGTAGGAGGTGGGCAGGCAGGTCTGGCTCTTAGCTATCATCTGAGGCAGCGCGGCCAGGAACATGTAATTCTAGAACGTGCTCGCGTAGCAGAAAGTTGGCGCAGCCAGCGATGGGATGCGCTTGTATTTCAGTTCCCGAGCTGGTCGATCAAATTGCCTGGTCATAGCTATGATGACGGCAATCCAGACGGGTTCGCTTCAAAGAATGCAATCGTTCGATTTATCGAGGACTATGCACGGATCATTAATGCGCCGTTGCGCTGTGGTGTAAACGTCCCGCAACTTGGGTATGACGAGGGAACCAGGACTTTCACGGTCGATACCGAGGACGGCGAAATCAGAGCGGTGAACGTTGTGGTCGCCACCGGTTCCTATCATCGACCAATTATACCAGCAGTTGCTGCGTCAATTCCCACCGGGATATTTCAAATCCATACGTGCGACTATAAGAACCCTGAGCAACTACCACTTGGCAACGTACTGATTGTGGGAAGCGGCGCCTCCGGCGTCCAGATTGCCGAGGAACTGAACTTGAGTGGCCGACACGTCTATCTATCCGTCGGTCGCCACGATAAGGCGCCGCGCCGCTACCGGGGGCGAGATATATACTGGTGGTTTGAAGAACTCGGCATCTGGAGCCGAGCACTTGAACTCCAACCCGAGTTGAAATCCTTCCGCATACTCATCACCGGGGCACGAGGGGGTCACGACATCGATCTACGTCAGTTTGGCTCTTTGGGCATTACTCTACTCGGGAGACTACAAGGCGTCGTGGATGCGAGAATGTACTTTGCAACTGATCTTGAAGAAAAGCTCGCTCAGGCCGAGAAATGGTTTTCACCTTACAAGGCACGTTTCGACGCCTTTGCGGAAAAGGAGAAGGGGAAAGCAATTGGCGCTCAAGAACCGGATCATAAGTTACCTCCCGTCGTGCAAACTCTCGAGCACATCGACCTTAACCAATCGAAAATCACTTCGATCATTTGGGCGACTGGTTTTCGTTACGACTATAGCTGGATCAAGCTGTCAATGTTCGATGACACAGGAAAGCCACAACTCCGCCGGGGAGTGTCACCCATGCCTGGCCTTTATTTTCTGGGTCTTCGACGCTCGTACAGCATTAGCTCAGGGCTCCTGCCGGGTGTTGGCGAGGATGCTGCCTATATTGCACAGCACATAGCAGCAAGGGTGGAATAGCTCGGATGTTTTTGCCGTTTTGATGTCATCGTGTACACACGCGAAGCTACAGTATGTACAAACGTCCGCGCGGCCGTAGAAGGGGCGACATCTCTCATAAAGAACCCTAAAGTGTGTCACCCGTTCAGCACGGGGGGTTTGCCTCACCCAAATCCCAGTAGAGACCGGCCATAATACCGAGAGCCTCGCGTGCAAGTGGCAGAGGGAGATGCTCGTTCACACCATGAATACAACTGCCTAGGTAAGAATGTGGAACCCAAATTGTCGGCAGGGCCAAGACTTCCGAAAAAATGTCATTGGGAAGTGAAGCACCGAGATTGGGGGAGAATGGCGGGCTTCTGGCTCGTAGTTTGCGCGATTGAATGAACTGCCCACGTCACCCAGGGATGACGAGGGCTAAGGCGAGTTGCATTGAAGATTTCGTCCACCGGCTCGCTGACGATTACATTGTCAAAACCGCACTGGTGGAGGTGCTGGCGAAGTGCAGGTAACACTTTGCCCATATCGACATCCACCACAAACCGCAGTTGGCAGCGAGCCCACGCTCTGGCCGGAATGGCATTAACAGGGGACTTCGGGTTCCCTGCCTCATAAGCAAGCACCGTGAAAGAGGACCACCCGAACACCTTTTCTGCTGGCGATAACGCCCCATACCGGATCGATTTTTGGTTCACCGCTCGTCACTTCGCAGTCGGTGAGAGCGCGCCTGACATCGTCAGGAATATGTTTCGGCACCCAATGCGAAATCGCGATTTGACCCGTCGGCCCTGCAATGCTTGAAATCGCGTGTGCAAGTTGGATCGCGGGATCAGAAAGAAGGCCGCCCCAATTGCCGGAATGATGCCCAGTCGCGCGAGCTTCGATCGTCATATCGAAAGTGATGCATCCGCGTGAGCCTAAGAAGATTGTCGGCCGCTCTGGCGAGGACTTTATTTTCTGGGTCTTCGGCGTTCCTACAGTATTAGCTCAGGTTTCTGCCAGGTGTTGGTGAGGACGCCGCTTATATCGCAGAGCATCTGGCAGCCTAGCTGTGATCGTCAAAAAAGGGAAAGAACCGGTCCCAGGCGCAGAAACATTGCCCCACCTTTAGACAAATGATAAATCTTTGCTCTAGCCCGCAAAGATAAAGGAACGTGACTTGCGTACTGCGCCTCTCCTCGCCTTTGCAATCATGTGCTCGGCATACTTCTGCGAGCTGCAAATCCCGGCATGGGGAGCGGAACATGCACGCTGCGGCTTGCCGGCAGCGGTCGCCGATGACTGGCAAATTGGCGACCAGGGTATCGCACTCGCCAACCCAGAGCGCCTCTGCGCGTTGAGCGGCAAGCTCGACAAGCCAGACTCGCCCAATGTTCATGCCGTTGTACTCGTTCGCAACGGGAGGCTTCTGTTTGAATATTATCGCAAAGGCGACGATGAAAAGTGGGGAAGCCCGATTGGAGAGATCGAGTACACTCCCGAGGTTAGGCACGATGTTCGCTCGATAAGTAAAAGTGTGGTTTCGCTGTTGGTGGGGATCGCGGTTGATCGCGGTCTAATACGAAGCATCGACGAGCCAGTATTCAGGTTCTTTCCTGAATTTGCTTCGCTGCGCACGCCGCTGAAGGATCGTATCCTTGTGCGCCACCTCCTCACTATGTCTTCGGGAATTAAGTGGGATGAAAGGCGGCCCTACACCGATCCTGAGAACAGCGAAATCAAGATGATCCTCGCTCCCGATTCCTATCGCTATGTACTCGACCAGCCGATGGCGGCAGACCCGGGAAAAGTGTTGAACTACAGCGGCGCGTCCACCAGTCTTCTCGCCGCTATCCTGGAGAAGGTGTCGGGCCCGGGAAAAGTGTGGAATTATAGCGGCGGGTCCACCACTCTTCTCGCCGCTATCCTGGAGAAGGTGTCGGGCAAACCGCTTCTCGACTTCGCCCGAGAATCCCTCTTTACGCCGCTTGGCATAACCGACGTCGAATGGGTAAGCATGCCGAATGGGCAGCCTGCAGCCGCGGGCGGGCTTCGGCTCCGACCGCGCGATCTTGCGAAAGTCGGCCAGCTCGTCCTCAATCAAGGCTCCTGGAATGCAAAGCGCGTCATCTCGACAACTTGGCTCGAGGAGTCCATCGAGCCGAGATTTACCGGCTGGAATGGCCGCTACGGCTACCAATGGTGGTTGGGGACATCCCATATGGAGGGACAGACCATCGAATGGATTGCAGGCCTAGGCTTTGGGGGCCAATGTTTGTTCATCCTGCCGAAATCCCAGGCCGTCGTGGTCATTACGGCTGGCCTCTACAAAGATGTCCAAGATGCCAGCGATATCGTCATCTACGATATTCTCAACAAATACGTGCTCCCCGCCATAGGCCAAGGCGCATTGAAGCAATAATGCATTTCTCGCTTGCCCAATTTCTGATCCAATTAATTCTAAGTCCCGCTCGTGTCATTAGCTGACATTGGCGAACTGCAGTGACTTCCGCAGTGTGCCATGAGCAGCCCTCATGCGGTTATTGGAGCGCCCACTCGCAGCATCTGCTGTGCAACCACCCGCACCGGTGGGAAAAGAACGCAATCTGCTACGTCGAACAGAACTGTCATGCTTCTGTCGAAAGACCGCGCAAAGGCCATGGCCTCATGGCTCTTTGCTTCAGTGATGCGCGTGCCGAGCGTGCAATGAGGCGTCCAGGCTCCCGGCCGATAGTTAGGCTGGCAATGAGCTGGGTCGATGGCAGCGCTGATCGAAGCGTGCCATCTGGTGAGTGTCCCATTAGCCGCAGGCTCCGCCCAAAGGATAAGAGGCGGACCTACGAACCAGCGAATCCGCCTGAATTCGACAGGCAATTGCGCTTCGCCCTCTACGGCGCGCAGCATGGCCTCCCAGGCAGTCTTCTCCTCAATCTCGGGCGAATCGTAGATCGCCAAGGTGAAATGGGGTCGATAACCGAGAGCGCGCATCGACGGCTCTTCCTCGAAGGCTGCAACCTGGTCCCACAATTGTTCGATCTCCGTTGCGGAGGCATTATCGGCTCGAATGTTAATCGCTAATGCCATCGAGCACCTCGCCGTCAATTGAGTTGCCGATCAATGCCACGTCACAAATAAAAGGGTTGCTATCAAGAGAGACTAGCAGATTAGAAAGCAGGCGCGAACCAAACGATCAGGGGACACGATAGGGTAAGTGGCGCATTCAAAAGAATATGGGTTAGCCAAGCGGGAGATATAGATTCATACCAGAGGCGCAGCGCGTAAAGTACAACGCCCGACAGGACCATCGCCACGACGCACCGCATCCATTCTTCGCCTGAGAGTTTGGGTCGCCACAACTGAAGTCCGCATTGGGTCAAAACCGGAAATCACCCCGAAATCAGACGTAATTTCGACTGCATGTCCGGCTGAACTTGGCCGAGGCATAGATACGGGCTTCACCAGATCAGCGACCGGTCGATCTCGCCGATGCGCGCCCGGCCGGTTAGCGCCATGGCCAACTCGAAGTCTCGGCGAAGCAGGTTGACACAATGGGCCCGCCCTCGGCACCACCCGTTGCCAGGGCGTAGACATAGGGGCGGCCAATCATGACTGCGCTCGCCCCAAGGGCAATCGCCTTCAAAACGTCGGTGCCACGCCTCACGCCGCCGTCGAGGATGATGGGAATCCGGCCGGCCACCCGCTCCGCGATGGCGGGCAACGCTCGTGCGGCAATAGCTCCCGCGCCGCCGGTTCAAAATCTGCCAGGCACAGAAACCGGGTTTCGATGTCAGGCCGCATGGACATCTCGTCAGCCTAGTCGGCTAATTCAGAAGACAACATTCGCGCAAGTCGCCGCTGGCCGCAAGGTGGCGGCGCGGCACGACAAAGAAACATGGTGTGGCACTTTAACAGGGGCCCCTTTTTTCATTGCTGCAACGAGCACAGCGCGTTAGGCTTGGCCTGCCATGGACCCTCGCCACAAGGAAGAACTCGTCCGCGCTGGCTTTGACGGCTGGACGCCAAACCGCGACGTGCGGGCTCCCCCTCGATCTAGCCAAGGAGCGCGGCCAATGATTGGAGGTTGGCTGGCACTGCTTTTGATTGTCGCGGTCTTCGCATATATCGCTGTTCTTTTCGCTCTCGGTTGGTTAGACACACATTGGATTGGTGGAGTGAAGCTTTAGCCAGGTCATCGCACCGAGTACGCGCCTCGATAGCCTATGGAATTGCAGTAGAGAAAAACAAAAGAGCTGAAAACTGGCGGCACTTCCCTTTAGGAGGCGCTAGCTGTCCAAGCACATCGCGCAAGGTAGGGGATTGTGCTGCAAAAAACCGTCGTGAGATGACGCCGGCAACAACCACCCACAGAAACGAGGGCACGTGTTTGTCCACAGCTTCTCTCTCAGCGCGCAGCGACTACTGATGCTGACGGCTCAAATAACGATACCCTCGATGATTTTACCATCTTGTCCGAACACCAAGATTTCCCACGCATGATCACCTCGATGGCGCGTGACCCGGTTTTTTGGACTAGAGCAAATTTTTTCCTGGGGCTACCTAAAATGGACAATTGCCTATCATCGCTGAATTCGCCATCTGGCCTGCGCATTTTTTTGCAAGCGTCCTTCAGCTTCGAGAGATCAATTCAGAGCCCGGAGTCAAGGGCTCCGCGCGTTTTCTGTGTGTGTAGACCGCTTACTCGTTTGCGAGCGCTGCCAGTGCGAGTGCGAGAACGCGCGTGCCTCTGACGATCGCCTCAGGCTCGGTGTACTCGTCAGGTCTATGGGAAACTCCGTTGCGGCACGGAATAAAGAGCATTGCAACCGGGGCAATCAGCGCCATGAAACTTGTGTCGTGATAGGCACGGCTGACCATCTTGTGGTAGGTCGCGCCCTCCGTTCGACAGGCAGCTGCAAGCGTAGCAACAATGTGGTCGCTGCTTTTCGCCGGTGCATCGGAATTGATGAACTCCTCGCGGACATTGACGTGCCGCTTCGCCTCGATGGCTCGAATGTCTGCGCGATATGCGCTAAGAATGCTGTCCCGGCGGGCAACGTCTGTATCTCGAATGTCGAGCGTGAACATGACGCGTGAGGGTACTGAGTTGACTGCGCCAGGATGGACGTTCACCATACCCACGGTCGCAACAGAATCGACACCACCCGATGCCGCGTTAGCTGCGAGCGTATGCCGCTCAACGGAAAGTATCATCTCGGCGGCTGCGCAGAGTGCGTCGCGACGATCAGGCATTAACAGCGCACCGGCATGCCCACCAAAACCACTCACCGTATAGCGATAGCTGGCCGGGGCAGCAATATCCGTGACGATGCCTAGACCGATGTTTTCGCGTTCCAGAAACGGACCTTACTCAATGTGAAGTTCAATCCAGGCTCCGTAGTAATTCTGTGGGAGCTTTACGGTACTTAGCGGACCTTTGAATCCCGCGGCTTCACGAACTTGCGCGAGCGTGAGCCCCACCGTTGCGTTTGGTTCTGTTTCGGGTAAGCGGTCTATGAGAGCATCTGCATGGTTGAGATCGAGTGCTCCTCCGAGCAGCCGTGAACCCAGGCAGCCGATGCCGAAACGCGTCGGTTCTTCGCTGGTGAAGATCAGCAATTCGAGCGAACGCTCTGGAACAAAACCTGCCTCACGAAGCGACCGCAAAGCTTCAAGCCCACCGAGCACACCAACTGTGCCGTCATACATTCCCGCGTGCGGAATGGCGTCAGTGTGTGACCCGGTGCCGACGGCGCTCAGATTGGGGTCTGTGCCTTGCCAGCGTATGAAGGTGTTGCCTACGGCATCCTCACGGGTTGCGAACCCAGCGTCGACAGCAAGCTCTTTGAGCCACATACGTGCTTCCATGTCGCGCGATGTGAAGACGATTCGCGTGACGGCTTGCGTAGGCTCAGGTAGCGACTTGTCCTGTGAAGGAGGGCAGTCCGTGAATTGCGCGAGATGATGCAGCTCGCGCATCAGGCGCTCAGCGTTGACGGTGAGACTTGTGAGAGAGGTCGCGAATGTCATGCGAGTGTGTGCCGGTTGAAATCTTTGTAGATAAGATACTTTGTCGGCTGCTTCCCGATGGCCGAACCATTGCGGACAGAAAGGAGCCATCTAGATGAAATCGCCGGCTTGCGTGGGATACCACTGGTCTCCGAGCAGGTAAATACCACCTCGGCGGACCGAATGCTAATCGAGTGCGGTAATTCTGAACATCGTTACTGAAATTCACATACGTTAGGTAACTCACATCTTGTATTTGCGGAACCTCGCTTTCAAACTCATGTTCTAGTCCTAACTCAGAAATTGCGCCGAAAACTTGAGCCCTGTAATGCACGCTAACTGTACTTTGTGTTCATCGCTCGTGTGGGCGAGCAGACGGACAACACAGAGTAGCTTTGAATAACTAATCTGGACTAAGTTTCATCTGCTGAGCATGCAAACCTAGAGCAAACTCACTAATTGCCTTCGTCGCAGCTTGCCAGACGGTGAATGCCTGTTCCATTTCTTGAATAACTCCTTGCCCAGGATTGTCATTGATCTTATGAAGCGTCTTTTCCAACCAGCGAAATGCTGTGCGTTCGCGCTTGGTAAGCGCCTCGAAATCCGCTTGCCAGTTTTGTGCCATATTGACCCTCCGAAATAGAAAACGCCAAAATGAGTCGTCATTGCTGCGCTAATCAAGCTTGCAGCTCAACAGCAATCCTCCGATTGGGACATATTCGAAACCCAGTGCAGTGTAGAAATCCACCGTGATTGGGCTGGCCTGGCAATCGATGTTTGATTCCCGCGCCAACAGCATCTTTAAGGTTCGCTGCGCTCTAGCAAGAGCGGGCATAAGGGATAGAAAAGGCAATGTCGACCGGATCTGGGTTACCTGCGCATGTCGCCCGCAACCGGGCACATTGGGACAAGCTCGCAGCCGAGTACATTGCACCGGGTGAGAGCTTTCAATCCGGAACCAGCTGACCGCAGGCATTTTGTGGATGTCTACTGCAGCTTCTGAATGTGCCGATTCATTCCGGTAGCCCCGCCTTTCGCAAACCTTCTGTAAAGCGCTCGAGGTCTTCTGGTCGGCGCAGTGGAATAAAATCTGGGAGATTGGAGAGTCGCATTGTCGGATCGATTTCTAGAATTCGTGTCACGGCCCTCTTGGCTTCGGTGATCCTGCCCGCGAGTGCGTTGCTCGCTGCAGCCGTGGTTGGCGGCATCAAGTGACGAGGGTTATCGCGAACGGCCCGTTCCGCCCATGATGATGCTTGCTCATATCGGCCCGCAAAAAAGTGCGCGGAAGCCATGCATGCCAGCATATTGGCAAACCATGGATCGTGTGGGCTTAATCGCATAGCGCGTTCAACATGCTGTAAGGCTAGCTCTGGCTCCCCCATCCAGACCCGGATCCAGCCACTCCACAGCCAGCCCCAGGCCAGGTTGGGGTTCAAATCTATTGCGCGATCAGTTACGGCTGCACCCTCATCGAGATCTCCCAATACATATCCAAATGCGATGCCGGCTGCCGAGAGCGCATTAGCATCGCCTCTGCCCAACTCAGCGGCCCGCCGCGCAAACCAGTCAGCCTCTGCAATTTCTTTTTTACGGTCTACAAACCAGCCACTTACCTTCCGCTGCGAGTAGCAGCGGGCTGCCATGCCATAGGCCGAGCTGAAACCGGCATCAAGCTCTATCGCTTGCCGAAACATTGACAGAGCCTCGTCATTTCCTTCTCGCGTCCAGCGGTGAAGAGCAGCCATACCCCGGAGATAGTAGTCGTAAGCATCAAGGCTTTCCGTTGGCTTATTCTTGCTTCGCTCGATCTCTGCCTGCTCGAGTCTCGGCGCGATGGCGCCAACGACACTGGCTGTCACCTGGTCTTGCAGATCAAATACATCCTCCAGTGCGCCATCAAATCGATCTGCCCACAGATGTGCGCCTGTAGAAACATCAATGAGCTGTCCGGTAATACGCACTCGGTTGCCAGCCTTTCGCACGCTTCCCTCCATGACATACCGCACACCGAGCTCCCGGCCCACATGCTTGACGTCAACAGCACGGCCTTTGTAGATGAAGCTCGAATTGCGCGCGATGACGAACAATTGCCGGAAACGCGAGAGAGCCGTTATTATCTCTTCCACGATCCCATCGGCAAAGTATTCCTGTTCGCGATCACCACTAAGGTTCTCGAAGGGCAAAACGGCAATTGATGGTTTATCTGGGAGCGGCAACGTGGATTTTGTAGTTGCGCCTGTGGCATTCGGCTGCACCCGATAAACTTGAATTGGTTGCGGAATGTTGTGAACCCGGTGCTCACCAAGGTCACTGAAATTGTGCGACAGCTTGCCTTTGACCTGATCATAGACATTACGCCCGATGCACACTCCGCCGGGCTCGGCTAGCTTCTCCAAGCGGGCAGCAATGTTCACCCCATCGCCAAAGATTGTGTCACCCTCGGCAATTACGTCACCCAAGTTCACACCAATGCGGAATGCCATGCGGCGATCCGCAGGAAGTTTGGAGTTTTGCTCAGCTAAGCTAGTCTGGATCTGAACGGCACATTCGACAGCGTTTAGGGCGCTAGTGAATTCAATAAGCAAACTATCTCCCGCCGACCCGACGATCCGCCCGCGAAACTGGCTGACTGTGGGATCAATCACCTCCCCTCTCAGCTGCTGAAGCAGAGCTAAAGTACCGGTGTCATCCGTGGCCATCAGTCGCGAATACCCAGCGACATCGGCGGCCAAAATCGCAGCGAGGCGGCGTTCCATGGCAAAACCCCAAGGGGACACTCCGTTCTCATATGGATCGCCCACAATATACTACATTCCCAGCCGGCCGCGGAAACGGGTGGAAATTGTCCGCTACGGGTCAAAGGCGGACGTGAGGCATTCCAGCTGTGATGTCCGCTCCAGCCCTATAAGCGGACATTAGACGGCAGCTTACCCAACGACCGCTTAGTGCCAGAAGCGGACATTCGCGGCCCATCGATAGCTCGACAAAGATAGCGGTGAAGATTGGCCCCAACCTTTGACTTGGAAATCGACTGATCCCATTTGCACTCACACGCCATCCAGCACTTCTAAAGCGTCCCAAGTGTTGGCACAGTTGGATTTTTGCTTAAACCAACCACAAATCGGCTCAAGCAAGCCAACCGCATCGCCCTTCCGGCCACTGTCCTTCCATAACCGAGCAAGACTGATTGTGGCGCGCAGCTCCAGCGATTTTGCTGCCTGAGCCCGGGAAATAGCCATGGCGCGCTCGAAACACGCCTCGGCATCTGCTGCGTTTTCGATTCCAAGTGAAAGCAATAGTTCACCTTTCACACGATGGATTTCCGCCTCCCACCAGTGTTCATCCGTTAAATCTACTTCGGCCAATGCCTCTTCTATGACAGCCAGTCCATTGGTGACCTGGTCACAGAGCCCGTAAACCTCTGCCAAAAGTGCGAGATGGAGTGTGATATTCCTTCTAGTTCCTGTTGCTTGAGTCTCAGCGAGTGCTTTTTGCATTTGTGTGACATCGGTTTGGGCCGGCACTAGTTCCGCCACAGCGCGACTGTGATAGAGATTGGCCCATGCATGCCACAGGGGTAAACGATGCTGTTCCGTAAATGCTAGGAGCGCGGCCCCGTGCTCTCGGGCGCTGTGCCAGTCGCGGCAAATCACGCTGAACATGCAGCCTGCGAAGGTTCGAGCGTATGCCAGCGTAGGCGCGTGTCCGATATCGTTGGCACGAGTAATTGCGCTGTCACGCATTTGTTGGGCATTGTCGACATCGCCGAGAAGCCATGTGACGATCGATAACGCTGCCAATGCCGCTGGCAAATTATCCTGTCCAAATTGGAAAGCGAGGCCTCGATCCCGCTCTGCGTCATAAAGTTCGCAGACCTGTGATAGATTGCTCTGGCTCTGGGCCAGTTCGCCATGTCCATATTGAGTGAAGCCAACAGCCCTTCGCGCTACTAGGGCAGGGCCCATGGCACCTTGGTCTTCAGCCGCACGCAGGAATTCCTCAGCCAAGCGCCGCGCCATGTGGGTCTCAGGATGCACAATATGGTAGGCCCATTGTCTATAGAGAATCGGCAATAGCTGAGTGACA
>Ga0075421_100008668_pt1 | contig 12513 bp, 10 predicted proteins | sample SoiMetdeltSBSDD5_FD_75292 | JGI IMG/M metagenome (GOLD analysis project Ga0075421, IMG submission 75292) | Bulk soil microbial communities from a Populus tree surrounding site in Tennessee, USA - Soil MetaG P. deltoides SBSDD5 | ecosystem: Environmental > Terrestrial > Soil > Tree plantation... | reverse complement strand
GCGCCGAGCGCGCGTGCCCGCTCCAGTTTGGCGTCGCTCGAGCTCGTGATGATCGGTTTCGCCCCCGCTGCCGCAGCGAATTGCAGGCCGAAGATCGACACGCCGCCCGTTCCCTCCAACAGCACGAACTGATCCCGCTGCAAATCTCCGTGCTTGAACAGCCCAGTCCACGCCGTGACGCCCGCGCAAGGCAACGTCGCAGCCTCCTCGAACGACAGGTGATCGGGAATGCGCACGAGTCCGTCCTCGTGCGTGACGATTTTTTCGGCTAGCACGCCTGGCGCCGCACCACCGCGCGCCATCGATATCGCAGCAGGCGTCGGTGGCCCGTCGATCCAGCTTTCAAAGAACGTCGTCGCCACTCGGTCGCCGATCTTGAAGCGCTTCACGCCCGACCCGAGCGCTACGACTTCGCCGGCGCCATCCGATACCGGAACCCGTCCCGACGCATCACCGCCATACGTCCCTTGCAAGACGTAGAGATCGCGATGGTTCAGCGAGACCGCGCGGATGCGCACCACGACTTCGTTGGCTTTTGGCGCGGGTAGCTCCGCCCGACGCAGAGCGAGGCGGTAACCCTTGTCGACGCGCTCCAGCTCATACCGGCGAACCTCCTCGGCGGCCGCCGCGGACGACAAGGGAGCGACAGTTGCGCAGGCAAGCGCGAGCACGGCGAAGGCCGGCAGGTCTCTGAGTTTCATGGCAGCGAACACTACTGTAATCGGCCGCGCGAGTCAGTTGTTGGCATGCAGTCGAAGGTCTAACGTATGTGCAGCCCGGGAGAACAATCATATGGCCGCTGCCCTGCCCGCACTCCCCTTCCACTGCCAGCAGTTCCGCACCCCGCTCGGCGAATGGGAGTTCCTGATCGCGCCGCCGCCGCCGGATCTCGCGGGGATCGTCGAATGCTTCTGGATTTCGCGCGGGCGCGTGACCTTTCTGTACGAGAAGATCCTGCCGCAGAACAACGTCGAGCTGATGTTCAACCTGCGCAAGCCGTTCGGCGTGCCGAACCGGCCGCCGGCGGATCGGCAGTTCAAGCGTGCGTGGGTCGCGGGCATGCAGCGCGAGTGGCTGACGGTCACGCCGCAGTACGATCCCAGCGAGCCTTCATATCTATTGAGCATTCGCATGCCGCCGCTCGGCGCGTATCGCTTGCTCGGCATGCCGCTCGGTTCCGTTGCGCAAAATGTCTTCGAGCTCGACGAAGTGCTCGGCGATGCGATAGCAGCAGTGCATCAGCGCTTGGGTGATTGCGAAGACGCAGCGGAACAGTTCGCGGTGCTGTGCGACTTCGCACGCAGTCGTCTCGCGCGCAGTCGCGTGAAGCTACGCGCCGATGCGCAGATCGCCGTCGACTTGCTGACGCGCACGCAGGGGACGGAGCGCATCGAGGCGATCTGTCGCTCGATGTCGGTCAGTCGCAAACATCTGACCGAGCTGTTCGACGCTCACATCGGGCTGACGCCGAAAACGTACGCGCGGATGTTCCGCTTCCGGCGCGTCGTCGACCTCGTGCAACGTGGGCAAGGTCTCGACTGGACGCGTATCGCGATGAGCTGCGGCTATTACGACCAGGCGCACTTCAATCATGAGTTCCGCGAGTTCTCCGGCATGAGTCCCGGCGAGTACGCCGCGGCCGGATCGGTCGACGGGCTCACCGTGGTCGTCAACGAATGAGTCGGTCGCGGTAACTTTTTTACAAGGAGCCTCGCTCCGGCCTCGTTACCATCCGCCCATGCCAGAAATAAACCTGTGGGCGGTGCTCGCCGCCGGTGTCTCGAGCATGATCCTGGGCGGCCTGTGGTACTCGCCGGTGCTGTTCGGCAAGGCGTGGAGCGCCGCGAGCGGCGTGACCGAAGCGCAGGCGAAGTCCGCGAACATGGCCAAGACGATGGGCACGGCGTTCGTGCTCGCCGTGGTCGGCGCAGCGGTGTTCGCAATGTTTCTCGGACCGCGGCCCGCGCCGATGTTCGCGACTGCAGCGGGGCTGTCGGCGGGATTGTGCTGGGTCGCGGGGTCGTTCGGGATCAACTATCTGTTCGAGCAACGGCCGTTGCGGCTGTTCCTGATCAATGGCGGGTATCACACGTTGCAGTACACACTTATCGGTCTGGTCCTGGGGTTATGGCACTGAAACACCTACGTATCCTCGTCCTGCTCGGTTCTACCGTGCTTGCCTCCGCCGCGCTTGCGGCGGATTCGCCGCTCGCGCCGCTGTCGCGGCTGGCGGGCCACTGCTGGAAAGGCGAATTCGCCGACGGCGGCAGCTGGGATCGGCACTGCTTCGAATGGGCGTACGACGGCAAGTTCTTGCACGACAAGCACGTCGTCACGGGCAAGCGGGCGCCATATGGCGGCGAGACGTTCTACCGCTACGACGAGAAAGCGCAGCGCATCGAGTTTCATTATTTCAACAGCCAGGGCGGCTACAGCGAGGGCGACGTTCAGCCGGCGCAGAACGAGCTGCGCTTTCCCGAGGAGCGGTACGAGCAAGGCGGCAAAGCTCTGGTGCTGCGGACGATCTGGCGCTTCGAGGGCGACACCAAGATGCTCGCGGTGACGGAACAACAGAAAGAAGGGCAGTGGGTGGAGGCCTGGCGAATCACGTTCGCGCGCGAATGAGCCGAGTCAATCTCCCGAATCGAGCGTGAAGTAGAACGTCGCGCCCTGCCCTGGCGCGCTGTCGGCCCACACCCGGCCGCCCAGGCGCCGGATGAGCCGTTCCACTGTGGCGAGTCCTATTCCGGTGCCGGGGTATTCACCCTCCGCATGCAGCCGCTGAAACGGTTTGAACAGGCGTCGTGCGTGCTGCATGTCGAAGCCGGCGCCATTGTCGCGCACGAAATAGACGTTGCGCGGATTCTCGCGCAGCACTCCGAATTCGATCCGGGCATGGGCGGCCCGCGAGGAGTATTTCCAGGCGTTCTCCAGCAGGTTCGTCAACACTACTGCGATGCCCGTCGGATCCGTGCTGGCGCGCAAGGACGGCGCGCACACGAATTCCACTCGCCGCTCGCGATCCCGCTCCTGCAGCAGCTCCATCGCCTGTGTGGCGAGCTGGCTCAGGTCCACGATCTGCAGGGTGTGCGGTTGATGCGATAGCCGCGCAAGCTGCAGCAATCCGTTGATGAGATCACGCATGCGCCGCGCTGCCTGCACGATGCGTTCGACGTGCCGGCGCGAGCCCGCATCGAGCACGCGGTCGGCCTGCTCCAGCAACATTGCCGCATGTGCATCGACGGCTCGCACCGGACCACGCAGATCGTGCGACACCGAATAGGAGAACGCTTCCAGCTCCTCATTCGCGTGCGCGAGCTCCGACGTGCGCGCGGCAACGCGCGCTTCGAGCGTTGCAGTAAGCTCGCGTAGCTCGCGGTCCGCCGTGGCTCGCTCCAGCTCTGCACCAATGCGATGCGCGAAGGTTTCGAGAATCTGCTGCGAGCCCGGTCCAACCGCGAACGGTGTGTCGCCCCAGATCTCGACGATGCCGGTGACAGTGCCGGCGGAATTCAGAATCGCGGCGCCGAAATAGGCACCCGAAGGGCACCCGGCAAAGGGCGCGTGTGCGGGAAAGGCCGCCGCGAGCCCGGTCACGTACATCGACCGTCGCTCCACGCTCAGGCGCGCACACGGCGAATTCGCCAGCGGGTATCCCGCCGCGGATTCGCGCCGCGGCGGCCATTGACCCAGAACCCGCACCGTGACGCTGCGCTCGTCGAGCACTCCGACTGCGCCGTGACTCGCACCGAACGCCTGCGCGAGCGTCGCTGTGCAACGCTCGACGAACACCGTCGCGTCTTCCGCCGGACCGGATTCTGCGAGCAGTTGCAAAGCAGTCTCGATGCGGACAGCTTCCGTGACGTTGAGTGCGACACAGAGCGTTCGACCATCGGAGAGCGGCTGCGCAGAGATCTCGGCGAGCACCGTCGTGCCATCGCCACGCCGCAGCGCCTGCCTACTGCGTGATTCCGGCGCGGGAATGCTCCCGCTCACGACAATGTCGTGCAATGCGAGCTTCCGCAGCTCGGCGCGCGTGCGTGCCAGCATGCTGCAACCGACGCGATTCGCATCCAGAAATCGACCCGCGTCGGACAGCACAAAAATGCCGACCGACGCCTGCCCGATCATCGCGCGGTAGCTCTCCTCGCCGCTGAGCAGCCGCATCATGGTGAGCACCAGCGCGAGGAAGCCGAACTCGCCGAGGAAGATGAAATCGAGCTGGCCGGCGAGGATCAGCATGTTGCCAGCAAGGGTCAGCATGAGAGCGCTGATGCTGCCGGCCATCGCCACGGCCTGTACCGAGCCGCGCCGCTGTCTTTGGCCGGCGCACAGCACCGCTATGTAGCCCAGCAGCAGCAGGCTGACGCCCCAGAAGATCCAGGCCGCAACCGGCACGTCCGGCAGCCGGTGTATGGTCGCCGTCTCTCCCCAAGGCAGCGCGATGGTCTCGAGCAGCGGCGCCGGCCGCGAAGGTGAGCCGATCGCGGCGACTTCGTAGATCACGCCGCTGAGCGCATAGAACGCACTCATGACGATCGCGACCCAGCGACTGCCGGCCGCGAAGTAGCCCTGCACCAGCCACGGAACGAGCGCCATGGCCAGCGCACCGGAAAGATTGGCATAGCGCTCGGCCACCACGTACGCAGCCACGTCGTGGGCGTTGTACACCGCGATATGAGCAGTCGCGTGGACAGCCGCCAGCAGGGCCAGGGCCGCGAAGGTCAGGTGCACGGCGCGGAACCAGGGATGACGCGCGGCAAAGGCGTGAGCGATGCAAGCGTAGACGCAGATGGCCGCGACGGCCGCGAGCACGCATGCGAGAATGCTCATGGCTCGCGATCTTACGCTCGCCAGGAGGTCCGTCCATGCGGGATATCGCACGAGCACGCGGCAGCAGGGCTGCGCTGCTGATCGGCACGAGCCTGTTGCTCAGCTGGGTGGCGGTTGCTCAAACCGACCGTGTCTCGCGCTTCCCCGCAATGTCGCGCGCCGCCGAGGAGAAAGGCCTCGCGGAACCGTTCAAGGGGATCACGACGAACGGCGACATCGTCAAGGGTCTGTTCCCGTTGCGTTCCACCGGCGTCTCCACCCAGCCCGTGCGCGTGGCGGCCGAAAAATTCCTCGCCGCGCTCGGCGAAGACCAGCGTCGCAAGACCCTGTTCCCCGTCCACGACGTGGAATGGCGCAAGTGGATGAACCAGAGCTTCTACGTGCGCCAGGGCGTCGGCTTCGACGAAATGTCCGAGGCACAGCGCGAAGCGGCATTCGGACTGATGCGCGCCTCGCTGAGCGCCAAGGGCGTGAAGCTGAGCCGCGACATCATGAAGCTGAACCACACGCTCGGCGAGCTCAACCACGACAACTTCGTCGAGTACGGCGAGTGGCTGTACTGGATCACCGTGATGGGCACGCCGTCGTCGACCGAGCCGTGGGGCTGGCAGCTCGACGGCCATCACCTGATCGTGAACTACTTCGTGCTTGGCGATCAGGTCGTAATGACGCCGTCGTTCTTCGGTTCCGAGCCGGCGCGCGCCACTTCTGGCAAATATCGCGGCACGCGCATCATGCAGGAGGAGCAGGACGCGGGACTGGCATTCATGAAGGCGCTGACGAAAGAGCAGCGCACCGCCGCGACCCTGCGAACCTCGAAGGATGGCAACGACAACCTGACCGAGGCGTTCAAGGACAATGTCGTGCTGGACTACGCGGGCGTGCCCGTGCGCACGCTGGCTGCCGCACAGAAGCGCCAGCTACTGGGACTGATCGGCTTGTACGTGCACAACATGCGCGACGAGCACGCGCGCGTGCGCATCGATGAAGTGAACGCTCACATGGACGAAACGTATTTCGCGTGGGTCGGCGGCACCGAGTCCGACTCGGTGTACTACTACCGCATCCACAGCCCGGTAGTCCTGATCGAGTTCGATCATCAGAAGCCGGCGAACCTGCGGCATCTGTACCCGGACGCGCCCTATCGGGATCACATTCACGCCGTCATGCGCACGCCGAACGGCAACGACTACGGCAAGGATCTACTGCGGCAGCACTACGCCGAGCACCCGCACTAGCTCACGCGACCTGGTTTCGTCCCGCTCGCTTCGCCCGATACAGCTGAATATCTGCCGCCTGCAGCAGCTCCGGCACTTCGGCGCTGCCGTCCCACTGCGACAATCCGATGCTCAGCGTTACGTTGAGATCAGGCCGCACACGCCGCCATTCATGACGCTCGACGCAGGCGCGCAAGCGCTCGCAGAACTCGAGTCCCTGCTCTTGCGACAGGCCGGGCAGGATCAGCGCGAACTCCTCGCCGCCGATGCGCGCGACCAGATCGGTCGGACGGCACTCGCCGCGCATCAAGGACGCAACTTCGTTCAGGACCTGGTCGCCGACAGCGTGCCCGAGGCGGTCGTTGATCACCTTGAAATGATCGAGATCGCCGACTGCGATGCTGAGCGGATGACCGACCGCGAGCGCGACTTCCATCTCCGCTGCGAGCCGCTGCGCGAAGTGGCGGCGATTCGCCAGGCCGGTCAGCGGATCCTCCTGCGATTCGCGTTCGAGTTTCTGGCTTCGCTCGCGCAGCGCTGCGATCAGCCGTTCTTTCTCCGTGCTCGCCTTCTCCAGCTCGTGGGTCCGCTCGGCGACACGAGCCTCCAGGCGCAGGCGATAGTCCTCGAGGTCTTCGAACGCACGTGCATCCACGATTGCCGGCGCGACTTGCGCAGCGAGCTGCTGCATCAGATGCAGGTCCGCTTGCGAATACACACCGGGCGAGGTGTGTTGCACGCTGAGTAGCCCGGTCACTGCGCCATTCTCGACCAGCGGCACGACGATCGCAGAGCCCGTCTCCTTGCCGGTCGACTGCGCACGCTGCCGCAGCTCCGCCGGCGCGCGCGACCAGTCCTCGATCAGCAACGCCTCGCGATGTTCCACCGTCCAGCCGAACAATCCCGCGTTCACGCTCTTCGTGCGCCCGGGCAATCGAACGCCGCCGCGCTCATGCACGCGAAAGTCCAGGATCTGTTGACCGGGCTCGACCAGCACGAAGTAGAACTCGTCGAAGCGGAACAGCGTCCGTGTTTCGGTGAGGATGCGCTCGCCGAGCTCGTCGATGCGCCGCGCACCGTGCAAAGCACGACTCGATTCGAAGAGCTTGGCCATCGGCCCGCGCCGCTCGGCTGTAGTAGCAGCGACGCCGATGCTGTTGAAACTGAGCACGAACACCAGCATCACGAGCGCGAACAGTGCGAGGATCGAGGGCTGGCCAGCGTTATAGAGCAACGCGGCCAGAACGCCCGCCGGCACGAACACGAAGTCCGACAGCACGTACGCTGGCTGGAGCATGCTGCGCACATCGCGCCGGTCGAACAGGAAGAAGAGAGTCATGACTCCCGTGTTCACGAGCTGCGCGACAATGGCCATCGCCGCGAGCGGCCACAGGTCGCCGACGGCCACGCGCATCAGAGGATGCTGTCCGCCCAAAGCTGCATACGCAGCACCCGCCGCCAGTAGCATGAGGACGGTCATCGCGCCGTTGTGCAGAGCGCGCAGCGCTGCGAACGTCGTCGAGCCCTGGCTGTATGCGCGATTGAAGAGCGGCCAGATGAAGGACGCGGTCGCGCAGATCGCAGCCGCAACCGCGGGGTCGAACACCAGCAGCAAGCCGATCTGCGGCACGCGCTCCATCGAAATGAGACAGATGCGCGTGCGCAACCCGAATTGGAATACGAACAGACAGGCCACGACTGCAAGCGCCGCAGCCCACGCCGGAGGAAAGGCAGAAGTCGCTCGCAGCTCGACGGCCAACCACGCGAGGGCGCCGGCGGCAAGCACGGCCGAGTACGCAGCAAGCGCGCGATAGCGTGAGGCCATCGCCGCAGTCTACTCGCGCATCAGTGGCGCTTGAAATATTGCACAGCGCGCTCCTGCTTCTCCGCACCTGCGCGCGTCTTGAAGGTTCCCAGGTTGCGGCGGCGGCCGGTCTTCGGATCCTTCTTGCGGGAATACAGGCGGTAGCCGCCCGCTGCGAGTTTGCGAATCATGACCGGACAACGGCCTGCCCGGCGGATCCGTTCCGCAAATTTCTGGTCGAAAGCGGCCAAGGCCCTTTCGACAGCGCCGTCAAAAGGCGTGACTTTTGCCGGCTAGAGCCGCAGCTCCCAGGTCTCGGCGACCAGCTTCGCGCCGAAGCTTTCGTGCGGCTCCGCGGCGATCTTACAGAATCCATGACCTTCGTAGAGCTTGCGCGCGGCGGCCAGAATGCTCTGCGTCCACAGCGTGACCTTGCGGTAACCGGCGGTGCGCGCAAATGCCAGACATTCCGTGACCAGCGCGTTGCCGACCCCCAAGCCACGCTGACTCGGATCGACGAGCAGCAGGCGCAGTTTCGCGACCGTGCGCGAATGGCGCACCAGCATGATGCAGCCGACGCGAACGCCATTGCGCTCCGCGATCCAGCAACGTTCGGCCGCAGGATCGAGCTCGCGCAGGAACTTCGCGCAGATCTCCGCGACCAGCGCCTCGAAATCAGTGTTCCAGCCGTACTCCTGCGCATACAGCTCGCCGTGCTTCTGCACGACCCAGCCGATGTCTCCTGGACGATGCTCGCGCAGCTGCAAATCGCCAGTGCGCGCGGGCAACGCACCGAGCATCGACTGCACGTTCTGCAGGTGGCCTTGCAGCTTCGCCTGCTCTTCTCGCGGTAACGGGGCTAGCAGCGCACCGATTTCGTCGCGCGCACGTACGTCCAGGGACTGAAAGGCCGTTCTGCCCTTTGCCGTCAGATGCAGATGCGCCTTGCGGGCGTCTTCAGCGGAGCGCTCGCGCTTCAACCAGCCGCGCCGTGCAAACTTCGCGAGGATGCGGCTCAGATAGCCGGCATCGAGCCCGAGGTCCCGAACGAGGTCGCTAGCGAGCGGCCGCTGCCGATGCGCGATCTCGTACAGCACGCGCACCTCGGTGAGCGTGTAATCGCTGTCGAGCAGGCCGGCGCCGAGCACGCCGATCTTCTGCGTGTAGAAACGGTTGAACTCGCGGACGGCGCTGATGTGCGGGTCGGCGGCACGCGGACTCGTCATGACTGGCGGCTCCAGGGAGGACGGCGCCAGCCACTTTCGGTCAATTAGTTGACTGCGTCAAGCTTTTTGCAGGCGTTGGCTGGCTGCCAGCAGCTTCGACTGAATTCGCTCCCCGAGCTTGCCGCCCCATGCCGCACGCAAGGTCGCCAGCGTTTGCGGCGTCGCCTCCTCCGGCGTGCCGGAACGGAACGGCGGCTGCGGCGAATACTCGAGCGCCAGCTGCACCATGCGGGCGAGATCGGGACTTGCGAGGTGCGCCAGCACTGCGAGGCCGAAGTCGATGCCGGCTGTTACACCGCCGCCGGTCGCGCGGTTGCGGTCGATGACCCAGCGCTCGTTCGATGGCGTCGCGCCGAACATTGCGAGCGAGTCGCGGGCAAACCAATGGGTAGCGGCGCGATAACCGCGCAGCAAACCGGCAGCGCCCAGCAGCACCGCGCCGGTACAAACGCTGGTGATCCATTTCGCCTGTTCGCCGCGAGTGCGCAGGAACTCGATGACTTCCGCGTCGTCGAGCAGCTCGAACGTGGGTAACAGGCCGCCGGGCGCGAACAGGATGTCGGGCGCAGTCCACGCGTCCGCCAGCGAAGTCGTCGCGATGACCGCCAGGCCGGAATCGGTCGGCACCGGACCCGTGCTCTTCCACGCGAACTGAATTTCGACGCCCGGCCACGCCGCCCACACCTGCAGCGGTCCGACGAGGTCCTGCAACGTCATGCCGGGATAGACCAGCATCTGGATGCGCATCGCGGACGGTTTCGGCTGCGCCTCGGCCATACGCGCAGTCATCGCAGCAGTGCCCGCCAATGCGGCGAGCTGCATCAGCTCTCGTCGGGTCATGGTTGCAGTCCTCCGTTTCGAGGCAGATCATGCGCGCCAGGGCGATGGCAGATATGACAAGAGATTGACGATTCATGCCAACCACCACCGTGTACATCGCGTGCTTCACCGGGGCGGAGCTGCTCGACATCGCCGGACCGACCAGCGTCTTCAGCACCGCGACCAGCCTGCTCCGGCGCAAGGCAGGCTACGAAGTGCGACTGGTCGCGGAGCGTGCCGGGCCGGTCGTCACTTCCAGCGGCGTCACGCTCACGGCACAACATGCTCTTGGCTCGCTGCGCGGTGCGATCGATACGTTGATCGTGCCCGGCGGGCTGATCGGCGCCATCGACAATGCCGCACCGCTGGTGCCCATCGTCAGTCGCCTCGCGCCGCGCGTGCGTCGTCTTGCATCCGTGTGCTCGGGCGCATTCATTCTGTCGCGGGCCGGCGTTCTCGACGGCCGCGCAGCCGTGACGCATTGGGCCGCGTGCGACCAGCTGCGCCGAGCGAATCCGCAGTGTCGCGTGGAAGACGACCGGATCTTCGTGCGCGATGGCAATGTGTGGACGTCGGCCGGTGTCTCGACCGGCATCGACCTGGCGCTGGCGATGGTGGAAGAGGACCACGGCGCGGAGCTGGCGCTCGAAATCTCGCGCTGGCTCGTGGTCTACCTGCGCCGCCCCGGCGGTCAAAGCCAGTTCAGCGCGCCGCTCGCCGCGCAGGTCGCAGAGCGTGCGGGCATTCGCAAACTTCTGCTGTGGATGTCCGAGAACGTGCAAGCGGACTTGTCGGTCGCGGCGCTCGCGCAGCGCGCGAGCATGAGCGAGCGAACATTTGCACGCGTGTTCGCTGCAGAGACGCGCTTCACGCCAGCTGCGTATGTCGAGCGGCTACGCGTCGATGCGGCGCGCCGTAGCCTTGAAGCGTCGAAGAAGTCAGTCAAGCAGATCGCGCGGCTGTGCGGATTCGGGACGGTGGAGACGATGCATCGGGCGTTCAGGAGAGGTGTGGGATCGACGCCGCTGCAGTATCGGGCGCGGTTCGCTCCATGAAGAGGCAGGACTCTCGCCAAGCCGCCAAGGGCGCCAAGGTAAGAATTCTCGGTTACGAATTCTCCTTGGCGATCTTGGCGATCTTGGCGAGAGATCTTCTTCCTGCCGCAATTTACGGCGTCATGATCGCTCCTGCCTTGACGATGAAGGCCCACACGCCGCCGCCCACTGCGATCGGGCTGTTGAGCTTCGTCGCGGTGCCCGGGCTCGACACGCCGACGCGATACAGCTCCGGGGCGGTGCTGTCCTGCTCCGCCGAATACGTCGCGCTCGCGCTGTCATCCGAGTACTCGAACTGCCACAGGCCCGCGCCCGTCATCGGGGCGCTGAGCTTGGTCGACGCTGTCGGCGCCGCGAAGTCGACTTCGTAGAGCTCGTAAACCGACAAGTCATCCTGCGTCGCGATGTACGCCACGTGCGTGCCGTCGGGGCGGAACTTGAAGTCCCACACGTCACCCTCCGACACCAGCGCGCCGTTCATCTTGGTCGCGACGCCGGGTGCAGCGATGTCCACGCGGAACAGCTCGATTCGCTCGTCGACCTCCTGGTCCGCCGCGTACAGCATGAAGCTGCTGTCCGCCGAGAACTCGTAGCCGGCTTTGACGTCGCCGCCGGACACGAGTGCCGGGCTCAACTTCGTCGCTGCGCCGGGAGCTGACAACGCGACCGTGAACAGCTCGGTGACGTCGTCCGTGATCTGGTCCGCGCAGTACGCAACGCGCTGCGAGTCCGGGCTGAACTTGAAGTTGCAGATGTTGCCGCCCGGGGTCAGCGGGCCGTTCAACTTCGCAGTGACGCCGGGGTTCGCAACCTTCGTGTCGTAGAGCTCGAGAACACCATCGACATCCTGGTCGGCGACGTACGCGACGTGGGTGCTGTCCGGGCTAAAAACGAACGCGCTGCTCACGTTGCCGTTGGCAACCAGCTGCGAGCTCATCTTCGTCGACACGCCAGGGCTGGCGATCGCCACCGAGAACAGCTCGATGCGGTCGACCACTTGCTGGTCGGCGCGGTACAGCACGCGCGCGCCGTCCGGACTGATCGAGTAGCCGCTGCGGACGGATCCGCCAGGGGTAAGCGCGCCGCTCAGCTGCGTCGCTACGCCGGGATTGGCGAGATCGACGAGATACAGATCGTAGAGGCCGATCGTCGCGGTGTCGGCGCGATATACGACCTTGCTGCCGTCCGGTGCCTGCACGAAGTCCATCACGTCGCGATTCGTCAGCAGCTGCGGGTTGAGCTTCGTCGCAGCGGTCGGCGTCGCCAAGCTCACGCGATACAGCTCATAGCGAGTGTCGATGTCCTGGTCGGCGAGATAGACGACGGATTTGCCGTCCGGGCTGAGCGCGAAGTCGTAGACGTTGCCGCCTGCGACCAGCGGCGCGCTCAACTTGACCGAGCCGCCCGGCGTGGACGGATCGACCATGTAGAGCTCATCGATGCCGGCGGTCGTCTGGTCGGCGACGTAAATGACGGGCTTGCCGGAGCCGCCAGGAGCGGGACCCGGCGTGGGACCCGGAGCGGGGCCGGGTGCAGGGCCGGGACCCGGGCCCGGATCG
>Ga0075421_100008666_pt1 | contig 12514 bp, 11 predicted proteins | sample SoiMetdeltSBSDD5_FD_75292 | JGI IMG/M metagenome (GOLD analysis project Ga0075421, IMG submission 75292) | Bulk soil microbial communities from a Populus tree surrounding site in Tennessee, USA - Soil MetaG P. deltoides SBSDD5 | ecosystem: Environmental > Terrestrial > Soil > Tree plantation... | reverse complement strand
GTACAACAGCTTGTCGGCGTACTCGCGGATCCGTGGGCGATCCGTTGGCGGCACGTCCATCAGGTGTGCGATGACGCGAACGGGAAGGGGAGCGGCGATCTCCGTCATGACGTCGAGCGTCGCGCCCGGGCGCAGCTCGTCGAGCAGCTCGGTCACCGCCGACCGGATGAACGGACGCCATTTCTCGATCGCCTGGGCCGTGAAGTACTGGTGCAGAAGGCGCCGCATGTTCGTGTGGCGAGGCGGGTCCTGTTCCACGAGCTGCGCGCCGCGAAACCTGCGCACCTCATCCAGCAGCGTTAGGCCGGTTTCGTCCAGTGGCGGGTATGGCCCCCTGCTGTCGGATTGAATGACGGCGGACGAAAACGCCGCGTGATCGCGGACGATGGAGATGACGTCGGCGTGTCTGGTGATGATCCAGAGCTGGTGGCGCGCGTTCCAGTGAACGGGGTCCGTCTCGCGAAGCCGCCCGAAGAACGCGTACGGGTCCCTGATCGCGTCGTCGGCGAACAGGTCGTCGAGATCGACGTGCTGGAGTGTCTCTGCCATGGATACTCTGCATTGGCGCAATTCCGGTCCCGCGTTCTAGAATACCCCCGCCTTCAGTCCCAAGCCATTCCATGTCACTTCGACTCACGAAGCTCGACTCTCCCCGAGTTGCCGGCTACGAGGAAGTCTGGGTCGCACAGGACCCTGACGCTTCGTACCACGCGATCCTCGCCGTCCACAACACACAGCGCGGGCCCGCGCTCGGCGGCACGCGTCTCATGCGCTACGCGAACGACGATGCCGCACTCACGGATGTCCTCCGCCTCGCCCGCGGCATGACGTACAAGTGCGCCGCTGCCAACATTCCACTCGGTGGCGGGAAGAGCGTGATCCTCGAGCCGCCGAGCGGGTACGATCGTGCCGCACTCCTGCGTGCGCACGGCCGCGCCGTGGAGTCGTTGAATGGTCGGTACGTCACGTCGGTCGACATCGGGACGGGGCCGGTGGACATGGTCACTATTCGCGAGACGACGACGCACGTGACGGGGTTACCTAACGAGCTCGGCGACCCGTCGCCGATTACTGCGCGGGGTGTGGTGCGCGCGATCCAAGCTGCGCGATATGTGCGGACGTCGAGTCGCGATCTGCACGGCGTGCGAGTAGTGGTCCAAGGGTGTGGCCATGTCGGCAAAGCGCTCGCGCTTCAACTGCACGCCCTCGGCGCTCGCCTGATCGTGTCGGACGTTTCGAACGAGCGCGCTGACGCGACGGCCGCCGAGTGTCGAGGGGAGGTCTGTGGTCCAGACGAGATCTACGACGCCGAGGCTCAAGTGTACGCCCCATGCGCGACGGGTGCGACCTTGAACGCGCGGACGATCCCGCGCCTCAAGGCGAGCATCGTCGCCGGCGCCGCGAACAACCAGCTCGAGACGAATGCCGACGGGGAGGCACTTCGCGCACGCGGCATCACGTACGTGCCGGACTTCATCGCGAACTCAGGTGGTGCGATCTATCTGTGCCGAGTGCTCGCGGGTTGGAGCGATGCGCAAACGGACGCGGCGGTAGAATCGATCTTCGATTCGTCAGTGGAGGTCTTGCGGCGTGCCGAGCAGGAGGGGATCTCGGCGCAGGATGCGGCCGAGCAGGTGGTGGAGGCGCGGCTTGGGATCAGGGCCTGACTGCGGTGCAACGCGGCAGGCTCAACCGGTGTGAGCCGATCTCCCACAGGAAATCGAATTCCAAATAGGAAGCCGCCAATCGACCACAAACCCGCTGGGAGTCCACCATGTCAGCTGTGTCGTCCCCCCTCATTCCGGCCGGCGTCGTAACGCAGGAGTTCCGAACGCCGAATACCGTCCGCCGCGGTATCCTCGCTGGGGTCGTCGGCAACATGCTCGAATGGTACGACTTCGCGCTGTTCGGGTTCTTCGCGATGCAGATCGGCGCGCACTTCTTTCCGGCGACGAATCCCACGGCGTCGCTGCTCGCCGCCTACGGGACGTTCGCCGCGGGATTCCTCATGCGTCCGCTGGGTGGCGCGGTGTTCGGCTGGATCGGCGACCGATTCGGCCGTAAGCAGGCGCTGCTTTGGTCCGTCCTCGCGATGGCTCTCCCTTCCTTCTGCATCGGGGTCTTGCCGACCGAAGCAACGATCGGACTTGCAGCGCCGGTGTTGCTGCTCGTGTTCCGTTTGATGCAAGGACTCGCCGTTGGCGGCGAGTACATGGCGTCATCGGTGTTCCTCGTTGAGGGCGCCGAGCCGGGGAAGCGCGGATGGATGGGTGCGTGGAGCGCGTTCGGCTGCTTCGCGGGTACACTACTCGGCTCGGCGGCCGGCCTGATTGTGAACACGACCCTGTCGCCGGACGCCGTCATGGCGTACGGGTGGCGGATCCCGTTCATCATCGGGCTGGGCGTTGCATTTGGCGGAATCGTCATTCGACGCCACTTCGTGGAGCGTGTTCCGCATCAGCCGCCGACGAAATCGCCGCTGGGCGAATCGTTCCGTACGCACTGGCGCACGATGCTTCACCTCGTGCTACTCGTCGCCGGGCTCAGCGTTGGGTTCTACACGACGTTCGTGTACGCGGCGACGTGGCTCAAGCAGGTCGCGGGGGTCTCTGCGCGAACGGCGTTCGAGATCAACACGGTGGCGATGGCGCTGTGCCTCGGTGTCGTTCTCGTTGCTGGCGCATTGAGCGATCGCGTTGGGCGTCGTCCGGTGCTCGTGGTGGTGGGTGGCCTGCTCATGACGCTCTCGTATCCGCTCATGGCCCTGATGGCGGGCGGGCACTGGGCCGGCCTCCTCGTCGGTCAGCTCAGCTTCGCGCTGCTCATTGCCGCAGCCTCCGGAGTGCTGCCAGCGACGATGGCGGAGCTCGCGCCGTGGCGGGTGCGATGCACGGTTCTTTCTGTCTCGTACAACATCGGCGTCGCGTTGCTCGGCGGAACCACGCCGCTGATGGCCGAGTGGCTGATGTCGCAGACCGGGTTCACGCTTGCTCCTGCCGTGTACCTGGCCGTCGCCGGCGCGTTGTCGTTCTTCGCCGCGCTCGCGCTCCCGAAAGCCCTGTCGCATCGCCTAACGACCGAGTTTCAGACGATCCGGGCACATCAGGCACCAAAGCCGATCGCCTAACAACACCGCTTGTCATCCAAGCCCGATCGCTCGCACCATCACTGACACCCCGACCGCGACAACGACCACCCCGACGGTTCGTGCGACCCGCGGACCATCCGATGCAAGCCGTTCGGCCGTGATGGCTGCCCCCGCCGCAGCCATCACGCGAACATCCATGACCCCGAGCGCCAACACGACTGCTGTCAGGCCGGCGCACGACTGACTGCAGTGGAGACCGAGGCGCAATCCATGTCGCCAGGCGGCGCCGGCGCCGGTCGGCGGCGCCAGGCGGACGGGCGCCTCGCGGCAGAACGCAAGATGCCGCGCCTTCCACCCTGTCTGCTGAACGACACCCGCGAGGAACACGGCCGGGCCAACGACGATCGGGACGGCCCGCGCCAGCGCCGGCTGTCGCATCGCGATATCCGCCAGCACGACGCCCATCGAGAATACGACCGCTCCGAGTACCGTCCAGACTGTGAAGTACCCCGCGACGACCGCGGTCAGCCAGCCGACGCGCACCGGGTGCGTTCTGCCAATCGACTCGTGGTAGCACCACAGCGCTGGGGTCAACGATGGCAGCATCATCGCGACCATCATCACGACCCACATCCCAACGAACGACGCTGCCGCGCCTAACCACGTCTGTCCGGGCATCAGCATCCACATGTGCGACATCGTCCAGCCGCCCGGCATCGGCATCTCGCCCATCACCGACATGGACGCGCAGGTCGCGATCGTCATCGCCGCGCTGGCAGCGAAGACGATCGCCGAGACACCGAGAAAGGCACGCTGGGAAATCACGACGCCGCTCAGCGGTTGTCGTACCGGTCGTGGTGGCGCCACCACACGCCGTTCTCGTTGCGCCCCTTGGGTGCGCGGTCGAGCCACTGGTACATGCCCCAGAGGCTGTCGACGCCGCGCGAGTACGCGGAGTAGGTGTGGTACACCACGCCGTCCTCCAACGCGAACGCGCTCACGCCCGGGCGCTCGCGCGTGTATGTGGCGAGGTCGGTTCCAGCCTGCGCTGCGATCCCGGAGACAGGCGCCTCGCTGCCGCGAGACGTCAGTAATGGCTCGCGCCGGTAGTTGTACTCGATGCCGTCTTCGCGCTGCTGCTTCTCGGTGAAGAAGACGCTGAAGTCGGCGTTGAAGTCGGTGGCGAACGCTGACGCCCACGGGAACGTCCACCCCATGCGCTGCTTGAACGCCAGGAGCTTGGGGAGTGGCGCCCGCGACACCGCCGTCAGCATGACGTCGTGGTTGGCGAGATGAACGGCAACTCCGTTGAACCCGTCCGCGATGGCGGAGCAGGACGGGCAACCAGCGGTGTAGTCGGGCCCGAACATGAAGTGGTAGACGAGGAGCTGCGAGCGCCCTCGGAAGAGGTCCTTGAGCGAGGCGCTTCCCTCGTCGGTGTCGAATCGGTACTCCTTTTCGATCCGAACCCACGGCAGCTCCTGCCGCTGCCGCGCTACGTCGTCGCTCTGCCGCGTCAGTGCTTTCTCCGCCTGGAGCAGCTCGAGCCGGGCGGCGAGCCATTCATCACGGGTCCCGGTCGTGTGCTTCGTCATGGTTGTCGTCGTCGCGTTCGGCATTGTTTCCGTCTCCTTCAATCGAGTTCTTCGTTTTCGCAAGTTGGTGATTGCTGGTGACGAGATAGACTTAGCACCGGACATCGACCGAGTGAGAGTTACAAGTGTGACGGGATTCCGATGGACTCACTGATCACGGCCGCGGCGCGTGCGCTCGCCGCCGGTGATCCCATCGGTGCACTGAAGCGGGTCGCCCTCCGCGACGACGCGCCCGCGCTCGCGCTTCGGGGGATCGCGATGGCGCAGCTCGGCGATCTCGTTCGAGCGAAGGCGTTGTTGCGAAGCGCGGCGCGTGCCTTCGGCGCGCGAGAGGCCGTGGCGCGAGCGCGGTGCGTCGTGGCTGAGGCGGAAATCGCACTCGTCTCACGCGACCTGACCTGGCCGGCGAAATCACTCGACTCGGCACGCGCGACGCTCGAGGCGCACGGTGACCATGTCAACGCCGCGCATGCGCGGTATCTCGAGGTCCGGCGGCTTCTTCTGATCGGGCGCCTGGACGAGGCCGAACGCGCGCTCGCTGAGCTCGACCCGGGCGTACTCCCTCCGGCGTTGCGGACCGCGCACGAGCTGGTGGCCGCGGGGATCGCAGTGCGGCGCATCCGGACGAAGGCGGCGCGCGCGGCGCTCGTTAAGGCAGAGCGGGCGGCGCGCGACTCACGTATTCCAGCGCTGACCGCGGAGGTCGAAACTGCATTCCGTGTCCTGACCACGCCCGCAGCGCGCCTGATCGCGAACGGCAAGGAGCGACTCCTCCTCCTCGACGAGGTCGAGGCGCTGCTGGAGTCGAACGGCCTTGTCGTGGACGCCATCCGTCACGTGGTGCGGGACCCACGCAAGGTGGTTTCGCTGGCGGGGCGCCCGGTGTTGTTCGCGCTCGCGCGTACGTTAGGCGAAGCCTGGCCGGGAGACGCCGCGAGGGACACGCTCATCGCGCGTGCGTTTGGCTCGCAGTTCACGGACGAATCGCATCGCGCCCGGTTGCGCGTCGAAATCGGGCGGCTTCGCAGGAAGCTCAAAGCACTCGCCGACCTGAGCGCGACGAAGCGCGGGTTTACGCTGACGCCGCGGCGCGCACGGGAGGTTGTCGTGCTCGCGCGCCCCGTCGACGAGGAGCACGCGGACGTGCTGGCGTTCCTCGGCGACGGTGAATCGTGGTCCAGCTCCGCCCTCGCGCTTGCACTCGGAGCGAGCCAGCGCACCGTGCAACGGGCGCTCGACTCGCTCGCGGCGGCGGGCAAGGTGCAGGCGTTCGGCCGCGGGAGAGCGCGTCGGTGGACGACCCCGCCCGAGCCGGGGTTCACGACGACGCTGTTGCTGCCGGCGCCGCTCCCAATCGACTGAGGTGCAAGCGGTGGTAGTACACGTTAGGTACGGCCCCCGGCCGCCACGTACGACTCACTGCTCCGCGCGACCTCTTCACGGAATGCACCGAGGCGCTGATTGAACGCCGCGGCATCGTCCCAGAACGCGGCGTGCCCTGCGTCCGGCATGATGTGAATCTGCGCGTGCGGCAGGCCCGCGCGGTGTTGCGCGACGACCTCCTGCCTGACGATCGCGTCGAGCCCGCCATGCGTGATCAGCACGGGTGTCGCGATGGTCGGCAGAAGGTAATCGTTGTCGACGACGCGCGTGAGCAGCGCCTGACGGACGAACGGCGGCACGGACACGCCGAACCCCAGCATCGTGTACAGATCCGACGCCTCGGGCTCGCGGGTGAAGCACAGGTGCAGCAGCGACTCGAGGCCGCGCACGCTCTCGCCGACGTCACGTGAGAAGAGCCCGGGCAGGAGGGCGAGAAACTCCGGCGTGAGCACCGCCGCGGCCGCTTCACTGCCGAGCTTCGTGACGGCGCCGACGAAATGGATCCCGCCGATCCGCTCCTCGCCGTAATGCCGGATGTAGTCGAGGATGACGAGCGGGCCGTACGACCAGCCGCAGAGAATCGGCCGATCGAGCTCGAGCTCGCGGATGGCGGCGTCGACGTCGGCCGCCCACAGCCTCGAATCACCGTAGCCGTCGCGCGGCCGCTCCGACGAGCCGTGGCCGCGCAGGTCCATGGCGACGAGGCGATACCGACGCGCGAGCTCGGAGCGCAGCTGCCGGTCCCAGGTGAGCCAGCTCAGTGAGCAGCCGTGGAGAAACAGGATCGACGGAGCGCGTGGGTCTCCTGCGTCGACGAGGTGGAGCCGGGTGCCTGCTCCTCCGATGATCGTGTGGTGCTTCATGGGTTCCCTCCGCAGTGGCGTATCGACATTGAGATGATGAACGGCGCGCGATAGGTTGGGATCGGACGAATCGTCCTATACGCGGAGGGTCCCGCTATGGGCCTCGCGATGCGGCAAGTGGATCTCGAGCGCCTCGACCATGCGCTGACCACGATCCTGTCGCCGCTGGCGCACGAGCGCTGCGACGACTGGCGTCTCGCGGTCGAGTCGTCGGTCAGGGAACTGCTCGACGGTGATCACGTCGTGTTTGGGTTGCCCCGCGCCGGCATGCCGATGCACGTCCATTCCATGAACGTGGCGGCGCAACCGCAGCGTGCGATCCAGACGCTCTTTGGCAGACTACCGGACCTGCCGCCGGATCCGTGGCTTCAGGCCGCGGAGCGCGAGCGGCTGCGGTCGGGTGCTGAGGTGTGGAGCCGGATCCGTGCATTCTTGCGGGCGGCCGCTGGGCAGCCGGCAGCGCAGCGGCGCTCGGCGTTCCTCGGCGAAGTCCTCACGCCCGGCCGAATGTGCGACAGCGAGAACATCGACTGGTCCGTCGCCGACGGACACACCGCGCTGTGTATCTCGTACAGCAACGTCGAGACGTCCGTGCGTTCGCGTCGCGCGAGCCCAAGGCACGCAGCGGAAGCGCTGCTCCGACTCTTGCTCCCCGCGCTCAAGGTGGGCGTCACGATGCGACTCGCGCGCGACCGCGAAGTCGCGGCGGAGCTCACCCTCGGACGGTTCGGGCTGACGAGGCGCGAGGCGCAGATCGCGCGTCTACTCGCGCGGCGAGCAACGAACAGGGAGATCGCCGATCAGCTCGACGTGAGCCCGCACACGGTGCGACATCATGTCGAGAACATCTTCGCGAAGCTCGGCATTCATTCGCGTCGCTCCATCGCCTCGCAGTTCTCGTGACGGAGATCCAAGTTCTCGACTAGAGCAGCCGGCGTGCGTGCCGCGCTGTCCTTCGGCTACTCGTATGGAATGAGTCGCGGAGCGCGATCGACGGCGTCGCGACCGCGATCACCGGCGCAATGATGATGACGATGCCGATGGCCCAGAACAGCAAGTGTTCGAAGAACAGCCGAACGGCCGGATTCCCTTGCGTTGCCGGGTCGTTCCACAGCACCAACGGTGCCGGGTAGAGGCCCAGAGCCAGGAGCTGGAACGCCACGAGGGACGCCGCGACTCGCCGCAGGTTCATGGAAACCGAAACGCCTCGACGCTCGTTCACGGGTGAAGAAGCCGGGATGTGCGCGGAGCAGTCTTCCGACGGAGTGGAAAGCTGTCAAGCGTGAGACGAGTGGGTCAGACGTTGGGAACGCTGCCCCTGCCGGCGGGATTCACGACGACATTGTTACTCCCAGGTCCGCTCGCGATCGACTAATACTCAGTCATTCCGAGCGGAGGCGCGAAGCGGCGCGGGTGCCCGCGTAGCGGGCAGATGAGGAATCTGCTGTAACGTCCCAGTGGCCTGACTGGCCACCCGGCACGCACACAAGATTCCTCATGCGCCCGCCGGTGGCGGGCACCCGCGCGTGCGCTGCGCGCGCGCTCCGCTCGGAATGACAAAGGAGAACCATGCGCCGAGCGACCGCCGAGATCATCCGCGAGTACGGGCCCTTCCCGGGCGTCAACGACGTGCACGGAGTCACCTACGACGGCCGGAACGTCTGGTTCGCGTCGGGCGACAAGCTGAACGCCGTCGATCCGTCGAGCGGGAAGATCGAGCGCTCGATCGATGTGTCCGCGGATGCGGGAACGGCGTTCGACGGGCGGCACTTCTATCAGCTCGCCGAAGATCGCATCCAGAAGATCGATGCGAAGACCGGCCGCGTGCTGGCCACGATCCCCGCGCCCGGGGGCGGTGGCGACTCGGGACTCGCGTGGGCCGAAGGCACGCTCTGGGTGGGCCACTACCGGAGCCGGAAGATCCATCAAATCGATCCGGAAACCGGGGCGGTCCTTCGCACCATCGAGTCCAACCGCTTCGTCACAGGGGTCACGTGGGTCGACGGAGAGCTCTGGCACGGCACCTGGGAAGGTGACGAGAGCGACCTGAGACGAGTGGACCCTCGAACGGGTGAGGTCCTCGAGCGGCTCGAGATGCCGCCGGACGTGGGCGTGTCAGGACTCGAGTCCGACGGCGGCGACCGCTTCTACTGCGGAGGAGGGAAGAGCGGGAAGGTGAGAGCTGTCCGCCGTCCGAGGGCTACACGTTGAACCGGATGTGCATGATGTCGCCGTCGGCCACCACGTAGTCCTTCCCCTCGACCTGGAGCAGCCCGGCGTCCTTCACCGCCTGCTCCGAGCCAAGCTTCATGAAGGTCGCGTACGGAATCACCTCCGCGCGAATGAAGCCGCGCTCGAGGTCCGAATGAATCCGGCCGGCCGCCTGCCGTGCGACCATGCCGCGCCGAATCGGCCACGCCCGCACCTCGTCGGTGCCCACCGTGAAGAAGGAGATGAGGTCCAGCAGCCCGTAAGCCGCACGAATGAACCGCGCGAGCGCCGACTCGTGAAGGCCGAGATCCTCCAGAAACGCCGCCTGCTCGGTGGCGTCGAGTCTCGCGATCTCGGCCTCGACACTGGCCGACAGCACGAGGCCGGCGGCGTCCAATGCTTCGATCCGAGCGGCCAGATCGTTAGGCATCGGCGCCGACGCCATCGCCTCGTCGCGATTGACCGCGACGAGGAGCGCTCTGTCGCTGAGGAATCCGTATCCTCTGAGTGGCCCGCGATCCAACTCGGCCGGCGGCACGCTGCGCAACGGCCGTCCATCATCGAGGACCTGCTTCATCAATTCGAAGGGCGCAAGCTCTCTCGCTGGAGTGTGTTCCTTGTGTCCCCGCTGCAGGCGCCGCTCGACGAGCTCGAGATCGGCGAACACGCATTCGAGGTGGAAGGCTTCGAGATCACGCAGCGGGTTGGCGTCGCCTTCGATCGCCGGATTCTCGAAGTCTCGCAGCACGAGGCAGAGCGCGTCCTGTTCGCGAATCGGTTGGAGCGCCTTGGTGGACAGCCCCTTCCGGTCCGCGCCGTGCTCGCCGGGAATGTCGCAGAAGCTCATCTCGGCGTACGTCGTCTTCTTCGGGGAGAAAATCCGGGAGAGTGTGTCGATTCGCTCGTCAGGCACGCGGACCGCGCCGAGCCGGACCTCGCCACCGTACCCAACCGGGACGGAGAGGCCGGTCATCGTGTTGAAGACGGTTGTCTTCCCAGAGCCCGCGAATCCAACGAGTCCGATCTTCATCGCCGTCGCCTTTATGGTCGGAGAATGGTCGCGAAAATGTGGACAAGCGATCCGGCACAGCGCGAGGCCCGCCAGGGAGCCTCGCCCTAGGTGCCGCCCGCGGCGCGCTCTGCCTCCTGCTGCGCCGCCGCCAGCCGGCCCAGGTCCTCGCCAATTTCCCGCGCGGCGTCCATCAGCGTGGTGAGCGGCTGGAGATCGACGGCGCCCGCGTGCAGGCGCAGCAGATCGAGACGAAGTCCCTCGAGTGCGGCGACGCTCTCCGCGAGGTGCGTGGCCGCCGCTTTCTTCCGTGCAGCCAGCACGTCGGCGTCCGTAGACCCTGACGGCGCCATCGCGGCAACCACCTCCATCTCGGCGCGCGCCTCGGCTGCGCGTGCCTCCAGCGACGCTACGATCGCCGGTAGCTCGGACAACTGCTCGCGGTACTCCTTCGGCAGCGCCGCGAACAGTTCCGACGCCGCCACGCCGAGCGCCGCTTCGGTCGCGCGAAACGCTGAGGCGCCCGCCAACTGCGTGCGCTCGGGTGCGCCGAGTCGCCGCGCGAGCCACTCGCCGGCGCGGCTGTTCCAGAGCCGGTCCCGAATCCCGGTCCGCCACCAGTCGCGGATCTTGTTCGGAATGAACTGGATGTCGAGCGCGTTGCTCACCGCTCCGAACAGCATCGTCGAAAGAACGGGCGCCACGAAGAACACCGGATGGACGTAACGCTCGTGAATTACTCCCGCGAGGGCCAATCCGAACGTGGTGCCCAGCCAAGTGCCGGAGGCGATCGTCAGCATCCGCAGGACGCGATGGGCAAGCGGCTCCTGCTCCTTTTGTGTGATGGCTTCGGCCTCTGCTCGCTCGCGACGCGCCACGTCGATCGCCGCCCGCAGATCAGCGAGCGTGTGTCCCGCACGGAACTGCCGGTGCGCCTGGTTCAGATGGAAGCCGACAATCGGCAGAAGTGGAGATGCAGCGATTGCAGCTAGCACGGCGACGGCTCCCGGCCCGGTTCCCCGGGCGCCGTTCAACCACGCAAGGAGGTTCCCCAGAGCGAGAGCGCTGAACCCGCCGGACCAGGCGAGGTACGGGACGAGGAGGGGATTTCGCGCCGCGAGCCACCCGCGCAGCGTAGGTGGCAGGGCGGGCCGTGCGTCATGTGCTGGCGCGACCGCTTCCGCCAACGCCTCTCCATCGGCAAACCGACCGACCGGATCGCGCGTTAGGCATTGGTCGATCGCCGCGCCGAGTGCGGGAGGCAGCCCTGGCGCCACGCGCATCACGCTCGTCGCTGGCTCGGTGGCCTGGCGCACGAGCAGTGCCGGGACGCTGGAAGCGTCGAACGGCAGGCGACCACTGACCGCGAGATAGCCGACCACGCCCAGCGAGTAGATGTCGCTCCGGCCATCGACGGCATTGCCGGCGGCCTGTTCGGGGCTCATGAAGTGCGCAGTCCCCATAACCTTCCCAGGATCCGTCGAGCTGACAGCGTCTGCCCCTCGCGCGATGCCGAAATCCGTCACCAGCACGCGTCCGGTACCCGCCTCGAGCAGGATGTTGTCGGGCTTCACGTCGCGGTGGACGATGCCGCGCCCATGCGCGTAGGCCAGCGCCCAGGCGACCTCGCGCATCACGCGCGTCGCCTCGGCGGGCGGGAGCGGGCCGCGTGCGCGGATTCGCTCGCCGAGGGTCTCGCCCTCCACGTAGCTCATCACGAAGAAGACGAAGCCCCCAACTTCGCCGACCCGGTGGATAGGAACGATGTGTGGGTGGGAGAGACCGGCCGCCAGGCGGGCCTCCCGTACGAACCGGTCGCGCGCCTCCGGATCCCGGGCGAGGTGAGCGGGCAGCACCTTGATGGCGACGTCGCGATCGAGCTGGACGTCGCGCGCCAGGTACACCACGCCCATGCCGCCGCGGCCGAGCTCGCGTTGGAGCGAGTACTCGCCAGCCAGGGCGGCCTGCAGCTCGAGGAACTCAGGGGAGGGGGAGGGATGCGTCACGACCCGAAGCATACTCGTCGAGACCGCCTAACGCCTAGCCCCGGCAACGTGCGATGCCTGTCGTCTATCGATCGATGGGACTTGACAATCCGGTCGCCGCCGTGAACGGTCCCGTGGTCTATCGATGGAAGCGCCGGCGTAGACCCGAAGACGGCACTACAGGCCGACTAGAGCGAGGTGCGACCGTAGTGATGGCAGAGTTCCCGTTCGGCGGACAACCAGTCATCGACATCGTGGCCATCCTGCCGTCCCCGCATCTCATAGAAGGCGTAGGCGAGTCGAGCGACCTCGCTCCGCGACGGGCGTTCGTGGTCGTCGGTGTATTTGGTCGTCGTTCGCTCGCCCGTAAGAGCCGCAGC
>Ga0075421_100008661_pt1 | contig 12516 bp, 14 predicted proteins | sample SoiMetdeltSBSDD5_FD_75292 | JGI IMG/M metagenome (GOLD analysis project Ga0075421, IMG submission 75292) | Bulk soil microbial communities from a Populus tree surrounding site in Tennessee, USA - Soil MetaG P. deltoides SBSDD5 | ecosystem: Environmental > Terrestrial > Soil > Tree plantation... | reverse complement strand
TTTTCGACCACGACCGCACGACAGTGCTGCTGCTCGGCGTGGTCGAGCAGGGCGGTGATCGTCGCGCGCACCCGGCCATCCCGGCGCGACGCCGACAACCCGGAGATGGCGACGGGGATGGTGGTGGGCTCACCGATCGGGTTGCCCGCGCTGTCGAGCACACAGGCCGCAAGGTGATCGGCGTTGAGATCGACCCCCAACACTCGCCCGGCGCGCAGCTCATCGAGTTCTGGCGCCCGCTCCGGGGTGATGGTCCACGAGGCATCCAAATACCAGCGTCCCCGATCCGGGTCGCAGCTGATGTCGTAGCGCACCGCCCGTCGTGCGGCCACCCGGTCGGCCCATTCGGCGCCGCGGTGGCTAAACCGCACCGGCGCGGCGATCTGCAGGTGGGTGCCGAGCTGCTCAACGAGGGCAGCGGGCACCTTCAGACGCAGCCGGCTGCGCTCGTCGACGCGGATGGTTTCGTTCCCGCCGGGCTTGCCCGACTCCCCATCGGCGGTCAGAAACATCCGCACCGCATCCCACCGCTGACGCCACTGCTGCTCGGTCATCTCGGCGGCGTCGAGGTGGTTGCGGCTGCGCCACAACCGCTTCCCGCCCACCACCATCGACGGGCGTCCCGCCGCCAACGCCTGATCGGCGGCGGCCAGGCGCTCACGCAACACCGCCAGCCGCCGGGTCTTGGTGAACCGCTCGGCCGCGCTGCGATACCCCCGCACGCGCTGACGACCACGTCGCCGCGAGAGAGGTTCATCGGCAGATTCCGGTGCCCACTCGCCGGGGCGCAGCGCACACCGCTCAGCCAACACCTCAACCGCGTCACCCAGATCGCTAACATGGGCGGCCAGGCCACGCATCCCCAACTGGTATTGGTCCTCGGCGGCGCGGGTGATCGCACCCGCCCACCGCGACGACGACACCGCGGTGATCGCCCGCTTGCGCTCGGCACGCCATGCCGCCCGGCCGTCACGATCCAGCACACCACAGCGGATCCGGCGGGCCAGCTCGCCGCGATACACCGAACCCAGAAAGTCCCCGATCGCGGTCAGCGCCGCCGACTCCGCCTCGGTCACCCGAATCCGGGTGCGGATGCGCACAGCCGCCGGCGCGGCGGCCACCACCGGATCACTAATCCGACGCAGCGACCGCTTCCCAGCCATGCCGCCATGCTGGCAGTCACCACCGACATCAAGCCCCGACCACCGCAACCACACCGCCCACCGTCGCGCAGCATCAATCACTTCCACTCACTATCCGACCAACAGCTGGCACCCTTGGCGCTATGACGTTCCTTCCGCTGACCCCACCGGGCGAGACACCGGTGCGGGTGATGACGATCGCCGGCTCCGACTCGGGCGGCGGTGCCGGCATCCAGGCGGATCTGCGCACCTTCGCCATGCTCGGCGTGCACGGCCTGGTCGCCGTGACGGCGGTGACCGTGCAGAACTCGGTAGGCGTCAAGGGCTTTCACGAGATTCCCCTCGACGTGATCGCGGGTCAGATCGAGGCGGTGGCCTCCGATATCGGTGTGCAGGCCGCCAAGACCGGCATGCTGGCGTCGTCGGCGATCATCGACACCATCGCCGATGCCTGGCGCCGACAGGGCCTTGCCGGCACGGTGCCGTTGGTCGTCGATCCCGTCTGTGCATCCATGCACGGCGATCCGCTGCTGCACCCGAGCGCGCTGGATTCGCTTAGAGGTCAGCTGTTTCCGCTCGCCACGCTGGTCACGCCCAACCTCGACGAGGTCCGCCTGCTGGTCGATATCGACGTCGTCGATTTCAACAGCCAGCGGGATGCCGCCCGCGCCCTGCACGCACTGGGTCCGCAGTGGGCGCTGGTCAAGGGCGGGCACCTGCGCTCGTCGCGGCACAGCCCGGACCTGCTGTTCGACGGCACCGACTTCTACGAGTTCGACGCCACCCGCATCGACACCGGCAACGATCACGGCGCGGGCGACACCTTGGCCGCCGCGGTCGCCAGCGCCCTGGCGCACGGATACACCGTGCCCGACGCCGTGGCATTCGGCAAACGCTGGGTCACCGAATGCCTGCGCGCCGCATACCCGTTGGGCCACGGTCACGGCCCAGTGTCGGCGTTGTTCAGACTAGAGCGATGAACCTCGACGAGATTGCGGGCATCGCCCACAAACCCAAGGGCAAGGCCAAGGGCGCAGTGGTCCTGACCCACGGAGCCGGCGGCAGCCGCGAGTCGCCGCTGCTGATCAAGATCTGCGACGAGTGGGCCCGCCGCGGCTGGCTCGCGGTGCGCTACAACCTGCCGTATCGCAGGCGTCGACCCAAGGGTCCGCCGTCCGGATCCGCCGCCACCGACCAGGCGGGCGTCGTCGAGGCCATCGAGCTGGCCCGCACGCTGGCCAAGGGCCCGATCATCGCGGGCGGCCATTCGTACGGCGGCCGGATGACGTCGATGGTGATCGCCGACGAGGCAGCCGCGGTCGACCTGCTGACGCTCTTCTCGTATCCATTGCACCCGCCGGGCAAGCCCGAGCGGGCGCGCACCGAGCACCTGCCCCGCATCACAGCGCCCACAGTGTTCACCCACGGCACCGCCGATCCCTTCGGCACCATCGACGAACTGCGCCCCGCCGCAAAGCTGATCGCCGCGCCCACCGAGATCGTCGAAGTCACCGGCGCCCGACATGACCTGGGCTCCAAGACCCTTGACGTTCCCGTGTTGGCGGTCGATGCGGCGCTACGGTTGCTGGCGTGACCTCGCCGCCGCCCGATCCGCAGCGGTCGGGCGGCACCAACGGGTGGGCCATCGCCGCGTTCGTGGTCGGGATCCTCGGCGGCACCATCCTCAGCGTGATCTTCGCGATCGTCGCGCTGGTCCAGATCAAGGGACGCCACCAACGCGGACGCGGCTTGGCCATCGCCGCACTCGTCATCTCGACCGCATGGATCGCGATCATCGTGTCGGTCATCGCCTACGGGCTTTCCACACAAGGCACGTCGGTGCGGGCCGACGATCTCACCACCGGAGATTGCGTCAAGGATTCCTACGACGGCGAGCTGCCGACGAGGGTGAAGCGGGTGCGCTGCGACCGGCCCCACTATGGCGAGGTGTTCGCGGTCCTGAAGGTTCCGGACGCGGCGCCGTACCCCGGTGGCGCAGCCCTGAAGCGCCACGCCGACGACTGCGGGTCCAGGTTCTTCGACTACGCCCCGGATTCGCCGGACGGCCCCACGTTCCGGGTAGCGGTGGCATATCCAACCGCCGACGGCTGGGCAAACGGCGAGCGGTCCGTCGTATGTGTTGCCATATCGAAACATGAGCGGTGGTCATCGCTGCGCAACTGACGCTACTGTCGGCGGGTGACCATGCCGCCGAGCAACCCCCCGCCATATGGTGAACAACCGCAGGCACCGTATGGCCAGCCGGCCCAAAACCCCTACCCCCCGCCGCCGGGCGCATACCCGCCACCACCGCCAGGCGGATACCCGCCACCACCGCCAGGCGGATACCCGCCACCACCGCCAGGCGGATACCCGCCACCACCGCCAGGCGGATACCCGACACCGCCCCCGCCGATGCCCTATCAGACGCAGGCGCCGCCCTATTCCACGCCGAAGCAGACCAACTGGTGGGCGGTCGTCTCGCTGATCTTCGGCGTCATCGGCGGCGTCCTGATCAGCGTGATCTGCGGCATCGTCGGGCTGAACAAAGCCAAGCAGGGCCAGGGCGGGCGCGGGCTGGCGATCGGCGGCCTCGTGCTGTCGGGGCTGTGGGTGCTCGTGGGCGTCGCAGCTGTCGTCTTCTTCATGGTCATCGACAAAGGCACGGTCACCGCGACGGACGTAAAGGTTGGCGACTGCCTCAAGGAGATACCCGACAGCATTCGCGTGCTGACGGTCGACACGATCGACTGCGACCAACCCCACGCTGGAGAGGTTTTCGCGGTGCTGATGATGCCGGAGGGTGACTTCCCTGGGCAGTCCGCGATCGAGGAGTACCAGAACAAGTGCGAGCCCGCGCTGTCCTCCTATGCACCCGACGCGATCACCGACAACTCGGTGCAGCTGTACGTGCTGTATCCCACGGAGGAGACCTGGAAGCAGGGCGACCGCGCCGTCACCTGCGTCGCCACCCTGGATCCACCGCGCACGGGGTCTCTGAAGGGCTGAGCCGGTCGGCAAAGTTTCCGGTACCTGAGGTACCGTCTGGGTCATGACTCCGGAGCTTTACGACGCGGTCATCGTGGGGGCCGGTTTTGGGGGAATCGGCGCGGCGATCCAGCTCAAGCGGATGGGCTACCACAACTTCGTGATCCTCGACCGCGAAGACGACCTGGGCGGCACCTGGCACGTCAACCACTACCCCGGCCTGGCCGTCGACGTCCCCACCACCACCTATTCGTACTTCTTCGAGCCGAACCCGAACTGGTCGCGGCTGTTCTCCACCGGCACCGAGATCAAGCAGTACGCCGATGACATCGCCGACAAGTACGACGTGCGCCGCCATATGCGGTTCAGCACGACGGTCGAGGGCGCGCGCTGGGACGAGGAAGCCAAGAATTGGCGGGTCGCGCTGGCCGGCGGCGAGACGCTGAACACCCGCTACCTCATCACCGCGACCGGCTTCCTGTCGCAGCCCAAGACACCCGACATCCCGGGCGTCACGAACTTCGAGGGCAAGGTCATCCACACCGCGGCCTGGGACGACACCTACGACCCGACAGGGCGCCGCATCGGCCTCATCGGCACGGGCGCCACCGCGGTACAGCTGATCCCCGAGTTGGCGAAGAAGGCCGGCGACCTCACCGTCTACCAGCGCACACCGATCTGGGTGGTCCCCAAACTCGACATCCCCTTCGGCGAACGGGCCAAGAGGCTGTTCTCACGGATCCCGTTGACGCAGCGCGCAATTCGGTGGCTGACCGATTCGATCTACGAAGTCATGATCAACACCGCGATCATTCATCACCGGTACTTCCGTCGGCTCAACATCGCCGCAGCGGACCTGTCGAAGATCCACCGGTTCGCGTCGATCCGCGACAAGGAGCTGCGCCGCAGGCTCACCCCTGACTACGACTTCGGTTGCAAGCGGCCGACGTTTTCCAACGGCTACTACCGGGCATTCACCAAACCACACGTGCATCTGCAGACCGACGGCATCGCGCGCATCGAGGCCGACGGCATCGTCAACACCGATGGCTCCAGGACCGAAATCGACACCTTGGTATTGGCCACCGGATTCGATCTGTGGGACGCCAACTTCCCCGCCATCGAGATCATCGGGCGCGAGGGCCGCAACCTCGGAAAATGGTGGCGCGAAACGCGTTTCCAGGCCTATCAGGGCGTGACGATGCCGTACTTCCCGAACTACCTCAGCCTCGCCAGTCCGTTCGCATTCCTCGGGTTGAACTTCTTCAACACGATGGAGTACCAGATGCGGCACATGGATCGGTTGTTCGGTGAACTCAAACGGCGCGGCGCCTCCACGTTCGAGGTGACCGAGGCGGCCAACACGAAGTACCGGGATCGGATGACCGAACTGCTCGGCGATTCGCTGTGGACGATCGGCAATTGCGCGACGTCGCGGTCCTACTACTTCAACCCGCAGGGCGAACCGACGCTTCTGCGGCCGATGTCGACGCGCACCGCGATCAAAGAGGCATCAGACTACCCGTTGAGCGACTACCAGATTGCGTGACCTGAGAGGATCAACAGCTGTGCCAGAAAGCAATTCGCGTCTCGCCAAGTTCGCCGGGCTGGCGGTCGCCGGCATCGGGCTGTCTCACTTCACCAGCCCACAGCTGTTCGACGGCATCACCAAGTCCGCCTTTCCGCGCAACACGCGCCAGCACGTCTACATCCACGGCGGCGTCGAGACTGCACTCGGGCTCGGGCTGAGCTCACGCAAGACGCGCCCGCTGGCGGTCGTCGGCACGATCGGTTACTTGGCTTACTTGGCTGGCAACGGGGCGCGCAACCGGTAGCGACCGAGCAGCGTCAGGTCCACCAGCCGTTCGACGACTGCACGGGTCGGCGCCGAATTCTCATAGCGCATCAACCGGCCCAGGTCGATCACCAGTGACATGGCGGCGTGGACGGCAAACCGCGCCTGCCCCGGCGTCCACTGCGGCCGTACCGACACCACCAGCTCCACCCACGACTCCACGTTGGCCCGCTGCAGGTTGCGCAGGATCTTCTGGTCGCCCGGTGTCATATGCAATCGCTCGGTGTAATACACATAGTCCAGCTCGGGCCGGTTGAACGACCTCGCCACATACGCATCGATGACCGCGTTGAGTGCTTCCTCGCGATCGGGCACGGTGCCGACGATGGCCGACAGCTCTGCCGACAGCCGGTCGGCCGCTCGCCGGAACGCCGCGGCGAGGATGTCACTCTTGCCCGAGAAGTAACGGTAGATGCCCGACGCGGGCATCCCAACCGCCGCCGCGATGTCCTCCACGCTGGTATCGCGGTAGCCTTTGATGTTGAACAGCCGCATCGATTCATTCAGCAGCGCTTCGTATTTCGGCTCTGCGGCAGCGGCGACGGGCGGGCGGTCCTCGACGACACTGTCCGCCACACCGGGCAGGTCCGCGGCCAGTACCGTGTCGGCGAGGTCGGCGAGTAACGCCCGCACCTGGATGGCAGGCAGCTTGGCGCGGTGATCGACGATGCTGCCGATCACCGACAGCGCCGACGTCGACAGAACCCACCGCTGCCGAGAGGTCAGGTCCGGCCGAATTGCCGTGAGCTGCTGCTGGATCCGATGGTGGACGGTGCGCATCTGCGAGTTCAGCGTGGCCTGGTCATCGCCGCGCAGATAGCGGCCCTCCCAGCGATAGAGCCCGCCCGATTCACGGTTGATCATCGCGGTGTCGATGAGCGCCGACACCAGCCGCCGCAACGTCAGCTCGGGATCGCCGGATGCCTCGTCGGCGAATTCCGTGCAGTCGACCAATTGTTGACCGAGGTTGAGCACCGCGTCGCGGAAGAGTTCGTACTTGCTCGAGTAGTGGCGGTACAGCGCGGCAGCGGAGATTCCAACCCGCTTCGCGATCGTCTCCATGCTCACGCCGTAGTAGCCGAGCGTGCTGAACGCCTCGGCCGACGCGCGGGCGATCTGCGCCTTGCGATCCTTCGGCCGGCGCCGAACACCCTCGGCGCGGGGGGGACCGGTGCGCGCCATGGCCAACACCATAACGGACGGCGCGCATACATAGCGGCCCACTTCGGTTGGAAAATCACAAAAAAGTGATCGCATAGACAAGAATCGCCGTTAACATAGTCAGCGTGCTCGGCGCGCTACGAGGGCTGTTGGAGTTCCAGGTGACGATAGGAGAAGTGATCGTCTTCGCGGTAGTCGTCGGCGTTCCGTACCTGATCGTAGGAGCCATCTGGTCGAGCACGCACATCGCGCATCTGCAACACATGGCGGGCGCCGACCTCGTTGTGTCGTACCTGGGGTCAATCGTGTCCTGGCCTGTGTTGCTCTTCGCCGACGTCTGCATGACCTGAACGGGGGACGCTTTGCACCACTATCACCATCGCGCGTTCTACATCGGAGTCGTTTGTGTCTTCCTGATCGCTGTCGGTCTCATCGCGTTGAACTTTCCGGTGTTCATCGACGGCTTCGACCAATACGGATTCCAGGTCAAGTGCGGGACGGGGTACATCAGCGATCTGAGCCAGGCGGCGGCCGCGGCCGGCGAGCACAACTACGTCGACCAATGCGAGACAGCGCTGATGCTGCGCCGGTTGTGGACGATCCCACTCGTGGTGGTCGGGTTGATTGTGCTCGTCATTGTGGTTGGTGTGGCGGCCACCGTTTGGGGCCGTGAATCGGCATTCGGGGAAGACCCAGTCGCCTGAACTAGCATTTCCGCCGTGAGCACGCCGGACGGCCCTACGCTGCAACGGCGGCTCGGGACGTTCGACGCCGTGACGATCGGACTCGGCTCGATGGTGGGCGCAGGCATCTTCGCCGCGCTGGCCCCGGCTGCGGCAGCCGCCGGGTCGGGTCTGCTCATCGGGCTGGCGGTCGCCGCCGTGGCGGCCTTCTGCAACGCCACGTCGTCGGCCCGGTTGGCCGCGCTGTATCCGCAGTCCGGCGGCACCTACGTGTACGGACGCGAACGCCTCGGTGAGTTCTGGGGCTACACCGCCGGCTGGAGCTTCGTCGTCGGCAAGACGGCGTCGTGCGCGGCGATGGCGCTGACCGTCGGCTACTACGTGTGGCCGCAGTGGGCGCACGCGGTGGCGGTGGCCGCGGTGGTCGCGCTGACCGCGGTGAACTACGCCGGCATCCAGAAGTCGGCGATGCTGACCCGCGCCATCGTCGCGTTCGTGCTGGCGGTGCTTGCGGCTGTGGTGGTCGTCGTCCTCGGCTTCGGTGACGTCGACGGCTCGCGGCTGGCGTTCGGCGAAGACGTCAGCGTCCACGGCGTACTGCAAGCCGCGGGACTGCTGTTCTTCGCGTTCGCGGGGTATGCCCGCATCGCGACACTCGGCGAAGAGGTGCGCGATCCGGCGCGCACAATTACGCGCGCCATCCCGATTGCGCTTGGCATCACGCTGGTGGTGTACGCATTGGTCGCGGTCGCCGTACTGAGCGAATTGGGCAGCGCCGCACTGGCTTCGACAAGCGCACCGCTGGCAGACGCGGTGCGCGCGGCAGGCTTCCCCGGGATGGAGCCGGTGGTGCGAGTGGGCGCGGCGGTGGCCGCGCTGGGTTCGCTGCTGGCCCTGATCCTCGGCGTATCCCGGACCACGTTGGCGATGGCGCGCGACCGGCATCTGCCGCACGCGCTGTCTGCAGTCCATCCGCGGTTCAAGACCCCGCATCAAGCCGAGATCGTGGTCGGAGTCGTCGTCGCCGCGGTGGCGGCGGTGGCCGATGTGCGTGGGGCGATCGGCTTCTCGTCGTTCGCGGTGCTGCTGTACTACGCGATCGCCAACGCGTCGGCATGGACGCTGGAGCCGGAGGGCCGGCGACATCAAACCCTGCGCCGCAGGTCCATACCGTTCATCGGACTGATCGGCTGCCTGGTGCTGGCGTTCCTGCTGCCCGTTTCGTCGGTGCTCATCGGCGCGGCCGTCGTTGCCGTCGGCGTGGTTGCCTACGTGGTGAGGGCGTCAGCCCGGCCGGCCAGCGGTTCGTAGACGAAGAACTTCTGCAGGACGTTGAGGACGAGAGCCGACAGCCCGTCGAACGGGGTAGCTTGCACCGACTGTGTCGACGTGAACGGCAGCACGACGGCGGTGGCCGTACCCGCGGCGGTGGCGATCTGGATACTCTGTTGCGGCGCACCGTAAATGCCGTCATGGGTGCGGGCGAACATGTCGTTCACCCATCCCACCGCCAGAGTCTTGACCACCTCGACGTTCTGCGGCTGCGAGAAGCCCGCGATGAAGTACTGGCTGAGCTGAAGTAGCGGGTTTCCGCCCTGCATGGCATCGATGTGGCGGCCGCCGACGAGCATGACGCCGTTGAACTGCCCGGGTCGAGCCGCCGCCAACTCGTCGCCCACCTTTCCGTACATGTTCCACACCTACCGCTCCGACGAGATGTCATACACGGGGCGGTAATTCACACCGGTCAGCTTCTGCAGGGCCATCGGCACGGTGTCGTTGACATCCACCGAATCGAGGAGCAGCACTCCGGCCAGATCCGCGATCGCCGCGTTGTCGTTGTCGACCATGTCGCCTGCGGCGCCCATCACCAGACTGCCGCCGAGTGAATGTCCGGCCAACACGAACCGCGTCGGCAATGTCACCTCGTATCCCGCTGCCGCGCTGGCACTCCGTCAGCGCTTCGCGTTCCCCTACGAACAGGTCGGCGACTGCTTGGTGCATCGGCGTGCCACCGAGCCAGGCGCCGTCGGCGTCGAAGAAGTTCGAAGTCAACGACGGAGCGACGACGATGCTGTTGGTCTGCTCGGCCAGGGTCGCCGCGGTGTAGCTGTACATCGGGGCAGAAGCCCCTAGGCCGTGCTGGAAGTAACTGAAGCGCGTTGGTGTTTCGTCGTCGTTGGGGAAATACCAATCCGCTTCGACAGTGCGACCACCCGCGACGGCGATGGTGAGGGTCGACGTGCGCACGGTGACGTTACTGCCCGCCGGCAGCACCGGTGCTCCGTCGAAGGTGTGGATCAAGCCCATGACGACGTTCAGGACGATGGACCCGACCACGTCGACGAGCGTCGGTGCGCGCGGGGCCGTGGTCCGGTCGGTGACGGCGACGGTCGAGCGCGCCGACATTGCCACTGTGGTCTCCGTCTCGTGGACTGCTGTCTGCTGTGGCGTCGACTCTGCTGCGGACGCCTCCGGCTCCGCTGCGGCGCTGGATTCGGCTGGCGTGGTGGATGTTTCATTGGGAGACGGTGCGGGCTTGTCGGCCTCCGTCGCGGATGTGGCGTCCTTGGTGTCCGACGTGGCAGTGGTTGGGTGGCGACGCGATGCCGGCTCGTCGGTGTGCGGCCTGTTGTTCTTCGGCGCGGGACGCGTGGCCTTCTGAACCTCCGAACCGCCGGTCTCCTGCTTGCCGATGTCGGTGGTATCGCTGTCGCTCTCGGTCGAACTCTGCTCTCCGGTCGGCCTTGTCGTCTCATTCGTCTCGGGATCCGACTTGGGAGTCGACTCATGCTTTGATTCAGACGCTTTGGTGCCGTCGCCGTCAGATGCTGAGCCGGTCTCCGCCGCTGCACTCGCGGCTCCGGCGAGCAATGCCGCCGCGATCGCCACTAGCACGCCAACCCCAACAGCGCCATCAGCCGATTGACCATGTCACCTCCATGCGACCGCGATGACGCTAGCCGCAGAAATTGAACAAATCAAGGTATATGTCATTTTCTGCTCACGCGGGTACCGTCGGCATGTGCCAGGAGCACCTATACGCCGTAGTCGCGGCCGCCCCGCCGGCGGCGGCATCACGGCCGAGCAGTCGAAGCAAGTCTTCCTCGACGCCGCGGAGCGGTTATTCGCCACCGTCGGCTATCGCGAGTCGACGATGGAGGTGATCGCGCGAGAGGCCGGTTACTCCCGGGGGAGCATTTACCGCCACTTTCCGACCCGAGACAGCCTCGTGGATGCGCTGATACAGCGGATAACGCAGCGGCATATGACGGGCATCCTTGACCGACTGTCCCCCAATGCTGGGCCGCTCGACATCTTGATCGAGAGCATGGTGATCGTGGCCACCGAACTGGTCCATGACCCTCTGCTGAGGACCATCTCCGACGAGAGCGACGAGGGCACCGTCGGCCGCATGCTGGCCAACAACACCGCTCTCGTACAGATGGTGGAACCCGTGATGGCAGAGATGCTGTCCTCCGACGGCGGACGTCAGTTCCGACGCGATTTGCGACCAAAGGACTTGGCGCAGTACTTCATTTCCACCTCAATCAGCATGCTGCTCGGCGTCATACCGGGCACCGAGGATGCCCAAACGGTGCGTCGCTACATCGACGTCTTCGTGCTGCCGGCCATCGTGGCGCACCCGCCTAAGCCACGCGCCGTTTTCCCTGACTAATTCAGTGGCGGGATGACGTTCAGTTGCTGGAGCATTGCGAGCACGTCCTTGTCCGACCACTTCTCCGCCAGTCGGCCGTTCGCGACACGGTGGATCACCGTGGCAGTCATACACATCTCGTTGCCGGTGGCCGGGATGCCGGGGAGATCGCCGCGGTGCGTTCCACGGGCCGTGAGCCTCGTGACCACCTTGTCGCCTTCGGCGATCTGGTCCTCGATCTCATGGGTGCCCGGCGTCGCGTCCCAAAACAACCGGAACGCCTGCTTGAGCCCCTCGCGCCCGGGAGCATCGATACCTGGAAAGGGTGCCGGCGAATGGTCCACATAATCTTCGGCCACCAATTCGTCCATCGCATCGAGATTGCCGGCATCGATCTCTCGGTAAAAACGACGGACCAGGTTCTTGTTGTCTTCGATCGACATGCGTTGCCTCCCCCTGAGATATTCCGACGATACGCGCTAGGACGCGTCCCGGTCGTTGTATGCCTCGACCGCGGTCGGCAGTGTCGGGAAGATGCGATCCTCGCCGATCTTGTCGAGCAGACCCGCCGCCCCAAGCGAATCGCGCAGATCCTGCTTCACCCTGGCCATCGCGAATACGATTCCACGCCTTTGTAATTCGGTGCGGAGTTGATCGACGGCATCCAATGCGGTGAGGTCGACCTCGACGTTGGCTTCGGCGTTGAGCAGGAACCACTCGACACGCCCCGGGTAGTCGCCGACCGCCGCCATTGCCCGTTCGCGGAAGTCCTCGGCGTTGGCGAAGAACAACGGGGCGTCGTAGCGGTACACCAACAACCCGGGGACGAGATCAGCCTCCGGATAGTCGTCCACATCGTGCATGCCCGCGACACCGGGCACGAAGCCGAGCACGCCGTCATGCGCTCGCGCCATCCGGCGCAGCAGTTCGAGTATCGACAGGCCGATGGCGACAAGCACCCCGTAGAGCACACCGAACACCAGCACGGCCGCGGTGGTGGCCAGCGCGAGAAGCACCTCACTGCGACGG
>Ga0075421_100008660_pt1 | contig 12516 bp, 12 predicted proteins | sample SoiMetdeltSBSDD5_FD_75292 | JGI IMG/M metagenome (GOLD analysis project Ga0075421, IMG submission 75292) | Bulk soil microbial communities from a Populus tree surrounding site in Tennessee, USA - Soil MetaG P. deltoides SBSDD5 | ecosystem: Environmental > Terrestrial > Soil > Tree plantation... | reverse complement strand
GCCGCCCGCGCGGGCGGGATCGAGCATCCAGCCCGAGTGCCAGGCGGGATAGCGCGCGGAGGTTGGACGATTGAGACGGAAGTAGAGATGGGACAGCGGGCCGAAGCGGCCGGCGTCGAGCATCTGACGCGCCCGGGTCACGAACGGCTGGTAGCGCTGCGACAGCGGCACCGCCACGAAGGCCTGCTTGAGCGCGGCCTTCTCCGCGATGCCCTGCACCTGGGCGGCGCTCACGCCCATGGGCTTTTCCATCATGAACGGACAGCCGCGATCGAGGAGAAAGTGCGCCGTCTCCGCCATGCGGTCGTGCTCGCCAAGGGCGATGACGAAATCCGGCCGCGTCCGCTCGAGCATCGCGCGCGCGTCCGTGAAGACAGGCAGCCCGCCGAGCGCGGCCGCCCGCTCGCCGGCCACGGCCGCGTTCGCATCGTGCAGGCCGACGAGCTGGACATCCGCCATCTCCGTCAGCAGGCGCAGATAGGCGGCGTCGTGCAGCGAGTGCCAGTGGCTGACGCCGAGGGCGGCGATCCGGATCGGCGTCACTTCTTGAGCTTCACGTCCTCGTAGGGACCGGAGTAGGCAAAGCCCGGGATCACGCCGAGCCCCGAATGCTCGATCCGCGGGCCGACGCCGTTCAGGAACGCCAGCTGCCAGATCGGCGCGTAGATGGCCTTCTCGTGCACCAGCTGCTGGATGCGGTGCAGCGTGGCCTCGCGCCGCTTGACATCCACGTCTCCGGCCTGCTCCTGGAAGAGCCCGTCGATGTCGGGGTAGTTGCCGTAGGCATACGTCCCGCCGCGGGCCACGAACGCCTCCAGCCGCGTGGCGGCGTTGCCGAAGGCACCGCTGGCGCCCTGGATGAGATTCTTCAGCTTCTTCTCACCGTAGGCGCTGAAGAAGGCCGCCCGCTCGAGCGGCCGCATTTTCACGCGGATCCCGATCGACTGCAGATCGTTGATGACGGACTCGCCGATGTTGGCATAGGCGACGTCGCAGAAGTATTCGCCCGCGTCGAAGCCGTTCGGGTAGCCGGCCTCGGCCATCAGCTTCTTGGCGCGCGCCGGATCGTGCACGACCGCCGGCGGCTTCCAGAAGAAGTCGAAGATGTCCGGGATGATGCTGTTGGTGAGCCGCGAGAACCCGAGCGTCTCCGCCTGGTTCACGGCCTGGCGATCGATGGCGAGGTTCACCGCCTGCCGCAGCTTGAGGTTGTGCCACGGCGACTTCGTATCCCACTGGTCGGGGAAGTACACCCAGAACGCCGCTTGCAAGACCGTCGGCACCAGCTGCAGCCCCGGCGTGCGCCGCAGGTCCTCGGCGAGGGCGCCTCGGATCGAGTAGACGATGTCGACCTCACCGCGCTTGAGGGCGGCGAACCGCGTGCTCTCGTCCGGGATGACCTTGAAGACCGCGCGCCGGACGGACGGCTTCTTGCGCCAGTACGTGTCGGCCGCCTCCATGACCAGCTCCACGCCCGGCGTGAACGACACGAACTTGTACGGCCCGGCGCCGATCGGCGCGCGCTTGAAGCCCTCGTCGCCGACCTTCTCCACGTACTTCTTGGGCACGATCCAGCCGGCGCCGGTGGCCGTCGCGTAGAACGTCATGAAGTCGGGCCATGGCTGCTTGAGGCGGAAGCGCACGCGCTCGGCGTCCACGACCTCCACCGTGGCCACGCGCTCCTTGAGCGTCTTGGACGCCGCGCCGCGGTAGCGCTCGAAGGAGAACTTCACGTCCTCCGCCGTGACCGGGTCGCCATTGTGAAAGCGGGCGCCCTTGCGCAGCACGAACTCGTACGCGAGGTGGTCCTTCGAGACGGTCCATGACTCCGCGAGGCTCGGCGCCAGCGGCTGGCCAGGCATCGGCTTGGCGAGGGCGTCGTGCAGCGCGTAATAGATCATGTACGGCGTGATGATCCCCTGGGACTCCGCGGGATCGAACCACGTCGGGGCGAGCGAGATGTGAACGCCCCATGTGACCTGATCCCCCTGGCCGGCGGCGGTCGGGGGAAGGGCGAGGATCGTGGCGAGGAGCAGAACAGCGGCGAGAACCGAGCGCCGTCGCTGGAGCATGCCAGCCTCCTTGGTATTCCCGGGTCGGACGGTCGGATGATACTCTCCCCCGGCGCCTCATGCTCGACCGGAGAGCCCGCTCATGCCGTTGCTGACCGCCGACCAGGCCGCTCGCGTCCGCGAGCGCTTCGGGACGCCGTGCTACGTGTACGACGCGGCCGCGCTCGAGACCACCGCGCGCCACCTCCTCGCCTTCGCGGCACCATACGGGTTCACGCTGCGGTATGCGATGAAGGCCAACCCGAGCCGGCGCATCCTGCACCTGTTCCGCGATCTCGGCCTGCACATCGATGCCTCCAGCGACTGGGAGGTCGAGCGCGCGCTACGCGCCGGCTTCGCGCCGGACCGGATCCAGCTCAGCTCGCAGATGCCCTCGACGCGGCTGGCCGACCACGTCCGGCACGGCGTGCGCCTGAACGCCTGTTCCCTGCACCAGCTGGAGGCCATCGGCCGCGCGGCGCCGGGCTCCGCGATCGCCGTGCGCATGAACCCCGGCCTCGGAAGCGGCTCCACGAAGCGCACGAACACCGGCGGGCCGGCCTCGAGCTTCGGAATCTGGCACGAGTACCTCGCCGACGTGCAAGCGATCGCAACGCGCCATCGCCTGTCACTGCGCACGCTCCACACCCACATCGGGTCGGGCACGGATCCCGAGGTGTGGCAGCGCGTGACGCGCATGAGCCTCGACCTGGCAGCGGCGCTGGACGACGTCGCCGTGGTGAACCTCGGCGGCGGCTTCAAGGTGGGACGGATGCCCGAGGAGCCGTCGGCCGACATGGTGGACGTGGCCGCCCACGTCTCGCGCGAGCTCGTCGCCTTCCGCGAGCGCCACGGTCGCGCCCTTCACCTGGAGATCGAGCCGGGCACGTTCCTCGTCGCCAACGCCGGCGCGGTGGTGGCGACGTGCATCGACGTGGTCGACACCGGCAAGGACGGCTACCTCTTCGCCAAGCTGGACACGGGCATGACGGAGGTCACGCGCCCGTCGCTCTACGGCGCGCAGCATCCCATCGACGTGCTCGTCACCGACCGGGAGACGGCGGCCACCGTCTTCGTCGGACCGTGCTGCGAGTCAGGCGACATCCTGACTCCGGCGCCTGGTGATCCCGAGAGCCTCGCGCCCCGCTGGGTGCCGCGGCCGCGCGTCGGCGATCTCGTGATCGTCGGCGGCGCCGGCGCCTACTGCAGCGCGATGTCGACGCTCAACTACAACTCCTACCCGCAGGCGCCCGAGGTCATGCTCGAGCGCGACGGCACCCTGCAGCTCATCCGCCAGCGGCAGAGCCTCGACCAGATCGTACAGAACGAGCGGTAAAGCCTAGGTATCGAGGCGCGCCACGGCTTCGCCGGGGCGCGACGAGCGCTGGGCGGTATGGCGGGCCATTTCGGGACCCCCCTTCTCATCGATGCGCAGGCTCACCAGCGCGGCGGCCACCAGCACCGCGCACGCGATCGCGTACATGATTCCGTAGCCGCCCGTCGCCTCGAACACGGTGCCGGCGGCCCACGAGCCGATGGCGGCGCCGGTCTGGTGCACGAGGAAGATGGCGCCGAGGATCGTGCCGACCGAGAAGCGACCGTAGATGTCCGCCGTCAGCGCGGAAGTCATCGACATCGAGCCGGCCAGCGTGAGGCCGCCGATGAACGCCACCGCCAGCATCACCGCCGGCTGGTCGCGAATGAGGAACAGCGCGGCGAAGACGAGCGCCCGCCCGCCATAGATGGCCGCGAGCACGGGCCGCCGGCCGAGGCGATCGGACGCCGGACCGAGGAGCAGCGTGAACAGGATGCTGCCGCCGCCGAGCACGCCGAAGGTCCACGAGGCGAAGAGCGGCGTGTAGCCGTGGTCGGTCAGCATCGGCACGCCGTGCGAGGAGAGCAGACTCATGGAGAAGCCACACGTGAAGAACGAGCCGGAGAGCTGCCAGAAGGCAACGGTCGTCGCCGCGGCGCCGATTGGCGTGCGCGTCACCGTGAGCGGCGGCGCCGACGCCGCGCGGACGGCGCCGTCGGGCTCGAGCCCCATGGCCTCCGGCGAGTCGCGGATGACGAGCAGACACAGCGGGAGCAGGCAGACGAGCACGAAGATGCCGATGACGATGTACGCCGTCCGCCAGCCGAAGGTGAGGATGAGCCAGGCGACGGTCGGCACCATCAGGCTCATGCCGCCCATGGCCGCGCTCCCGAGCAGCGAGACGGCGGTGCCCCGGCGCGCGATGAACCAGCGCGACACCACGGCGTTGGCGACGACGGGGCCGGTGGCGGCGAGCCCCACCGCGGCCAGCACGCCGTAGACGGCGGCCAGCTCCCAGATGGTGCGGCAGAACGCCGTCAGCACGAGCGATGCCGCAAGGACGGCGCACCCGGCGGTGGTGACAAGACGGGCGCCCACGCGATCGACGAGGGCGCCGACGAGCGGCATGAACGCGCCGTAGAGGAACAACCCCAGCGCGATGACGAGCGAGAAGCTCGCGCGGTCGACCTGCAGATCGGCCACCATCGGCTTGAGGAAGGGACCGACGGCGTGACGGATGCCGGCGGAGGCGAAGACCATCATCGCGAAGGTGGCGGTGATCCGCCAGCCGTAGAACATCAGCCGCTCACCCCGCGCATGAGCGCGGCGCAGCGGTCCAGCGCGGGCAGCACCTCGTCGGCCTTGGCGGGCGGCAGGCTGAACACGACGCGGGCCACTCCGGCGTCGCGATAGCGCGCCACCAGCTCGGCGTCCTCGGCCACGCCGAAGACGGTGATCGGCAGCGTGGCGGGATCGCGGCCCGCCTCGACGGCGAGCTTGCGGAACTGCGGCAGCAGGCCGAGCACGTCGCCGTACTGCGGCCGGCGCGCGTGCGGCACCCAGCCATCGCCGAAGGCGATGGCCCGCCGCGCCCCGTGCGGGAAGGCGCCGCCGACGATGACGGGCGGATGCGGCTTCTGCACCGGCTTGGGCCACGTCATCATCGGCGGGAAGTCGACGAACTCGCCGTGATACTCCGGCCTGGACTTCGTCCAGATCGTCCTCATGGCCTCCACGCGCTCCTGCATCACGCGGAAGCGCGACGTGAACTCGGTGCCATGGTCGGCCATCTCCTCGGCGTTCCAGCCGGCGCCGATGCCGAAGAGAAAGCGTCCGCCCGAGATCTGATCGAGGCTGGCGACCTGCTTGGCCGTCTGGATCGGATCGCGCTGAACGACCAGGCACACGCCGGTGGCCACCTGCAGCCGCGTGGTGGCCGCGGCGGCGGCCGACAGCGTGACGAACGGATCCATGACGTCGTAGTACTTCTTCGGCAGCTCGCCGCCCTGGGGAAACGGCGTCCGTCGTGACAGCGGGATGTGCGAGTGCTCGGGCGCCCACAGCGAGCCGAAGCCGCGCTCCTCGAGCGCCCGGCCCAGTTCGGCCGGGCCCATCGAGTAATCGGTGAAGAAGATCGCCGCGCCCGCGTCCACCGCGCTACGCCGGCAACCGGTCGCCGTCCGGAGGCGGCGCCACCTCGAAGGCATTGGCGACGCCGGCCACGAGGGCAAAGTAGAGCGCGGCCGCCGTCACCTCGACCATCCACGTATCGCCGTGGCGGGCCTTCAGCTTCTCGAACAGCGCCGGCTCCACGCGGTTGCCGCGCATCAGCTGCCGCGCGTAGAGAACGACGTCGCGCTCCTCCTCGGATAGCGCGCCGGGGTCGCCCTGGGTGCGGATGACGTCGATGACCTCGTCGCGGATGCCGTTGCGGCGCGCCAGGTTCACCTGGGCCGCCCACGGATACGCCGATTCCCGCTCGCGGACGGCCGTCAGGATGGCGATCGAGCGGAGCGGCGTCGGCACCACGCTCTCGTCGCGGAAGAAGGTGACCAGCGGCAACAGCCGCTCGGCGAGCTTCGGGCTGTGGAGCAGCATGCTGAACGGCCCGCGGACGTTACCGAACACCTTCACGACGGCATCGACGACCCCGTGGTGCTCGGCGGGCACGTCCGACTTCCCGGTGATCGGCGTCAGGCGCGGCATGATGGCACTCCTTTTTCGATTCAACCGTTGTCGAGGCGCGTCACGGCTCAGCCGGGGCGTGCCGAGCGCTGGGGGGTTGGGGAGGCATCTCGGGGCCCCCCAACACAACGATCGCGTAGAACCGCGGTGCGTCGCCGACCACACGGGTGATGTGGCCGCGGCCGGTGAGGTCCTCGGCGAGGACGACGTCGCCGACCTCGACGCGGACGACGGTGCCGTCGCCGACCTCGATCTCCGCGGTGCCGGACAGCGAAATCGAGTACTGGCGACGCGGCGCGCAGTGCCAGTCGAGCACGTAGCCGGCCGGGGCAACGCGAAAGATGACGCCGGTGGCCGCCTGCAGCGGGCTGCTCTCACCGTGCGCGCCCTCGACGTCGACGAACGGCTTCATCGGCAGGGTGAGCTCGGCGACGTGCGACTGGCCGTCGGCGCCGCTGTAGACGCGCCACATCCGCGGGGAGCGCTTCACAAGACCGGCATCATACTGCGTTTCGCGGCGTTCGCGTCCGCTTGACTTGCCTATCGCCCCGGCTCAGAGTCCTGGCCACCGCCGCACCGGAGGAGGACGCCATGGATGCGCGAGACCTGTTCCTTCAGCAGCACGCCGCCGTGCACTCGGTCGCCGTCGGCGGCAACAAGATGTCGATGGCTGACCGCACCTTCGCCGGCCTCAGCGACGCGCAGATGCGCGTGCGTCCGCGCGAGGATCTCAACTCGCTGGCGTGGCTCATGTTCCACATCGCCCGCGCCGAGGACGTGTTCCTGAACACGCTGCTGGCGGGCCGGCCGCACGTGTTCGACGACGCGTGGTCGAAGCGGCTGGGCATCACGCGGCGCGACTTCGGCTTCGGCATGACGACCGCGGAGGTGAGCGATCTCACGCAGCAGGTCGATATCGGCGCGCTGCGCGAGTATCGCGACGCGGTCGGCCTGCGCACCCGCGAGATCGTCGGCGGCTTCAAGCCCCAGGACTGGCAGGGCGCCATCGAGGCGCCGGCCGTCGAGCACGCAGCGGCCGACGGCAGCCTGGGCCGCGCCGCCGAGCCGTTCAGGAAGAACATGCCGGGCCGCCCTCGAGCCGCCGTGCTGAGCGGCATCGCGCTGATGCACTCCGCCGCTCACATGGGCGAGGCGGTCACCGTCCGTACCGCCGGCGGCTTCGGCACCGGGATGTGACGGGGGCGGCCGGGCCTCGCCTCGCGCTGCGCGCGTGCTGGCATCCGGTCGCGTATGCCAACGATGTCGGCGGTGTGCCGCGCGCGGCGACGCTGCTCGACGAGCCGCTCGTGCTCTGGCGTGACGGCCGCGGCGCCGCCCGCGCGTTTCGCGACGTCTGCGTGCACCGCGGGACGGCGCTGTCGCTCGGCTGCGTGGAGGGCGACGAGCTCGTCTGCGCCTACCACGGCTGGCGGTACGGCGCTGACGGCGCCTGCACGGCCATCCCGCAGCTGCCCGACCCGACGCGCGTGCCGGCGCGCGCGCGGGCGCTCGCTTACCAGACCACCGAGCGGTACGGCATCGTGTGGGTGGCGCTGGAGGCGCCGCGCTGGCCGATTCCCGACGTTCCGGAGCTCGAGCAGAGCGGCTGGCGCGCCGTGCGTACCGGACCGTTCGCGTGGGCCTGCGATGCCTCACGACAGGTGGAGAACTTCACCGACTTCGGGCATTTCGCGTTCGTTCACGCCGGGCTGCTCGGCGACGCCGGCAATGCGGTGGTGGCGCCGCACGAGGTCAGCGTCGACGGCCCGATTCTCCGCTATGCGTACGGTCGGCCCGATGCGCCGAACACGGACGCGTTTCCGGTGTTCGCGCCGGAGGAACGCAAGGACGCCACGCGCCGCACGCGGTACGCGGTGCACCTGCCGTACACGATCGTCGAGCACATCGACTGGGGCGGCCAGGACGGCCTCGTGTACTTCTTCGCGTCCCAGCCCGTGTCGAGCGACCGCTGCGTCGGCTACTGCGTGGTGGCGCGCAACTACAACCTCGAGCAGGAAGACGCGGTGATGCAGGCGTTCGAGCGCGCGATCTTCGCGCAGGACCAGCGCGTGGTGGAGGCCCAGCGCCCCGATCGCGTGCCGTTCGATCTGGCCGCCGAGCTGCACCTCACCTTTGACGCCGTCGCGGTGGCCTACCGCCGCACCATGCGCGCCCACGGTTTCGGCTGAGGGACTTGACGAGAAGCGCCTTCCGAACCATTCTCGCGCCATGAATACCTGTACCCGTGTACTTGCCCTGCTCCTGCTCGTCCTCGCCGCGACCTCCGCCGATGCCCAGGAGGTCCTCAGCAACGATGCCGTCATCGCGATGAAGAAGGCGGGCCTCTCCGAGGGCGTCATCCTCGCGAAGATCCGAAGCAGCCAGTCCAAGTTCGACACGAGCACCCAGGCGCTGGTCTCCTTGAAACAGGCCGGTGTTTCGGATGCGGTGATCGAGGCGATGGTCGGCCATGTGGCACCAGGTGGCTCGACGGCGCCACCGACCACGGCCGCGGTCCCGCGCGGCGCCGCGACCACGGGACTTCCGCAGGGACGGGAGACGATCTTCCACCTGCGCGGCGCGCAGTACGTCGAGATGGCGCCTGCCATCGCCTCCGTCGAGACCAACTTTCAGGTCTTCACCTCGAAGAGCGAGCTCGTGCTCAAGGGTCGCAAGGCGCCGTACCGGGTTGAAGATAAGCAACCGGTCTTCTTCAGCGTCTGGGCACCCAATGAGGTGCCGCTGGTGAGACTGAAGCCCGGCGACAAGCACGACGACCGGAACCTAAAATTTTCGAGCGGTGCGTTCATGCCCTACGGCGGCACCCAGAAGACGGGCGTGCGGACCGAGGACATCATCGACGTGGAGTCCGAGAAGGATCCTCGTGGCTTCTACAAACTGAGGCCTCGCGAACCGCTGAAAGTCGGCGAATACGGCTTCGTCCTCACGCACGGGTTCGCCGGCAGCGGCGGCAAGATCTTCGATTTCGGCGTCGATTAGATGGGGGGCCCCGAAATGGCCCCCCACCCCCCCGACGTTCGTCGCGCCCCGGCAAAGCCGTGGCGCGCCTCGATAACTCCTACTCGATGACGCGGTACCCGCGCGCGTCGCTCTGACCGCCGTCCTTGTAGGCGACGATCCGCTTCGGCGAGGCGTGGGTACCGAGCAGGCGCAGCACCTGGGTGCCGCGCACGCGGAAGCTGTGCGCGGTGTGAGCCGGAATGGCCAGCGTGTCGCCGCGCTCGAGCACGATCGGCTTGGCCTCGCCACCTTCCATCCACGCCTCCGCGGTGCCGTCGAGAATGTGCAGGATCTCGACGTAGGGATGCGAGTGGAGCGGCGCCTCGTAGCCGGGCTGCGCCGTCTGGATGCCGGTGCGCACCGGGGTGGTGCCCGCGTCGTCGCCGATGATCGGCTGGTACTGCGACAGCGGCCCGAAGCTCACGCGCTCGGTCTCGTCGAGGCGAACAACCGTTGGCTCCTTCATGACTCAGACCCTCCGCTGCAGGAAATCGGTGACCAGTGGCCAGGCCAGGTCGGCGTAGTGCGGCTGGAATCCGTCGTTGTCGGGGTGACGGAAGCCGTGGTTGGCGTCCGAGAAGTAATGCCACTCCACCGGCTGTCCGTTGGCGAGAAAGCTCTGCCACAGCGGGCCCTGGATGGCCGGGGTGGCGATGAAGTCCTTGCCGCCGCAGAACACCAGCGACGCGCACGTGAGTGTCTTCGCCAGATTGAAGGCGTGGCGCGGCCGGTGCGAGGTCTCGGGCTCGTCGCGCACCGACGGATAGTAGAGGACGATCGCGCGCACTGGCGGATGGTCGGCCGCGAACGGAATGAGCAGCCGGCCGCCCATGCAATGGCCGATGCAGGCGGTGCGGGCGGGATCGGAGCCCATGCGCTGGACCAGGTACTGCCACGCCTCGTCCATCTTGCCGAGGAACTCGGCATCCGAATGCTTGGCCTGGAGGTCCGCGCCCTGGCCGATGTGATTGGTGCCCGGGATCCCGAACATGTTGAAGAGGCTCGGCACGAGCACGTTGAAGCCCAGCTGCGCCAGCCGATAGGCGTCGATCTTGTAGTCCGCGGTGACGCCGTGCGCGTGATGCACCATCATGATGCCCGGCCGCCGGCCGACCCCGTCCGGATGCGCCATGTAGCCGCCGATGCCGTCCGCCTCCTGCGTCAATCCCCTCGCGATTATCCTCACGCTGGTTCTCCCTTCACGCTGGTCTCGAGCGGGCGCGGCGCCTTCATGGCCGGCGCCACCTGCTCGGCGAACAGGCGCATCGAGCGGAGCGCCCGCGCCGTGTCGATGCCGGGCAGCGCCATCAGCAGCAGCACCCGATGGTACCCGGTGGCGTCGACGAACTGCTGGAGGCCGTCGCGAACCTCGTCAGGCGTGCCGATCAAGGCCCAGCCGTCGGCGAGATACTCCTCGAAGGCGCGCAGCCGCAGCAGCGAGCGATCGAACGAGTTCGGGACGTTGCCGCCAGTCGAGTCCGTGCGCAGCACGGCCATTCGTCGCTGATAGCTCATGAACGGCGACTCGGTGGTCCGCCGCGCCTCGGCGCGGTCGGGAGCGACGTGCACGACCCGCATGCCGCCGCAGCGCCGCTCGAGGGCCATGAGCTCGGCCCCCGGCCGGCCCGCCGCTCGCGCCGTCTCACGGTAGAGCTGCCGCCGGCGCTGCAGCTCGGGCACGGGCACGAAGAACGACGACAGCGTCGGCAAGCCGAGGCGCGCGGCCGACAGCACGCTGTCCTCGCTGTTGGCCGCGATGAAGAGCGGCGGGTGCGGACGCTGCACCGGGCGCGGCCGCACGTGCAACCCCTCGGCCGAGTGGAATTGCCCGTTGAAGTCGAACGGCGTCCCCGTCCAGCACTGCTGCATCAGCGCGATGCCTTCCTCGATCCGCAGCCGCGCGTCCGCCCGCTCCGACCTGAACGTCTGGTAGTCCTGGAGCGTGCCGCCGCGGCCGATGCCGACGTCGAGCCGGCCGCCGCTCGCGACGTCGAGCACGGCCAGCTGCTCGGCGAGGTCGATGGGGTGATGCAGCGGCAGCAGGCTCACGCCCATGCCGAGCCGGATGGTCGAGCTGCGCGCGGCCACGAACGACGCCAGCACCGGCGGTGCCGGGCAGAGGCCGTAGTCGTTGAAGTGATGCTCGGCGATCCACACCGACTCGTAGCCGAGCGCCTCGGCGGCCAGCATCTGCGCCATGTCCGAGTCGTACACGGCCTGCTCGCTCCACTGCTCGTCGCGCTGCATCAGGAAGAACAGCCCGAAGTCCATGGGCCGAGACTGTTCGCTTTCTCCGTGTGGTTGTCAAGGCGGCCACCCGGCGCCGGGCCACCCATGGTCACGGCATCGGCGCCGACGTACCATCGGGGCCGTTCGAACTCTCTCACCGTGGAGGCCGTACATGGCAAGGCGATCGCTGCTCGCTGTCGCAGTTGGCCTCGCAGTGCTCAGCTTGGTGGGCGTCTCGCTGATGAGCGCTCAGCAGGCGCCCCCGCCCGTGAACGACAAGCCGCTCACCGACAAGTGGGCGCCAACGGAGTGGGGCCCCAACGACAAGGCCGGCGCCGTCAACCGCACCACACCGGCCATGGTGATGAAGGCCATGCGCGTGGTGAAGCAAGGCAAGACGGCCACGCTCGGGAAGCTGTATCACTCCACGATCCCGGCGTTTGGCCCGCGTGGCTGGGCCCTGACGATTCCCGGCACGCCCACCGGCGGTCCGTTCGGGAAGAACGCCCTCGTCTATCACGACGAGCTCGTCACCACCGAGATCGGCCAGATCGGGACGCAATTCGACGGCCCCGGTCACATCGGCGTCCGGACGTCGAAGGGCGACTTCTTCTACAACGGCCGCTTTCGCGAGCAGACCTACGAGCGCGGAGCCGGCGCCCGCGTGGTCGGCATGGGCGATCTCGGCGTCGAGTGGGTGGCCGAGAAGGGTTTCGTCTGCCGCGCGGTGCTGCTGGACGCGCCGGCCCACCGTGGCGTGAAGCGCTTACCGATCCCGAAAGACGCCAAGAGTCCCGGCATCGTCACGGCCGCCGACGTGCGCGCCATGGTGCAGAAGCAAGGGCTCGCGGAGATCGGCGAAGGTGATTGCGTGTTCCTCTATACCGGCCACGGTGATCTCTGGCTCAACGCCGAGTGGAAGGGCCTGTCGGCGGCCGACAAGGCCAAGCGGCGCGACGAGTTCACGTCCGGCGAGCCTGGATTCGGGGCGAGCGCCTGCGAGTATCTTGCCGAGCGCAAGGTCATCCTGATCGGGGGCGACACCTCGGCCACCGATGCCCAGCCGGCGGGCGAGCAGGGTGAGGACTTCGCGGTGCCGTGCCACACCGAGCTGCAGACGCGCCGTGGAATCTGGAACATCGAGAACCTCGAGTTCACCCCGCTGCTCCGCGACAAGGTCTACGAGTTCGCCTTCGTGTGGGCGCCGCTGAAGAT
>Ga0075421_100008658_pt1 | contig 12517 bp, 8 predicted proteins | sample SoiMetdeltSBSDD5_FD_75292 | JGI IMG/M metagenome (GOLD analysis project Ga0075421, IMG submission 75292) | Bulk soil microbial communities from a Populus tree surrounding site in Tennessee, USA - Soil MetaG P. deltoides SBSDD5 | ecosystem: Environmental > Terrestrial > Soil > Tree plantation... | reverse complement strand
CAAAACTAAATCCATAACGAATTAAGTCAACTTAGATCGACAAGTTGTGAATTCTGCTGTCGATACAGCCGTTTAATTTAATGCCAGTCCGACCTTCGGTGGCTGTAGCTCATCCAAATTGGACGTTTGCGTAGCTCATGGGCAATAATAATCAGCGAATTTACGGGCTTTCTCGAAAGGAAAAAGCCGTGAAGAAACTCCCGCTTAAATTTGCGGCAGCAATTGCCGCGCTGACATTCTCAACAAATGCCACAGCAATGCCAGAACAGGTGTCGGAAAGCTGGTATGGAAACATGATGTTCAGACTTGGGGTCATAAGCGGCAATCCCGGCTTTTGCCGTGCTCACCCTGGCGCGTGGATCTGCTGACTTTAGCGCCTGCACCCAGGCACTTGTTCAGACCATAATGGCCCAAGCAAATTGACCTGTAGGATTAGAGTTGCTTTCCAGACGCCGTGTCGAGTCAGGGCCGGGGCGAAAACGAGCATCGCCCCGGCCCATTTCATTACCACGGCAACGCCTCCCTCATGCCCCCGCAGAGCTGGATCGAGACTTGACTCATGTGACTGAGAGGCGCTTCCTGCTGCCGCTCGGTGATTTTGGGGGTCCAATGTTCTCGCCGGGTTTTCGCACGCGTTTAGGCGTCAGAGCTGCCGTATGGGTTCTTGTGCCCGAAGTTGCATTGCTCGTCGCCGCACAAGGCTGGGCTCAGCCAGTCCCGACCCTGCCGATCCAGACCGGTGGGATCAGCTCCATTGCGGGCAGCTTTCCTGTGGGGCCCGCCTCTCCTGATCTGATGGCCGCACACTTCATCAATGTTGGCCAAGGGTCTGCGGCTCTCTTTGAATTTAGCTGTGGTGCGATACTTATCGACACTGGGGGCCAACGGGAGGCGGCTACGGATTGGCGCCAGCGCTTCGCAGATTATCTGGATGGTTTTTTCGCACGTCGGAGCGACCTCAACCGAACGCTTGATGTCGTCTACATCACGCATCCACACCCTGATCATACAAACGGAATTGCCGTGTTGCTGGGAAATTCAGGGATTTCATTCCGCCACGTGATCACCGATGCGGAGAAAACCGGAGCCGGCAAGAACGATCAGCGAAGACTCATTCAAATCGCCAACCAGCGAGCAATTCCACAGGTCCAGATCAAGACCTCGATGATTGGCAAAAGCATACTTGGCCTGACCAGCCGTTACATCGATCCGCTGAAATGCCGCGGTCGCGCGCCCGACATCCGCGTCTTGTGGGGCTCTTACGACGAACCAAATAGCTGGAACAGCAGCCAGCGCGGTAATGAGAACAACCACAGCGTCGCGGTGAGAATTGCATTCGGCGATAGCTCTTTCCTGGTGACCGGCGATATGGAGGAGCCGGCGATCAAGGCAATGATCAAGCGGTACCAACGGAACATCGGTGTGCTCAACACTGACGTTTACGTTGCAGGGCACCATGGCAGTCGGAACGGAACAACTGCCGAGCTTGTTCATGTGATGAGTCCAGAACTCGCAATCATTTCTGCAGGCGACCCATCGGATGAAGAGCCTGGCTTTGCTGCTTTTGGCTTCGGGCATCCAAATCAAGCTACAGTTAACCTGCTCACTAATCCTTCGACAGGCGTTACATTCTCGCGTCCGGAGAAGCAGGTGGCAGTGGGCATTCGAGGCCGCAACCCCTCTACGGGCGCCCTCCCTACGTACGAGAAGATTGCAATAGACCGGGCCGTGTTCGCCACAGGTTGGGACGGCAATATTGTCGTACTTGCGGGAGCAGACGGCGCCAAGAGCGTAATTATAGAGTAGCGGCTCATGACCGTGTCCCGGGAAGTCTCTAATAGATTTTCGCAATATAGCGATGGCCCAGCCCCTCTCAGTGGAGATTGGTCATGAAATGGAAAGTCATTTTGGCGGTCGCCGCTGCAATTGCGGCCCAGCCCGCAATAGCGCGAGAATCTGACGCGCAAATCAAACAGAGAATCATCAAGGAATCGATAGACTCCTATCCAGGTAATTGTCCCTGCCCGTATAATTACGATCGCGCTGGGCGACGGTGTGGTGGTCGCAGCGCATACAATCGAGCAGGTGGCTATTCTCCCAAATGCTTCGCTTCGGATATTTCGGCTGCTGAAGTGGCAGCACGCCGAAGATAAGTGAATTACTGGCAGACCCAGCACCTACCAACTCCTCGCACTTGATCTAAAGGAAGCCGACATCGCTAGGCTTGCGATCTTTGTCATGACATACTTTGCCTTTGGCGCTCCACATATCGGTCATGCGATATTTTTATTCGGCTTATGCGCCTTGGGAGGCGCACTAAGCATCCGCAGCAACGCCTCGTCTCGGTACTGACGAAAAATTGTCCTTGCCCTTTATCCCCTTGAGCCACGGGCATGCGCCGCGATGGACCGGCAGGCGTCCCCGGCATCGGCCTGAATATCTTTCATGGCCACTGTGACCCCGCAGCCGCTTGGCAGGGGGCGGCGCCCGCTCCTATAGCCGTTGCGCAAATGTCCGATCTCTTCGCTTCCGGTTCCGCCACCCCGTCAGACAATTACGACGCATCCGCGATCGAGGTCCTCGAGGGCCTGGAGCCGGTGCGGCGGCGGCCGGGCATGTATATCGGCGGGACCGACGCCCGCGCCCTGCATCACCTCGCCGCCGAGGTGATCGACAATAGCATGGACGAGGCGGTCGCCGGCCACGCCAGCCGGATCGAGGTCACGCTGGAGCCGGGCAACCGCCTGACCGTCGCCGACAACGGCCGCGGCATCCCGGTCGACCCGCACCCCAAATATCCCGGCAAGTCGGCGCTGGAAGTGATCCTCACCACGCTCCATTCCGGCGGCAAGTTCGAGGGCAAGGCCTATTCCACCTCCGGCGGCCTGCACGGCGTCGGCGTTTCCGTCGTCAATGCCCTCTCGACCGAGACGATCGTGGAGGTAGCGCGGGAGAAGAAGCTCTACCGCCAGACCTTCTCCAAGGGCGTCGCGATCTCTCCGCTGGAAGAGGTCGGCGCCGCGCCCAACCGCCGCGGCACCACCGTCGCCTTCACGCCTGACCCCGAAATCTTCGGCGCGGACGCGGCGTTCAGCCCGGAGCGGTTGTACAAGCTGGCGCGGTCCAAGGCCTATCTGTTCGCGGGGGTCGAGATCCGCTGGCGCTGCGATCCGTCGCTGGCCGGCGAGCCAAACGATCCAAATGGCGTGCCCGAACAGGCGGTGTTCCAGTTCCCGGGCGGGCTCGCCGATCATCTGAACGAGCAGCTTGGGGAACGCGAATGCGTCACCGCGCCGCCCTTCGCGGGGCGGCAGGACTTCCCCGACGGGCAGGGATCGGCCGAATGGGCGGTGGCCTGGCCGGTGTGGAGCGAAGGATCCAACGAAAGCTATTATTGCAACACGATTCCCACGCCCGACGGCGGCACCCATGAGGCGGGCCTGCGCGCCGCGCTGACCAAGGGCATCCGCGCCTTCGCGGACTTGATCGGGCAGAAGAAGGCCAGGGACATCATCCCCGACGACGTGCTGAACGGCGTCGAGCTGATGCTCTCCGTGTTCATCCGCAACCCGCATTTCCAGAGCCAGACCAAGGATCGCCTGACCAGCCTCGAGGCGGCGCGCTTCGTCGAGGCGGCGGTGCGCGACCATTTCGACCATTACCTCGCCGACAATATGGACCGCGGCCGGGCGCTATTGGGCGCCATCCTCGAGCGGATGGACGAGCGGCTCAAGCGACGCGCCGAGCGCGAGGTGAAGCGCAAGACCGCGACCAGCGCGCGCAAGCTCCGCCTGCCCGGCAAGCTCACCGACTGCGCCAATGACGACGCCGAAGGCACCGAGCTGTTCATCGTCGAAGGCGACAGCGCCGGCGGCTCGGCCAAGCAGGCCCGCGACCGCAAGACCCAGGCGATCCTGCCGATCCGCGGCAAGATCCTGAACGTCGCCTCCGCCACCGCCGACAAGATCCGCGCCAACCAGGAGATCGCCGACCTCCAGCAGGCGCTGGGTTGCGGCATCCGCGACAAATGGGCCGAGGAGGCGCTGCGTTACGAGCGGGTGATCATCATGACCGACGCCGACGTCGACGGCGCGCATATCGCCACCCTGCTGATGACCTTCTTCTTCCAGGAAATGCCGGAGCTGGTGCGGCGCGGGCATCTGTTCCTTGCGCAGCCGCCGCTCTATCGGCTGACCTCAGGCAGCAAATCGGCTTATGCCCGCGATGACGCCCACCGGGCCGAGCTGGAACGGACCGAATTCAAGGGCAAGAAGGTCGAGGTCGCGCGGTTCAAGGGCCTTGGCGAGATGAACCCCAACCAGCTTAAGGAAACGACGATGGATCCGGCGAGCCGCTCGCTGATCCGCATCACCCTGCCGGCCGAGTATCAGGACCGCCAGCCGGTCCGCGACCTGGTCGAGAAACTGATGGGCAAGAACCCCGAGCACCGCTTCCAGTTCATCCAGAGCCGCGCGTCGGCGCTATCTGACGACGAAATTGACGCCTGAGCGCGGCAGCCCGCGCAGCATCAAAGGGTTGCGTCAATTTCTCGCCCCTGAGCAGCAGCGCAGTTGGATTGAAGGCAAGGCGAACCTGCCCGATGCCGACGAACGCGCGGAGTCCCTGGAGCAGCGCTTCAGATATGTCGCGCGGTTCGAGAAGCTGCTGCGCCGGCCGCAGGCCCAGGAGGTCCTCGAGATCCTCCGGATCTACGGCGAGAAGTGCATCCCGATCCCGCGCCAGACCGAGCGCACCTATTGGTCGGTTTCCTGCCTGCCATCGACCTCGGACAAGCCGCTGGTCCGCGTCAGTGCGAGCTGGATGGAGCTGTTCACGCTCCTGCCGGACGGCGACGACATCCGCGCGAGATTCATCGTGCATCTGTCGGATTTCACCACCGACGGCTCACCCGAGCCCGATCACCTCGACCAGGCCTTTCTCGAGCAATGCGTCGCGCGGCCCGAAGACGTCAGCCATTTCTTCTGGAAAGCGGACACCTTGGGCGTGAAGGTGCGCGGCTCCGCCTCGATCCGCAAATTCCTCGCGGACCCGCGCGCCCTCCGCGCCATCCGCACCTTCAACCTCACCCACATGAATCGGGGCCGGAACGCCTATCAGGCGAGCCACTGCTACAGCCTGGCGGACACCATGTTGGAAGATTGAGTGGCCCGGGGTGAATGCTAGCGCGCCAACCGCGTCTAGCTACTTCGCCGCCGCCTCGTCCCCGCCGGTCAGATAGTTCGGCGCCATGACCGTCGGTGCCTTGGTCGTGGGTTGCGCCGGTTGCAAAAGCTTTAGGTTGAACTGTTCCTTGAACTGGCAGCCGAATTGCGTGCCCTTCGTCCACATGATCGTCGCGTCGATCAGGCCGCCGGCGGCGAAGTCGAGCTGGATGTTGGTGCCGACTTCGACCTCGTCGCGGCATTCGACCAGCGCTCCTCCGCTCGAGATATTGCGGAGGCGCGCGCCCCTGACCTGCCCGTCGATGTGGAGCAGCGCCGCCCTGATGATCCGGACGCGCGGCTCGCGCTTTGGCAGCTGCGCGGGCAGTGTCGCCGCCCCCTTCGCGGCGAGCTCACGCGCTTCCTCGGCAGGCATGGGCTTGCCGAAGATATAGCCCTGGACAAGCGGGCAACCGAGGTCCCGCACGAGCTGCAGCTCCTCTTGCGTTTCAACGCCCTCGGCGATCGTCCGCATTTGAAGGTCGGACGCGAGACCGACCATCGCGCGGATCAGCGCCGCATTGCGGCTGCCCGGATCGGATGCGCCGCGCACAAAGGACTGATCGATCTTGATCTTGTCGAATGGAACACGCTGCAAATAGCTGAGGCTCGAATAGCCCGTTCCGAAGTCGTCCAGCGCGAGCTTCAGGCCGATCGCCTTCAGGTTATGGATCATGTCGTGGACATGTTCGTCGTTGCTGAGGAACACGCCCTCCGTGATTTCCAGCTCCAGCCGGTTGGCGGCGAGCTCCGTTTCGCCCAGCACCGCCCTGACCGTCGCCGGCAGTCCGGGTGATTTGAACTGCACCGGCGACAGGTTGACCGCGATCGAGATATGTTGCGGCCATTTCGCGGCCTCGGCGCATGCTGTCCGGAGTACCCATTCGCCAATCTCGTCGATCAGCCGGATTTCCTCGGCGAGCGGGATGAACAAGGCCGGGCTGACCGGTCCATGCTCCGGATGATCCCAGCGGATCAATGCCTCGAATCCGGTCACCGCCTCGCTCGACGCATCGACCTGGGGCTGGAAGACGACCCTCAGCTGGCCCTTCTCGAGTGCCACGCGCAGGTCCGATTCCATCAGCTGCCGCTTGCGGGCAGCTTCGTGCATCTCCGGCGCAAAAAAGCGGAAGCACCCCTTGCCGGCCGCCTTGGCCGCGTAGAGCGCAAGGTCGGCGTCACGCATCAAATCGTCGGAGGTGCGATCGTCATAATCCGACGTGACGATGCCGACCGACGCGCCGATCGACACGAGCGTGCCACTGATCGTGTAGGGCCGCGACAGGCTGTCGATGATCGCCTGCGCCAGACGCGACAGCTCGGCCTCGGACGAGACGCTGGGCAGCACGACCTGGAATTCATCGCCGCCAAGGCGCCCGACCTGCCCCAGATCGCCAACTTCGTCGGTCAGCCTCAGGGCGACCAGCCGCAGCAGCGTGTCGCCCGCGGGATGTCCCAGCGTGTCGTTGACCGCCTTGAACCGGTCGAGGTCGAGCAGAAACACCGAGCAGCGGTGCTTTCTACGCACAGCGCCCACCAGCGCATCGTCAAGCGCACGGCGGAGGGCTTCGCGGTTGGCCAGGCCGGTCAGCGAGTCCTGGCGCGCGAGCCGGTCGAGTTCGACCTCCGACTGACGCATTCTGGTAAGGTCGGACGCGAAGCCGCGGAAGCCGAAGAAACGCCCAATCTCGTCATGGACGGGCCGGCCTGAGATCGACCACCAATTCTCGTTCTTGGTCTTGGCCCGGACAATGAGGTCCTGGAAGGCGACGTGAGACGAAAGATAGAAGCCAAGCGTCCGTTCCGACGTCGCGCTTCCGTCCTCGGCTTCGGTCGAGATCAGGTCGGTAAACGGCCGCTCGAGCAGGTCGGCCGGCTCGCGCCCCAGGGCCCGCGCGACGCTGTCGCTGATGTAGGACAGCGTTCCCTCCCGCGTCGTCTCCCAGAACCAGCCCTTCTCGCTGCTCTCGAACTCCGCGATGAGCCCCTCGGCCCGCGAGGACTGCGGACGCGACTCTTCCTGGCGAGAGTCGCCTCCTGTCCTCAACAGGCGCCTGATGGTCCCCACTAAAAAACTCCTGGTCGTCGCGGAGCATAAGCGTGCAGGGGTTTAAATTCGGTTAGGCGCGAGGCAGCCAAGGCGCATCATATGAGGAACCTAAACGAGCCGTTTCTCATGTGCGGGATCATGCGCATAAGGGGATTGCGGTGGATTGGGCGGCCAAAGCCCCTATGATCGAAGGGTGAGCGAACGGGGAATCGAGGCAGAGCTGCACCTCAAAGGGATTTCGCACGGCTCGCTCGGGATCGCGGCCTTTTCGACCATCGTCGAATGGTATGATTTCACGCTCTACCTCTATTTCGCGACGGTTCTGTCCCGCGTCTTTTACGGCGGCGGATCGATCTCGCTGCTGACCACCCTCGGCGGTTTTGCCATCGCCTATCTGATGCGGCCATTGGGAGCCGTCTATTTCGGCCATATCGGCGACCGCCGCGGACGCCGCACCATGCTGCTGCTCTCGGTCGCGCTGATGACCGCGGCGATGCTGGCGACGGCGCTGCTGCCGACCTATTCGCAGGTAGGCGCGGCGGCCGGTTGGCTGCTGTTCCTGCTCCGCTGCGTCATGGGTTTCTCGGTCGGGGGCGAATATACCGGCGTGGTCGCCTACCTCTTGGAAGGCGCACCGCCGCACCGGCGCGGCCTGATTGCCTCGCTGGCCTCGGCGGCGAGCGAGATCGGCGCCCTGCTGGCCGTCGGCATTTCCGCCCTGACGGTCGCCGTCATGGACGAAGCCGACCTGCAGGATTGGGGCTGGCGCATCCCCTTCCTGTTCGGCGCGGCGCTGGCCGGTACCGTCTGGATCGCGCGATCCACCATGGAGGAATCGCCCGAGTTCCACCGGCAGAAGGCTGCCGGGTCGGTCCCGGACAGCCCGCTCAAGCACTGCCTCGGCAACCACCGCGCCGCCATCGGCCGGGCATTCGCCATCTCGGCGCTCGGATCCATCACTTACTATGTCGGCATCACCTATGTCCCCGCCTTCCTGACCACCGCGGGATCGCTCAGCGAAAAGGCCTCGCTGTGGCTGTCCACCGCCGCCGCGGTGGTGGTCATTGTGGTGACGCCATTCATCGGCATGCTGTCCGACCGCATCGGCCGCAAGCCGGTGCTGGCCGGGCTGGCGCTCGGCAACGCGATCTTCCCAATTGCGATGTTCGCGCTAATGGCCAGTGGCTCGCACGGCCAGGCGCTGGCCGGGGCGTTCGTCCTGGCGGCATTGGCGGGCGGCGTCAGCGCGGTCGGCGCCGTCGCCACCGCCGAGCAGTTCCCGGGCGAAGGGCGGGTTACCGGCCTGGCGCTGGGCGCCACCGGCGCCACCGCCATCTTCGGCGGGCTGACCCCCTTCGTTGCCCAGCTGCTGGTCGACAAGACCGGTCTGGCGGTTGCGCCCGGCGTGATGATTGCCATCGTCGGGCTCTCAGTCCTGCCGCTGTTCCTGCTGATGAAGGAGACGCGACCGGCGCCTGGCCGGGGGCCAAGCGGCTAGCGCGCCTGCGCCGCAAGCGTTGCGTCGCGCGTAAAAAACATAATCTCGTTTACATCGCCTTTACCCCCTTCGGTTATGGAATACCGATTGGGGGTACAATGAGTAGAAGCGTAATCGATCGCGGCGGTACATCGTATCAGTTGGCCAACAGCCACCTGATCACGACCTGTGCCACCCTGGCCGCACTGATCCTGTTCGTCATGGTCGGAGCCAAGGTGCTGCCCAGCGCCGTCGGCCTAGCGGGTGCGGGGCAGCCTGCGCTCGCCGTCGCCTTCCTCCTGAACATCGCCATCATCCTGTTCGGCTGGCGGCGAGCCAGTGAGCTTAAGGATACGCTGTCGGCCCTGAAGACCGCCGAGCAGGAGGCCCTCGACAACGCCTATCGCGACCACACGACCGGCCTCGCCAACCGGCGCGCACTGCTACGTGAATTGGAGCGCCACGCGCGTGAGGCGCCGGGCAAGGGTGCGCTGATCTTGCTCGACCTCGATCATTTCAAGAAGGTCAACGACCTTTACGGCCACGCGGCGGGAGACGAGTTGCTCAAGCTGGTCGGGGACACCATCATCGCCGAAATTCCCTCCCCATCCTTCGCCGCGCGGATCGGCGGCGACGAATTTGCGGTCATCATCGCCGATCAGGCCAAGGCCGAAGACGCGGCCGGCAAGCTCGTGGCTGCTTTGGCCGCGCCGCTCACCGTGGGCTCGACCAGGACACAGATTTCGGTGTCGGCCGGCATTTCGCGGCTCGACCGGAACCTGTCCCCCACGGACATGTTGCGGCGCGCCGACGTCGCCATGTACAGCGTCAAGCGCTCCGGCCGGAACGGACTTGCCTGGTTCGACGGAGAGATGGAGCGGCAGCTGCACGACCGCGTCGCGCTCGAGGAAGAGGTTCGCGTCGCCATCGAGGCGGACGAGTTCGTCCCCTATTTCCAGCCCTTGATCAGCCTCGATACGGGCGAGCTCAATGGTTTCGAAGTGCTGGCCCGCTGGCGCTCTCCACAACGCGGCATCGTCGAACCGGCCGAATTCATCGAAATCGCAGAGCGGTCAGGGCAGATCGGGACCCTGTCGATGCGCGTCATGGAAAAGGCCTTCGTGGAGGCCAAGGACTGGCCGCAGGAGCTCAAGCTTGCCGTCAACATTTCGCCGATCCAGTTCCGCGATCCCCAATTGGCGGAGCGGATCGTCAAGGTCCTGACCGAAACCGGCTTCCCCGCCCGCCGTCTCGAGGTCGAGATCACCGAAAGCTCGCTGATGGAAGATCGCGCGCAGGCGCTGACGATCGTCCAGAGCCTGCGCAACAACGGCATCACCATCGCGCTCGATGACTTCGGCACCGGCTATGCCTCGCTGAGCCAGTTGCACTCACTTCCGTTCGACCGGATCAAGATCGACAAGAGCTTCATCAATGCACTCGGCGACAATGAGCAGAGCGCGGCGATCGTCGAAACCATCACTGCCCTGGGCAAGTCGCTCAAAGTGCCGATCACCGCCGAAGGCGTCGAAACCGGCGCCATCCGCGAGCAGCTGGCCGCGCTTGGCTGTTCCGACGCGCAGGGCTGGTATTTCGGCCGGGCGGTGGCCGGCCATGTCGCCAGCATGAAATTCACGCGCCAGCCGGACGATTCCGAGGCGCCCGCGGACCGCGACACGCGCACTGCCGGGAAGAAGTGGTAAGCGACCCGCCTTACTTATGGCGCACCACGATCTTTTTATCGATCAGGCCGTTGACCTCAGCCTTGGTTGAGGTCCTATAAAACTGCTCCGCCAGACATTGCGGAGGCAGTTTCATGACCCATACGAACAAACCGCGGCTAGTTGGCTTCAACCATATTGCGCTCGAAGTCGGCGACGTCGAAGAAGCGCTCGCATTCTACGGCCAGCTCTTCGATTTCGAACTTCGCGGACGCCATGAGGGAATGGCGTTCATCGATTTGGGCGACCAGTTCATTGCTCTACAGCAAGGCCGCAAGCAGGCCGCGGACGATGGCCGCCATTTCGGGCTGGTCGTCGACGACAAGGAGGCTGTGCGCTCAGCGCTCGAACAAGCCGGCGTGGAAATCCTCCCTGGACCTTTCCTCGACTTCCGCGACCCGTGGGGCAACCGGATCGAGATTGTCGGCTACACCAACATCCAGTTCACGAAGGCCGACAATGTCCTGCGCGGCATGGGACTGTCCCACCTGAAGAAGTCCGACCAGGCGATCGAGGAACTTCGCGAAAAGGGCATGGCCCCCGCCAGCGAGGTTGAAACGGCATGACGACGGCATCGCTGATTGCCTACGCACTTGCGCTGATGCTTGCGGTCGCCACTCCGGGGCCGGCCATGCTTGCGGTCATCGGCCGAGGACTTGCCAATGGCACGCGTGCCGCCTTGCTCATGGCGGCCGGTGTTGCAGTTGCCGACGTCCTTCTGGGATCCCTGGCGCTTCTCGGACTGGCGGCATTGATGGCCGCCTTTTCATGGCTGTTCTTCGTCGTAAAATATGCCGGCGCGGCCTACCTCATCTGGCTTGGCATCCGCATGTGGCGAACGGCTCGCGCACCGGCCCCCCAACCCAGCCCGACTGGCAAACGCGACTTCATCGTCGGCATGGCGATCGCGCTTAGCAATCCCAAGGCGATCCTGTTCCATGCCAGCCTGATGCCGCTGATCATCGACCTAAGGTTGCTCGACCAAGGCAGCGCGCTTGTCATCCTGGCCATCATCTTCTCCGCAAATCTCGTCATCATGAGCGCCTATGCCCTGCTGGCCGGGCGGGGCGCGGCGTGGTTCCGCACCCCGGGACGCATGCGTTGGCTGAACCTTGCGGGCGGCGGTTCGATGGTGGGCGCCGGCGTCATCGTCGCTGCGCGCTAAGCGCCCGAATTAGCCCAAACGAACAAATGCTTGCGAAGCCGTCGGCGGCTGCAGATTATCGTCATGCGCACTCGTGCTCCTGGGGGGACGAAATCCATGGCATTTCGCGGCATGATCCTCGGTATCTGCTTGGCAACAAGCGCCGCCGCCCAGCCAGTCGGCGACCGGTTTGGCCCTGACGATCTGGCGCGTCTGGCGGATGTCGCGGGGCCAGTCCTGTCACCCGACGGCCGGCAGCTCGCCTACAGCGTCGAGACGACCAATATCGAGGCCGACAAGCAGCAGAGCGACCTGTGGCGCGTGACATGGGATGGAGGCAGGCGACAGGCCCTGACCCAGACCCCCGACGCCAGCGAATGGCTGCCGCAATGGAGCCGTGATGGCCGTTGGCTGGCTTTCCTCGCCGACCGCGGCGGGGAAGATGCCAAGACGCAGGTGTGGATGATGCCGGCGGATGGCGGCGAGGTGCGGCAGGTCACCAAATTCGCCGACGGCGCCGAGGATTTCGTCTGGGCACCGGACGGGCGGCGCCTGGCGGTCATCGCCTGGGATCCGGAACGACCGGAGGGCACGCCCAAGCCGAAGAACCCGCCGCCCATCGTCACCAGCCGCTACCAGTTCAAAGAGGATGTCACCGGTTACCTCACCGCGCGGCGGAAGCATCTCTATGTCGTCGACATCGATACCGGGAAGGCCACGCTGCTGACGCCGGGCAGCCATGACGAACAATTGCCGTCCTGGTCGCCCGACGGCCGCACCATCGCCTATGTAACCAAGCGCGGCGCCGATCCCGACCGGCACCTCAATTACGACATCTACCTGGTCGAACCCGAAGCGAGCGCCAAGGAACGGCAGCTGACCAGCTTCTCCGGCTCCGACCTC
>Ga0075421_100008652_pt1 | contig 12520 bp, 11 predicted proteins | sample SoiMetdeltSBSDD5_FD_75292 | JGI IMG/M metagenome (GOLD analysis project Ga0075421, IMG submission 75292) | Bulk soil microbial communities from a Populus tree surrounding site in Tennessee, USA - Soil MetaG P. deltoides SBSDD5 | ecosystem: Environmental > Terrestrial > Soil > Tree plantation... | reverse complement strand
AAGAGTCCATATCGACGAGGTCGTTTGGCACCTCGATGTCGGCTCATCACATCCTGGGGCTGGAGCAGGTCCCAAGGGTTCGGCTGTTCGCCGATTAAAGTGGTACGTGAGCTGGGTTCAAAACGTCGCGAGACAGTTTGGTCCCTATCTGCCGTGGTTGTAGGAGAATTGAGAGGATCTGTCCTTAGTACGAGAGGACCGGGATGGACGCACCTCTGGTGGATCTGTTGTCGCGCCAGCGGCACAGCAGAGTAGCTATGTGCGGACGGGATAACCGCTGAAGGCATCTAAGCGGGAAACCCACCTCGAAACCATTTCTCCCTTGAGAGCCGTGGAAGACTACCACGTTGATAGGCCGGGTGTGGAAGCACAGCAATGTGCGGAGCTTACCGGTACTAATCGCTCGATTGGCTTGATCGTTCTCATTTCCAATGTTCATCTATCGCGTTACGCAGTTTCATTCTTGCGCATGTCCTTCGCCGGCCTGGTGGCTATGTCGAGGTGTCCGAACCCGATCCCATCCCGAACTCGGTCGTTAAACGCCTTAGAGCCGATGGTACTTCGTCTTAAGACGCGGAAGAGTAGGTCGCTGCCAGGCCTGCCAAGGACAGACGGACAATCCCTTCTTCACATTTTCACAGCCGCCGCCCGGTCATTGCCGGGCAGTTTTTTTGTGTTGAGTTCTGACGGAAGACGCATTCAGATAAAATAAAAAATGGCTCGGGGGTTCACAATTGGGAGGGGGGTTGCTAGATAGCCTGGACGCGCGCAACTTGCAGTTTTCCTGCGCTGACGCGGGGTGGAGCAGCCCGGTAGCTCGTCAGGCTCATAACCTGAAGGTCGTAGGTTCAAATCCTACCCCCGCAACCAACTTCCAAACCAATCTACAGACCTCATAAAGCGGTTCGCAGCCCTGCGTTGCTGTGGTCTGGATAAAATCTCCGATTGCAAACTCAACTTCTTTAAACCATAGATAGCGCCCTTACATTTTCCCAATCGCATTCAGGGAAGAGAAAGGGGCTTCTATGATTCGGCCTGACGGCCGCCTTTGCGCGCATGTACAATGATGAAGTGCATCTGCGCCAGGCAACTTGCGCGGGTGCCGCCGGTGCGGCAGCAGCCGTGTGCATGGGAACAGGGGCGGCATCAGTCAGCTGCCCGGCGACGGGGGCCGCTTGCGCGCTTGTGCCGCCAGCCGCGGCTGCCTGCGGTACCGCGGCGGCGACTGCTATCGCAGTTTGCTCGGTTGCAAGTGGCGGCAGCAGCGCGCGCGGTCGCGTCCACGGCAACTCGGCCGACAGCATGATGGGCACGGAGGTGTATTATTTGATTAACCGTTTGACGGGAGCTATCGACAAGATTGGGATCACGTCATACTCGGAGAGACGCTATAGTCAGGCTTATTTTGACGCGCAGAATGTGGATTATTACCCGCAAGCTCATCATGAGTGGAGGACAATGGCAATCATTGACGAGCAAATTCGGCTATTCAATTATTATGTCGAATACGGACAGCTCCCGCGATTGAACAAGACATTTCGATGAGGAAATCGAAGTGATCTTCTGGGCTGCGGTGGAAGGCTATCAGCCAGCTTACGAGGGTATCACAAGAACTCGTAAGAGCGTCGAGGCTCATCTCAATGCAGAGTTCGCAAGATCTAGCTTAGCTACATTGGAAGGAAAGCTACGGTATGTTCCCATTATTATGCCAAAAGGCATGCGGGAGCGATATCCCGAGCGGTCGAAGCTCAGAAAAAAGCAACGGATTTACGATTGTGCCCCCCAGCTCAACTACGAAATCTTCGTCTCTGGCAGTTTCGAAGATCAGCTCAAGGAGTACATCCGTGGGGTTGCGCTGTCGGCGCCGCATCTGAAAGGACTGGGAGCGACGCCTGAGCAGATTGAAGACTTCAAGCGCATCCTCGCAGAGGCGGTGCCCCGCATTCTTGTCGAACAGCCTGATCAAACCCGCCATTGACCGCTGAGACGGCCGCTCACTTTTCGAGCCACCGTTCGATCAGTTTCTCGCCGATGAGGCAGTCCACGCGCGGCACGCGGCGCATCTCCTTCACAGAAATCAGTCTTGGGGGAGCGCCTGCAATCTCCAGCACGAGCTTGCGCCTGATCGCTGTGGCGAGCTGCGATATGTCGTGCACCGGGATGAGAAAGGCGCTGGGGCCGCCGATGACGCAATCCTCATAGTAAACATCCAGATTGTCGATCGAGTAAGGCCCGTAAGGCGCCTTCACCATGAGGGGCAGGCCGTTGATGGTGATGCCCTGCTCGACGATATTCGTCCGCACCGGCTCGACAGGCACGCCGCGATTGTTCGGACCATCGCCCGAGACGTCGATCACGCGCCGCTCGCTGGCGAAGCCATTGTCGAGGAAAGCCGATGCTGAGAACATCAGGCCGCCCGAGATGGAGGTTCCGGTGTAGCGCCCGGGCGGTGAACTCAGCAGCCGGTCGGCGAAGGTCCGCGCCGTTTCTTCGCCGTCAATGAGCGCCCAGGGCAGAACCGTCACCTGGTGATCAGGTCCCGCCCACTCGACGTAAGTCACCGCGATCGACTGAAAGGGTCCGGACCTGATCGTCGAAATCACGTCCGGGTGCCGAAAGGCGGCCGCATAGCCATCGCGCTGGACACCTAACTCATCCATGTCCATGGAGCGGGACACATCGACCGCCAGTACGAGCTCGAGATCGACCCGAGATTCAGCAGCAGCGGCACCGGTGAGCATCACCGCTGCACCGGCAAACAGCAGACATCCACGCATTACCGTCGAAACAGACATTGCGATGCTTCAGACCTGCTCTCCAGTGCAACAGATTGCCCAGCTGATTTTGGCGCAGGTGAGGCAGCCCGCAGGCTTGCAATATCCGCGAACATGCATCACATGCTTGGCCAATCCCTGGGGATCAAGGCATGAAGCAGCTCGAGCGGTTGATAGAAGCGACAATACTGGCCAGCCGGTGGATTCTGGTCATCTTCTATCTGGGCCTTGCTGCGGGGCTCATCATTTATGCCCTGGCCTTCAGCAAAAAGCTTCTCAAACTCATGAACGATGTGCTGCACCTGGGGGAGGCCGAGTCGGTTCTGTCGATGCTTGCACTGATCGATGCGGCCTTGGTTGCGAGCCTCATCGTCATGGTCATGATCTCCGGCTATGAAAATTTCGTGAGTCGGTTCGACGATCACAAGAGCGAGCTCAGCTGGCTCGGCAAAATCGATGCGGGTTCCCTGAAGATCAAGGTGGCGTCGACGATCGTAGCGATCTCGTCGATCCACCTCCTCCAGGTGTTCCTCAATTCAACACAGTATGAAGAGGGACGGCTGATGTGGCTTACCATCATGCACATGGCTTTCGTCTTCTCCGCCGTCTTTCTCGGGGTTCTCGACCGGATCGTGATGGGGTGGGGCAGCAAATAGTTTAAGCTTGCTCAAACGGTTCGCAAATACCAGGCGAAATCGCGTGGGGTCGGCTCGGCATTAAACCGGTCGGCCTCGACTTCCTTGATGGTGCAAAAGCAATCGAGGAAAGGTGCGCCGAAATAGCTCCTCAGCACTTGCGATCTGCGCAGAGCGTCGATGGCGGCATACCAATTGGAGGGAATTTTCTGCGTTTCGCGTTCATAGCCGTTGCCCGTCAAGGGCGGACCGGGGTCAAGCTTATTGGTGAGGCCATAGTGTATGCCGGCAAGCACTGCCGAGAGGACGAGATAGGGATTGGCGTCGGCGCCGGCAGGGCGGTGTTCGATGTGACAGGACTCGGGATTGCCTGCCGGGATGCGCAGGGAAACGGTGCGATTGTCGACGCCCCAGCTGATCGAAACCGGCGCGTAGGAATTGCGGCGGAAGCGGCGATAGGAATTGGCATTGGGGGCGAAGAGCAGCGTCGATTCCACCATAGTCGCCATGAGTCCGCCCAAAGCATGGCGGAGGAATTCGTTATCGCCGGGATTGGTTGCGGCAAAGACGTTGCGGCCGTGAGTATCGGCGAGGCTCACGTGGACATGCATGCCGCAGCCCGTCCATTGCGCGTAGGGCTTGGCCATGAAGCTCGCGATGAGTCCATGCTTGTCGGCCACGGCCTTGATCAGCCGCTTCAGCATGATGCTTTCATCCGCCGCCTTGAGAATGTCAGCACGATGGCGGAGCACAATCTCCATCTGGCCCGGGGCATATTCGGAGATGAGGGTTTTTGCGGGCAGACCCTGAATATCGGCAAAAGCATACAGATCTGAAAAGAACGGGGCGAAATCGTCAAGGTCCTGAAGATGATAGGCCTGGTAATGCCGGGGCCGGTCACCCGATATGGGCGAAGGGGGTGCCTCGGGCCGCCCGGCCAGAGCCTTGTCCCGGTCCATGAGGAAAAATTCGAGCTCCACGGCGCCAACGGCGGCGAGACCGTGCTCGGCGAGGCGCGCCACCATGCGCGCGAGAAGATTTCGGGGATCGGCGAAATGCGGCGTGCCGTCGCGATCGCAGAGATAAGCAAAATACTGCGCTGCCGGCTCCTGCGCCCAGGGGACGGTTCGCAAGCTGTCGGCAACAGGCCAAAAAACCAAATCGCGGTCGCCCTCGTCCCAAACCAAGCCGGTTTCAGGAACATCCTGGCCCGTCACGTCCAGCACGAGGGCAGAGATCGGAAAAAACCGGCCGTCCTGCCAAGCCGGAACCAGTTCATCGCGCCTCAAGATCTTGCCGCGCTGAACCCCGCACAAGTCGGTCCAAACAAGGTGAATGCCCCGGACTTCAGGATTATCGGCCAGGAAATGCCCGGCTGTTTGCCCAAGGCGGGGAGTCACGAAGGCTGTTTGCGTATCCATCTCGACACCCTTCAAGCGGCGCGCAATTCACCCAGGCACCCCTCGACCCCGGCGACAAGCGCATCGACATGGGATCTGCGGGTAGCAGGGCAAACGAGCATCATATTATGAAACGGCGTGATCACGATGCCGCGGTTCAAGAGATAATGGTGAACGGCGCGATCAATGGGCCGGTGAATTGCGGCAAGAGCGTCCCTGCCATTGCGAGGCGGTATGGGCGTGCACATGAATTCGACGCGGGCGCCAACTCGCACAACATGCCAAGGCGCCTTGTGCTTCCTGATGATGCGGGAGAGGCCCGTTTCCAGTCGCTCGGCCAGGGTAAGCAAGGGTTCAAAGGTGCGCGAGGTGAGATAGGTTTCGAGTACGAGGCGCATCATCGCCAGTTGCAAAGCGCTGCCGGAGAGCGTGGTGCCGATCCCCGAATGGCCCGACGGTCGCGCGGCCAGAAAAGCCGAAATACGTCCGGCGATAAGAGCGGAGAAGCCATAGGCTGCTGCGGGCACGCCGCCGGCGATAGGTTTTCCCAGCACGATGGCGTCGGGCTCGAGGCCGAACGTGCCGGAATAGCCGCCGGGGCCTGAGGACATGCAGTGCGTTTCATCCATGATAAGGAGCGTTCCGGTTTTCCGGGTGATTCGGCGCAGCGCGTCGTGAAAGCCTTCTGCCGGGAGGACCATGCCGCAGTTGGTCATGACGGGCTCGGCCAAGACGCAGGCAACGTCTTCGGGCGCCAAAGCAGCCTCGAGAGCATCAACGTCGTTGAACTCCACCACTTTGGTGAAGGCCGTCAAGTCACGAGGCTCGCCGACAAGTCCTGGGTCCCTGAGGCTCGTGCCATCGGCCGCGCGAGAGACAAAGGTCTCATCGACCGCACCATGATAACAGCCGTTGAATACGAGTATGTTCTTTCTCCCGGTTACGGCGCGGCACCAACGCAGGACGGACCTGTTGGCGTCTGACGCGGTCGCGGCGATCTGCCAGAAGGGCAGGTGGAAGCGCTCCGTCAGCAGCCGGCCGACGACGGGCGCATCGGGTGATGGCATCATGGTGGTGAGGCCAAGCCTCGCCTGGCGACGCAATGCCTCAGCGACAGGCCTGGGGCTGTGACCGAACATGGCACCGGTATCGCCCAAGCAGAAGTCGATGTAGCTGTTACCGTCAGCATCCACGAGATCGACGCCGACGGCCTTCTCAATGAAAAGGGGAAAGGATGTTTCCCAGTCGATCATCCAGAACATGGGTACGCCATTAAGCAGATGGAGCCGGGACTCTTCGGCAAGCTGCCGTGATCTGGTGTTGCGCTGAATAAACATGTCGCTTTCGCGCGCCAGCATGGCGGCGATGCGTTCGTCGCTGATGTTCTCGGAGCTAGACATGGAGCACCCGGCCAAGGATGAGACGTAGCACGGAAGTAGGGGGCTGAAGCAAGTGCCGCCCTTGCCTCGGGGAGCCCGATTGATTACCGAAGAGGGCCCTGATTTGCGGAGAAACTCATGAGTCGGACGGTCTATGTCAATGGCGAATACTTGTCGGAGAAGAACGGGAAAATATCGATCTTCGATCGCGGATTCCTCTTCGCCGACGGCGTCTATGAAGTCACCGCCGTCGTGAAAAGAAAGTTCATCGATTATGGACCTCACATGGAGAGGCTCGAACGCTCACTCAACGAGATCAGGATCGCAATGCCCTGTTCGCGTGAAGAGCTGTCTGAGATGCATGAAGAGATGGTGGGGCGCAACAAGATCGAACAGGGCTGGGTGTATATGCAGGTCACTCGCGGCACAGCCGACCGGGATTTCAAATTTCCCAAGAACGCGACCCCCAATCTGGTCGCGTTCACGCAAAGCAAGAACCTCCTCGACAATCCCGAGGCCGTAACCGGAGTGAGTGTGATCAGCGTACCCGATCTCCGGTGGGCACGGCGCGACATCAAATCGGTGATGCTGCTGGCGCCGGTGCTCGGCAAGCAAGCTGCCTATGAAGCGGGTGCATTCGAGGCGTGGATGATCGAGGACGGCGAGGTCACGGAAGGAACCTCATCGAATGCCTATATCGTCAAGGACCGGCAGGTCATCACCCGGCCGCTATCGAACCGCATTCTCGCCGGCGTGACGCGGCGGGCGCTCATGAGCCTCGCCAAGGACGGCGGCGTCAGCATCGTCGAACGTCCGTTCAGCATCGAAGAGGCCTATGACGCCGACGAAGCCTTCCTGACCAGCGCGTCAAACTTCGTGCTTCCCATCGTTGAGATTGACGGAAGGCGCATCGGGGGAGGACAACCGGGGCCCGTGTCACGGCGTTTGCGGCAGATGTTCATCGACAAGGCCATGGAAGGTAACAGTTGAACGGCTCGTTCCTTCAGCGCTGGCTCGTTCGCCACTCGGTGTTGATCCATGGCTCAAGATTGGACGTCAGCAAGGGCTCGCGCCCTAAAATGTGATCGGAGGCCTTCTCGCCGATCATGATGGTCGGCGCGTTCAGATTGCCATTGGTGATCCTGGGCATGATCGAGGAATCGGCGACACGCAGCCCTTCGATGCCGATCACCCTGCATTGAGGATCGACGACGGCAAGGGGGTCGTCGGAGGAACCCATGCGGCAGGTGCCACAGGGGTGATAGGCGCTTTCGGCATGATCGCGAATGAAGGCGTCAATCTGCTCATCGCTTATCGCATCGTCCCCGGGCTGGATTTCGCGGCCCTTGTATTTGGCGAAGGCCGGCTGGTGGAAAATCTCGCGTGTGAGATGCACGCAAGCGCGGAAATCCTTCCAGTCGTCGGGATGGGACATATAGTTGAATTTGATGATCGGCGCTTGCCGGAGATTGGGCGAGCGCGACCTGACATAGCCACGCGATTTGGTGCGCATGGGTCCGACATGAACCTGAAAGCTGTGGGTCGGGGCTGCCGATTTTCCGTCATAGCGCATGGCAATGGGGAGGAAGTGATATTGGATGTCGGGGTAGTCGATGCCGGCGCGTGAGCGAATGAAGGCGCAAGATTCAAAATGATTGGTGGCGCCCAAGCCCTTCTTCCAGAGGAGCCATTCGAGACCGATCATCCCCTTGGAGAGAAGATTGAGCTTCGGATAGAGCGAGACCGGCAGGAGACATTCATACTGAAAATAGACTTCGAGGTGGTCGTGGAGATTCTCGCCCACGCCCGGTAAATGATGCAGCGGCTCTATGCCGATGGACTTCAGGTATGCGGCATCGCCGATGCCCGAATGCTGCAGAAGGCGCGGGGAGTTGATAGAGCTTGCGGCAATGATGACCTCACGGTTGGCCTTGGCTGTCCTCACTTGGCCCGAGCGTTCATATTCGACGCCGCAAGCGCGCTTGCCTTCAAGCAGGATGCGGCGGACAAAGGCTCTGGTCGTGAGTCTGACATTGCTGCGGCGTAGAGCCGGCCGCAGATAGGCATTGGCCGTCGACCAGCGCCTTCCCTGCCATATCGTCATCTCCATGGGCCCGAAACCCTCCTGCTGGGCGCCATTGTAGTCGGAGGTGACGGGGTAACCCGCCTGCCGGCCAGCTTCGATGAATGCTCCGTAGAGGGGATTGGCAAGAGAGCCCCTGGTTACATGAATGGGACCCGATGTTCCGCGCCAACCTTCTTCGCCACCATGGCTTGTTTCCGCACGCTTGAAATAGGGCAGCACGTGACGATAACCCCAGCCCCGCGCCCCCATTTCTTCCCAGACGTCAAAGTCCCTCGCATGACCGCGAACGTAGACCATGCCGTTGATCGATGATGACCCGCCGATCACCTTGCCGCGCGGTGTGACGAGACGACGACCGCCCAACCCCGGCTCCGGCTCGGAAACGAAACCCCAGTCATAACGGGTCATATTCATGGGATAAGAGAGTGCGGAGGGCATTTGGATCAACGGGCCCATGTCGGTACCGCCATATTCAAGCACCAGAATCGTGTGCTTGCCGCCCTCACTCAGCCGGTAGGCGAGGGCCGAACCTGCGGAACCCGAGCCGATAATGATAAAATCATAATTGAGCGTCATGTCGTTCCCGGACCCGCTAACACGTTGTTTTTGGCCGGGGCCTAAACTAGAAGTATAGGATGAAGTTGCAAGGGAGGATGCTCATGAGAATAAGCTTCAAGGCCGTCATTACGGCCGCTGCGGTGAGCTTGGGATTGGCTGCGCTCTCCGGTTCGTCGCTCGCGGCAGATCAGGAAAGCTGCAAGAAGGTCAGATTTTCCGACGTGGGATGGACGGACATCACGGCGACGACTGCCGTCGCCTCGGTGCTTCTCGAGGCTCTGGGCTATGAGCCGGAAGCTCAAGTGCTCTCGGTCCCGGTCACCTACACGTCCCTCAAGAACAAGGACATCGACGTTTTTCTCGGCAATTGGATGCCCACCATGGAAAACGATATCAAGCCCTACCGCGAGGAAGGGTCGGTCGAGACGCTTGAAGCCAATCTCGAGGGCGCCAAGTACACGCTGGCTGTTCCGAAATACACGCAAGAGGCGGGATTGAAGGATTTTGCCGACATCACGAAATTCCGGGACCAGCTGGGTGGCAAGATCTATGGCATCGAGCCGGGTAATGACGGCAATCGGCTGATCCTCGACATGATCAGCAGCGACAAATTCGGGCTCAAGGGCTTCGAACTGGTCGAGTCCTCGGAACAGGGAATGCTGGCGCAGGTGGCCAAGTCGGTCAAGGCGAAGGAGCCCGTCGTGTTTCTCGGGTGGGAGCCGCATCCGATGAATGCGAGTTTCGACATGGCCTATCTTTCAGGCGGTGATGAGATCTTTGGTCCGAATTTCGGCGGAGCGACGGTCTATACCAACGTGCGGAAAGGATATCTCGAAGAATGTCCGAATGCGGGCAAATTCATCTCCAATCTCAGATTCACACTGCAGATGGAGAATGAAATCATGGGTTCCATTCTCAACGATGGCAAAGACGCCAAGATCGCAGCCAAGGAATGGCTGAAGACTCATCCCGACGTTGCCATCCCCTGGCTCGAAGGCGTCACGAGCTTCGATGGCGGCGATGCCAAGGCGGCGGTGACGTCGGCTTTGGGCAGCTAGCCACCCGGTCTGGCGCGGGGGCTCGTCCCCCGCGCTTTCGGCTTGCATAACCCATGGATCCGATCACCGAATTGCTCACGAGCTGGAAGTTCCCTGTGGGACAATGGGGAAAGCAATTCTTCGAGTTCCTCACCACCTATTTCGAAGGCTTTTTCGATGCGATCTCGCGGGGCATCACGGGCTTTCTGGACGCGCTCATCGCCGGCCTGTTATGGCTGCCTCCGCCCGTCACGGTGTTGCTTATTGCCGCGCTCGCCTATCTGCTGAAAAAGTCGTGGGCGTTAAGCATCGGGGTGGCTGCCGGTCTCATCTTCATCATCAATCAGGATTTGTGGAAGGAAACGATGGAGACGCTGGCGCTTGTCGTAGGCGCGACCACCGTATCCATGGCGATCGGAGTGCCGCTTGGCATTGCCGCCGGTCATCGCGATTGGCTCTACCGTTTTCTCCAGCCGCTGCTTGACCTCATGCAGACACTGCCGACCTTCGTCTACCTCATTCCGGCGCTCGTGCTCTTCGGCCTTGGAATGGCGCCCGGGCTCATCGCCACTGTCATCTTTGCCATCCCCGCGCCGATCAGGCTTACCTATCTCGGCATCACTTCGGTGCCAAAGCAGCTGATCGAGGCGGGGGAGGCCTTCGGAGCCACGCGACGGCAATTGCTGTGGAAAATCGAGCTTCCGGCAGCGCTGCCGACCATCATGGCTGGGTTCACCCAATGCATCATGCTGTCCCTGTCGATGGTGGTCATCGCGGCGCTCGTTGGCGCCAACGGACTGGGCAAACCCGTGGTGCGGGCGCTCAACTCCGTCAACGTTCCGCTGGGGCTAGAGGCCGGACTCGCCATCGTCGTGCTCGCCATCATTCTTGATCGCGTGTGCAGGGTGGAGGCGGTGGCACCCCAAGAGAAAGCAAAATGAGCACGCCTGCGGTCTCCTTCAGGCACGTCGACATACTCTTCGGGCGAGATGCGAAGGCAGGCCTCGAGCTTCTCGATCAGGGAGCGACGCGCAACGACATATTGAAGAAGACCGGGCTCGTTCTTGGCTGCGCCGATGCGACGCTCGATGTTGGCGAGGGCGAGATCTGCGTGCTCATGGGCTTGTCAGGGTCTGGCAAATCCACGCTGGTGCGCGCGGTCAATGGTCTCAATCGCCCAAACCGAGGTCAGGTTCTGGTGACAGACGCAAACGGGGTCGTGGACGTGGCGCGGTGCGATCAGCAGACGCTGCGCCGCATCCGAACTTCGCGCGTGGCCATGGTTTTCCAGCAATTTGCCCTGCTGCCATGGCGAACGGTCGAGCAGAACATCGGCTTCGGGCTCGAACTGGCCGGCTTGTCCGAGGCTGAAAGGCGCGAGCGGGTCCAAAAGCAGCTCAAGCTCGTGGGTCTCGAACAATGGGCGGGCAAATATGCCCATGAGCTTTCCGGCGGGATGCAGCAGCGGGTGGGTCTGGCACGGGCGTTTGCGACGGAGGCGCCCATCCTGCTCATGGATGAGCCTTTCTCGGCGCTCGATCCACTGATCAGGACGCATCTGCAGGACGAACTTCTCGGGCTGCAACGCAAACTCAAACGCACCATCATCTTCGTCAGCCATGATCTCGACGAGGCGCTGAAGATCGGCACGCGCATTGCCATCATGGAGGCGGGACGGGTGGTGCAATATGGCACGCCGCAGGACATCGTGTTGAGACCGGCCAACGAGTATGTGGCGAATTTCGTCGCTCATATGAATCCGCTGAACGTATTGACGGGCGACGTAATGATGCGGAGGCTCGCGGATGTAAAACGCAATGGCAGCGCCGTCGTAATCGATCCCCTGCGGCAGTTGACTGTTCAACTTTCCCAATCGGGAGCCCCGGAGGCGGCCCAACTCGCGGGCAGGCCGGTGAACGTGTTTCCATCCCAGGCGGATGGCCAGAAGGTGCCGGCTCTCAGCCTTGCGGTCATGCCGGCAGGCAGTTCGATGCGGTCGATCATCGAGGCGCGGCAGACGACGGGTCTGCCGGTTCTCCTCGCCGAGGACGGCCAAGTCATTGGGGTCGTGGGAGATGAAGAGATCTATTCCGCTCTGATGCACCGCGTCCTTCATGACGTCAACCATGAGCGCTGAGGGGGAGCGCCTGCTTGGAGGGGCGGATGACCCCACGATCACCGTCAATGAGGAAGGCCATTCCTCACTGTTCCTCGTGTGCGAGCATGCGGGTCGCACAATTCCGAAGTCACTTGGATCGCTGGGTCTTCCCGCGCATGAGTTCGAACGGCACATCGCCTATGACATCGGGGCGGAACAGGTCGCCCGCGGACTGTCCAAAAGGCTCGACGCGCCGCTTGTTCTGCAGCGCTATTCTCGGCTGGTATACGATTGCAACCGTCCGCCCGAAGCCGATAGCGCAATTCCTGAGTTAAGCGAATTAACCGAAATCCCGGGTAACCGGCAGCTCAGCGAATCTCAAAAACGGCAGCGCGTGGAAGAGATCTATGTGCCCTTCCATGCTCAGGTCAGCAAGCTCATCGAGCTGAGGCTCAACGCTGGCAGACCTGTAATATTTGTTACGATTCATTCGTTTACGCCTGTTTTCAAAGGTATCACGCGAACGCTCGACGTGGGACTCCTGTTCGACCGG
>Ga0075421_100008651_pt1 | contig 12520 bp, 11 predicted proteins | sample SoiMetdeltSBSDD5_FD_75292 | JGI IMG/M metagenome (GOLD analysis project Ga0075421, IMG submission 75292) | Bulk soil microbial communities from a Populus tree surrounding site in Tennessee, USA - Soil MetaG P. deltoides SBSDD5 | ecosystem: Environmental > Terrestrial > Soil > Tree plantation... | reverse complement strand
ACAACGCGATCCAGGCGCCTCTCGATCCTGCGGAGTACGGGATCGATCCACTGTTACAGCTCTGAAACTGGTTTGTGGTTGGTAGTTGGTGGTTGGTGATCGTAATGTTCTCCGGCCACTAACCACCAACGACTAACCACCAACCCATGTAGGATCGTTTCATCATGCGCCGATTCGTCTGCCTCATAGTTGGCACGAGTCTCTTCGCAGCTGCCCTCGGATTCGATGAAGCGGCCGTTCGTGCCGCAGACTCGCCCCGTCTGCTCGTGACCATCGTCGTCGACCAGCTGCGCGCCGACTACCTGCAGCAGTTCAACCGGCACTGGAAGAACGGCTTCCGTACGCTGCTCGATCAGGGGATGGTCTTCGAGAACGCCCGCTATCCCTATCTGGTCACCGTGACCTGCGCCGGGCATGCCACGATCGGCACCGGCGCGCTGCCGCATCGCCATGGCATGGTCAACAACACATGGTGGCAACGGAAGGAACGCGCGCTGACGGGGTGCTCGAGCGACGCGGCCACTACCGAGATCAGCTACGGGCGTCCGGTTCGACTCGCGAACAGCGCGACGCACCTGCTTACGCCAACCCTCGCCGACGAATTGCGCATGCAGAAGCCTGGCGCACGCGTCGTCTCGGTGTCGATGAAAGCGCGCAGTGCAATCATGCTGGCCGGACATGCGGCTGATGCCATCGTCTGGTTCGACGATCCCTCAGGGTCCTGGGCCACGTCGAAGGCGTTCGCGTCTGGACCGGTCCAGGCGGTCAAGGATTTCGTGGAGAAGAATCCATACGAGAAGGATCTGGGCCGAGTCTGGACACTGTCGGGTGCACCCGACTCGTACGTCAATCGCGACGCTGGCGTGGGCGAGCGGCCGTTGGCCGGGTGGAATGGCCTGTTTCCGCATCCAATCAACGGCCGCGGCGGCGTCGACGCGCAGTTCTTCGCGTTGTGGCAGGCGACGCCGCTGGCCGATGCGTATCTCGGACGTCTTGCCGCGTCGCTCATCGACAGCTTCAAGCTTGGACAGCATGACGGCACGGACTTTCTCGGTGTGAGCTTCTCCGTCCTGGACGATGTGGGACATTCGTTCGGACCGGAGAGCCGCGAGATCGAAGACGTCCTGCGCCAGCTCGATGTCACGCTGGGCACGCTCATCGCCCACCTCGACGCCACGGTTGGGCGCGCCAACTATGCGCTGGCCCTGTCAGCCGATCACGGCGTCGCGCCGATGCCGGTGCCGCCTCGCGGCGGCCGCGTCGCCACCGAGGACGTACGCGAGCGGATTGAAGATACGCTCAGAACGGCGTGGGGGGCGCTCCAGAAGGGCTCGTATGTCGATGCCGTGAACTTCACCGATGTCTACTTCGCCGATGGCATCTTCGACAAGTTGCGCAGCAACACCACGGTGCTCGCGTCGCTGATCAAGAACATCGAAGAGATCCCCGGCGTCGCCCGCGTGCTGCGCACCGATCAGCTCTCGGAGAACAGCCGCGACGCGATGGTGCGCAGCGCCGCACTCAGCTATGTCGCCAGTCGAAACGGCGACCTCATGGTCGTCCCGAAGGAGTACTGGTTCATGAGCCCGCGCGCCGTGATTGGCACCACGCACGGCTCCCCGTACGAGTACGACACGCACGTGCCGGTGATTTTCTTGGGCGGGGGCATCAAAGCCGGACGCTCGAAGGCGAGCGTCACTCCCGCCGACATCGCTCCGACGCTGGGTGACCTCGCCGGCGTGAAGCTGCCGATGGCCGAAGGACGCGCGCTGCTCGAAGGCGACCGCTAAGGCAGATGCCTTCGTCGTTCAAGCATCGCGTGCTCAACGCAGTACGCCGGATCCCACGCGGCCGGGTTGCGACCTATGGCGACATCGCCGTGCTCGCCGGCTCGCCGCGTGCGTGGCGCGCGGTCGGGACGATCATGCGCGAGACCCGCGATCCGGCGACGCCCTGCCACCGCGTGATCGCGGCCGGCGGAGGCCTTGGCGGGTATGGCGGCAATCTCCAGCTCAAACGTGAACTGTTGAGGGCTGAGGGTCTCGAGGTCGGGATGAGCCGGGTGCGCAATTTTGCGAGCGTGCGCTGGCAGCCGCGCCGAACGCCTTGACGATTCCCAACTCCCGACGCCCAACCAGTTGGGCGTTGCGGCCGCTACGAACCATTCGGAGCGGTCGGCCGTCTGTGCACTTGTGGCGCCTCTGACTCGGGCAGCTCCGCGGCAACCCGCCCCCGCAACCGGCCCGTCTAACCCCACAGGAGACGTGAGAGCGGTCGATCTCGAGCTGACCCGGCGTTGCCGGCAAGGCGACACTGGGGCATTCGAGGAGCTGTACCGCGCGCACGCCGGGCGGCTCTACAACCTCGTGTTCCGGATGGCCGGATCCGCGGATGAAGCCGATGACCTCCTGCAGGAGGTGTTCCTGCACGCCCATCGGAAGCTGGCGAGCTTCCGGGGCGACTCGAGCCTGGGAACGTGGCTTTATCGTCTGGCTGTGAACCATTGCCTCGACTTTCTTCGTGGCCGGCAGGCGAAAATGACTCGCGTCACCGATTCCCTGGACGAGGAGGGCGCAAGCGAGCCGGCATCGGCGGTGCCCAGCGTGCCCACGGCGGTCAGCCGCATCGACCTCGAGCGGGCGATTGCGCGGCTTCCCGAAGGATGCCGCGCCGCGTTCGTCCTGCATGATATCGAGGGGTTCGAGCACAACGAAGTGGCGCGGCTCCTTGGCGTGTCGGAAGGAACGTCGAAGTCGCAGGTGCACAAGGCGCGTATGAAACTGCGGGCAATGCTGAACGGTATAGCGTGAGCAGGTAGAGGCAATGAGCTGCCGGGATTACGAAACACAGATTGGCGATTACGTCGACGGGACGATGAACGAGGCCGAGCGGGCGTCGTTCGAGTCGCACCTGGCGGCGTGCGCGTCGTGCCGCGCGGTCGTCGCCGACTTCAGTGTGATCCGCAGCGCCAGCCTCTCGCTCGAGCCGCAGCTGCCGCCACCGCACGTCTGGCACAAGGTCGCGGCGGCCATCGAGGCTGAACCGAAACCGCTGCTCGGATACGGCGGGCAATGGTGGCGGGCCCTGGCGCCGGCGGCCGCGATGGGCCTCCTGGTCGTGGCGCTGTCGTGGACCGCGGGTCAGCTGACACCGGTGCCCAGTCAGCGTCTGGCGCGAAATACGACGGCTACTCAACCCGAACCGGTGTCGATCCTCGCCGAATATCAGCTCGCCGCGCAGGACCTCACCAGCACCATCGAAGGTCTCGAGCGCATCGCCGATACCGATCGCACGGCGCTCGACATGGAAACCGCCGACGTGCTGAAGGCGAATCTGACGGTGCTCGACGGCGCCATCGGCGAGAGCCGCGAAGCGCTGAAGAAAGAACCGGAGAACGATGTCGCGCAACAGAGCCTGTTCGAGGCACTGCGCAACAAGGTCGCGCTGCTGCAGGACACCATCGCGCTCATCAACGAAATGCGGAAGGGCAACCAGGAAGGGGCCGCCCGCATCGTGTCAGGACTGAACCAATGAGAGCCATTCACCGACAGGGGCCCACGCGGTTCGCGTGGGTGTGCGTCGCCGTCGCCGTACTGGCGTGGGCGGCAGCGCCAGCCGCAGCGCAGGAGCCGAAGTGGGGAGACCACATCGGCCACGAGATCGAAGCGCAGATCGAGCAGCACATCGAGCTGGCCACCCGCCAGCTCGAGCACTTCCTCGAACACGACCTCGATGACGTCATCAACGAGGTCCACCGCGCCGTCGACAAGAACGCCTACAAGGTCTCGAAGCAGGTGCAGCAGCAGATCGCGCTCGCACAGCGTCAGGCCGGAGAGGCCGCGCGCCGCGCCGCGCAGCGGGCGCGCGAGAACGCGCGAGAGAACGAGCGCCGCCGCCGCGACGACAACCGCCGTGGACCTGAGTACACCGATCAAATCTCACGGACGCTGCGCCTTGGCCGCAATGGCACGTTCGACTTGCAGAACGTGAGCGGCGAAATCGTCGTGACCGGCGGCAACGGCAGCGACGTGCGCATCGAGGCGATCAAGCGTGTGCGGCATCCCAACGAATCGGAGGCGCGCGCGCTGCTGCAGGCCATCGAGGTGCGGATCGAGGAGCGCAACGGCAACGTCGAGGTGCGGACCGAGTATCCGAGGCGCAGCAACTGGTCGGGCGGCGTGGACTACACCGTCTCGCTGCCGCGCGACGCCAATGTCATCCTGCGCAGCGTCTCGGGCGACATCCGCGTCACCACCCTGAATGGAGATCTGCGCGCCGAAACGATCAGCGGCAACCTGCTGGCCACGTCAGTACGTCGCATCCGCCAGGCCAAGACCATCTCCGGCGATCTCGAGATCGCCGACAGCGACGGCGACGATGTGACCGCATCCACGGTCAGCGGAAACGTCATCGCACGCGGCCTCAAGGCGCGCGCCGTGGACTTGCAGTCGGTGTCCGGCGATTTGCGGATGACGGACGTCGAATCCGATCGGACGTACGTGCGATCGGTATCGGGCAGCGTCGACTTCACCGGGCGACTGGCACGAACCGGACGCTACGAGTTCCAGTCGCACTCGGGCGACATACGTGTGTCGCCGCTCGCTGCGTCCGGCTTCTCCATCGAGGCATCCACGTTCAGCGGCGATCTGCGATCCGATTATCCGTTGACTCTGCAGGGCAACGCATCTGCCAACAACGTCAACCGCGGCCCGAGGAATCGATCGCTTCGCGCGACCTTCGGCGACGGAGGCGCAATACTCACGCTGCAGTCGTTCAGCGGCAGCATCACGATTGTGAAGCGATAGAGTGTCCGTTGCGTTCGTGTTACGTTAGGGTCATGCGTCTACTTTGCGTTGTTGTTCTGCTCACAGGTTTCTTCGCCACGGCCGCGGCCGCACAGACCAGTCCGGAACCCGGCGCCATCGCCGCCGGCGGCAATATCGGCGTCTTCTTTCCAGATGAGGCGTTTGAAAAGACACTAGCGATCGAGGGTTACGGCGAGTACTACGCGACACCCAATCTCAGCGTCCGCGGATTGTTTGGCTGGGCGCGTCCCGGTTTCGAGAACGTCACCGAAGATCATTTCCGCCAGGTGAAGCTGCTCTTCAACGGCATCTACTATTTCAAGCGCGACAACTGGCTGCCGTACGTCACCGCCGGGGCCGGCGCCTACTTCGTCCGGCAGTTGTTCGAAGACGCGCCCGATCCGGACTCGGAGACACGCGGTGGCATCAACTTCGGCGTGGGCACCGAGTACTCGCTCGGCGATGGCGCGAGCGTACGCGGCGAGCTGCGATGGGAGTTCATCAGCGAGCCGACCGGCCTTCCCGACGCGTCGGGCTTGTCGCTGATGTTCGGCTATAAACGGTATTTCTGATCGGTTGGTGGTTAGTGGTTGGTGGTTGGTGGTTAGGTCAGTGGTCAGTGGCTGGTGGTTGTTGGCAAGAACCGAGGACCAACCACCAACCACCAACCACCAACCACCAACCACCAACCACCAACCACTAACCACCAACCACCAACTACCCAATGGCCATCAGATCGAACTGCTCGTGATGGAGCTGCGGATCGGGCCGCAGCGCGATGTCGCGGCCGAGTGACTGCTTCAGATCCTTGAACACCGCACGCTCCTCATCCCTGAGCGCACGGGCGATATCGGGATTGACACGCAGCACCAGGCTCTGGCCGTTCAGGTCAGCGCTGATCTTCTTTACTTCGGACAGGATTTCGTAGCAGATCGTCGAGGTCGACTTGATCACGGCGCTGCCGGCGCAGTACGGGCACGGTTCGGTGAGCACGCGCTCGAGGCTTTGCTTCACGCGCTTGCGCGTGATGATGACCAGGCCGAAATCCGACACCTGCAGCGCCTTCGACGGTGAGCGATCCTTGCGCAGCTCCTGCTCCACCGTCTGGAAGACCTTCTGGCGGTTCTTCTTCTCCTCCATGTCGATGAAGTCGAGGACGATGATGCCGCCCAGGTCGCGTAAGCGGATCTGCCGGACGATCTCCTTCACCGCTTCGAGGTTCGTCTTGAGAATCGTGTCCTCGAGGCGGCCGGCGGTCTTCTTGCCGACGTAGCGGCCGGTGTTGACGTCGATCGCCACCAGCGCTTCAGTCTGATTGATGACGATCGAGCCGCCTGACTTCAGCCATACCTTGCTGCGCAAGGCGCGGTCGATCTCGGCCTGCACGCCGTACTCCTCGAAGATCGGGAACTCTTTCTCGTAGAGCTTCACCTTCGAGGCGAGCGTCGGCATGATCCGCTCGATCAACTCGACGACACGCCGGTACTCGACGGCATTGTCGATGCGGATCGCCGAGTAGTCGTCGGTCAACAGGTCGCGGAGCAGCTTGGCCACGAGGCTCTGCTCCTGGTAGAGGACCGCGGGCGCTCGCGAGCTTTCGGCCTTCTGTCTTACCTCGGTCCAGACCTTGTGGAAGTAGCTCAGGTCGGAGACGATGTCTTCCTTGGGGCGGCTGGCCGCGGCCGTGCGGATGATGAGACCGCCGCTGAAGCCGGTCTGTTCGCGGAACTCGCGGACGATTCCACGCAGACGCGCGCGCTCCTCGCGTGAATCGATCTTGCGCGACACGCCCACGTGATCGACCGTGGGCATGAACACCAGGAAGCGGCCGGGCATCGTGGCGTGCGACGTCAGCCGCGCGCCCTTCGTCCCGAGCGGCTCCTTGGCCACCTGGACGATGATCTCCTGGCCTTCTTTCAGGAGCTCTTCGATCTTTGGCTCGGGGCCCTTGTCGCGATCGCGGCGGCCAGGCGGACCTGAAGGTCCGCCTCGACGGCCATGCCCGCCATTGCCGGCCGCGGCGACCTGACCCGATCCGCTCTGATTGGCCGGCGATTCATCGTCCTCGGTATCGAGGCGGTCGAACTCCTCGAAGCTGGCGACGACGTCGCTGACGTAGAGAAAGCCGTCGCGCTCGAGGCCGAGGTCAATGAAGGCCGACTGCATGCCGGGCAGCACTTTGGATACCCGGCCCTTGTACACGTTGCCCACGACACCGCGCGACCGCTCGCGTTCGATGAAGATCTCGGCGACCTGATCGTCCTCGAGGATCGCGACCCGTGTTTCGTGGGCGCTCGAGGAGATGATCATCTCCTTGCTCATGCCCGTAACTCCGAGCGGGCCGTGGCTCACGCGCCGTACGGACTGCTCCCGCGCGCACCAGCAGGTGCGTCAGCAGGACCGCGAGCAGCAGCGTAATCACTCCCGTCAATTCGTGAATCGACGCATGCGCACGTTGAGAATGAGGCCGAATCCTGCCAGGGTGGCAATCATCGAGGATCCGCCGTAGCTCATGAGCGGCAGCGTCAGTCCTTTGACCGGCGCCAGGCCGGCCGACATCGTGATGTTGTAGATCACCTGGAAGGTGAAGCTGGCGAGTACGCCCACCACCAGGTACGCGCCGAGCCGATCCTTGGCCAGCCGGGCCGACTCGAGCGCGCGCACAATAACGAACAAGTACAGTCCCAGCGCCACCATGACGCCGGCAAATCCATGCTCCTCGGCCAGCACCGAGAAGATGAAGTCATTGTGTGCCACAGGCAGGAAGCGCAACTGGCCTTGCGTTCCGTTCTGGAAGCCTTTGCCCCAGGGCCCGCCGGATCCCGTGGTGATCCGCGCCTGGAGTTGCTGATATCCCGCCCCCTTGGCATCGGCCTCAGGGTCCAGGAATGTCGAGACACGCTCCCGCTGGTAGTCCTGGAGCGCGAATTTCCACGCGATGGGTGCGGCCAGCACGGCGACGAGCGCCAGAATGCCGAAGATCCGCATCGGCATGCCGGCGACGAACGCCACGGCGAACAGCACGGGCAGCAGCGTGACTGCGGTCCCGAGGTCCGGCTGACGCGCGATGATCAAGAAGGGAACTGCGGTGATCGCACCAGCGATCAGCAAGTCGCCGCGCATGATGGCGCCGCGGCGGCTGTCGCCGAGAAACTTGGCCAGAACGAGTGCGACAGTCGCTTTCGCGAACTCGGAGGGCTGAAGGTTGAGCGGACCCAGATCGATCCAGCGCCGCGACCCTCCGCGCACGACGCCGAAGAACAGCACGAAGACGAGCAAACCAACAATGCCGATGTAGACGAACAGCGATTTATCGGCGAGCGAACGGTAGTCGAGGCTCAGGCAGACCACCATCGCGACCAGGCCGAGGACGATGCCGTAGATCTGCGTGACGTGCAGAGTCTGGCCGGAGCTGGCCGTGGCGCTGTAGATCTGCACCACGCCCATCAGGCAGAGTGCCAGGATGGCGGCCAGCATGGCCCAGTCGATGTGGTAGTAAAGGCGTTTCTCGAACACGGTCTTTGGTCTTTGGCTTGAGTCCCTGCTCTGGTCTCTCGTCTACCGGCTCGCTACGGCGACCGCTACGGTATCACCGGAGCGGGAATCGGCAACCTCGATTGCCGGAAGCGCCGGCGGCGAATCCGGATCCTCTTCGGGCTTGACCGGCGGTGCGTTCTTCGGCTGAAGCACCGGCAGCGGCTGGCCTTCTTTCTTCGCGAAATACGTCTCGATCACGTGCTTGGCGATGGGCGCACCCAGGAAGCCGTGCTCGTTGTGCTCGCCGAAAATCACCCCGGCAATCTCGGGATTGTCGCGTGGCGCGAAGAAGACGAACCAGCCGTGGTCGCGAAGATCCCGGCCGGTGCCCTTCGCCCGTGCACGTCCTTCGTTCGAGATCACCTGTGCCGTGCCGGTCTTGCCCGATACGTCACGTCCCTCGACCTTGCCGCGGCCGCCCGTGCCATGCGCGTTCACCACCATCCACAGACCGTCGCGGAGCGCGGCGAGCGTCTCGGGCTTGAACGCGACGTGGTCGGCCACCGCGGGTGCCGGCACCGCCTTCCAGCCGCCGCCGTCGTCTACCGCCTTGATGACGTGTGGCGTCACGCGCGTACCACCGTTGGCGACCGTCGAGATCATGACCGCAAGCGACGCTGGCGTGACCGACACCTGCCCCTGACCGATCGACACCGAGATCGTCTCGCCCGGATACCAGCGCTCACCGGTCCGCTTGAGCTTCCATTCGGTACTCGGAACGATGCTCTCCTGCTCATTGGGAAGGTCGATGCCGGTCTTCCCCGCGAGGCCGAGCTTCTGCGCCCACTTGTAGATCTTGTCCACGCCGAGCATGTTCCCGAGCGTGTAGAAGTACACGTTGCACGACTTCTCGAGGGCATGGCGCATGTCCACGGAGCCGTGGCCGCCTTTGAGGTGGCACTTGTAGTAGCGGCCGAAGAACGTCGCGCCGCCATTGCACGTGATGTGGTGATCGGGCGTGACGAGCCCTTCTTCGAGCGCCGCGGTCGCGACGACAATCTTGAACGTCGAACCCGGCGAGTAGCGCCCTTGCAGCACGCGGTTCTGCAGCGGCCGCAGCTTGTCGGTATTGAGCGACGCCCACGTCACGCGATCGATGCCCGCCGCGAAGTCGTTGGGATCGTATGAGGGCAGACTCGTATAGGTCAGCACCTCGCCGTTCCGCGGATCCAGGATGAGCGCCGCGCCGTTGAAGCCGGCATGGCGGAATCCGTCTTCCGCCGCTTTCTGCAGATCGTAGTCGACGGTCAACTGGACGCGGCGGCCTTCGTTCGGCGGAATCTCCTCGATCATCCGCATCTCGCGGCCCATGCTGTTGACCACCACGCGGCGCGCGCCATCCTCGCCCATCAGAAGCTTGTTGTAGGCCTTTTCGATGCCCTGCTGGCCGATGATGTCGCCCTGCGCGATGCCGTCGCCCACCTGCGTCTCGCTCGCCTCGCCGACATAGCCGAACAGATGCGCGGCCAGCGCATCGGTCGGATACTTGCGTGTCGGCACCTCTTCCACGACCACATCGGGAAGCTCGAAATCAAGACGGCGTGCGGTAATCGCCGCGACCTGCGCCAGTGACGCGTCCTCGACGACGACGATCGGCCGATAGCTCGGTTCGCCGCGGTGGCGATCGACGATCTGCTTCACCTGCTTCTCATCGAGTCCGGCCACGCTCGACAGCAATCGCACCGTGCGATCGAGATTCTTGGTGTGCTCGCGCACGATCGAGATGGTGAACGAGTTTCGATTGTCGACGAGAACCTTGCCGTGGCGATCGAACATCACGCCGCGCGGCGCGCGCAGGGCGAGCGTGCGCTGGTGGTTGTTCTCCGCCATCTCCTCGTACTTGGAGTGCTGCGCGATCTGCAGCACCCAGAAACAGATCGCGAGTGCAGCGAACACGACGATCGCACCCGCCTGCAGGACGACGAGTCGCGTACCTATCCGCCTTCGATCTTCTGCTACCGCCATAAAGAGATCCTGCCCCTAATTCCTCAGTGCCTCGACCGTCTGCCGATCCGCCGCCGCTCCATCACGCCGGGGAGCGCCTCGACGATCGTGAACGCGATCATGCCGACCACCGCGTTGCCGAGCGCCTGCGTCGCGATCGCTTTCCATGGCGACGGGAAGCTGCGCAACCCGAGCAACACATAGAGCCCCATGAAAATCCCCTGATACGCCGCCGTTGCGCCGAGGAACATGAGCAGCCGCGGCAACGCCGCGGTGACAATGAACTGCTGGCCGAGCGCCCCGACGAAAAACCCGACGATCGCCTTGGCCAGCCCGCCAATCCCCAGCACGCCGGTCGAGAGCTGATCCTGAATCAACCCGGCCAGGGTGCCCGCCAGCATCCCACTCACCGGTCCGCTGGTGAGCGCGATATACACCACCGCCACCAGCACGAGATCGATCGCCGTCGTACCGCCGACCACGAAGCGCGCCAGCGTGGTCTGCAGCGCCAGCGCCAGTGCAATCGAGATCAGGACGCCGGCAGCTCTCACCGGCCCTCATCGTCGGAACGGCCATCCGCGTCGGAAGCGGCCGGGTTCGACTCGGTCAAGACGACGAGCACGGCTTCGACCGACGAGAACTCCACGGCCGGACGAATGATAACGGCACTGAACTCGCCGGCGCTGCGCTCGATCGCCTCTATTTGACCAATTTCAAACCCTTTCGGGTAGATGCCTTCAATGCCCGAGGTCACCACGCGATCCCCGACCTTGATGTCCGCGGTACCGGAGACATGGTCGAGTCGCAGCGACGTCCCGGTCCCGACGACCACGCCCTGGGCACGCGACCGCTCGGTGACCGCGCCTGCCGCGGCATCCCGATCGATGAGCAGCTGAACCTTGGACGCACGCGACGTCGGCAGGATGATTCGGCCGACGACCCCGGCCGGCGAGATGACGGCCATGTCGGGCTTGAGTCCATCGCGCGTGCCCTTGTCGATCGTCGCGGTGCGGAAGTCGGGACTCGCGCCGCCGGCAATGACATAGGCCGCCGTCGTCATGAGCGGCGTTTCCATTTTCATCTCGAGCAGCTTCTGCAGCATGCGCGACTGCTCGGCCAGCGCCCGCTCCTGCTGCAGCCCGACGCGGAGCTGAGCCACTTCGGTCCGCAGTTGCTGATTCTCCTGACGTGTCTGCTGCAGCGCGAAGTAGTTCTGCCACACGTCACGCGCGCCGCCGATGCCGGACGTCGTCGCGCGCTGTACTTCGGCGAACGCACCGAAGGTGAGCGCCTCGAGGACGGGTACGCCGCGCCGGGTGCTCACTTGCGTGGAGATGAGCAGGATGTGTCCGACCACGACGGCCATGAACAACCAGCCAGTTCGTTGTCGGATGTCGAGAAGAGCCATAAACCCGCCGTTAATCGATCGATATCTTCCGCAGCAGGTTGAAGTCCGAGAGCATCTTGCCCGCGCCGAGCACGACCGACGACAGCGGATCCTCGGCCATGGCCAGCGGCAATCCCGTCTCCTCGCGCAGACGCTTGTCGAGGTTCTTCAACATCGATCCGCCACCGGTCAGCACGATGCCGCGGTCGACGATGTCGGCCGAGAGTTCCGGCGGCGTCCGCTCCAGCGCGACGCGGACCGCGTCGACGATCACGTTGACCGTCTCGGTGAGCGCCTCGCGAATCTCCTCGTCGGTGATGGTGATGGTCTTCGGCACGCCCTCGATCAGGTGCCGGCCCTTGATCTCCATCGTCATCTTCTCTTCGAGCGGGTACGCCGAACCGATCTCCATCTTGATCTGCTCGGCCGTGCGCTCGCCGATGAGAAGGTTGTACGTCTTCTTGATGTACTGGATGATCGCTTCATCCATCTCGTTCCCGGCCACGCGCACGGCCTTGCTGTAGACGATGCCGGCCAGCGAGATGACGGCGATGTCGGTCGTGCCGCCGCCGATGTCGACGATCATGTTGCCGGAGGGCTCGGTGATCGGCATGCCGGCGCCGATCGCCGCCGCCATCGCTTCTTCGACGAGGTGTACCTCGCTGGCTTTCGCGCGATACGCGCTGTCCTTCACGGCGCGCTTCTCCACCTGCGTGATCTCCGAGGGCACGCCGATGACGATGCGCGGCCGCACCCACACGTTGCGGTTGTGCGCCTTCTTGATGAAGTAGGTCAGCATCTTCTCGGTGACCTCGAAGTCGGCGATGACTCCGTCCTTCATCGGCTT
>Ga0075421_100008649_pt1 | contig 12521 bp, 9 predicted proteins | sample SoiMetdeltSBSDD5_FD_75292 | JGI IMG/M metagenome (GOLD analysis project Ga0075421, IMG submission 75292) | Bulk soil microbial communities from a Populus tree surrounding site in Tennessee, USA - Soil MetaG P. deltoides SBSDD5 | ecosystem: Environmental > Terrestrial > Soil > Tree plantation... | reverse complement strand
GCTAGACCAAAACCCATAAACACAAACCCGAATTCGCGTGGAAAGGAATCCTTGCCGGCGCCCCGCATGGACTCCGGCGCAAAGGCAAAGAATGCGCCCACAGCCACGTGGAAGATCGGAAAGCACCCAAAGAACGCGGACACTCCGGCGGCAGCGTAATGCAGGAACGAGAGGATCCGAAGATGCTCGCTGTTTCGGTCCACCAAGTCAGGCGTCACAAGAGCACTCTTCAATGGTGCTCCTACTCGTGCACATAGCCCCACCCGTTGAGGCGCTCCACCGGACCGCCCAGCGCGTCGCGAGGGTACTTGCGGTTGGGAAGGTAGACGAGCAGGTCCCAACTCAGGAGGTATCCGGTTTCGACGAAAACCATCCACTGGTTTCCGTAGATGCCGACGCCGCCGTCAGTGGATGTCGCGTACTTGACCTTGGGGTACGCACCGAGCCCCGTGCCGGGAGCGGAGGGCAGGTATCGGGGCACGAGGGCGCCGAGCTCCGGAGGCGGGGCGCCGTTGTCCCGCTCGTACTTAGACACCGCCACAATGAGTGGATCGAGGCGCGCGGCACACGCTCGCATTCCTGCCATACGCACACAGTTCGCTGCGCGCACACCAGCCACCACCGTAACGACGGCGAGCGCCGCGACGGTGACACGTGCAGGAGTATCGACGGGCCGCGGCTTGCGCAGCGCGGGCCAAACCTCGATGGCCGCCCATACCAGCCACATGGGCGCAAGGAGGCCCACTCCCGTGAGCGCCGTATCCAAGAGAGTGGACGACCATCCAGGTGACACGACCAGGGCCTCCAGAGCCAACTCGCAGGCCCAGAAGAGGATGAGCCCCAGAAGTGCGGGTGCCAGTCTCCTCATCGATTCGTCTTTAGGCGCCCTCTTCATGGAGCGAGGCCTGCTGGCCCGGCATCTTGTTGATGTGCCGCCACCCCGCTATGGGAGCACCGCCTTCTCCCTCGACCGGTAGTAGCTCCAGGCAGGGTCCTTCACCGTTTCAGGGATAAGAGTCACGTCAGGCAGCTGTCGCTCGACATGCTCCAGAACCTTGTGCGCCACGGCTTCAGCCCGAGAGCGATCCGGCGATGGTACGACAGTCTTACGACACCATGGCTGTCCGCTCGACCCAATGGCGGCGGCGATACACGAAATACACGACCATGGCCCAGTCGAACATTGCACAGAATGCGCCATAGGCGAGAGGAATCCTTGTCGCTTCTCTTCCTCCGAAGACGTCCATCTGCATGTGGGCTTGAACCTCATGCAACAGGTCCCAGCCTCCATGCAGCGCGTATCCAGCGATCAGCACAACCGGCAGTCTCGTGCCTAGGCATCCCATGACCGCGAATACCAATGCGGCGGCGGTTTCCAGCCTCCATGCCGCCGCGTCTCCGAAATAGGACGTGCACGCGAGATAGAACGCGGCAATGGCGATCAAGAACAACCCGTAAAGGGTCGCTTCGTGCTTCGCAGGCACGAACCTGTGCGAGAGATACATCGCGCCCGCAGCGGCCAGGGCGCCGATGCTCACGTACCAGACCATGATGATCGCAAGAGCCAATAGCCTGCTCCCGATCTCTAAGCCGTACCAAAGTCGTGTCAGCGGCCCAACACTGCGGATTAGCTGCGAGGGCCGCGCCGGCCTTTAGCCATTACGGAAGTCGTCAGTTGCATCCGCTTGTTCTCGGCTGCTCACACATCGCTTTCGCTGCTCACTTGATGCCGAGTCTCGCCTTGATCTTATCGGCGACTGCACCGGGGAAGACCTCGTAAAGCACCGCTGCCTTGGCGCGTATCCTGGGCGCGTCCAGATAGTCGGTGACGTCGAATTCCTTTCGATCGATCGCCGCCACGCGGGCGGCGCCTTCCTCGACGACCGTCTCGCCTTCCAGGACACGCACCCAGACGTAGAATCTCGGATACGCAACGCCGGACTGGGTCGGGCCGTCGCGCAAAAGCTCGGCCTGAACCTTGACCGACCTCCGCCGTAGCCTCGAGAAGTATTTCTCCAAATCGCGCGACAGGAGTCTGTCGAAGTCGGCCGCGGGCGGTACGTTGCCTTCGATGTGCGACCGCTGGATCTCCCGAATGACCTGCTCGGGTGACTGGGTCAACATAGCGGTCACGGCGATGGCAGCAATCACGTCGCGCTCCTAGCGTCCGGCGACCTATCCGGCGTTCCCGCTCCGGACCTGCCACTTTTCTGGTGCGTGGCGCGGATCAGCGGCGCGTCCTCGGGCGGAGCGCAGAACGCCTGAATCGTCCACCCAATACGAGATGTACCTCTGCTCTGGCCGCTCGTCCAAAACTGAGAGGCCATAGTGCTGGAAGCTCTCGGGGGCTGTAGAGACGGAAGGTGAGTAGCTCCATCGATGCTTGTGCCAGATGACCGCCGCCCCGTCCCGAGCGGCGTTCTGGGCGAGAGCTACAAGCTGCGCGCTGCGGCCGCCACACGCGGCGTCGAGAGATGAGTCGAGGACAGAATCGAAGCGACGCGGGAAGCCGGGGCCGTGGGCGGCGGCGCAAGTAAGCCGGTCGCGCATCTCCAGCGTCAGGGCGTGCGCGACGACGCAGGAGGCGAAGCCCCTGTCCTCGTAGTGACACGAGGAAAGCAGAACAGCCAAGCAAACCGCCTTCCGCGTGCGTCCATGCCATTCTCGCCGATCAGCGCTTCGTCCGGATACGCCGCGTTTAGGCAGCGAAGACCGCGCCACCTTAGCCGTCGCGGGCTTCGTCTGCTTGACCGCGTCGTTGGCCACCCTCAGATGCTTTCCATCCTCCCACACCGACGAGCAGACCCCAGAGCGCGCCGTGAAGGATGCTGAAATGCCACGTCTCCCACCCAATCCACCACCACAACGAACCGAGAATTCCAGCTGAAATCGCAGCGCCTAAGTGGGCTGCGAGACTACTCTTACCCGGCCAAAAGCACAGACCAACATAGTAGAGGAGAGCTACAAGACCAAAGTAGGCGAACGGAGCATAGAGTGCTGCGGTCCATTTCTCGTCGAAAGGCCATGCCCAACTCTTCCGCCACGGCTCATCGTATGCGGATCGATTGAGAGGGATCCACGAGGCGTAACCCGCGAACCAGGCGAGAGGCACCGCCACCGCGAGACGCACAGCGACGCGCTTGCTCCTTAAAGCTTCCGCGACCCCAAATGCCATTGCTGCAAGCACACCACCGTGAATCGCGCCTGCCGGAACTACGTGCCAGTGGAAATTCGGATCGTCCTTTACAGGCACCGGGAGTTTCGCGAAGCAAAGCCAAGCGTTTGAGGCGCCGCCGGCTGCACCCCAAAGGCCAACGACGGCGCTCCTCCAGATAGTACGCGAGGCCCTACCTCCCACTACGCAGCGACCAGCTCACTCCGTTGGCAGTCGCGGCGCCCCCCCGCGGAGGCGCGGATGATCGGTCTCCAGAAGGACACACGGCTGTGCAATGGCAAGGTCGCACTCCACCACGACTCTGCCAGGTGTACTGCGAGGCCCAGGCGAGTGGAGCCTCTGGTGCCACAACACTGTCGTGCTGTCGCCGTCCCGCAGCTCCATTCGCCACTCGGCCACAGAGTGTGCAGGAAGGAGCGTAGTCCAGGAAAGGTGGCCGATGCGCCTCATTTCGAAAGTCCCTTGGGCGCTCGTTACAGCAGTGCCTGCGACGCTGGGCCCAGGATCTCCCCTGCCGTGGAGATTCACCCGTGACTTCCCCAACACTGAAATCAGCGGGGAGCCTCCATCCTGACCGTGGCTCGTCCGCTGCATCTCATGGTTCGGCAGCCTCTCTCAAGTCGGCACTCCACTACTGTCCGCGTCGTTCACCATGGCCAGGCTCGCCAGGCGGCGACGGCTGCACTCACGAGGAGTGCCACAACCATGGTGTTCATGCCCTTAGCCCAAATGGGAAGCGGCTCCCGCGCCACGAACAGCGGATCCCCTCTTGTCGTCTCATGAATGCGATATGCCGCCATCGCCATCACCGGGATGAAGGCAAGGAGGGCCACGTGAGTGGACGTAGGTCTGCGTTGGGGGATCATCGGTGCGCCCGATGAGTAGCGTCCGCTGTCGGTGGCCGTCGTCTATGGACGGGTCTTCTCCGACGAGCGGCCGCGCTTTGGGCCAGTAGGCTCTCATCTGATGCAAGAAGGCCAGGTACTCAGCCCGGCCGCCCGTCGAACGGCGTGCTCGAACGAAGCCCCACTCGATCTCAAGCGGGGGCGTGACACTGGCCGTCGCTTCATTCATCTACGGCCTACACTGGTCCGCGTAACACACAGATCAGCGGCGAGGCTCCATCGCTTGCGCCGGCCGTCCGGCATCAGTTTGTTCGACGGCGCTACCACCTCACTTCAGCATGATAGAGGAGGTGCTCCTGGGTATCGTACGCAGTGAGGTCAACGGCCTCCACGCGACCATGGTAGGCAGTGACCTGCGGGAAGGACAGGAAGAATCTGCGCGAGTTGAGGATGCCCTCCTCCGGAAACCAAGGCGCCCCGTTCCGAGAGAACGTCGTGGCCGTCTTGATTGCTTCCAACAGCAGACGGTCGGAGACGGGAGCATGGACCCACGTGTCTGTCTCCGGAGTGCGCCGGTCGAGATCGGCTAGGGGCTTGTCGAGGCGAAGGCAATAGAAGTTGAGACGGTCGCCCGATACCCAATTGCGTTCGGAAGAATACGAGTGGACCACTTCCGTGATCTTGACGGAATCTCCCAGATCCGCCCAGTTCACGATATATCCGAGGCTCTCCTTACCGGGCACGTGTTTGCGGTACGCCTGGACGCTGACCACGGCGGCGAGTGTGGCGCCCGCGAGGAGGGACAGCCCACCGATCGTCGCCAGGACCGCCACGCTAACGCGCCTAAAGCTCACTGGTGACCCGTTAGTAGCAACCCTCCGCTAACCGCTCCAGTTCTCATACCCTCGACCAACGACCGGCGAACACCGAAATAAGCCGCGAAGACCGCGCCATTCTAGCCATCGCGGGCTTCGTCTGCTTCGTTTCGTTGCTCGACGGCACCCTGCTTCAATAGGTATCACCTCACGCTCGATTACGCACAGTGCGACGAGGGCAGCTGACGCAATTGTAAAGATGAGCGCGAGAGCCCACTCCGAGACTCTTGGCCGCATGTCCGCACGACCCACGCGAACAATGAAGGTTACCAACAAGCCAAGGATTACAGGAGAGAGCCAGGGGGCACACACTCCCCCAAATACCAAGAAGGCAGTTTGCGGCGGAGAGTCATGTATGTTGAAGGTGGGGAGCACGACGGCACCCAAACCACCGAGAGCTACCAGGAGCCAGCCTGACCGCGTAAGCCACGCCGGAGCGACGCCTTGGGTTGAGGCTGCCGTCCTCATCGGTCGGGATCCGGTTGCAGCGCTGGGTGCCTCAGAGTCCGTCGAACACTGCGCTTTAGCTGCGGCGCCGGCGCTCGCCGAAGGACGAGCGCGAGGCGACGCCTCCATCCTAATGCGGGGGGCGCCGAGAGGCGCCGTCAGCTTCAAGCGCTTGCTCGACGGCGCGTTCGCGAACGCCACTCCTTGGGACGCCTGGGCATAGGCTGCCTTTCCGTTTCGGCTGCGCACAGTCCAGGGCGTCACAAGTTACGCCTGTTGCTGGAAGGCAGCAGGGCTGATCGTAAGTCACTGCCCGAGCGTAGGCGTTCGAGATCGAGGGTTCTGGATCGACGGACACCCTAAAAAGGAAGCGACTAATGGCTGGAAGCACGGGCGCTGCCCCAGGAGGCGGTGGTTCCAGGGTCCAATTCGAGAGCGAAAGCACCAGCGTCATGCCGCGGAGATGAAATGTGCGCTCGGCTCCATAGCCGGGATACGTGAGACACGTAGTGGTCAGTTCCTGCCAGAGGAAACGCCCGCGGTGGTGCCAATCCCTTGTCGGCCGTGCTTCGTCCGCAAGGAGATTCCAACCATCACGCCAGCCGGACGGCGACGCCGAGATTAGACGACATTCGAAATCGCCTGAGTAATCAAAGTCTCCGGAATCGTCTTCAGCGGACAACCACGTGCGGCACAGGAGTCTGTACAGCACGGCACCATGGGGGCCGGCGATCGGAATATCAAGTCTTGCGTGCCGACCATCGGCGACAACGAACTCCCGCGCAACGGGCGTTACTTTCGGCCATGCAGCAGCAGGGGCAGCTGTACCACCGAGCGCCAACAGCGCGACGATCGTTGTCATCGTACGACCGGGCAGCGTCCGTCCAACACATGGATCAGCCGCGAGGGCCGCGCTCCGTCTGGCCATGCGCGGACCTCGTCAGCTGCTCCATTTGTTGGGCTGCCCGATCACTGTGGCGGCCTACGTCGCTCGCGCGGTTCGAAGCGCAACAACTCGAAATCCCTTCCGTTCCACAGGAAGTATGAGACCCCGTAGCGCCCCTTCGTCTCGTCGTCATTCACGACTCCACCGACTACGAGCAAGCGGCTGGAGAGTCGGTAATCGGGTCCAGCGGGCTCATGCCACCAGCCGGCCCACTGGGCCATCTGAAGGCCGCGCGGGAAGAACACTGTACCGTCCTGGACGTCGATGACTGCGAACTGGTTGCACGAGGAACCGCACCCGATGCGCACAAACGAGAAATGTCCGGCGAAGTCAGGGCCGCGACTGCTCGCTCGTCGGAGAGCGGTGCGGTAGCGCCGCGCGGCCGGATGACTCTCGATGTTTGCATCGGCCGGCTTTCCAGTGAAGGGGGAAGCAGCAGGATAGTCCTCAAACGACGGCTGCGCAGCAGTTGGAACGAGTAGCAGCAACACCAGCAAGGAGGTCGTCACCACCGCTCCTTACGGTCAGCCGAACGGCTAGTATCCAGGATCCAGAACTCCGATAACCATTATCGTCGCGTGCAAGCGCGGGTAACAAATATCCGAGCGAACACGCGCTGGTTCCAAGATGCTCCACGCTGGTCGCCAAACGGGTGTGTGTCACTTGGATCCCGTTAGACAGAGCGAGAGAGCTCCGCTTAGCAGATATCCGAGCGGAGCTCGACGGGTGACGGAGCCGAAGCCGTCTGTTGGCTAACTGTTCGTCGTGCTCTTCCCGGTAATGGCGGCGTCGGCCAGGCTCATGGGCTCCAGGGTGACGGCCGCCCCCGCCCGCGCGCGCTCGAGGGCGCGCTGGGTCTGGCGATACAGGTGGACCTGGGCGCGGAAGGCCTCGTCGCCCCGCGGGTTCTTGCGGCGCCGATAGGTGCCGTCCGGCTGCAGGCGGCGGCCCTTGACGTTGTCCTGGAACATCGCGTCGAGCACGTCCAGCACCTTCTTGCGGTTCTCGGGCGCGACCGGGAAGAACAGCTCGATGCGGCGATCGAGGTTGCGCGGCATCCAGTCCGCGCTGGCCAGGTAGACCTCGTCTTCGCCCCCGTTGCGGAAGTGGAAGACCCGCGAATGCTCGAGGAAGCGGTCCACCACCGAGAGCACCTCGATGGTTTCGCTCACTCCCTTCACGCCCGGGCGCAGGCAGCAGATGCCGCGCACGTTCAGGCGGATCTTCACCCCGGCCTTGCTCGCGTCGTAGAGGGCGCGGATCATCTCCTCGTCCACCAGCGAGTTGATCTTGATGCGGATCTCCGCGGCCTGGCCCTCTTCCGCGCGGCGCTGCTCGCGCTGCACGAGGCGCACGAAGCGCTCGCGCAGCGTGGTGGGGGCCATGGCCAGCTTCTTCATGCGCGGAGGGTCGCTGAACCCGGTGAGGGCGTTGAAGAAGGCGGAGGCGTCCTCGCCGATGGCCCGGTCCGCGGTCATGAGTCCGAAGTCGGTGTAGATGCGGGCCGTCTTCTCGTTGTAGTTGCCCGTGCCCATGTGCACGTAGCGCTCGATGCCCTGGGGCCCGCGCCGCACGACCAGGCAGATCTTGGCGTGCACCTTGTAGCCGCGGATGCCGTAGATGACGTGCGCCCCCGACTGCTCCAGCGAGCGCGCCCACTTGATGTTGGACTGTTCGTCGAAGCGGGCCATGAGCTCCACGATGACCGTCACCTGCTTGCCCGCCTCCGCGGCCCGGGACAGGGCCTGCACGACGGGGCTGTCGCCGCTCGTCCGGTAGAGGGTCTGCTTGATGGCGAGCACGTCGGGGTCGGCCGCCGCCTGCGACACGAACGCGATGACGGGGTCGAAGGACTCGTAGGGGTGATGGAGGAGCACTTCGCCCTCGGCCACGCGGCCGAAGATGTTCGTCAGCTCGCGCGGCTCGAGGGGGACGAGCGGCTTGAAGGGCGGCTCGCGGAGCTGCTCCAGGGCCGGCAGCTCGACCAGCGGCCACAGCGCGCGCACGTCGAGGGGGCCCCGCACGTAGTAGACGTCGGGCACCTCGATCTCGAGGCGCTGGACCAGGATCCCCAGCAGGGTGTCGCCCATCCCCTGCTCGACCTCGAGGCGGACCACGCGGCTCAGGCGCCGCTTGCGCAGCTCGTCCTCGATGGCTTCCAGGTAATCCCGGCCGCCCTCCTCGTCCAGCTCCATCTCCGCGTCGCGCGCCACCCGGAAGGCCGAGACCTCCAGGATGTTCTGCCCGGGGAAGAGCGTCGCCATCTCGGCGCGGATGATCTCCTCCAGCAGCACGTAGGTGTTGCCGTCGCCGCCCAGCGGGCGCACGAGCCGGCGCAGGCCGGCCGGCACCTGGACCACGGCCAGCCGCGGCTGCTCCTCGCCTTCGGGCGGCCCGAGCAGGATGGCGAGGTTGAGGCTCAGGTTCGCGAGCTGCGGGAAAGGCCGCGAGACGTCGATGGCGAGCGGGGTGAGGGCGGGCAGCACCTCCGCCGTGAAGTAGCGCCCCAGGAACGCGCGCTGCGCGTCCTCGAGCTCCTTGTGGGCGACGAAGCGGATGCCGCGTTCGGTCAGCGGGGGCAGGATCTCCTCGGTGAGAGTCTTGCCCAGCCGCTCCACCATCTCGTGCGCGCGCTCGCTGACCATGAGGAGCTGCTGCCGCGGCCGCAGCCCGGCCGCGTCCGGATTGGCGTCGCCCTCCTCGATCGCGTGCTTGAGGGCGGCCACCCGCACCATGAAGAACTCGTCGAGGTTGCTGGAGACGATGATCGCGAACTTCAGGCGCTCGAGGAGGGGCGTGGTGGCGTCCATCGCCTCCTCGAGCACGCGGCCGTTGAACTCGAGCCAGCTCAGCTCGCGGTTGAGGAAGAGCTCTGGCTCCTTCTTGCGGGACTTGGCCTCCGCCTTGGTCACGGCCACGGGCGCTGCCTCCCCTCGCGGAACACCAGCTTGCGGCCGAAGACCTCGGTCAGGTAGTCCGCGCGCGCGAGCGCGGCCAGGCGCTCCATGGTGAGGTCTCCCGCCCCCTCGACCTCCAGCACCCAGTTCTCGTCCTCGGGGACGACGTGCACGTCCTTCACCTTCTGGAGGTGGTCGGCGTCGAGGGCGTTGGCCAGGCGCAGGATGGCGGAGAGCTTGTTGGTGGCCACGCGCGCCTCGCGGTCGAGACCCATGTAGGGCAGGTGGGATTTGGACGGCACCGCGCGCCGGTGGTAGCGGGCGACGTTCGAGACCACGTGCATCTCGTCCTGGCTGAGGCCGAAGATCTCGGAGGCCGCGATCAGGTACTGGCTGTGCTTGTGGTGGCCGCGGATGTTCACGTAGTTCCCGATGTCGTGCAGGAGGGCGGCCACCTCCAGGAGCAGGCGATGGCGGTCGCTCAGGCCGTGCTCGCTGCGCAGCTCGTCGAAGAGGCGGACGGAGAGGTCGGCCACGTTGCGGGCGTGGGGGGCGTCGTAGCGGTAGCGCTCGCCGATGGCGGCCGCGCTGGAGAGCACCTGCTTGCGCAGGTCCTCGATCCCCTGCGGCTGGTCGCTGCGCACGAGGTCCAGGAGGAGACCGTCGCGCAGGGACGCGTCGGGCACGGTGACGCGGTCGGCCGACGTCTCGATGAGCAGCTCGCGATAGGCGAGCAGGGCGGGGACGAGGGTCTCCGCCTCGGACTGGGGCAGGTGGTACTTCTCCACCAGCTGCTCCATGTCGTAGCCGACCACGGAGTCCACGAAGCGGACGAAGGCGTCGCGCTCGAAGACGGGGAGCCCGTCCGCGGGCAGGTCGCCCACGATCTCCCCGGCCGCGAAGCGCACGTCGCCGCCCAGGGCGATGACGTGGCGGGCCTCGCGCAGCGGCATCTCGCGCCGGATGTCGTCCACGACGTTGTGGATGTGCCGCACCAGGAGGCGCATGCCCTGCTCGTGGCTGCCCTGCCAGCCGGCCAGGCTCTGGCGCATGCGGATCGAGCCCAGCGGGTAGGTGCCGGAGTGGACGGGCTGGCCCTTGCGCAGGAAGGAGATGTCCGCGCTGCCGCCCCCGATCTCGACGAGGAGGGCGTCGCCGTCCTCCAGGGCTGGATGCTGGGCCAGCCTCTCCCGCACCGCCAGGTAGGTGAGGCGGTTCTCCTCGGAGCCGTCGATGACCTCGACCTCCAGGCCGGTGCGCAGGCGCACCCGGTCCAGGAAGGCGTCGGCGTTGCTGGCTTCGCGCACGGCGCTGGTGGCCACCGCGCGATAGCGGATCACGCCGTAGGTGTCCATGATGCGGCGGAAGCCCTCCAGCGCCTTCAGGGTCGCCTCGATGGTGGCCGCGCCCAGGCGGCCGTGGGTGAACGTGTCCTTGCCCAGGAGGACGCCGCGCGAGACCTCCTCGAGCAGGTGCAGGGGCCCTTCCGCCGCGCCTTCCGCCACCACCAGGCGGATCGCGCTCGCGCCCATGTCCACCACCGCGACCGGACGCGCGGTCTGGGGGGGTGGAGGGACGTTGGGGGTCGGCTCCGGACGCGGAAGCGTGTTCTTGCGCCCCATCAGGACTCCGTGACGCCCAGCGGGGTGCGGCGGCTCTCGCCGGGAGCGCCCGCTCCCAGCGCCTCCGCGGCCACGGCCGCGGCCGTTTCGTCCGTCGTGGGCGCCGCCACCGGCGTCGTGGCCGTGCCGTCCTCCACGACCTCGTCCGCCTCCACCTTGATGGTCACGCCCAGGACCCGCTCCAGCAGCTCCGCCCGCCGGGGGGCGGCCCAGATCTCGAGGGCGGGATCGGCGGTGACGTCGCACTTCACGCGCAGGGTGCCGCCGCGGCCGCTCACCTCCAGGCCGCGCACGATCTGGCGGTGGCTGCGGTCGAGGGAGTCGGCCAGGCGCAGGTGCCCGGCCAGCACTTCCACGGTGCGGCGCTGCGCGCGCGCGAGCGCGCCGAACTCGGGGTGCTTCCGGCGCGGACGGCCCCGGCGGTGATAGCGCGCGACGTTCGCGACCATCTCGACCTCGAGGGGCGTGAACCCGCGCAGCTCGCCGTTCTTGATCAGGTAATACGTGTGCTTGTGGTGGTTCTGGTAGGCGATGTGGTGGCCGATGTCGTGGAGGAGGGCCGCGTATTCGAGGAGGGCGCGCTCCCCATCCCCCAGGCCGTGCCGCTTGGAGGTGCCGTCGAAGAGGGCGAGGGCCAGCTCCGCCACCTTGCGCGCGTGCTTCTCGTGCCACTGGCAGCGCTCGGCCAGGCTCACCACGCTGCGGCGGCGCACGTCCGGATAGGCCTCCGCGCGCGCCAGCGAGCGCTTGTGGCCGTGGATGTAGTCGAGCAGGATGCCTTCGCGCAGGGCCCACTGGCAGAGGATGAGCTCGCGCACGCCGAGTTCCTGCAGGATGGTGTCGATCACGACCGCGCCCGCCACGATGATGTCGGCCCGGCTCTCGTCCAGGCCCGGCGTCTTGAGGCGGGTCTTGAGGTCGGTGGAGACGAGCCACTTGCGCGCGGCGTGGATCTGGTCCGCCGACACCTTCACGTGATGGAGGGGCTCGGGCACCGTTTCCCCCGCGCGCTGCAGGGCCAGGGCCCCCACGGCCAGGATGGTGCCGGACGTCCCCACCGCGCACTCGAAGCCGGAGGCGCGCAGGCGGGAGAGGTGGGGCGCGAGCGTCTTCTGGACGTGCTTGACCAGGCGGCCCTCGTCCTTGGCCGAGAGGGGGTCGCTCTTCACGAACTCCTCGGTCGTGCGCAGCACCCCGAGCTTCTCGCACACGCCGTATTCCATGCCCTTGCCGCCGCCGACGGCGAGCTCGACGCTGCCGCCGCCGATGTCGACGACGAGGGCGCGGCGGCCCTCGAGGTGCACGCTGTGCAGGACGGCGAGATAGATGAGGCGCGCCTCCTCGTCGCCCGCGACCGTGCGCGGCCAGATCTCGAGCTCGTTACCCACCCGCTCCAGGAAGTCCTCGCCGTTGGTCGCCTCGCGGATGGCGGAGGTGGCCACGGCCAGGATCTTCTCCGCGCCCGCGCTCTCGGCCAGGCGCTTGTACTTGCGCAGGGCGTCCAGGCCGCGGGTCATGGCGGAGGCGGGCAGCTTGCCCCGCGAGAGCGTGCGCGCCCCCAGACGGACCATCTCCTTGTCCGTTCCGATGACGCGGAAGGCCCCACCGCGCAGCGTCTCCACGACGACCATGTGGAAGGAGTTGCTGCCCAGGTCGATGGCCGCGATCTTCAAAATGCGTCCTCGCTACGCGTTTGATTCGATAAACGCCGCGC
>Ga0075421_100008648_pt1 | contig 12521 bp, 11 predicted proteins | sample SoiMetdeltSBSDD5_FD_75292 | JGI IMG/M metagenome (GOLD analysis project Ga0075421, IMG submission 75292) | Bulk soil microbial communities from a Populus tree surrounding site in Tennessee, USA - Soil MetaG P. deltoides SBSDD5 | ecosystem: Environmental > Terrestrial > Soil > Tree plantation... | reverse complement strand
CATCATCATCATGGGCGGAAACGCGGACTCGGCCCGCCCGTTGCTCGATTTCTCAGGCATGCACTCGATCCTCCTGCTCTCGGGTGCCCCAACTCTGAAATCTATCCGCGCCGTCGGCCGGCGCACCATGATTCAAATCAATTGTTGAGGAGTGAGTTCGATATCTGTGGATAACGTCCGACGTGCCGCCTCGTTCCGCGCAGCTTCAACCCTGGTGTGACGCAAGAAAGGCGTCGAGTTCGGCCCGTGTCGGCAATCCGGCGCGCGAGCCGAGCCGCGTGCACTTCAATGCCGCCACGGCCGCGGCCAAACGCGCGCGCTCCGGCGAAGAGCGTCCCTCCGCAAGCATCAGCGCGTAGGCGCCGTGAAACGCATCCCCGGCTCCGGTCGTGTCGGTGACGCTGACGCCGAAGGCTGGGACGTGGCCGTGCGCGTCCCGCTCGCGCCAGGTATAGCCCTCCGAACCCAGTGTCACGCCCGCATGCAGGGGGCCGAGCGATAGCACGTGCTTGAGCCGATCTTCATCGCTATCGCCCGGCGCGAACTCGCGCAAAGCTGCCGCGCCGAAGATGGCATAGTCGGTCAGCTTGAGAATGCCGCCGAGCGCCTCGCGGGCGCCGAGATCCCCGTCAAGCACGGTCGGCACGCCCTCCTTGCGGGCGCGCGTGAACACGGCGCGCAGGCCCTCCAGCCAACGCAGGTCCCCCAGCACCGCGTCGGCCTCCTTGACGCGCTCGAGCGGCAGCCAGCTGGTGCCGCCCGGCATGCCGGCATCGCGCTGCCCGACGATCAGCCGCTCGCCCTTGTCATCGACGATGATGGCCGAGGTCGATGAACGCGCGCCTTCGAAAGACTGCACGTAGCGGACGTCGACCCGCTCGGCCTTCAGGCCGGCCCTGATCGCGGCGCCGGCGGCGTCGTCGCCGATGCGGCTCCACAACTCGGCCTTGCCGCCCAGCCTGGCGATCGCCACGGCAGCGTTGGCGGACATGCCCCCGCCCGCCTCGATGTGCTCAAGCGCGCGCACCTTGGTCGGCTGGGCTGGAAACGTCTCGATACGATAGATGCGGTCGAGGGCGGAGTGTCCCACGCACAGGATGCGCTTGGCGTCTGCCATTCTGAAGTCCGGCCGGATTCGCGCTTGAGTTTCAATTTAGTCCAGGGGCACCCTAACCGATTGGGACGGCCGGGGTAAGCATGAGCGTGAACGGCACCGCCGATCTGCGTCGAACCGGTAACTCTACGGTGCCAAGGGCGCCCTTATTAACGCCTGGGGGCCTGCCCCCGGCGAAAGAGAGCGCCTGCCGCCCTGTCGCCTTCTTGACGGCGCGCCATTCCGCTATGGTCGCCCCAATCGTCGCCGGCGCCGAGAGATTGGCCTGCGACCAGGACTGGTCTTGGCATCATGACGGATCTGTTGCGGCGCGTGGCGGAGCAGGCGGAGCCTAGCGCATTTCGCGAGCTTTATCAGACCTATGGCCCGCGCGTGAAAGCCTACATGATGCGCTGTGGGGCGGACGCGGCCACCGCCGACGACCTCGTCCAGGACACCTTGCTCACGGTGTGGCGCAAGGCCGCGCTGTATGCCGGCGATCGCGGCAGCATCGCCTCCTGGGTGTTCACCATTGCCCGCAACCTGCGCATCGACCGGCTGCGCCGGGAGCTGCCCTGGCAGCAGCTGCCCGAGGAACTGATGGAGGCTTCGGGCGACCTGCCCGCCGACGAGATTGTATACGCAAAGGAGCGCCAGAAGCGGGTCAGCGCCGCGCTCGCTGAATTGCCCGACGAGCAGCGCACGGTTGTCACGCTGTCGTTCGTGGACGGCCTGCCGCACAGCGCCATCGCCGAGCAGCTGGGTATTCCGCTCGGCACCGTGAAATCGCGCATTCGCCTCGCCTGCCAGCGGATTCGCCAGTCCCTCGGGGACCTGCAATGAGCATCGCCCATCACCTCGACGATGCCACCCTGATGAGCCTGGCGGCCGGCACGCTCACGCCCGCGCTCGCCGTCGTTGCCGCCAGCCACGTCACCCTGTGCCGGCACTGTCAGATCGGGCTCACCGCATTGGAGAGTGTCGGTGCAGCGCTGCTGGCCGATCTCCACCCCGTTCCCCTCGCGAGCAAACCCGCACCAATGCCCGTGCACCAACCACAACGGGTGGGCGCCCAGACAGCCCTGCCAAGCGACCTGCCGCTACCGCTCGCGCGCTTGGTCGGCAGGCCCCTCAAAGCCGTGCGCTGGCGACCGCTCAGCTTCGGCATCTGGCATCACCGCATTGCTCTTGCGGGCGCCGACGCGGGCGAGTTGCATCTCATCCGCGCTGCTCCCGGTTACGGCCTGCCGGCGCACGGCCACAACGGTGCCGAGCTGACACTGGTGTTGCGTGGCGCCTATCAGGACGAGGTCGGGCGCTTTCACATGGGCGACGCCGCCGATCTCGACCAATCGATCGAGCATCGTCCGGTGGCCGATGCCGCCGTCGGCTGCATCTGCGCGCTGGCCTGCGAGCGTCCGGCTCGCTTCCAAGGCCTACTGCCTCGCCTGCTGCAACCGTTGTTCGGTCTTTGATATGAGGGGCTGGTTTCGATGAGACGCACACCGCAAACGAATGCTCCCGCCGATGCGGCAAAGCTGCGGCAGGTAAAGCCGGTGGTCTGTTACTCGGTGGAGCATTTGCCGCCCTTCGATGCGGCGTTCTACGCGCGGGTGAGACACAACCCGACCAAGGTGGACGAAATCATCGCCCCGCCGCGCGAGGCGGCGGCGTTCGACGTACCCGCCGGCCATCTCTTCCGCATCGTCAGCATCGAGGGTCCGCAGGTCGGCGACCTCAATCTGTGGAACGCGCACGACCTGTCGGAACGCTTCTTCAGCGGCAAGACACGCGCCCTGCACGCCACCCACGTCTCAACCGGTGACCGCCTGTGGAGCACGCTGCCGGCCCTGCGCGCGCTTGCCACCATCACGTACGATACGCTGGACTGGTACGGCTGGGACGAATACGGCGGCGGCATTCACGATGTGATCGGCACGCGCTGCGATCCCTACACCAACATGCTTCTGAAGGGCACCGAGTACCACCACTGCTGCCATTCCAACCTGACGCGGGCGCTCGCCGCCCACAAGAACCTGCCGCTGTCAGCTGCGGAGATGCACGTGCACGATGTGCTCAACGTCTTCATGTGCACGGGCTTCACGCGCGACACGCATCAGTACTTTATGAAGGCGAGCCCGGTGCGACCCGACGACTTTATCGAGTTCTTCGCCGAGATCGACCTGCTGGGCGCGCTGTCGGCCTGCCCCGGCGGCGACTGCAGTTCCGATCACTCGAGCGACGTGGCCAAGTGCTACCCGCTGAAGATCGAGATCTACCGCCCCCACCCCGCGGCGCTGTCGGGATGGCGCCCGTGGGCCCCCAACGCTTACTCGCGCACGCATGGGGCGGCGTAGCGTTGTCTCAACCTTCGACTGCCTCCGCGTGCCCTGATGCCGCGCTTTTGCGGATGGCGTCGAGGGTCGCCATGATGTCGATCGACTCCTGCGGAGTGGCGCCCGTCCAATGCGCTTCGCCCTCGCGCAGCAGGCGAGCAAACGACTGGGTCTGCAACAGGAAGCCGTTGCCGTCGGGAACCGGGGTCGGTTCGAAGGCGGCCGTATTGGCCCGTCCACGCTTGATGTGCAGTACGGCAGGCCCGCTCATCGGCGGATGATTGAGATAGTTGGTCTCGATGACCCCATTATCGCCGGCGATCAGCGCATGGCGATGGTAGCCGGTGGCGAAGGTGCACGAAATCTGCGCCAGCAGTCCGCTAGCAAAGGACAGCGTCGCAACCGTGGTCAGGTCGACTCCGTTGGCGGCACGATCGGACGTCGCCTCAACTTTCGTCGGCCGCGCGCCCGCCGCCAGGCGCACCAGGCTCACCGCGTAGCTGCCGGCATCCAGCAACGCACCGCCGCCGAGGGTCGCGCTTAGACGGATGTTGGAGGGATCGTCGAAATACACACCGAAGCTGGAGCGGATCAGCCGCACCTTGCCGATCGCACCCTCCGCCAGCCATTTGCGCACGGTCGCCATGTGCGGCTGGGCCATGTAGGGATAGCCCTCGCGCAGGATCACCTTGTGTCGGCGCGCGGCCTCGAACATCGACTTCGCCTCGGCGGCCGACATGGCGATCGGCTTCTCGCACAGCACGGGCTTGCCGGCTTCGGCGGCCCGGATCGCCCACTCGGCATGCATGCTGTTGGGCAGCGGGATGTAGATCGCATCGATGTCGGGATCGGTCAGCAGCGCCTCGTAGCTGCCGAGCGCGCGCGGGATGCGCTGCTCGCGCGCGAATGCCTCCGCCGTGTCCTGGCTGCGGCTCGCCACGGCGCTGACCACGACCTCTTTCGATGCAGCAACCGACGTGCAGAACATGCGCGCGATATTCGCCGCACCGAGCACGCCTATGCGCAGCCGAGATGATCCCGTCATTCCACTTTCCCCCTTTGGGTTGCATGGCCGAGCGACAGACCGGCCCTAGGAGCGGCACGGGCTCGACAAAGTCAACGGGCCCGCGCAGCAGCAGCTGCCATTTGCCTCGCATTTTATCATTTGCGGGAAACCGGCGTGCACATTGACGGGCTAGCTTGCTGCGCTGCGCAAGGGGCAGCATCACCTGCCGATTCCGTCATCCAGGACCCATGCCATCCGATCTATCGACCCTGCTTGCCATCATCGTGTTCACGTCGGCCATCGCCGGCTGCCTGCTCCTCATTTCGTGGTTGCAGCATCGCGAGACAGCCGCTCTGGGGTATTGGGGGGCATCTTTCTTGATGACCGCGCTCAGCACTGCCCTTTACGCCGAGCGCGGCCAGATCTCCGACGCTTTGTCCATTGTGGTGGCCAACACCGCTCTGGCGGTGGGCCACGGCCTGTTCTGGAGTGGAGCGCGAAATTTCGAGGGGCGACCGGTATCCGTCATCGGCACACTGGCGGGCGCTGCAATCTGGCTCGGCGCGTGCACGTTAGAAAGCGTCTACACCCACCCGTGGGCGCGCGCGACCGTCATGACGACGATCCTGAGCGTCTACCTGCTGCTCGCCGCCTATGAATTGTGGAGGGCACGCGGAGAGAGCCTCACTTTGCGCTGGCCGATCATCGGCCTCCTTGTTGCCCATGTCGTGCTGATGCCGCTGCGCATCCCGCTGGCAGGTACGCTGTCTGCCCAGCACCCCAACCACGTCGACCTGTTCTCCTTCGTTGCATTCGAGGCAATATTCATCAGCGTATGTGTGGCCTATCTGCTCGGTAGCGTGGTGAGCGAACGCAGCTTGCTGCACTTCAAGCGCGCTTCGCTGAGCGACGTGTTGACAGGCGTTGCCAACCGCCGCGCCTTTCTCGACGAAGCGCCACGCGTCATCCGCCGCGCCAAATACGCACGCCAACCCGTCGCACTCGTGCTCTTCGACTTGGACCACTTCAAGGAGATCAACGATGCGTTCGGGCATCAGGCCGGCGATCAGGTGCTCGCTTCGTTCAGCCGCATCGCCACCTCTTTGTTGCGGCCGGCGGACCTGTTTGCACGTATCGGCGGAGAGGAGTTTGCCTGCCTGCTTCCGAACACCACTCGGGAGGGGGCATTGGCGCTTGCCGAGCGCGTACGCACCGCCTGCGAGACCTCCACGCATGATTGCGCAACACCATGCGGCGCCACCGTCAGCGCCGGCCTGGCAACGGCAGGCAGCAAGACGTTCGATGTCGAGACCTTGCTGGCCGCCGCCGACCGCGCGCTCTATCGCGCCAAGACGCAAGGCCGCAACCGCGTCGAGTGCGCAGACGAGCCATCCGCGGCTGCCATGGCCTGGCGAGCCGACGTAGCCTAGAATTCGCGCGCAGCGCTCGCTAGACCAGCCGGCTCTGCTCCACCGCCGCGGCGATGAACGAGGCGAACAGGGGGTGCGGCTCGAACGGGCGAGACTTCAGTTCGGGGTGGAACTGCACGCCGATGAACCAGGGGTGGTCGGGTAGCTCGATGATCTCGGGCAACAGGCCGTCGGGCGACAGCCCGCAAAAGCGCACGCCGGCCTTCTCCAGGCGCTCACGGTACTTGGTATTGACCTCATAGCGGTGCCGGTGGCGCTCGGAGATCTGCGTATCGCCGTAGATGTTCGCCACCTTGCTGCCCTTGCCCAATACGGCCGGGTAGGCACCGAGCCGCATGGTGCCGCCGAGGTCGCCGTTCAGCTTGCGCTTCTCGAGCTCGTTGCCGCGCATCCACTCGGTCATCAGGCCGACCACGGGCTCCTCGCTCGGGCCGAACTCGGTGGAACCCGCCCTCTTGATGCCGACTAGGTCTCGGGCCGCCTCGATCACCGCCATCTGCATGCCAAAGCAGATGCCGAAATAGGGGACGCCGCGCTGGCGTGCGAAGCGAGCCGCCAGGATCTTGCCCTCCGAGCCACGCTCGCCGAAGCCGCCCGGAACGAGAATGCCGTGCACGTTCTCCAGGTACGGCGCCGGATCCTCGCTCTCGAACACCTCGCTCTCGATCCACTCGAGCTTCACCTTCACGCGGTTGGCAATGCCGCCATGGAAGAGCGCTTCATTGAGCGACTTGTAGGCGTCCTTCAGCCCCGTGTACTTGCCGACGATGGCAATCGTCACCTCGCCTTCGGGACTGGCGATGGCGTTGGAGATGGTCTGCCACTTGTCCAGCTTCGGCACCGGCGCATCCTTGATGCCGAACGCCGCCAGCACCTGCGCGTCGAGGCCCTCGCGGTGATAAGCGAGCGGCACATCGTAGATCGAAGCGACATCGAGCGCCTGGATCACCGCTTCCGGCCGCACATTGCAGAACAGGGCGATCTTCTTCCTCTCCGATGCCGGCACTTCGCGGTCACAGCGGCACAGCAAGATGTCGGGTTGTATGCCGATCGAGCGCAGCTCCTTGACCGAGTGCTGCGTCGGCTTGGTCTTGAGCTCGCCCGCGCTCGGGATGAATGGGATCAGTGTCAGGTGGATGAACACCGAATCGCCGCGCGGCAGCTCGTTGCCGAGCTGGCGGATCGCCTCGAAGAACGGCAGGCCTTCGATGTCGCCGACCGTGCCGCCGATCTCCACCAGCACGAAGTCGATGCCTTCGTTGCCCGACAGCACGAACTGCTTGATGGCGTCCGTGACGTGCGGGATCACCTGAACGGTGCCGCCCAGGTAGTCGCCGCGCCGCTCCTTGGCGAGGATCTCCTGGTACAGCCGCCCGGTGGTGATGTTGTCGGATTTCTTCGCCGGCACGCCGGTGAAGCGTTCGTAGTGGCCAAGGTCGAGGTCCGTCTCTGCCCCGTCGTCCGTCACGAACACCTCACCGTGCTGGTAAGGGCTCATGGTGCCGGGGTCGACGTTGAGATAGGGGTCGAGCTTCCTCAGACGAACAGAATAGCCGCGTGCCTGAAGAAGTGCCCCAAGAGCCGCTGAAGCCAGCCCTTTGCCGAGCGAGGAGACCACGCCGCCGGTGATGAAGATGTACCGCGCCATGGGCCTGCAGAATACATCCACAGGGCCCGATTCGAAGAACGTTTTTTGCGGTCCATCCACGGCCTTCCTGGCGCGGCGTAAGATCGCGTTGCAGGTAACGCACGCGGCTTGCTGGCGCCGCCGCGTCGCCGGCGCTGTAAAAGTCGCGCGGCCGCGCTATGCCTGACCGAACGGGGCGCCGGCCGCAACCTTGGTCACGGGCTTGGCCCTAACCCAGGTTACTTGGCCCTAACCCAGGTTACTTGGCCCTAACCCAGGTTACTTGGATTGCGGCACGCGCGATCCACCGCCCGCGGCTGGGCCCTCCAGCTTCTCCAGAACGCCGCCGCCGGACTTGGGCTGCTCCGGCGCCTTGGCGGTCGGCTCCTTGCCGCTCTCGGGCACGGTGCTCTTGGTGGCCGGCCGCGAGGTGGCCGGTTCGCTGCCGAACAGGGACGGCGATTTGTCGGGCCGGCTCGCCATCAGCGACAGCAGCAGGCTGGTAACGAAGAACGCCGCCGCCAGCCCCGCAGTAACGCGCGTCAGGAAATTGGCGGCACCGCGGCCCGTCATGAACCCGCCGCCACCCCCGCCGATGCCGAGCGCGCCACCCTCGGAGCGCTGCAGCAGCACCACGCCGATCATGGCGGCGGCGATCATCATGTGAACGATCAGCAGGACGGTGGTCATGACATTGAGCCTTTGAGCCTCCGGCACCAGCGCCGGCCCAAGGAAGCAGCTGGCGGCCTTCTACACCAGACCGCCACCCGCTGCCAACCCGCAGACCTGCCCGGCTATTGCGCGCTTCGATTGGTATTTTGCAGGCTGAACGGCTCCTGGGCCGGCTCGGGCTTGGGCGGCTTATAGGCGTCGTCGACCTTCTTGGGGGCCGGCTTGGGCTTGCTGGCCGCTGTCGTGGCCTCCCCCTTGATTGCCGAATCCTTGGGTTTGGGCTGCACGGGCGCCGTGGCCTTGGGCGCCGCAGGCGGGGTCTTTTTAGCGGGGGCCTCCACCGCTGCCTTGCCTGGCGTCACGACGGCAGCCTTCGCAGCCGGGGTCTTGGCGTCCTTGGCCGGCGCCGCCTTGGTGGCAGCTGCCGCGTCATCTGACGGTTTTTCGCCGTCCGGCGGGTCGTCGGTGCTCTGCACGGGATCGGCATCCACCGAGGACGGCAGCAACACCAGCGGCTTGCCCTGGCAGCGGAATAGGATCTGCTCGTCGACCTCGATCAGGCGGCGCACCTCCTGCAGCTTGTCGAGCGGTAGGTTGTCCTTGGCCCAGGCTGCGCCTTTGGCCAGCGTGCCGCGTACGCCGCCTTTCTCAAGGGCTGCCTGCTCCACCTCGAGGCGGGCGCAAGTGTCCTTATCGAGCGTTGCAGCCTGCGCGCCCACTCCCTGCAGCAGCATGGTCGTGAGAACGAACGTCAGGCCTGCGCGCATCATGCATCCCCTCGAGCTCGACTTCGATCATCATGCAATGATTCGCCACTAAGTCGCTTTTTGGGCGTCGCGGTCAAGCGCGGCAGGCCGCAATAATGGCCAGGAAGTCGTCGGCCTTGAGGCTCGCCCCGCCAACCAGGGCCCCGTTGACGTCGGGCACGGCCATCAGCTCGCGCGCATTGTCGGACTTGACCGAACCACCGTACAGAATGCGCATGCCGGCACCCTCGGCGCCGAAGCGCTCCTTTAGCGCGCGGCGCACGAACGTGTGCACCTGCGCCACGTCGGACGGCTTGGCAGTGAGCCCGGTGCCAATCGCCCAGACCGGCTCGTAGGCGATGATGGTATCCGCCGCTGTGGCCTGGTCGGGCAGGGAACCCGCCAGCTGACGCCCCACCACATCGAGCGTCAGCCCGGCGCGGCGCTGGCCGGCCGTCTCGCCGATGCAGACGATCGCCGTAAGTCCGGCACGATGCGCGGCCAGTACCTTGTGCCGCACCTGGCGGTCCCCTTCACCGTGGTCGGCGCGCCGCTCGGAGTGGCCCACGATCACGGCCGTTGCGCCGGCATCCTTCAGCATCTCGGCCGAGATATCGCCCGTGTGCGCCCCGCTCGCCGCCGCATGGCAGTCTTGAGCCCCGACCTGTAGCCGGGAGCCCACAGCCTCCTTGGCGAGCGACGCCACCAGGGTCGCCGGCGGGCAGATCATGGCGTCTGCGCTGCCATATTCGGCCTCCCCCAGCCGGTCGCGGACCTGGCGAGCCTGCGCCAGCGCCGCCACAAGTCCGTTCATTTTCCAGTTGCCGGCCACCAGCGGACGGATGGACGCAGGGGATGCCATGAGCGCTGACCCTCGCAAATGCCTTAACGTAGACCTACCGCCCCAGCCAAGACGCTGACTTGCAGGCCGGTCGCTGGGTTCATAATATGCCGCGCGAGCGCGTCAAGGCGCTGAGAATTCCCCTGAGACCGGTCGACCTTCGGCTGCGCCGGATGGCGGCCGCCATTGGCGCTTGACCGGCCAACAAACTCGGAAATGTAAGACCAATGCTCGATCAAATGCGAAGGGGCGTGGGCAACTGGCTCGCCAAGGCTCTGCTGGGTCTGCTGATTGTCGCCTTCGCCGTGTGGGGAGTGGGCGACTACGTGGGCAAGATTGGCCGCCCCGCGCCTGCCACGATCGGGGGCACGGAGATCACCGCGGAGCAGTATCGCCAGGCCTATCAGGACGAAGTCAACGCCCTGTCGCGGCGCTTCGGACGGCGCCTGACGCCCGAGCAGGCGAAGCTATTTGGCGCGGAGCAGAGTGCACTCGCCCGCCTTGTCAACGCGGCAGCCGTCGACAAGCACGCCGGCGAGCTGAAGCTGTCCCTCTCGGATGCCGGAATTGCCGAACTCATTAAGGCCGAGCCGGCTTTCAAAGGCGCGGACGGCCAGTTCTCCCCGGTCCTGTTCCAGAGCTTTTTGCGGCAGAACGGTATCAACGAAGCCCGCTTCGTGCGCGATCGGCGCCGTGAGGAAATCCGCGAGCAGATCACCGACAGCCTGCTCGCCGGTGTGGTGCCGCCCCAGTCCGTGCTCGAGCAGATGCACCAGTACCGGGAGGAGACGCGCGACATCGACTATCTGGCCCCCGATTTCGACAAGCTGATCAAGCTCGAGCCCTTGGATGAGGCGAAACTGCGCGCGTTCTACGAGCAGAACCAGCGTCAGTTCGTGACGCCCGAGGTACGCAAGATCAATGTGCTGCTGTTGAGCCATGATGCCGTCAAGGCGCGCATCAACATCATCGACGAAGAGATCAAGGCCACCTACGAGAAGACCAAGGACAAGATCGACACACCGGAGAAGCGGCGCGTCCAGCAGCTGTCCTTCCCGGACCGGGCCGCCGCGGACAAGGCCTACGCCGAGCTGTCCAAAGCCAAGAATTTCACTGAGGCAGCCGCCAAGCTCGGCTTCAAGGAGGCCGACATCGATCTTGGCCTGCTCGCCCGCCGCGACATGATCGACCCTAAGATCGCCGAAGCCGCGTTCGCCTTGAAGAAGGACGAGCTGTCCAAGCCGGTCGAGGGTCAATATGCCAACGTGCTGGTGCGCGTCACCGAGATCGTGCCCGGCAAGCAGCGCTCTTTCGATGAGGTGAAAGGCGAGATCCGCGACAAGCTCGCCGAGGAACGCACCAGTCAAGAGATCCAGGGCCTGCACGACAAGGTCGAGGACGAGCGCGCGTCCGGCAAGCCTCTGAAGGAGATCGCCGAGCAGTTGAAGCTCGACTTCCGCGAGATCCCCGACATCGACCGCGGCGGCAAGACCGTCGACGGCAAGCCCGCCATCGAAGGCGCCGCAGCCACCCAGATCGCCCAGGCCGCTTTCGCCGGCAGCCCCGGCCTGGAGGCCGAAGCGGCCGAGCTTGCCGACGGTGGCTATGCCTGGGTCGACGTGGTGTCGATCACCCCGGAGAAGCAGAAGACCTTCGAGGAAGCCAAGGCCGCGGTCACGACCGCCGCCACTGAGGAGCAGCGACGCGCCGAGATCGCCTCGTTGGCCGGCAAGTTGGTGGACCGCCTCGGCAGGGGCGAGTCGATGGATGCCGTCGCCAAGGAAACGGGCGCCAAGGTGCAGAAGGCGGCCGGCGTCACGCGCAACACAGTGCCGCAGGGTCTGACACAGGGCGCAGTTCAGCAGGCCTTCGCCCTGCCCAAGGGCGGGGCGGCTTCGGCGCTGACCGCCGACGGCAAATCGCGCGTGATCTTGCGCGTCGTCGACATCAAGCCTGCACCTGCTGCAACACCCGAGCAGCTTGCCCGCCTCAAGGCCGATGTCACCCGGCAGATGCAGGGCGACATCGTCGGCGAGTACTTGGCCGCTCTGCAGAAGAAGTACGGGCTGTCAGTCAACCAGGGGGCGTTGAGCCAGGCACTGGGCAGCGGCTCGCAGGACCAGTAGATCGGCAATGTCTGCTGGCGTCCCCGAGGGGATCGATCGATGACCAAGCTCGACGTCTCTGTGCCCCAGTTCGAGGCCCAGCCTGGCCACAGCGCCTTCGCCAAGCAGTACGCCGCCGGCCAACCACAGGTGGTGTGGACCCGCTTGGTCGCTGACCTCGAGACACCCGTGTCGGCGATGCTCAAGCTGTGCGACGGACGGCCGATGAGCTGCCTGCTGGAATCGGTCGAAGGCGGCGCGGTGCGCGGCCGCTATTCCATCATCGGCATCAATCCCGACATCGTCTGGCGCGCCTTCGGCGACAAGGCCGAGGTCAACCGCAGTCCGCAGAGCGATCTCCAAGCCTTCGAGCCGGACAAGCTGCCGACGCTGAAATCGCTGCGCGCGCTGCTCGCGCAGTCGCGCATCGATCTGCCGGCCGAGCTGCCGCCGATCGCGGCCGGCGTGATCGGTTATATGGGCTACGACACCGTGCGCCTGGTTGAACACCTTCCCGACCAGCGGACCGATGCGCTCGACGTGCCCGACAGCGTATTCGTGCGGCCGACCGTCATGGTGGTGTTCGACGCCGTCAAGGATGAGATGATTGTCGTCACGCCGGTCTATCCGCAGGCGGGCGTCGACGCCAAGAAGGCCTATGGCGC
>Ga0075421_100008647_pt1 | contig 12521 bp, 8 predicted proteins | sample SoiMetdeltSBSDD5_FD_75292 | JGI IMG/M metagenome (GOLD analysis project Ga0075421, IMG submission 75292) | Bulk soil microbial communities from a Populus tree surrounding site in Tennessee, USA - Soil MetaG P. deltoides SBSDD5 | ecosystem: Environmental > Terrestrial > Soil > Tree plantation... | reverse complement strand
GGCATCGATACCCACTACATGTACCGGGACGTGGTGGATGTGGTGGAGCAGGCGGGGCATCGGCTGGATACGGTCCTGATCCCCAAGGTGGGTGTCCCCGCAGACATATATCTGGTGGATGCGCTCCTCACCCAGATCGAAGAGGCCAGAGGTATACCTCATCGGATCGGCATCGACGTGTTGATCGAGACCGCCCTGGGCATGGCGAATGTCGAGGCCATCGCGCAGTCCAGCAGGCGGCTCGAGGCCATGCATTTCGGCGTTGCCGACTACGCGGCGAGCTGTCGGGCCCGAACGGTGAACATCGGTGGGCTGAATCCGGATTATCCCGGAGACCAGTGGCACGCCGCCCTCTCGCGGATGGTCGTGGCCTGCCGGGCCTACGGGCTTCGGGCAATCGACGGACCTTTCGGTGACTTCAAGGATGCCGAGGGCTACACCGCTGCGGCCCGGCGGGGCGCCGCCCTGGGCATCGAGGGTAAGTGGGCCATTCATCCCAGTCAGATTGGGCTGGCCAACGAAGTCTTCACTCCGCCGCCGAAGGAAGTGGACCGGGCCCTCCGCATTCTCGATGCGCTGGACCAGGCCGCCCGCGAGGGGCGGGGCGCCGCCCAGCTGGATGGCCGCATGATCGACGCAGCTTCCGCCCGGATGGCACGGGTGGTGGTGGAGATGAATGAAGCGATTGGGAGTAAGTCGCGAGTCGCGGGTCGCGAGTCGCGAGTGGGAGTGTCATAGCTTTCCTGTTCCTGCGCCGTGACTCGTGACTCGAGACTCGCGACTGTCACCGACTCTGATCTCCGCTTTCCGGAACGACCATGGACATCCACGAATACCAGGCCAAGGAGCTCCTCGCCGGCTTCGGCGTAGCAATCCCGCGCGGAGGAGTGGCGTACAGTCCCGAACAGGCGGTATACCGCGCCTCGGAGATCGGCGGCGCCCGCTGGGCGGTCAAGGCGCAGATCCATTCCGGCGCTCGCGGCAAGGCGGGTGGTATCAAGCTCTGCTCCAGCGAGGATGAGGTCCGCCAGGCCGCCAAAGGGCTGCTGGGAAAGCGCCTGGTGACGCACCAGACCGGCCCGGAAGGAAGAGTGGTCCATCGCCTATACGTGGAAGCCGCGGTGCCGATCGATCGCGAGCTGTACCTGGGTCTGGTCCTTGACCGCAAGCACGAGCGGATCATGATCGTGGCCCACCCGGAAGGAGGCATGGAGATCGAGGAGATCGCTCAGCGGGCTCCCGATTCCATTCTGCGTGAAGTCGTGGAGCCCGCCATCGGCATGAGCGCGTTCCAGGCCCGGGAGATCGCCTTCGGTCTCGGCCTGCCCCCGGCCCAGGTGAGCCGGGCGGTGACCACTCTGCTGGGCGCCTATCGCGCCTTCCGCGACCTCGACGCCACCATGGTCGAGATCAACCCGCTGGTCGTTACCAAGGATGGGCAGGTGCTCGCGCTGGACTGCAAGATGACCTTCGATGACAACGCCATGTTCCGGCGGCCCAATGTCAGCGAGCTGCGTGACTATGCCGAGGAGGATCCTCGGGAGGCCCAGGCCGCGGAGTACGGGCTGAACTATGTCGCCCTCGAGGGCGATATAGGCTGCATTATCAACGGGGCGGGCCTGGCCATGGCGACGATGGACATGATCAAGCATGCCGGCGGCCATCCGGCCAATTTCCTCGATGTCGGAGGCGGCGCGTCACCGGACCGGGTGGCCGCGGCTTTTCGTCTGGTGCTTTCGGACGACAAGATCGGCGCCATCCTGGTGAACATCTTTGCCGGCATTAACCGCTGTGACTGGGTGGCTCAGGGGGTGGTGCAGGCGGCCAAGGAAACTCAGCTCGCCATTCCGCTGGTAGTGCGGCTGGCGGGCACCAACGTGGACGAAGGCAGGCGGATTCTGAAGGAGAGTGGGCTGCCGATCATCACGGCGGACAGTCTCTCCGAGGCGGCCGAGCGGGTGGTCACCGCCCTGAATGCGTCGCGCGCCAGTCATTCACCGGTCCGGGGCCGTGCCGGCGGTCGGACCGCCACAGGGAACGGGCATTCATGAGCATTCTCATCGATGAAAAGACCCGGGTAGTCGTCCAGGGGTTCACCGGGGACAAGGCGACGTTTCATGCCAAGGAAATGATCGCCTACGGGACCAACATCGTAGGCGGCGTCACCCCGGGCAAAGGCGGAAACCGGCATCTGGACCGGCCGGTGTTCAACACCGTCAAAGAGGCGGTTCACGCCACCGGCGCCACCGCCAGCATCATCTTTGTGCCGGCCGCGTTCTGTGCCGACTCCATCATGGAAGCGGCCAACGCCGGCATCCGGCTCATCTGCACCATCACCGACGGGATTCCGGCGCAGGACATGATGATGGTGAAGCGCTACCTGTTCCGCTTCCCCAAGGAGCGGCGCACCACCCTGATCGGCCCCAACTGCGCCGGCATCATCAGCGCCGGCAAGGCGATGCTCGGCATCATGCCGGGCCACATCTACTCTCGGGGCACGGTGGGCCTGGTGACCCGCTCCGGCACCCTGGGCTATGAGGCAGCGTCCCAGATGAACGCGGTCGGCATCGGGCAGACCACCAGCGTCGGCATCGGAGGCGATCCGATCAACGGCAGCTCGTTCGTGGACATGCTAAAGCTGTTCGAGGAAGATCCGGAGACGGAAGCGGTCATGATGATCGGCGAGATCGGGGGACCCCAGGAGTCCGAGGCGGCGCTCTTCGTGAAGGAGAGCATGACTAAGCCGGTCATCGGGTACGTGGCCGGTTTGACGGCGCCTAAAGGACGGCGCATGGGGCATGCAGGCGCAATCATCTCCGCCTTCGGCGATACCGCGGCCGAGAAGGCCGAGATCATGCGCTCCGCCGGCCTGACCGTGGCTCCCAGTCCGGCGGAGCTGGGCTCTACCGTCGCCGCCGCGCTGTCCAAGCGATCCTCGCGCAAGACCGTCAGCGTGAAGTGAGCAATCGGCCGACCGTTGTGGTCACCCGGCGGCTCCCGTCCGAGGTGGAAGAGGAGCTGACCCGTGACTTCGATGCCCGCCTCAACCGGGACGACCGGCCACTTGGGGCCGCGGGTCTGCAGGACGCGCTGCGGACCGCCGACGCCCTGCTGTGCACCGTCACCGACCGGCTCACGGCGGAGGTGCTGAGCGCCGAGCCGCTCCGGGCCCGGATGCTGGCCAACTTCGGGGTCGGCTTCAACCACATCGATGTCGATGCGGCCAAGTCGCGGGGACTCTCGGTCTCCAACACCCCGGACGTGCTGACCGAAGCGACGGCCGATATCGCGATCACCTTGTTGCTGATGGTCAGCCGCCGGACCGGCGAAGGCGAGCGCCACGTCCGCTGCCGAGCGTGGACCGGCTGGCGGCCGACTCATATGCTCGGCACCCAGGTAAGCGGGAAGACCCTCGGCCTGGTGGGGATGGGCCGAATTGCCCGGGCCGTGGCCCGCCGGGCGCACCACGGGTTCGGCATGCGGGTGATCTATCACGATCCCTACCCGCCTTCGCCGGCGGACGCCGCGGCGCTTGGTGCCGAACCGCGGGAAACCCTGGATCAGGTGCTCGAGGAAGCTGACTTCGTCTCGCTCCACTGCCCGGCGACGCCGGAGACCCGTCATTTGATGAACCGGGAGCGGCTGGCGCGCATGCGGCGCAGCGCTTTCCTGATCAACACTGCGCGAGGCGACGTGGTGGACGAGGCGGCTCTGGTGGAGGCGCTCTCGGACGGGACCATCGCCGGGGCAGGGCTCGACGTCTATGAGCGTGAGCCCCAGATCGCCCCCGAGCTGCTCACGATGGAGAACGTGGTACTCTTGCCCCACCTCGGAAGTGCAACTCAGGAGACCCGTGTTGCCATGGGCCAGCGCGCTGTCGAGAACCTGCGGCTCTTCTTCAGCGGGGCGCCACTCCGCGACCGCGTCGTGTGACGCACACACTGCTCGATCCGTTCTCACCGGCGTCACTCCCCGAGTCCGCTGATCCCGCCGCGGCGAGTGCTGCCGCCTATGCCAACGAAGTCGTCGAGCTGCTCTCCGGGCTCCTGCTGGCGCTGGTTCGCGAGCGTCAACCGGAAGTAGAGTCGGCGCTGCGGGGTGAACGGCCTCCATCCGAGCTCAGTCCGGAGCTGCTCGCCCGGACGCTGCAGGTTCAGGGACTCTGGTTTCAGCTGCTCAGTATCGCAGAACAGAATGCGGCCATGCGCCGCCGCCGGCAGATCGAGGCCGAGCGGGGCCAGGATCAGCTGCGCGGAACCTTTGCCCAGGTCCTAGGCGGCGCCGCCGCCTCCAAGATTCCGCCGGGCGAGATCCGGGAGCTGCTCGAGGTTCTGCGCGTGCGCCCAGTAATCACTGCGCATCCCACCGAGGCGAAGCGGGTGACCGTGCTGGAGAAGCATCGCAAGATCTACCGGCGTCTAGTTGATCTCGAGTCCCCGCGCTGGACCCCGCGCGAGCGGCAGGCGCTCATCCTCAGATTGCAGAACGAGATCGAGCTGCTGTGGAATACCGGGGAGCTCCGGCTGGCCAAGCCGACCGTGCCGCAGGAGGTCTTTTGGGGTCTCCACTTCTTCAACGAGACCCTGTTCGAGGCGGTGCCCGATCTGCTGGAGAAGCTGGAGCGGGCCCTTGCCCAGGCCTATCCGGGCGAGCGATTCGAGGTCCCTCCGTTCTTTCAACTCGGCTCCTGGATCGGCGGGGACCGGGACGGAAATCCGTTCGTCACCAACGATGTCACTCGCGGCACGCTGCTCGAAAACCGCCTCGCCGCGCTGCGCCGGTATCGCCGAATGCTGGCGGAGCTGGTCCGGTCCCTGAGTGTTACGGAGCGAGCCATGCCTGTCACCGAGGGCTTTCGGGTGGCGCTCGAGCGCGAGCTCGCCGCCAGCGGAGTAGGTGACGAGATCACGTCCCGCAATCCCGGTGAGGTGTTTCGCCAGTATCTCGCCTGCATAATCCGGCGGATCGAAGTGATGACGGCCGCGGCCGAGCGGGGCGCCATCGACCGCGATCCCGCCGGATACCTCTCGGCCGATGCGCTGATTGCCGATCTGCGGCTGATCGAGGACACGCTCGGCTCGGCGGGCAGCGTGTCCCTGGCCACCACCCTGGTCCGCCCCGTCCGACGGGAAGTCGAGTCGTTTCGCTTCAGCACAGTGCGACTGGATGTGCGGGAGAATACGACGAAGCTCAATGCAGCACTCGAGGACCTGTGGGGGGTGGACGGGCGGAGAGGCGGAGAGGCGGAGAGTGGTGAGAACGGACCCCCGGAGCAGGGATCTGAGGCTTGGCGGAAGTGGTTGGCGGGGGAACTGGGGCGGCCGCTGACTCCCAATGCCGAGCCGCCGTCGCTGCCGGCGGAGTCCGCCGAGACGCTGGGGATGTTCCGACTGGTGCGGGAGCTGCGCGAGGAGATCGACCGCGAAGCGTTCGGCGCCTTTGTGCTCAGTATGACCCGGAGCGTCAGCGATGTGCTGGGGGCCTATCTCCTGGCCAAGCACGCCGGCCTCTTTGGCGACACCACCGCGGTCGAGAGCTGTACCCTCCCCATCGTGCCCCTGTTCGAGACCATCGAGGACCTGCAGCGCGCGCCCGGCATCATGCGTGAGCTACTCACCATTCCGCTGGTGCGCCGCAGCGTACGGGCCCAGGGCGGAGTGCAGGAAGTGATGATCGGGTACTCCGACTCCAATAAAGACGGCGGATTCCTCACTTCGAACTGGGAGCTGAGCAAGGCGCAGATCAAGCTCACCCGCATCGGCAAAGAGGCCGGCATCCCCATCGCGTTCTTCCACGGGCGAGGCGGCTCGGTCAGCCGCGGTGGGGCCCCGACCGGCCGGGCTATCGCCGCCCAGCCGGCCGGCTCGATCCAGGGACGGATGCGTATTACTGAACAGGGCGAGGTGGTCTCATTCAAATACGCCAACCGCGGCACCGCCCAGTATCAGATCGAGCTGCTCGCTGCCAGCGTGCTCGAGCACTCGCTGAAATCCGAACGGGAAAAGGCGCTGGTGCCGACGGCTGAATTCGACGAGGCAATGGAGGCTCTCTCGGGAGCGGCCCAGGCGTGCTATCGCCAGCTGATCGATCACTCCGATCTGCTGCCGTACTATCAGGCCGCGAGCCCGCTGGAGGAGCTGTCGATGCTCAATCTCGGCTCCCGCCCGGCTCGCCGCTTCGGCGCCCGCTCCCTCACCGACCTGCGGGCAATCCCCTGGGTCTTTGCCTGGTCTCAGAACCGCCACTTCGTCCCTGGCTGGTATGGCGTAGGAAGCGGGATCCTCACCTTCCTTCAGGTGCGGGGACAGCGCGGCGCGGCGCTGCTCGACCGGATGTTCAACGAGTCGCGATTGTTTCGCCTGATCGTGGATGAGGTGGAGAAGACGCTCACCTACGTCGATCTGGAGATTGCCCGGGAGTACGGCGAGCTGGTGCCGGATGCCTCGGCGCGGGCCAATATCCTGGCGCTGGTGGAGGAGGAGTATCAACGGACGGTGGAGGCGGTGCTTCGGATCAGCCGGGGACGGGAGCTGGTGGAGCGCTATCCCCGGTTCCGGAGACGCCTCGCCCGCCGGCTACCGACGATCAATCAAGTGAGCCGGCAACAGATCGAGCTATTGCGTCGCTTCCGGGAATCGGGGGGTGACAAGACTCAGGAAGAGCAGCTCTCGGCCTTGTTACTCTCCATTAACACGATCGCTGCTGGCTTCGGAGCCACGGGGTGAAGAAGAGCTTAGCTCACGTCTCTTCTTCTCAACCTCAACCCGCAGCTGCCCGCAGGCCGCGTTGATGTCTAGACCCCTGCTGCGACGAACGGCAGCTTCTATCCCTTGATTCCGGAGGCGCTCGGCGAACGACCTGATCCGCGCAGCAGTCGTTGGGGTCAGGTCCGGCGCACCTCCCGGGTGTAGCGGCAGGATATTGACCAGCGCGCCGAGACGGCGAGCCAGGCCACCCAGCCGATCGGCATCGACCTCGCTGTCGTTGACCCCCGCGATCATCACGTACTCGAAGGTGATCCGCTTGCGGAACGCTTCGGCGGCCCTGATCACGGCCTCGAGATCGTACTTCTTCTCGATCGGCATGATCCCGCGGCGCTGCTCCGAAGTCGGTGCGTGAAGCGAGATGGCCAGCCGGAACTGCTCCGGCCGCTGGGCGAACTCCTTCATACCCGGGAGAATCCCCACCGTGGACACGGTGATATGCCGGGCCCCGATGGCGAACCCCGCCGGCTTGTTCAGGATGCTGAGGGCGGTGTCGACCGAGGGCCAGTTGAGCAGCGGTTCACCCATCCCCATGAACACGATGTTGGTCGGCTTCTGGGCCGGATCGTCGAGCACGATCTCTCGCACCTGTCCCGCTATCTCGAAGGGCGTGAGGTTGCGCCGGAATCCCATCCGTCCGGTGGCGCAGAAGGTGCAACCCAGCGCGCATCCAGCCTGAGACGAAATGCAGAGCGTACGACGCGCTGTGGACGGAATCAGCACCGACTCGATGGCCTCACCGTCAGTCAGCCGCCAGAGGTACTTGCGGGTGCCGTCCGACGACTGCTGAATCGTGTCGGCTGCGAGGGTAGGGAGGGGGTGTTCCCGGTCCAGCTCCGCCCGGAGGGGGAGGGGCAACTCGGTCGCTTGGCTCCAGCCGCGGACCGGATCCTGCCACAGCCGGCGGTGGATTTGCCGAGCCCGGTAGGCAGGAAGGCCACGCTCGCCGGTCCAGCGCTGCAGGAGCTCCAGTGACTGGGAAGGTGGCAGATCGAGCAGGGTTGGACTGCTGACAGGGCGGGCCGGCATGCTGAAAAATAGCCTCATAGCCCCTGCGCATTACCCCATTTAGCTTTGTTTCCATGTCCCTTCGGGCTAGTCCGTGCTCCTGACCGAACTGCTCTCCCCCGACCGCGTTGTAGTCCCCCTTACCGCCCGCGATAAAGCCGGGGTCATCGCCGAGCTGACCCGTCATCTGGTGGATCACTCCGGTGGGGGATTCGATGAGGTCTTGGGCGCCGTGGAGGAGCGCGAGGCGGTCCTGAGTACCGGCATCGGGTTCGGGGTCGCCATACCGCACGCCCGCTCCTCAGCGGTTCGGGAGCTGAGCGTGGTCTGTGGGCTGAGCCCCGAACCGGTCCCCTTCGACTCCATCGACGGGGAGCCGGTCCGTCTCTTCTTCCTCATCGTGGGCCCCGAGTCCTCCGCCGGACAGCACGTCAAGCTGCTGAGCCGGATTGCCCGGCTGGTCCGGCGGGACAATCTCCGGCAGCAGTTGTGTGAAGCAGGCACCCCTCAGGAGTTCTACGCCGCGCTGCTGGACGCCGAGGCCCGGGCCTGATGGGTGCTACCGCGCTCAGGACCCATCGGGGGGGCGCACTCACCCGGGAGCAGCTGGGACAGGAGGTCCGTCTGGGCGGGTGGGTGCACCGGCGCCGCGACCTGGGCGGGCTGGTCTTCGTGGACTTGCGGGACCGTGCCGGCCTGGTCCAGCTATCGTTCAATCCCGAATGGACTGCGCCTGAGGTCATGGAGCGAGCGGCGGCGCTCGGCGCCGAGACCGTGGTGCTGGTAACCGGCATCGTCGCCCTCAGACCGGAGCCGTCGCGGGATCCGCACCTCCTGTCGCGCGAGGTCGAAGTGCACGCCACCGGACTCGAGGTCGTGGGCCCGGCGCAGACTCCCGTCATTCCCGTGGCCCGAAAGGAAAAAGAGGAGTTGCCCGCGGAGGAGTTGCGGCTCCGCCACCGAGTGCTCGACCTGCGGCGACCCGAGCTGCACCGCAACCTGATCCTGCGTCACCGCCTGATGCAGGCCACCCGCCGCTACTTCGATCAGCACGGCTTTCTCGAGATCGAGACTCCGATCCTCACCAAGCCCACCCCCGAGGGAGCCCGGGACTATCTGGTGCCGAGCCGGGTGCATCCGGGCGAGTTCTTCGCGCTGCCCCAGTCGCCCCAGCTCTACAAACAGCTGCTCATGGTGGCGGGATTGGACCGGTACTTCCAGATCGCGCGCTGCTTTCGGGACGAGGACCTTCGAGCCGATCGCCAGCCCGAGTTCACTCAGATCGACATCGAGGCCTCGTTCATCGGGTTGGAGGATGTGCTCGCCTTTGGAGAGGGCCTGGTGCAGACCCTCTGGGCTGAGGGCGGACATCGCCTGTCGCTGCCGATCCCGCGGATGCGCCATGCCGACGTCCTGGAGAAGTACGGCACTGACAAGCCGGACCTCCGATTCGGCCTGGAAATCTTCGACGCCACCGACGCGTTCCGTGAAGCTGACTTTGCCATCACCCGGAAAGCGATCGAAGCCGGCGGGAGGGTTCGTGGCATCCGGGTGCCCGGCGGTGCGAACCTGTCGCGGAAGCAGGTGGATGAGATCGAGGCAGCCGCGAAGTCTCTCGGCGCTGCTGGATTGCTGCGACTCAAGAAGTCGGGTGGCACCCTGGAAGGCCCTGCCGCCAAGTACCTCTCCTCGGAGGCCGGAACACGTTTGGACCTGAACAACGGGGACCTGCTTCTGCTGGTGGCGGGACCGGATCACATCTCGAATCCGGCCCTCGATCGGGTCCGCCAGGAGGTGGCCCGGCGTCTCGAGCTCATACCCGCGGGGGAGAACCGGTTCGTCTGGATCACCGACTTTCCCTTGTTCGAGCGCGACCCCAGGACCGGCGCCCTGAACTCGGTGAACCACCCCTTCACCGCACCGCATCCCGAGGATCTGCCCCACCTGGAGACCACGCCGGAGCGGGTTAGAGCGCTGGCGTACGACATGGTGTTGAACGGCACCGAGCTGGGTGGAGGAAGTCTCCGAATTGCCGATCCTTCTTTACAGCGCCGGATCTTCGCCCTGCTGGGAATTCCCGAGCAGCAGGCGGAACAACGGTTCGGCTTTCTGCTGGAAGGGCTGAGGGCCGGGGCGCCGCCCCATGGCGGGTTTGCCTTCGGACTCGACCGCATCGTCATGCTGCTGGCTCAGGCCGAGTCTCTGCGCGACGTCATCGCCTTTCCCAAGACCACGGCCCAACGGGCTCTTTTCGAGGGAGCACCGAGCGGAGTAGATCCGGAGGATCTACGGAACCTTCACCTGGAGGTACTAGACACTAGCAGTAAGCCGTAGCAGTTAGCAGGTGGTTCCTGGTCCTAGGTCCTGCTTACCGCTCACCGCACACTGCTTACCTTATGAACATGCCTGACGACATCCAAACCAGAATGTCCGCCGAAGGAGCGGACCCCTTGCTGTTTGCGGGGGTAAACGACAGCAACCTGCAGGAACTTCAGCGAGCCCTCGGCGTACGGGTGTCCTTCCGCGGCGAGGCGGTGACCCTGTCCGGTACCCCGGATCAGGTCGAGCGAGCCGGACCGGTGGTGCAGGGCCTCCTCGATCTGGCTCGGATGGGTGAGACGGTTACCCCCGACGACGTCTCCCGTTTAGCGGCTGAAGGCACCACCGGCGAGCTCCCCGCCCAGTCATCCGATGGCAAGATCGTATTGCCCGGGTTGCGCCGGGCCATTGTCCCCAAGACTCAGGGCCAGCGGGACTATCTCCAGGCCATCAGCAATCACGACATCGTCGTGGGAATCGGGCCGGCTGGTACCGGCAAGACCTACCTGGCAGTGGCCAAGGCGGTGGAGGCATTGGCCCGCAAACGAGTCAAGCGGATCATCCTGGCGCGACCAGCGGTGGAAGCGGGTGAGTCGCTCGGCTTCCTTCCCGGGGACCTTCAGGCCAAGGTGGATCCCTACCTCCGGCCGCTCTACGATGCGCTGGAAGACATGATGCCGCACGACCGGGTGCAGCGGGCCCTGGAGACCCGCACGATCGAGATAGCGCCGCTGGCCTACATGCGCGGCCGCACTCTGGCCGATGCCTTCATCATCCTCGATGAAGCACAGAACGCCACCGGGGCTCAGATGAAGATGTTCCTGACTCGGCTGGGCGTGAACAGCAAGACGGTCGTCACCGGCGACAAGACCCAGATCGACCTGCCCCAGCGCGAGGATTCGGGGCTGCTCGAGGTAGAGCGGATTCTCCCCGGCATCGAAGGCATAGCGTTCTCCTATCTGCACGAGTCCGATGTGGTTCGGCATCGGCTGGTGCGGGAGATCATCAAGGCGTACGCGGAGGATCAGAGCGGCTGATGGCCCGACGTTCGAGTGCGCGGGTGTGGGAAACCATGGGTGGAGCATCGTTCCGGGAACGGGCGCGCTACCACCTGGCTCGGTGGGCGCCGCTGATTGGGGTCGCGTTCCTGACCTATCTCGCGTTTCCGCCCCATGTCGGGATCGGCACGCCGGTGACCCCGGTGGGACAGATCTCCAAACGCGCCGTGGTGGCGCCCTTCGCCTACGAAGTTCGGAAGACCCCGGAAGAAATCGCGCGCGAAGGCGAGTCCCGCGCCCTGACCGCCCAGCCGGTGTATCGCTTCAGTCCTACGGCCTACGATTCCTCACTCGCAGCCGCGCGCGGCTTCTTCGCCGACATGGAGCAGGCTGCCGAGGCCGGCGGCCAGGACTCAGTGGCCAGCGTCATCGCTTCGCGCGTCCGGCTAGGCTCCGAAGAAACCCGCTTTCTCACCGATTCGACTAACCGGCGACAGATCCAGGAGCTCTTCACCCACTTCCTGGCCGAGGCGCTCTCCCGGGGGGTGGCGGACGCCGGCGTCATCCGGGGCGAGGTGAGCCCGGTGATCGCACTCCGCCGCGGCGAAACCGAGCGCATCGTCCCCCGCGACTCGATTCTCACATTTGCCGACTTGATGGAGCAGGCTGAAGCCGCGGGGATCAACCTGCCGACTGCAGCAGGACAGCGCACCTTGAGGCGGCTGGTCGGCGCCTTCTACCACCCGACCATCGTACTGGACCCGCTGATTACCGTAGCTCGGCGGCAGCAGCTCCGCGGAAGCGTGGACCCGATCAAGTACTCGGTACGCACCGGAGAGCGGATCGTGCGCGCCGGCGAGCCGATCAGCGAGGAAGCCCATGCGAAGCTGGTTTCCCTCTTGGAGGAGCATCGTCGCCGGGGCACCGGTGGCCTGGCGGTGCGGAGTGCCGCCGGCGCACTTCTGTTCAATGCACTCGTGCTGAGCGGGTTCTGGCTGCTGATCATGTTCTACCGTCGAGAGAGCTACGCCCACCTGCGGGAGATGATCTTTCTGGGTTCGCTGTTCGCGGTAGTGGTGCTGCTGACGGCAGCGCTCTCCAGCTTCTTCCCCGGGCGCCCGGAGATGGTGCCCATTCCGTTTGTCGCCATTCTGATGACGATGCTGTACAACGGCTGGGTGGGGGTGTTCGCGGCCGTTACGCTGGCGATCCTGCTCGACGGCCAGTGGGCGCTGCGGGAGAGCTACGTACTCTTCTTCGGGGTGGTCACCGGTGTGGCCGGCGCGGTCGGAATCCGGGTGGTTCGCCGCCGCCGGCATCTCTACCTCACTATCGGTGTCGTGGCTGGAGCCGGGATTCTCGCCACCATTGCCGTGGGACTGGTGCAGGGCTGGTCCACCAACACCATCATCGGCAGCTGTCTGCTCGACCT
>Ga0075421_100008646_pt1 | contig 12522 bp, 7 predicted proteins | sample SoiMetdeltSBSDD5_FD_75292 | JGI IMG/M metagenome (GOLD analysis project Ga0075421, IMG submission 75292) | Bulk soil microbial communities from a Populus tree surrounding site in Tennessee, USA - Soil MetaG P. deltoides SBSDD5 | ecosystem: Environmental > Terrestrial > Soil > Tree plantation... | reverse complement strand
AGGACCTCTACAGCCAGAAGTGCGAACTGGTCTATCAGCATGTGTATGAGGCGTACATCGGAGGGATTCAGGGAGCATATGGGTAAGAGCCGTCAATGAGCATGGCGGCTTTGGTCAATGGGCTTGGGCGGTATCTAAGAATCCCGCCGACCTGCCCGATATTTTGATTGCCAACAGCCTGTAAGGACAATGTATTGTCATCACCCCCCTAATCGCTTATAATTCAAGAATCGAACGGCGCAAATGAACTCTTGCCTCCTCAAATGAGCAAAATCAGGCGCGCCAAAAACCTTATATAATGACGGTGTTTGGGTTCGAAACTGGGCGTTTCTAGCTGGGTTCGGCGGGTGTAGTTCAGTGGTAGAACGCATGCTTCCCAAGCATGATATCGTGGGTTCGAGTCCCATCACCCGCTCACAATGTCGAGGAGAGACTCCCTCGACATTTTTGTTTATCTTTTTGTAAGGTGACTGTTATGTGCCTGCCTGACGGTCAAAATTAGAATTGAGGCGGAGGCCTGTGCAATGATGCCAACTGACAGCAAAGGTACAATCCTTTATGTGGAAGACAACGTGGATAACCGCACTCTGGTGCGCCGGGTTCTGCTTTCGGAAGATTATGAGTTAATTGAGGCAGTCAACGCCATAGAGGCGCTGAGGGTTCTCGAAAACACCAAGCCAGATTTGATCCTGATGGATATTAACATGCCGGACATGGACGGTTACACTTTAACAGCCAGGATCAAAACTACACCCGGCTTTGAGCGTGTGCCAATCCTTGCTTTGACTGCGAACGTAATGCGCGGTGATAAGGAAAAGACGCTTGAAGCAGGCTGCGACGGTTATATCCAAAAACCACTCGATATTGACCAGTTGGTCCGGGAAGTCGAGCGATTCCTTGCAAGGAGTGCATAATGTCTGATAACGTTCTGGATACACAACCCATCAAGAAGCCAAGCATTCCAAAAGATGCGACTGTTCTAGTTGTTGAGGACAATGTTGCAAACTTTGTGTTGATCGCCCGCATGCTGGGATATTTGGGCATTCATTGTGAATGGAAAACATCGGGCTATGAAGTGGTGGAATATGCCGATACCCTCCAACGCCTGGATTTGATCCTGATGGATATTCGTCTCCCTTATGAGGATGGTTATGGCGCATTGAAAAAGATTCGCGCTTCAGAAAGATTGAAGAGCATCCCTATCATTGCCGTCACCGCCGAGGCTAGTGTCGACCAAATGAATAAAGCCAAGTCATCGGGGTTCGATGGTTTCCTTGGCAAGCCCCTTGATCCAGACAGGTTCCCGGATCAGATCCGCCGCATACTAGCGGGTGAACCTGTCTGGGAATTCAGTTAGCGCTGCTTTTCACGATAAATAATGATTCCCTCGAATAGTCTGCCTTTTTTCGTTACGGTGTTTTTTACGGCGAGTGGAAACCGTCTGCAAATCATCCAGTTTTCCGACCCACAGGGAAGGGATGCACAATCGACGATTCCACGCGGTACTGAATTGCCCGTGGATGAGATAGAAGCCTTTCTCAAAAATGGACCGTTAGTAATGAATTTGAGGGATGATTTAACCATCCCAGAATCCTTGCTGGCATATCCACGGCAATTAGGATGTGAAACGGCCGCGTACGTACCAATTCTGCAAGAAGGTCGACTGCGCGGTCTTGTTCTTATTGGTGCCCGTTCCGATCAGCGGATCGATGAGGATGTAGTTGACGCCTTTGCACGCACCATACGGCTGACAATAACTTCTCTGGTACATTCCGGCTCGCCCACCGAACCAATAAACGATCGTCGCACATTAGAGTCCAGGGCACTCAATACGCTATTGACCGCAGCGGCTTCTGTCAAGGACATGCAGTCATTCTTTGTCTCCATCCACGAGCAAGTCCGCGTGGTGGTCGGTGATTTTGAATTTTTGATTGCGCTATACGACGCCAAGACCAACTCCATTAGCATTCCATATCTTTTTGAAAATGGCAGGTTCTCCTCCATGGACACATTCCCACTGGGGGAAGGACTCACGTCCATTTTAATTCGTACGAATGAGCCACTCCTGCTGGTGGAGGATACTGCGAGACGCGCTACTGCCATGGGTGCCAAGATCGCCGGAAAGCCAGCGCAATCCTGGCTAGGTGTTCCATTGATGGCTCAAGGTGAAGCCATTGGTGCAATCATTATTCAGGATCTTGAAAAAGAACATGCCTTCGATGAGGATGATCTGCAATTTCTCAGATCTGTGGCCAGCCAGGTATCGAGCACGATTTACAACATCCGCGTGCTCGAAGAAAGCCGACGCATTGCACTCCATTTTGAAACCGCCGCGGAGATCGCGCGCGACATCAGCAGTTCGCTTGATTTGGATGAGTTGCTTAAAAAAGCGACTGATCTAATCCGCTCACGCTTCGAATATGACCATGCGGCAGTCTTTCTCAAGGATGTATCTGGAGAATTTGCTGTCATCCGTGAAGCTACCGGTGAAGCGGGTGCACAGATGAAACGTTCTGGGCACAAACTCGGCGTAGGCTCGAAATCTATCGTTGGGTTTGTAGCAGGGAACGGTGAACTATTGGTTGTAAATGACACGATCCGCGATGCCACTTATTACGCCAATCCGCTTTTACAGGATACACGATCGGAGGCGGCGATCCCTTTGAAAATTGGTGATCGCATTGTGGGCGTCCTGGATGTACAGAGCAAGAATGCCTACGGATTTTCAGGGGATAATCTGCGCATTCTGCAAATCCTCGCGGATCAACTGGCGATTGCTGTGGTCAATTCGGAGTTGTTTGCCGAAACACAGGAACATCTGGCGCAGCATCGGCTCCTGCATCACATTACCACCACGGCCGCGTCAGGTACAACCCTCGATGAAGCCCTACAATCAGCAGTCAATGGCTTGCAAGTGACTCTAGGCGGTGACCGCGTCGCGATTCTGTTGGCGGACCGGGAAAAGAGAATTTTGCAAGTCCGAGCGGTTGTCGGCTTCTCAGATGATGTTTTCGATTTACGCATCAACGTGGGAAGTGGAATTACAGGCTGGGCGGCAGCGCATCGTAGAAGTTTACGGGTAAACAATGTCCAGGAAGATCCCCGCTACATCGCTGGAAGTGCGAACACCAGATCAGAGATGGCCGTGCCGTTGATTTATCGCAGTGAATTGTTGGGTGTGTTAAATGTAGAAAGCGAGCAACTCTCTGCTTACACAGAAACAGATGAAGAACTTCTCGGCACCCTGGGAGGCAGTCTTGCAGCTATTATTGCAAATGCCAGGCTGCTCGAACAGATTCGCGCCCAAGCAGAACGTGAGAGAGTTTTGTTTGAAATCAGCGATAAGATCAGGCGCACAACCGACATGCAAACTATCCTCACTACAACAGTCAGCGAACTGACACGGGCCGTTGGGGCAAACCGGGCGCATATCCAGGTCGGAATTAACTCATCCGCTGAGAAGAATAAACCCTCATGAATCGTTTGTTTTCGTTGGACGACTATTTGCAACGGCTGGGAGGCTGGTATATCATCCTTGTCATAGTCATTGCCCAGCTATCGGCTGTTTTTGGTGCGATGCTTGGTGCTATCTCCATACAGATTAATGGAGACTTCGACCCCGAAACGATGGCCAGAATTTCACGTTTCACACCCCTATGGATTATTGTCGGTAATTTAATCCTTCTGGCTGTGGTCTGGTACCTTACACCGAATGCACGCAAACGGCTGACCGACGGGACCAGAAACCAACTGAAGCCCAATCCCACGGAGGAGCTGGCCGCGTGGCGGGAAATTACGGCCCTCACTACGCGGTATGTCATCAGCGCTCTCTTTGTTGCTTATATAGCGACTGTCCTCCCTACAGCAGCCTACTTTTATCGCGCCGGTGTGATAACTTTTGATCAGTTCATCTATTCGTTGCTCGGTGGACTCGTCGCTGTGCTGGCCACGGTCATTTTCGCCATGTTATTAATAGACCGCCTCCTGACTCCCGCCCGGCTTGCACTTGTCCCAACAAACTTTGATGCTCAACTGCAAGGTCTCTCTGGCGCACGACTTACGTACAAGTTCATCGTCTTAATTCTGGTTCTGCTAGCGATTGGCCTGCTCTTGTTGGGCCCGGTCGGGTTTCATTATATGAGCCTTGCAGGCGAAAATCAGCTAATTCGTCAGGATTTTCAATTTGAGGCGATCACTGTCAGCCTGCTCGCCATACTACTTGGAGCAATCCTTGCATATTTTATATCGCGTACGGTATCTGCCCCTCTGAAGGATTTAATCGAGTCATTCAAAGCCGTCGAAGCGGGAGACCTCTCCCAGCGCGCCACAATAACAGCCACGGATGAAATCGCTGAAGTAACCATGCACTTCAACCGTATGGTCGCCAGTCTCGAAGAACTTCAAGAGACCTTGGAAAAACAGGTCCAGGAACGCACGCGCCTCCTCAAAGCGACCAACGACATTGCCAAGGTCTCGTCGTCAATTCTTGATCCGGAAGAGCTGCTCGCACGAGTAATAAATCTTTTTACAGAGCAGTTCAATTATTATTATGCTTCTATTTATCTCCTGGATCCTGGCGAAAAATGGGCAGAACTGAAAGAGGCAACCGGAGAAGCAGGCAAGGTATTAAAGCAAAACCACCATCGGCTTGAACTCTCCGGAAAAAGTATGGTGGCAACCTGTATACGTGAACGAATGCCACGTATCGCTCAAAACACATCTGAGGACAAGCAGCGTGTTGAGAATCCACTCCTTCCTTATACGCGTTCTGAAATTGCCCTGCCATTAATTGCAGGTGATCGTGTATTGGGTGCTCTAAATGTCCAGTCTACGAAGGCGGCTGATTTTGACACACAAGTCATCGAGACCATGCAAAATATGGCTGGTCAGGTTGCAATCGCTCTTGAAAATGCCCACCTGTTTCAGGAAGCACGACAAAGGATTAAGGAAATGCGCGCCATTCAACAGCAATATCTGCTGGAAGGTTGGAGTTCGCTCTCCTTGAACAAAGAAGAACTTGAGTATGGTGTCGGTGAAAGTAACGATGCTAACTTGCAAAAAATTGTTGCACCCATCAACTTACGCGATCAAATTATAGGGCAGATCGTCCTAGAAGGAACCAGTGACTGGTCAACCGACCAGAAAAATCTCATTGATGCAGTTGCCGCCCAGGCTGCGATTGCGTTGGAAAATGCCCGCCTTGTTAATGAAAGCCGCCAAATCGCTGTTCGTGAGCGTATGCTCGCCGAGATAAGTTCCAAAATTTGGTCCTCCAACACCATTGAAGCTGTCCTCCAGACGACCATCCGGGAACTAGGCAGAAGGCTGGACGCGTCCAGCGCCACTATTAAACTGGATTTGAACGATCATGACGCTTAGCGGCGATCTATTTGAACTATCAGTATGAACACGAACCGATATCCAACTCTCCGAACAAGACTCGCCATCGTCCTGATTCTGCTGGCAGCCATATTCACGATAGGTGTTTCGTCTATCATTTATGTCAATTTTAAAGCCGAATTGCGCAATAATCTGCGACACCGATTGGAGAACATAACAACTCTGGCAAGTCTGCAACAAGATGGCGACGCGCTCCTCAGGGTTAGAGCAGAGAATGATGAAAACTTTGAAAAGATTCGCGAAATAAATCTAAAGATCAAAGCATCGGAGCCGGAACTGAGGTTTGTTTACACAATGCGGAAGGACGAGCAGGGTCAGATTTACTTTGTGGTTGACGCCGGACGTCCCACGGAAGAAGGCTATTCGCCATTTGGAACTCCATATGAGGAACCGGGTCCGGCACTGGTAGCGAATTTCGATTTGATGAACGGCACGATCCTTGAGTCTGATTTCTATCCTGACGAGTACGGGACCTGGCTTTCCGGGTATGCGCCTATTTTCACTTCCAACGGCGAGCGTGTCGGTGTGCTGGGGGTGGATATTTCAGCCAATACCATCCTCGCGCAGGAACGGCGTTACCTCTTAAGGCTTGTTATTATCGTTCTATTAAGTCTGCTATTGATTGTGGTGGGCGGTGTGGTCTTTGCGAATTATCTTGCAAAACCCATCGTCGACCTGCGCGACATGGCAAATAAAATAAGTCAGGGCGAGTTCAACACACACATCGCAAACATTCCAAAAACACGCGAACTTGCCGAACTCTCGCTCGACTTGAACAAGATGACAGATAATCTGCGGGAGTTAATTAATGGTCTTGAAGAACGGGTCGCGGAACGCACCTCGGGGCTGACCAAGAGAACCGAACAACTGCGCGCCGCATCCTATATTGCCCGTCAGACAGCGGATGTACAGGATCTTTCGTCAATACTCCAAATCGTTGTTGATCTAATAACCAATCAATTTGGTTATTACCACGCCGGCCTCTATCTGATAAATGAAACAGGCAACGAGGCCATATTGCAGGCGGCTTCTTCAGAGGGAGGAAAAAGGATGGTCGAAAGAGGGCACGCGCTTGAAATTGGGTCACAAGGTATTGTAAGTTATGTAGCATCCCAGAAACGAGCCCGCATTGCCTTAGACATTGGCACAGATGTGGTTTTCTTCAACAATCCTGACCTGCCAATGACACGTTCGGAGATCGCCCTTCCGCTGATGATTCGTAACAAGGTGCTGGGTGTATTGGATATCCAATCTGATCAACCCCAGGCGTTCCGCGCGGAGGATGTTGATGTATTCCAGACTCTGGCTGACCAGGTTGCAGTCGCTATTGAGAATGCTCGGTTGCTAGGTGAGTCTCAGGCAGCACTCATGCAACTCGAGGCAGTGTCAACCCTCCGTACGCGAGACGCGTGGAATCAAAAGCTTCTTGGGCAGGAGCTGGCGTTTACCTTCACCCCGCTGGGCATCCGCCTTGAGGCAAATTCAGGAAGTGCAGGCGAAAACGGTGTTCAGACTCCCATCACACTAAGGGGCCAAACAATCGGCTCCATTTCTTTGGCGAGAAAAGATAATGCAAGATGGAGCAAATTTGATGAGGATTTGGTCAATGAGGTCGCATATCAGGTAGGGTTGGCAGTCGATAATTTGAGATTGCTTGAAGATGCACAACAACGAGCCCGGCAGGAACAGACCATTGGAGAACTTGCCACACGGTTCAGTCAGGCATTGGACATTGACAGCCTGCTTCAAACCGCGGCACGTGAACTTGGACAAATGCCCGATGTATCCGAAGTATCCGTATTTATTGGGCAATTACCTGAACCAACACCTCAGAAGCGACGCCCAAAACGCGTAACAGGTTGATATAAATGAAATCCAAAAACCAAAACGTTGGTATTAAACTTGCCGTTGAGGAACTGGGCTGGGCGCTACCCTGTTCCGAGATCGTGATTCAGTTCCAGAACTCCCAGGACAATTAATTTATGACAATCGAAACGCAAACTCCTGTGGAAGCACCAAGACGTTATCTCAGCCTACGGGCAAAACTGATTTTGGGTTTTACACTCTTGTCCGCTTTTGTTTCATTCATTACGGCGCGGGGCATGTATACCAACCTGCAAAGCCAGGTACTCGATGAGTTCAAGAACCGCGCATTGGGACTTGTCGAACTGGCCTCGCTCCAACTAGACGGTGATGAATTCCAACAGATAACTTCCGATCAAGATGAGAACTACGAAAAAATCCGTCTCCAGAATCTAAGGATTCGCTCGAGCGACTCGGGTGTCAGAGGTATTTTCACCATGCGAAAAGATAATCAAGGCATCTATTTCGTCGTGGATGCCGGGGAACCGGGTGAAGAAAACATCGCCACGTTTGGTGAAAGATATGCAGATCCGTCAGAAATACTGGTTGAAAATTTCGACACCATGACTGACGCTATCGTGGAAGCTGAGATATCCACAGACCAGGACGGTTCATTCCTGTCTGCCTACGCGCCGATCTTGACAAGCGACAGTGAACTAGTCGGCGTCATCGGAGTGGACATATTAGCCGACACCATTCTTCAACGACAGAGACAGATTTTACTTCAAGCTTTCGTGGTCTTTCTAATCGCCCTTGGCCTCGGGATCTTCTTCGGATATGTGGCGGGGAATGCCCTGACTGAGCCGGTTATTGTGCTTATTAAAGGGGCCAGAGCCTTTGCGGTGGGCAAGTTGGATCAACATATTGAGATTAGAACCCGTGATGAAGTCGAGGATCTGTCCAAAACTTTTAATAGCATGGCTGATGAAATCCGGGGCTTAATCAATGGATTGGAAATGCGCGTGGCTGAACGCACAAAGGAATTGCAGGAGCAGACACTCCGGTTGCGTACCTCTGCCGAAATTGCGCGCGATGCGGCTTCATCCCACAATCTGAGCGAGCTGCTCGATAAAGCGGTCAACCTCATTCAGGAAAGGTTTGAACTGTACCATACTGGCATCTTTCTGGTTGACAACAATAATGATTACGCTATCCTGACTGCATCGCCCACATCCGCCGGAAAACAAATGATCGCCAATAACTATAAATTGCGTGTGGGAGAAGTTGGCATTGTGGGAAGGGTTGCCGCCACAGGAGAACCACGAATTACGCTTGATACCGGTTCCGATGCCGTGCAGTTCAACAATCCCTTGTTACCCAGAACCCGTTCCCAGATGGCTCTGCCACTCAAAGTGGAAAACAGGATGATTGGTGTGCTGGATGTGCAGAGTGATCAGCAGCAAGCCTTTGATGAAAATGATATCGCCATCATGCAGATTCTGGCCGACCAACTTGCTACCGCAATTGAACGTACCCGCCTGTTGCAACAGGTGGAACAAAACCTTAGCGATCTTGAGCAGGCATATGGTCAATTCACACGCGAAAGCTGGAAAACGCTCGGAGAAGCAGGTTTGCTAAGCAAAGCTGGATATCGATTTGACAATATTCGCATACAGCAAATTACAGAAGTATCCACGCTTGGCGATAAAGCCTTACAAACCGGAACAATTCTGATGGATAATGCCAAAAATGACTCTGCGACAAACAACCAGGTGGCAATCCCTATCAAACTGCGCGGACAGACCATCGGCGTTGTAACCGCCAGTCTCAAGGATGGTTATGCCCAGACTGCCATTTCAACGCTGGAACTCGCAATTGAGCGTCTTGCTGTGTCACTGGAAAGCGCCCGTCTTTATGAAGAGGCCCGCTTGCGTGCAGATCGAGAACGGACCATTGCCCAGGTAACCTCCAATATCAGTTCGGTAACAGAATTCGACGCAATCCTCCGCACAACCGTGGAAGAGGTTGGCAAATCGCTCGGCGATTCGACGGAAGTCAGCATCCAGATTCTCAGCGAAACAGATCAGGCCAACAGGTAGATTGAGTCGCATATGTTGTACACTAGCAAAAACTCTTTCGTCCAGAATGGCCAGCTGCTCCGTGATGTGCGGCGCACACCCAGACCGGTTTTTACACCTGGTTTCGAACGGAACGATAAGAATGAGAACAAATAGTCTGCGACCTTCAAGAACTCTGTCTGTCACGCTCGCCATTGCCTTTCTGATCTTGAGCATGGCAGCCCTGATTGCATACGGCAGTTTCGCACTGTACTTCAACGTTCGACAGCAACAGGAAACGTTGAGCGTTCAGCAGCGACTGGTTGCTCAGGATGCCAGTCAGGAAGTGAGCGGATTCTTCGAGGAAAAATATAGAGCGCTGGAAGCAACAACCAGAATTGTTCATCTGCCCAAGGGCTCTCCTGAAGAGAGAAAGTTAATTCTCGAAAGTCTGCTTGCAACTCAACCGTCTTTCCGCCAGATGATCCTGTTGGATGCAAATGGAGGCAAAACGGCCGAAGTTTCACGCGTTTCGCTGGAACTGTCCGAACAATTCCTGGCGCAACTTCAGCAGGCAATGTCGAATCCAGTCCCACAGAGCCAAAGATATATCAGTGGGCTTTATTTCGATAACATTACCAACGAACCCCTGATCATACTGGCAATTCCACTAAATATTTGGGATTTCCAGGGCACTCTGGCAGCCGAAGTGAACTTGCAGTTTATGTGGACCCTGGTGGATCAACTCATGGTGGGTGAGACAGGCTACGTCTACATTGTAGATAATGAAGGCAACTTGATCGCTTTCAGAGATACTGCTCGCGTATTATCCGGTGAGAATGTACGGCAGATCAGCACAGTGAATGAATTTACTTCGAACCAATCGCGGTCTGTTAACGCCACACCGGAAATTAAGACCTATACGGGCTTGTTGGGAGAAAGAGTCGTGGGGACCTACATTCCGCTGAACGCGCCCCCGTGGGCAGTTGTAACAGAATTGCCATATCGCGAAGCTTATGCGCCGGTCTTTCAGACACTGACATCCTCTCTGGCCGCCGTCTTAATGATGGGACTTCTTGCCGGTCTGGCAGGCATCATCCTGGCCCGCAGGCTGGCCGTACCTCTGATCGACCTGACAGGCACCGCAACGCGTATTGCGGACGGCGAGATCCAGCTGCAAGCCACGGTTGGTGGTGCAAAAGAAATCGCCAGCCTGGCCGCCGCGTTCAATATCATGACTGCCCAATTGCGGAACTTAATCAGCAATCTTGAGCAACGTGTTCAAGAACGCACGAACGCCCTGGAAAAACGCGCTGCTCAATTGCAAACCGTGTCCGATGTGGCGCGAACCCTTACTTCGGTGCAGGATATCAACACACTTCTGCCTGATATCACAAGACTGGTAAGCGACCGTTTCGGTTTCTATCATGTTGGAATTTTCCTTTTGGATGATGCCAATGAATTTGCTGTATTTCGCGCTTCAAACAGCGAAGGAGGGGCCAGGATGCTCGATCGTCAGCACAAATTGAAGCTGGACTCAAACAGTATCGTTGGCTTCGCAACATCGCACAACGAACCCCGCATCGCACTGGACGTTGGAGCTGATTCGGTTTACTTCAACAATCCCGACCTCCCCAACACCCGCTCGGAAATAGCCCTCCCACTTCGCATCAGCGGCCGAGTGATTGGGGCGTTGGATGTTCAAAGCATACAGCCTAATGCGTTTACGAAAGAAGACGTAGCTACCCTTACAATTCTTGCAGATCAGGTAGCCATTGCCATTGAGAACGCCCGCCTGTTCAGTGAATCAAGTGCAGCGCTTGCCGAAACAGAAAAAACATTCGAGCGGTATATAAAACAGGAATGGGGCACTTTTGCGGGCCAGGCAAAAAGTACAGGGTACTTGTTTGATGGGATTCGCACTCTGCAAATAAAGCCAAAAGGACAGCAGGAAAAGGTTAAAGCACTTGCCCAAACCGGTCGCCTTTCGCTCGAGAAGGCGTCAAGCGAAATCACTATTCCTATCAGGCTCCGTGGGCAGATTGTGGGATTCCTCGAAGTGAATTCCAAAAAAGGGAGTCGACAGTGGACGAGGGATGAAATCACCCTGCTCGAGTCCGCGGCTGAACGCGCCGCGCTTGCCCTTGAAAATGCCCGGCTCGTGGAAACTGCTCAACGGCGTGCCTCCCGCGAGCGCGCCATTGGTGAAATCTCATCACGAATTGGTGCCGTAACCGATGTAGATGCAATCATGCAGATGGCAGTGGAGGAACTGGGCCGAAAAATCAGCGGCGCCATGGAAATAACGATTGAACTCGGCCAAGAAGACGAGCAGGCTAGCTTATAAGGCACAGGCATATTTATGATGTTGAAACGAGTACTTGCATTCTTCAAACCGCCCGTCTTCCCTGAAGATGAGGATAAGACCCGCAAGGCATCCTATGCCAATGCCATATCACTGGCATTCACCGGCGTGATCCTGGCCTACGAACTATACATTTGGTCTATTAACAATCGAACTCAGATTTTCTCCGCAGCCAATTTCGTTATCGTCGCGCTTGGGATCGTGGGTCTCGTGAACTGGTGGCTTGTTCGCAGGGGAAATGTGTCCATTGCATCCATTATGCTCGTGGGGCTGATCTGGATAGGCACCAATGGCATTGCGGCGTCCGGCTTCGGCATCCGCGATTCATCCTTCATCGTTAATTTTGTGGTGATGCTGATCGCTGCGCTGTTGCTCGGCTGGCAGGCGGCCACACTCATCGCGATTGCCAGCATCCTGGTTGGATTCGGCCTAGCTTATGGCGAAGCCGCGGGATTGATCGTTACACCCGAGTATCCGGTTACATCTTTCGCCGTGGATATCTCGGCAGTGCTGGTGCTTGGAGCGCTTCTAATTTACATCCTGGTCACCGGCCTGGAGAAAGCGATCAAGCAATCGCGGAACAGTTTAGTGGAACTCGAAGCTGCGAATGCCGAACTCCATGATGCGCAATCGGATCTCCATGCCCGCAGCGCCGAGTTGATCGCGACGAATGAAGCATTGCAAAAACGAACAGAACGTCTCCGCGCCGTGGCGGAAGTGGCGCGCACAGCCACAGCCGTGCAAGACTTCGATCAACTGCTCCCGCTGATCACCAACGTCGTCAGCAAACAACTCGGTTACTATCACGTTGGCATCTTCCTGTTGGATGAATTTAATGAGTATGCGATCCTTCGTGCAGCCAACACGGAGGGTGGTTTACGAATGCTGGCGCGCGAA
>Ga0075421_100008645_pt1 | contig 12522 bp, 14 predicted proteins | sample SoiMetdeltSBSDD5_FD_75292 | JGI IMG/M metagenome (GOLD analysis project Ga0075421, IMG submission 75292) | Bulk soil microbial communities from a Populus tree surrounding site in Tennessee, USA - Soil MetaG P. deltoides SBSDD5 | ecosystem: Environmental > Terrestrial > Soil > Tree plantation... | reverse complement strand
CATTTCGCTCACCCTTTTGACTGGCAATGGTCTTGCCGGAAGTTCCAGTATTGGCTCAACAATACGCCTGGACTAATTCGTTGCAAAACTTAGTTTACAAACCACTAGTTGCGCCGCGTGACATCCAGCGTACTGTGTGAGACCTGACAGGTCTTGTAGAGTAAGTCCATCCCCCGAATCAGAGTGAAGATCACTATAACACTTTTTTCTGAACCGAAAAATGAGACGATGCTGAGAAGGTTTATTTCATAGGTTCTTCAGTTCCTGCATTTCCTTACTTAGCGCCAACGCCTGCTCCGGCTGGCCACGCAGTTCGTAGGCTCGGCTCAACTGCACATACAAATCATCCAATTGCGCGTCGAATTCCGCGCCGACCAGCGAGGCCTCCCGAGCCAGTTGACGGGCCTTCTCAAAATGAACGATCGCCTCGCTGGCGGCCGAGAGATGCAGCGCTTCTTGCCCGGCGGCCAGGCTGTGGCGGAAAGCGGCCTCCGCCAGTCCGGCGGCCAGCGCCTGGTGAGCGAGCACCGCCTCTGAGACTCGGTCCGCTTCCAGGACCTCCAACGCGCGCTGGTGGAAAAGCCGCCGGCGCGCGTCCCCGGCTTCGGTATAGACCACTTCGCGGATCATGTGGTGCGAGAAGATGTACGCGCTGGCGCTGCCCGGCTGCGCCACTTCCAGCAAGAGCCGGCCGCTGACTAATTCATCCAGGGCGGGCAAACCGATCTCTGTGTCAAAGTTGGCGATGGCGCACAAGCGCTCGAACGTGAGCTGCTGCTCGATGACGGCTCCGGTCGCCAACAGGGCAAAGGCATTCGGGCTGAGGCGATTCAAGCGCGCGCGGATCACCGCGCGCACCGTGGACGGGACGCGCACCGCTTGCCCGAGATCATGCTCAGCGTCCACCTCAAAGGCCCAGTCACCCTCGGCTCGCCGCTTGGGGTGCAGGGCGCTCCGTTCCAGCAAATCCTTCAAGGTTTCCATCATGTAAAACGGCTGCCCGCGCGTTTCTTTGAACACCCACTCGGCGAAGTCGGCCACGGGTGGCCTGAGGATGGATAACAGCATCTGCACTGTATCCTGTTCACTTAATGGCTCCAACTTGATCTCATATAGCGCTAACTCATGCGCCAGGTGCGCCAGCCACTGGATCAGGCTTGGTCGCTGGAGTTGGGCCGGCGGCTGTAAGGCGGCGGAGGGCAAGCTGACCAACAACATGATCCGCGCCCCGGTCTCGCGCCAACGTTGGAGGGCATACTGCAACAGGTCGAGCGTGGCGTTATCCGCCCATTGGAGATCGTCTATGAAGAGCACCAGCGGCGCGCGCTGGGCCAGGGCCAGCGTTAAACGCACGAGCGCTTCGAAGAGCTGCGTTTGGCCGGCGGCCGTCTCCAGGTGCGTGGGAGACACTTCCGGATAGCGAGCGCGCAATTCCGGAAACAGTTGACTCAGTGGGGCCAGCCACGTCGCCTCCAGCCAATCCGGCGGCATGTCTTCCCGCTCTAATAGAGGGCGGCAGGCTTCAATCAGCGGCTGATAGGACATCTGACCACTGCTCTCAAAAGCGCGCCCATGCAGCGTCTCGGCGCCCTGAGCGATCGCCCAGGTTAAAAATTCACGGGCCAGGCGGGTTTTGCCGATGCCGGCCTCGCCGTGCAGGATTGCCACTTGGGGCTGGCCGGCCGCGGCGCGCCCATAGCATTCCCTCAGCATCTGATGTTCAACGGTCCGTCCGGCAAATAGGTTTTCCAGAAACGCCACCGGGGTATCGCGCCGGCGGGGCTGAACCGCGGCGCGCTCGCGGAGATGTTGCGTGCGAATACTTTCGGCCAGCGCCTCGGTGTCCGGCTCCGGCGTCACGCTCAACTCGGCCGCCAGAATGGCGCGACACGCGTCATAGGTTTGCAGCGCCTGACCCCGCTCGCCGGCCGCGAAGTGAGCGCGCATCTTGCGGCGGTAGGCGACTTCGTTTAGTGCATCCAGCGCGATCCAGAGGGAAGCCGTTTCGGCGGTGCCGGCGAGTTCGCCTTGCGCAAACTGGATTTCGGAGAGCCGGTCGAGAATCAGGCCCAGGCGGCGCCGCCAGACTTCACGTTGGATGCCGACCCAATCGTCGAAGCCGGGCGCATCGCCGAGTGAAAATCCAGCCAGAAAATCGCCGCGCTGGCAGGCGGCCGCCGCTTGCAGCACCGGCAGGCTGGCCGAACCCTCCGGGGCCGCCCGGCTGGAACGGTCGGCGCGCGCCAGGGTGTAGGCGCGCTCCACCGTCTGCAGGTCGAGGTGGATGTCCGCGTCCGGATTCAGCGCGAGCGCCGTATGCGTGAGGGAGAGATAAGCAGTTTCGGCTTCATCACCGGCCCGGCGCAGGGCAGATTTCAGGTGGCCCAGAGTGTTGCGGAGGGAGGCCAGGCTGCGCTTGGGGTCGGCTTCCGGCCAGAGGAGCGTCGCCAGACGCTCACGGGGTTGCTCTCCGCCTTCAAGCACCAGGTAAATCAACAACGCCAGTGTCTTGCGCGTGGGAAATATTAGCAGGCTGTCGCCTAAGTAGACTTCGGGTGATCCTAGTAAATGAAGATGCAAAGTGCTCATGGCTGGCTGGCTGGCTGGCTGGCTGGCTGGCTGGCATAACGCTCCTTTCCTTGTGACGCTCTTGAGACTCTTGGTGATTATACATATAGATAACCATTAAGGCACGCTCTCTAGAGGGCGTTGTGGGTCGTATAAGCGAGAGCTGGCTGTAATCAGGAGAAAGCCCCCATGTCAAGCATTGTTCTGACACTCCCCATTGTAAACGGTAAAGTGGAAGCTTGGCGGCGGTTTTGCCAGGAGATGTCCGGCTCGCGCCGGCAAATGTACGAGGCCTCCCGCCGGCGGCTGGGCATCACGCGCGAACGGTTGGCGTTGGTGGAAACCACTTTTGGATCGGCGGGAGTGACCACCCTGGAAGCCCCGGATGTGGGTGAGGCACTGGGCCAAATCATGACCTCCGATCTGCCCTTTGACCGCTGGTATCGGGATCAGGCGCAGGAATTGCATGGCATCAAGTTGGACGGGTACGAGCATTTCTCAGAGCTTTTACGCGCACCGCCCCCGCAGCATCAAGAATTGCTTTTTGAGTGGACGTTACCTTCCGGCGCTGACGGATGACATTCGCTTTTTAGGCTCTTCCAGATTTAACGGGAACTCGTAGAACCCGCAGGTCACGCGGCAAGCGTGATCTGCTTTTAAAAAAATCAGCCGGTGGCCTGGGTTCAGAGACTCAGGCTCGACAGCCCCAACAGTGTGACGCTTTTGAGACTCCCCGTTCGTATACTTAGGGTTATAGAGTGAAGATCCGTCCTGACAGCCGCCAGACGCACAGCGTCTGAATCTGAGAGACGAGTGGAAACTGAAGCGGTTGAGTGCAATCTCCAAGCGATGGCGAGAACTCCGCCCCGCAGGACGCCCCACAAAATCAAGCATTGCTTTTTGGGTGGACCGTGTCGGCTTGCGCTGACCGCTGACTTCGCTTTTCCAAAATCGGCCGAGAGATGGAGTTCGGAGGCCTAGTTGAGGGGGCCAGCCTGGGTGGAGAGGGGACCTCACCCCAGCCGAGGTGAGACAAGGAAAGGATGGACGTGTGACCAAAATTCTCGTGGCGGACGATGAACCCGATATTCGGATGCTGCTCAAGCTCGCCTTAAGCTTTACCGGCTATCACGTCATACCCGCCACGGATGGGCAAATGGCCTATACGTTAGCGTTGCAGGAAATTCCAGACTTGATCCTCATGGATGTGCAGATGCCTAAACTCAATGGCTACGAGGCCTGTCGGCAGATCAAAGCCGAGGCGACCCTGCGGCATATCGCGGTGGTGTTTTTGTCCGCCTGCGGCGCGACGACTGATATGCAAGCCGGTTTTGCCGCGGGTGCAACGGCCTACGTGCGTAAACCCTTTAGGCTGGATGACTTGATGCACACCGTGGCGGAGATTTTGGGCCGGCCGGCAACGCCTCAGTCGGCTTGACCCAGCGCCGGGAAATAGGCGAGGCGTTCCCAGTGTGCAAGCGGAAATCGGCGCCGGTCCGGGAGCTAAAATGCTAAAGAGAAAAATACCCGAGGTCAGTCCCTCAGATCAAGAATTAGAACGAGAGCGATACACCTCCACTTTTAAGACCATCCAGATGCTCAGCGGCCGGTTGCCGGGAGGCCTCAACGGCCTGTCCCGCGACCGGGCGGGGCGGGGGACCCAAAGCCTCGACGCCCATCTGGCCTGGGCGCCAAGGCCCGGCAATCCGGATTATATCGCGTTGCCGTCAATCCCCCTCACCGATTTCTATGGGGACGCCCCAGCCAGCCTCCCGGTTGGCGGCAAAGTGCAATTCTACCTGGGCGGCTTGGAAGATAGCACCCCAAGCCGACGCCACACTCAAGAACTGGAGGCTTTCAACGCGATCCTGATCGCCATCAATGAAGCGCCTGATCTCCAGACCATTCTGACTTTAGCGCTTAAGCAAATGGTGGAGCTCTTGGGGGTGGCGGGGGCGGAATGCCATCTCATCAATGCGGTTGGGGAGTTGGAATTAGCCGCGCAGGTCGGAGATACCCTTCAGGGTATGGGCCTCCAGCCGGAATTTGTCACCGGCTTACAACGCGTCCGCTTTCCGCTCGCGCTCGGATTATCCGGCCAAGCCCTGGCGGCCCGCGCGCCCATCCAGGCGGCCGGCTATCAACCCGGGCTGTGTGTGCCTATTTTTGGGCGCGCTTTCCAACTGGGCGTCTTCGCGTTTTATAGTCACACGCCGCTGACCTGCTCCCCGGAAACGCAAAACTGGTTGATGACCCTCGCCGACCAGTTGGCGGTAGCGATTGAGCGGGATCAATTGTCGGAAGCGGCCCGCCGGCAAGTGGCCGAACTGGCTCGGACGAACACCTTCATTGCGACTTTAAACCATATGCTGCGGTCTCACATCGAAACGGCCCGGGACCCGACGCGTGTCATGGAAGCGCTGGGCGCCGAACTTAAAAATTTGGGGATGACCTGCCTGGTGGCGCTCTTGGAGGCCGACACCCAGACCTTGGCCCTGCACTATGTTTCGCTGGAGCCGAAGGCCCTGGCGGAAATGGAGGCGCTGAGCGGCATTAAAATACAGGCCCTCCGCATTCCGTATGCGCGTTGGCTGAGTTACACCCAACTGACTCCAGCGCACCCTTCCAGCCTGGTATCGGACTGGAGGTCGCTAGCCACGAACTGGCTACCGGCTCTCCCGAAACTCCGCCTTGAGCAGATTCTCAACGTGGTCGGGGCGACGGCGGGGATGCGTGTCCTCTATCTGCCCTTGGTGGGCGAGGAGCGGGTGCTCGGTGTCTTGGGTTTATGGGGGGAAGGTTTACGCGAAGCCGATGCGCCGGCCCTCTCTATTTTCGCCGGTCATGTGGCCGTGGCCATCCAGAATGCCCGCTTGTTTGAGACCATGCAACGCCTGTCCATTACCGATGACCTCACCGGCCTCCACAACCGGCGCCATTTTTTTGAACTCGGCCGGCGCGAATTTCGCCGTTTCCGCCGATTCGATTACTCCCTGGCGACCATCATGCTGGACATTGATCATTTTAAAGAAGTGAATGATACCTATGGTCACCGGGTCGGCGATCAAGTTCTCGCGAGCGTGGCGCAACGTTGCACGGAAAGCATTCGGGACATTGATATTTTGGGCCGGTATGGCGGTGAGGAGTTCGCGATCCTGCTCCCGGAAACAAGTCTGAGGGCCGCCGGCCAGTCCGCCGAGCGCCTGCGCCGGTTTATGCACGCGACCCCCATTCCCACTGCTCAGGGATCCCTCCAGCTTTCAGTCAGCCTGGGCGTGGCTTGCGCCACGAAGGCCTCGGAGGATTTAGCCGCGCTCTTGGATCAGGCGGATGCCGCCTTGTACGCGGCCAAGCAAGCCGGACGCAACTGTGTGGCCATCCAGGATGGCCAACGCTTGCGGATAATAAAACCACCCGCGTTACCCAGAGGGAAAAGGCGAAGCTCCAAAACCCAACGGATACCCTAAGTCTTACTTGTGACGCTGTTGAGACTCTTCGTCCGTATACTGCTAAGTAAGAGTGAAGATACACCTTTGAAATAGTCAAGCCCCGAACCGTCTGAACCTAAGCGACGGGTGGAAACTGACACCGTTGAGCACGATTTCCCACTGCGGCTAGAGCGCGCCCGGCAGGGCGTCCCAGCAAAAATCAAGAATTAATCTTTGAGTGGAAGTTATTGGCCAGGACTGGCCGATAACGGCTTTGCCGTGACTTTGATCAATCCAGAACCACTGCCGGTTCGAAAGGGTGCGCCGGCTGACACCCGGGTAAAAAATTGAACGCTGGCGCGCTAGGCTGCCCGGAGCGCCGGCGTAAACCGAGGGCAGTTTATTACCCCCTAGGATCCAGGAGGATCACATCATGAACAAAGACGAATTCGAAGGCAAGTCAAAGCAAATGCGCGGTCAGTTCAGAGAGTGGTGGGGCAAACTTACCGACGACGATCTGGATAAAGTGGCCGGTAAGTATGACCAGTTCATCGGCAAGCTCCAAGAGAAGTATGGCTACACCCGCGAGGTCGCGGAAAAGGAATACAACAAGCGGATGGCGGAGTATGAAGCCCGCCACAAGAAGAACGCTGTCCCGACCCCTTAATTAATTTAATTCGGCGGGGCGGTGGGGGCGGGCTGAACTGGTTGAAGCCCGCCCTTGCCTGAGCGTCTGGCAACCAGAGATCCGTCTCGGATCTAAAACATTCAAAAAGGAGAGAACCAAATGATTAACTTTATTGTATGGCTTATCGCTGGGGCGATCATCGGCTGGTTAGCCAGCGTGATCATGCATACGGACGGGCAGCAGGGCACGCTGATTGACATCGTGGTCGGCGGCGTCGGCGCGCTCATCGCTGGCTTGGTGTTGACCCCGCTGTTTGGCATCAGCACGATCAACGAGAACAACTTCAGCGTTCCGGCCCTGCTGGTGTCTTTGCTGGGCGCCATCATTCTGTTGGCCGCCGTCAATCTCTTCCGGCGGGGAAGCGTGCGCGCGAACTAACGGTTTAGCTTAGAGATCACAAAGAAAAGGAAGATCAAAATGTCAGACAGACAAGCGTCACAAACCACCACCTCCCAACGCGAGCCCGGACTCGAACAACGCATCTTGACGTTTAAAGCCACTTACCTCATCTGGCTCTTTTTGGGCCTGCTGGAAGCGCTCATCGGGCTGCGTATCCTGCTGAAGCTGATGGCGGCCAACCCTGCCAATCCCTTTGCCATGCTCGTCTACAACTTCAGCTACATCTTCGTGTTCCCGTTTATGGGGTTGACGGTTACGCCTGAGGCGAGTGGCATGGTGCTGGAAATTTCATCCTTCATTGCCATGCTGTTCTACGCCGTGGCGGGCTTTGCCTTTGAAAGACTGGTCTGGGTGATCTTCTATCGCCCACGCCAAGCGCCGGTAGCCGTCACGCAACGGACGAGTAGTGAGCAGCACATTTAGAACTCCTATCACACTGACGGGAGAAACCCGGTTTCTTGTTTAGAAATCACAGGCGTAGGTTGAAGAGCTAGAAACCGGGTTTCTGGCGAAAACAGAATAGATTCTCATAGCGACTCAAACACAGGAGAAGACAAATGAACAAGCCGAGCGAAGAATACGAGACGAATGTCAATCATCCGGGGAGCTTTTTAGCCGGGGTGTTGTTGGGGGGACTGGTCGGTACGGCGGTGACGCTGTTACTCGCGCCGCAATCGGGGGAAAAGACCCGCGCCGAAATCCAGTTGAAAAGCGTGGAACTGCGGGATCAGACGGCCGTCGCCGTGGAAGACGCAGTGGCGCAGTCCCGCGTCAAAGTCCGCCAGATCACGGCCGATGTCCGCGCGAAGGCGGAGGAACTCCAGCACCAGGGTCAGAACCTGCTCGACGAGCAGAAAGCGCGTGTCTCCGCCGTCGTCGAAGCTGCCGGGAACGGGAAACCGGCGCCGCACAGTTCCTGAGAGCCTGTTTGAAAAGAAGAGTCAGGAGGTCGCATGTCTAGCTATCAACCGATCAATGAAGAAGTGGCGGTGGATCGCCGCGAAGAAACGGTCGTCACGCAACAACCGGGTTATACGGCCACTGAGCAGGTCACCCGCGATGTGGCGGCGGAGCGGCGGCAACTTTTGTCTCGGGTCAACCGAATCATCTGGACGGGTCTCACCATCCTGGAGGTTTTGCTGGCGCTCCGCTTCGGGCTGAAATTGATTGGCGCCAATCCGAGCAGCGGCTTCGCCGTGTTCATGTATGGGATCACGGGGCTATTCACCGGGCCGTTCACCGGCTTGGTCGCGACCTGGTTCGCGGGTGAAACGGTGCTCGAGGTAACAACCCTGATTGCGATGGCGGTCTATGCGCTGTTCGTTTGGGGTGTCGTGCGCCTGATCCCCATCATTGTGGATCGTCCCAATGCGCGCACGGTCACGCGCTCGACGCGTGAGCAGACGCCCGGCGGCACCGGCAACGAGCGCACGACCCACACAGTCTCTAGCGGCTAACCCGGCGGCCGAGCGCATCGGGATCATACTCACCTTATCAAAGAAAGGGTCATTGAAGATGAACATCACCAAAAATATCGGCATGTTGTTGCTGAGCATCTGGCTCATCCTCACCGGCTTGGCGGCTTTTATCCCGGCCATCGGCGGGTTGGGGATGGTCTTAGCGATCCTCGCCATCGCGGCCGGCATCTTTATCTTGATCGGGCGCTAGGTCTCCAGACCGACGCGGTCTCCCGCGAGACCGCGTCGGTCTGATCCGTAAACCAAAAAAGGAGAATTCTCATGCTCGAACTTATCATTGTCGTGCTCGTCGTGCTGTGGTTGCTTGGCTTCTTCGGTCCGCGGTTAATGTCCGGCATGCCGAACGGCGGCAACTTGGTCCATGTTTTGCTGGTAATCGTTCTCATTCTCGTGATTGTCAGAGTTGTGGCGTAGTCGCAAAACCGGGCGACTTCAGTTCGGTCAACTGTCCCTAATCAACCGACCGGGGAGCAGCCCGGTGATAGTTCATAAAGACAGTTAAACGGATAACTTGAGAGGTGAAAGTATGTCAACTTACGGGTTAGCTCGGAACTGGTGGGCCATGTTGTTGCGCGGTCTATGCGCGATTGGGTTTGGCGCGGTCGCCTTTATCTGGCCGAATCTCACCCTGGTCGCGCTGGTCGTGCTCTTCGGCGCTTACTTGCTGGCGGATGGAATCTTAGCGGTGATCGCCGGCCTCACCGGTCAGCCGGGCTCCCGGCCTTGGTGGTTGTTGCTGATTGAAGGGATGATCGGCTTCATCGCGGGAGGCGTCATCTTCCTGTTGCCCAATCTAACTGTCATCGCCTTCTTGTATCTGATTGCGGCCTGGGCCATCATCACTGGGATGGTGGAGATTGTATCCGCCATTCGATTGCGGGCTGATATCCAAAATGAGGGACTGCTGGCCTTGAGCGGCATCCTGTCGGTCGGGCTGGGAGTGGGATTGGTGGTTTGGCCGGGGGCGACCGCCTTAGGCTTGGTCTGGATGATGGGGGTGTATGCGCTGGTCTTCGGTCTCGTGCTGATCGCGTTAAGTCTGCGGTTGTGGGGCTGGCAAAAATCGGTGGGTCTGATGAGCTTGCAGCTTGCGCCCGCTTTGAGTTCGCGGCGAGCCGGTGTGTTCACTGACCGGCATCTCGTCCGAAAGGAAAAAACAAAATGGCCACTGTCATGATGCATAAAGGTGAAATGGTGCAAGACCCGCCGCTGGTGCAGAAATTGTTAAGCGACCCGCGGGCGGGGTGGGTGTGGGTCTTGCCCCGCCTGTGGCTGGGTTGGCAGTGGTTCGAAGCTGCCCAACACAAGATTAGCAACCCGGCCTGGGTGCAGACGGGTGAAGCGCTCAAGGGGTTCTGGCTCAACGCGGTCAAGATACCCGAGACCGGTCGCCCGGCAATTGTCTTCGACTGGTATCGCTCGTTCCTCCAAATGATGTTGGACGCGCAAGCTTATACCTGGTTCGCCAAAGTCGTCGCTTATGGTGAACTGCTTATTGGGATCGCGCTGATGCTGGGCGCGTTCACCGGCATTGCGGCTTTCTTCGGCGGTTTCATGAACTGGAACTTTATGATGGCCGGGTCGGCCAGCACCAACCCGATGCTGTTCATCATTGCGGTGGCCCTCATCCTGGCCTGGAAGGTCGCGGGTTACATTGGCGCGGATTATTTCTTGCTGCGCTGGATCGGCACGCCGTGGCGCGGCGCCTCGACCAAGAACAAACCACCGACTGCCCAGGCCGAGGCCTTGATGGCTTGGGCGGATGATGGCGGCGCGGCGGGCGCATCGTAGTCACCCGCACGTCGAAGACCCTCGCTAGGGGGCGCCGGGCACGCCAGCCACCTGTCCCCCCAAGCGGAGCGAGTGGGGGATGACGGCGTGCCCGGCGCGGGAGAAGCCTCACCCAAACTTGAAATTTTGGCAGAGGCAAATTAGCGAGGCGAACGACGGAGCGTAACTGAGAACCTAAAAGGAGTGAGCATGTTAACAAATAACGGATTGATCCCTGAACAACACCTTGACCGTCCGGATGAAGACGTGCGGGCGGACGTGTGGGCGCGGTTGTGGCAGGACCCGACCACTCGCGCGCTCGAGCGGAGCGCCCTTAAATTGGAAGTGCATAATGCCGAAGTCTTTCTGTTGGGGCATGTGACCACCGTCACGCACCGGCGGCAGATGGCGGAACTGGCGAGCCGGGCGCGGGGCGTGAAAGCCGTTCATAACCTGCTTGTCGCCGACCCCGATCTGGTGACGGATGTGGCTCAGGCCCTGGCGGCCGATGCGCGCACCCGACCGTATATCATTCTGGTCGGCGCGTTCCATGGCTGGATTCACCTTGGGGGTGAAGTGCCAGACGTGGAGACCCGCGCGGCTGTCGAACAGGTGGCGGCGCGCGTCACGCGCGTGCGCGGCGTGCTGGCTTTGCCCCATCTGCCGCAGGCGCGCATCCACCCTATAGAAAGTGGTCGTCCGCTCCAGCCCCACCTGGGTGAAGCTGTCTATGCCCTGGATGGCTCCGCGGGCCGGGTGACGCAAGTTGTCATTAGCTCACAGAGCCGACTGGTCAGCCACATTGTTGTGGCTGGCAATTTGGAAGTCAACCGGCAATCTATTCGCGGGCAATGGATCGTGCCGGTCGAGGCCTTGGCGCGCGTCAACGAGGGCGGAGTCTTTCTCTCCGAGACGCTGGGCGTGCTCACGGCCCGGCTAACTTTCGACGAAGCCGCCTTCCCGCTCGCGCCGGCCGACTGGCCGCCGCCGTTTCCCTATGCGCGCGGCACAGTCCGCTGGCCCAGCGCTGATTGGCTGCGTGAGACCCGACTGCCGGTGTACTCTGGAAACCTAAGGCCGGCTAGGCTCTCCACCGCCGCAGTTACATTTCCACAGCCTGCCAGCATGGTCGTCAGTGGATAATGAAATCTTGGTCACTGGCTCTCGCGGGTACGCCCTATGGCGCCGCTTATTCTCTGCGCTCAACCGGCGTTACCCGGCCGAGCCGTTACGCGTTACCCGGCACCTATGGCTATTAACGCTGGCGCCGGATTGAGGCGTGACTCGCCGTCATTGGGAAGGCCGGCCTGGCGAGCGAGCGCGGCGCCCACCAAAGTTTTGATTCTGCAGTCCGATTTCAAAGCGGCGCAAACCCTGGCGGATTTACTCACCGAGCGCGGCAACCCGGTCTGGCAAGCCCTGAGCACCGAGGAGGTGCCGGCGTTGCTGGCGCAGCATCGGCCGGACTGGGTGGGCATTGACCTCCATCTGCCGGAGGAGAGCTGGCAAGACGTGTGGCAAGACATCCGGCAGCGGCTGCCCAAAGTCAAAGTCTTCTTCACCACCCAACAGCTTGACCTGCCGCGCGAACTCCGCGCCGCGGAGCGCGGGGCCCAAGTTTTTTTGCGGCAGCCGTTTACCCCGGCCGGGGTGGAGCAGTTGGCCTATGCCCTGTCCGAAAACGATGGTCACTTCTCCGCCGCGGCGGAACTTCAAGCCCAACTTCCCAAAGTGCGCATCCCGGTGCGCGTCAAAATCACTGCGCCCTATGTGCTCCTGGCGTTGCTCCTGTCCCTGGCGGCGGCTTATCTGGTCAGCCAGGTAACGCTGGATTCAATCGAAGAGCGCTTCACCAACCAGTTAATCGAAACCGGAAAACTGAGCAACGATGGGATCGTCCAGGAAGAAGATCGCCTGTTGGAAACCCTGCGCTTGTTAGCTTACTCCACCGGGATGGCCGAGGCGATGACGGCCGGAGATGCGGAACAACTGCGTGCCCTGGCGCTGCCGCTTGCCATCAATGACCGTCAGGAGGCCATCGAAATTCTTGACCGGCAAGGCTTCAGTCTCCTCTCCCTGCGGCATCGCCGGGAAGATAACCTGGAAGACTATCTCACCTCGCGCGGCGACGATCTCTTTGCCGGGTGGGAATTTGTCCAGAATGTTTTGCAACGCCGCGAGGCGGGGGGCC
>Ga0075421_100008644_pt1 | contig 12522 bp, 13 predicted proteins | sample SoiMetdeltSBSDD5_FD_75292 | JGI IMG/M metagenome (GOLD analysis project Ga0075421, IMG submission 75292) | Bulk soil microbial communities from a Populus tree surrounding site in Tennessee, USA - Soil MetaG P. deltoides SBSDD5 | ecosystem: Environmental > Terrestrial > Soil > Tree plantation... | reverse complement strand
CACGTTGTTCTGCTCGGCGATGGAAAGCTGCTGATGTCCTCGGCCGCTCCGGAGACCGCCGCACTGATGCAGGCACGCGGGTATGAACCGGCGCTCGTCGACATCGGCGAGTTCGAAAAGCTCGAGGGATGCGTGACGTGCCTTTCGGTTCGCCTTCGCGGCATCTGAGCCCATTAGGGTGAGCCTGTGCGCGTCCTCGTGATCGGATCCGGAGCCCGTGAACATGCGTTGCTGCTGGCGCTGCGCCAAGACCCTGAGTTGGAGGAGCTGGCCGTCGCGCCGGGCAACGCGGGGACTGCGATCATCGCCGATCAGTACGACGTCGACGTCACGTCCGGCGAGGCCGTCGCGCAGTTGGCTCAGCGCATCCGCGCCGACCTGGTGGTTATCGGGCCCGAGGTGCCACTGGTCCTCGGTGTCGCCGACGCGGTGCGCGCCGCGGGCATCGCCTGCTTCGGCCCATCGAAAGACGCCGCGCGCATCGAAGGATCGAAGTCGTTCGCCAAGGATGTGATGACGGCCGCCGGGGTGAGGACCGCGACCAGCGAGATCGTCGACAACCCGGCGCACCTCGACGCAGCGCTCGACCGGTTCGGGCCTCCGGCAGGCGACGAGGCCTGGGTGGTCAAGGACGACGGACTGGCCGCGGGCAAGGGCGTGGTGGTGACCGCCGACCGCGACACCGCCCGCGCGCATGCCGCCAGCTTGCTCGACGCGGGCCATCCGGTGCTGCTCGAATCGTTTCTCGACGGCCCCGAGGTGTCGCTATTCAGCATCGTCGACGGCGAGACGGTGGTGCCGCTGCTGCCCGCGCAGGACTTCAAGCGGGTCGGCGATAACGACACCGGCCCCAACACCGGCGGCATGGGCGCCTACGCACCGCTGCCGTGGCTACCCGACGAGGTGGTCTCGCAGATCGTCAATGACATCGTGAAACCCGTTGCGGCGGAGATGGTTCGGCGTGGCAGCCCATTCTCTGGTCTGCTTTACGCCGGACTGGCGATGACGTCGAAGGGGCCTGCGGTGGTCGAATTCAACTGCCGCTTCGGCGATCCGGAGACGCAGTCGGTGCTGGCGCTGCTGGAAACCCCGCTCGGGCAACTGCTGCGCGCGGCCGCGACGGGCCAGTTGGCCGAGCAGCCGCCGCTGCGTTGGCGCGACGGGTACGCCGTGACGGTGGTGGTGGCCGCCGAGAACTATCCGGGACGGCCGCGGGTGGGCGACGTGATCGTCGGCGCCGAGGCCGACGGCGTGCTGCACGCCGGCACCGCACGACGCGATGACGGTGCGATCGTGTCGTCGGGTGGCCGGGTGCTGTCGGTCGTCGGAACGGGCCCCGACCTGGTGGCGGCGCGGGAGTCCGCCTATCCGCTGATCAAGTCGATTCGCTTGCCGGGCAGCCATTTTCGCGGCGACATCGGCCTCGCGGCGGCCGAGGGCCGCATCAGCGTCTAAGCTGTCAGCAGCGGCGCTATCCAGCTCAGCTCGGGGCTCAGCTGTGCGGACCAGTAGTCCATGTTGTGCCCGCCGGGTGAAAACCCGCCCGCGGGCGGATTCGGCAGCTGCGCGATGAACTGCTGCGTCTGCTCATAGAACGGATCCTCTGTGCCGCAGTCGATCCGGAGCGGGATGGCGTTCAGCTCGGGCAGCCCCCAGACGGTGTTGGCCGCGTAGTCGTCGGGCCCGTCGAAGGCCCCGCCTGCGGCAGCGCCGGCCGACGTCCACACCGCTGGGCTCACCGCGCAGATCGCGGCCGTTCGGCCCGCGCCCAAGCGCGAGCCGAGCAGCATTGCGCCGTAACCGCCCATCGACCAACCCAGGAACCCAACTCGCGAGGTGTCCAGACCCTGCGACTCGAGCATCGGGATGAACTCGTCGAGCACCATCGCGCCGGAGTCTTCGCCGGATGCCCGCTTGTGCCAGTAGCTATTGCCGCCGTCGGCGGCCGCAATCGCGAATGGGGGCACACCGGCGTTCACCGCGTCGGCCAGAAACTTCTCCACGCCCAGGGCCATCAGACCCGACACGTTGGCATCCTTGCCATGCAACAAGACGACGGGACGCAGCGGTGCAGTCTGGCCGGGCGGGCGGGCGATCACCCAATTTGTCAGCACGCCGCCGCGGGCGGCCGATAGGAACGATCCGTTGACGTACGTCGGTGCGGCGGTGGCCGCGGGCGGAGACAACGGCGCGCCGACGCCCGCCATGGACGGGCCAGCGACGGACGAGTTGGGAGTCCGAAGCGCGGTGCCCGCCGCATAGGTAGTGGCCGCCCCCGCTGCCGTAAGGATGCCGAGACGCATAAGCGTGCGGCGGTTCAATTCGGGCATGCGGGACATCATGCCATTGGCCGCTGGCCGGCCTTCGCCGGACTTCCCTGAGTAAAGCCTGATGATTAGCCGAAAGCGCTATGCCGCAACCCGCTGACTGGCAGCATGCTAGAGGTGACGGCAGCGGTCACTCCCAAGGGAGAACGTCGGCGGTACGCGCTGGTCAGCGCGGCCGCTGATCTGCTGTGCGAAGGCGGGTTCGACGCCGTCCGGCACCGCGCCGTCGCCCGCCGCGCGGGGCTGCCGCTCGCGTCGACGACCTATTACTTCTCGTCGCTTGACGACCTGATCGCCAAGGCCGTCGAACATGCGGGAGCGCGCGAGGCCGAACAACTGCACGCGCGGGTGGCCGCGCTGTCGCGTCGGCGTCGCGGCGCGGAGTCGACGGCCGATGTGTTGGTGGACCTGTTGGTCGGTGAGGCCAACGGACTGCGTGTCACTGAGCAATTGATCTCGCGCTACGAGCGGTACATCGCCTGCGCGCGGCAGCCAAAGCTGCGGGAGATCGAGCGAAGCATTTTGCAGCAGCGCACCGATGCGGTGGTCGAGGTCGTCGAGCGGTCGGGCCGCGCGGTGCGTGCCGAACTGCTCACCGCGCTGGTGTGCGCCGTCGACGGCGCGGTGGTGGCGGCGCTGGTCGGCGATGGTGACGGTCCGCGGGCGACGGCCCGCGCGACGTTGATCGATGTGCTCGACGTGCTTGCGCCGATTGACGAGAGAGTGGCACCGGTCTGATCGGAAGAGGGCGATGACTGGCCGGACACCGTTGGGGAACAACCACAACTGCGGCGGGTCATGGGCCCCGGACTGCTGCTGCTGTTCGTCGTCGGCGACATCCTCGGCACCGGCGTATACGCGTTGACTGGGGATGTGGCCGCCGAAGTCGGTGGGGCGGCGTGGATTCCGTTCCTCGTTGCTTCCTGATCGCCACCGTCACGGCGTTCAGCTACCTGGAGCTGGTCACCAAGTACCCGCAGGCGGCGGGTGCCGCGCTGTACGCACACAAGGCTTTTGGTGTGCAGTTCGTGACGTTCCTGGTGGCATTCGTGGTGATGTGTTCAGGCATCACGTCGGCGTCCACCGCGTCGCGGTTCTTCGCGGCGAACTTCAACACGGCGTTCGACCTCGATTGGGGCAAGGTCGGAATTGTCATCGTGGCGCTGCTGTTCATGGCGATGCTCGCGACCGTCAACCTGCGCGGCGTCGGTGAGAGCGTGAAACTCAATGTGGCGCTGACCATTATCGAGATCAGCGGCCTGCTGCTGGTGATACTCGTCGGCCTGTGGGCGTTCACCGGTGGTGGCGACGTCGACTTTTCCCGCGTCGTCGCGTTCGAAACCGCCTCCGACAAGAACGTATTCCTCGCCGTCACGACCGCGACGTCGCTGGCCTTCTTCGCCATGGTCGGCTTCGAGGATTCGGTGAACATGGCCGAGGAGACCAAGGATCCGGTTCGGGTGTTTCCGAAGGTCTTGTTGACGGGTCTTTCGATCGCCGGTGTCGTCTATGTGATCGTGGCGATCGTCGCGGTGGCGCTCGTGCCAGTCGGGGTATTGGAGGCCAGCGACACCCCGTTGGTCGAGGTGGTCGAGGCCGGTGCGCCGGGGCTGCCGATCGAAGACATCCTGCCGTTCATCTCGATGTTCGCGGTGTCCAATACGGCCCTGATCAACATGTTGATGGCAAGCCGGCTGATCTACGGCATGTCCCGCCAGCACGTGCTGCCTCCGGTGCTGGGCGCGGTGCATCCGAGGCGGCTCACGCCATGGGTGGCGATCGTGTTCACCACGCTGATCGCGTTCGGGTTGATCTTCTACGTCACAGCGTTCGCCAACAGCAACGCGATCGCCGTGCTGGGTGGCACCACGTCCTTGTTGTTGCTTGCGGTGTTCGCCATGGTCAACGTCGCGGTGCTGGTGCTGCGGCGCGACGTTCAGGAGGCCGGCGGGCATTTCAAGACCCCGACCGTGCTGCCGGTGATCGGCTGTGTGGCGTCGCTGTATTTGGTGACGCCGTTGTCGGGCCGGCCGGCCCAGCAGTATGTGTTGGCGCTGATTCTCGTCGGCATCGGAATTCTGCTGTTCTTCCTCACCATGGCGATCAACCGGCAGCTCGGTATCCGCGACGCAGGTATCACGGACCCGACGCATCTGGGTTCGGCGCCGGATTAGCGGAGCGCCTCACGGATCGCTGTCAGTTCACGTTGGGCGTCTTCGAGTAGTTCCATCGCGCGGATCAGCCGGTTCTCGAGTGAGGAACGGCTGCCGCGGCGTTGTGGGACGACCTCGTCGGTCAGCGACGGCGTGACGATGTAGCCGGTTTCGAAGTCGCCGTAGATCGTTACGTCCTCGGGCCGGTGATACTGGAGAAGCGCGACGTATGCGCACATCACGGCGTCGATGGGATCCTCGTCTCGATCGAGCTGGCTTGGTCGGGTGGCGGCTTGCACCCGTTTGTGTAACTCGACCCACGCTGGATTGCGGTTTACCCGCAGCCGCGGAGACGCGTCGTCAAGGCCCTCGATGTGCGTCATCAATTGCAGCAGGTCGCGTTGGCGATCCTCGAACTCGCCCCGCTTGTACTTCAGGATCTTCTGGAGCTTGAAAAGGACCACGGTGGCCGGATGCGGGTACACCTCGATGACGCGCCTGCTCGATGTGGAGGACGGATCCATGTCGAGACCGAGCAGATCCGCCAGCACCTCCGCCCGGGGCGGATTGAAGGCGGGGTTGTCCCGGAAGGCCGGCCGTGCGCCCGCGTCAAATTTCTGGAAATCGCGGTTATAGGCGGTCTCACAAGGCCGGAATCCAGTCTGGTTTTTGACTATCAGCGGCGCATCGATGGCCACCAGACAGTCCTCGGCCGTGAAGGGGGCGATGGCGGCCTCGATGCTCGCGTTGTCCTGCGCGGCGCCGACGTGCAGGAGCCGTCCGTCGGCATCGACCACCGCGACACCCGTCTGCTTCTTTTCTCCCCACGCAAGGTCAAGCCCAACAAAGTGCATGGCCCCTACTGTGCCTGACCCGCGCCGTAAGCTGTGTATCTGTGACCATCCCTAATGTGCTGGCCAATCGGTATGCCAGCGACGAGATGGTGGCCATCTGGTCGCCGGAGGCCAAGGTCGTTGCCGAGCGCCGCTTGTGGCTGGCGGTGCTCTCGGCGCAGGCCTCGTTGGGCGTCGACGTCCCTGCCGGCGTGGTCTCCGACTATGAGCAGGTGCTGGACGACGTCGATTTGTCGTCCATCGCGGCGCGGGAACGCGTGCTGCGTCACGACGTCAAGGCGCGTATCGAGGAGTTCAACGCTTTGGCGGGCCACGAACATGTGCACAAGGGCATGACGAGCCGCGACCTCACTGAAAACGTTGAGCAGCTGCAGATCCGCCGGTCTCTCGAATTGGTCTTCACGCACGGTGTCGCGGTGGTGGCCCGACTGGCTGAGAAGGCCATCAGCTACCGCGACCTGGCGATGGCGGGCCGTAGTCACAACGTTGCCGCGCAGGCAACGACTTTGGGTAAGCGGTTCGCGTCGGCCGCCGAGGAGATGCTTCTTGCGTTGACGCGGCTGCGTACGTTGATCGACCGATACCCGTTGCGCGGCATCAAGGGCCCGATGGGCACCGCGCAGGACATGCTCGACCTGTTCGACGGCGATGTTTCGAAGTTGGCGGAGCTGGAGCGGCGCGTCGCCGAATTCCTCGGCTTCACAGAGATTTTCACGTCCGTCGGTCAGGTCTACCCGCGGTCGCTGGATCACGATGTCGTCTCCGCGTTGGTGCAGGTGGGGGCTGGCCCGTCGTCGCTGGCACACACGATCCGGCTGATGGCCGGCCATGAACTGGTGACCGAGGGCTTCGCGCCGGGGCAGGTCGGCTCGTCGGCCATGCCGCACAAGATGAATACCCGGTCATGCGAGCGGGTGAACGGGCTGCAGGTCGTGCTGCGCGGCTACGGGTCGATGGCCGCGGAGCTGGCGGGTGCGCAATGGAACGAGGGCGACGTGTTCTGCTCGGTGGTGCGCCGGGTTGCGCTGCCCGACGCGTTCTTCGCGATCGACGGGCAGATCGAGACGTTCTTGACGGTGCTCGACGAGTTCGGCGCCTATCCGGCGGTAATTCAACGCGAACTGGACCGCTATCTGCCGTTCCTGGCCACCACACGGATCCTGATCGCCGCGGTGCGCGCAGGCATGGGCCGCGAAGCCGCGCATGAGGTGATCAAGGAGCACGCCGTCGCGGTGGCGTTGGCGATGCGCGAAAAGGGTTCGGAGCCCGACCTGCTCGACCGGCTGGCCGCCGACCCGCGGCTGCCGCTGGACCGGCCGGCGCTCGACGCCGCGTTGGCCGACAAGCAAGCGTTTACCGGTGCCGCCGGCGATCAGGTCGACAGGGTGGTCGACGCGGTCGACGAGTTGGTGGGCCGTTATCCCGAGGCGGCCAAGTACACCTCGGGCGCGATCCTGTGACTTCGATGGCGTCGTTGTCCGAGATCGACTTCACCGATCTGGACAACTTCGCTTCCGGCTTCCCACATTCGCTTTTCGAGGTGCATCGGCGTGAGGCGCCGGTGTACTGGCACTCGGCGACGGAGAACACGCCCGATGGGGAGGGCTTCTGGTCCGTCGCGACGTATGCGGAAACCCTTGCGGTGTTTCGTGATCCGGCTACTTATTCGTCGGTGACGGGCGGCTCCCGGCCGTTCGGCGGAACTCTGCTGCAGGATTTGGCCATCGCGGGCCAAGTCTTGAACATGATGGACGACCCGCGGCACTCGCAGATCCGCCGGTTGGTCAGTTCCGGGTTGACGCCGCGGATGATCCGTCGTGTTGAAGACGATCTGCGGGCGCGGGCGCGGCGGTTGTTGGATTCCGTTGAGCCGGGCGTGCCGTTCGACTTTTTGGTCGATGTCGCCGCCGAACTGCCGATGCAGATGATCTGCATACTGTTGGGAGTGCCGGAGTCCGAACGTCATTGGCTCTTCCACGCGATCGAGCCCCAGTTCGACTTCGGCGGGTCGCGTAAAGCTTCCGTTGGGCAGATGTCCGTCGAGGAGGCCGGTTCGCGGATGTACGCGTACGGCCAGGAGCTGATCGCGTCGAAGCGTGTGTCGCCGACCGACGACATGCTGTCGGTCGTCGCGAACGCCACCGTCGACGACGATGGTCTGTCTGGGTCCCTCCTTTCGGAAATCGAGCTGTACCTCTTCTTCAGCCTGCTGTTTAGTGCGGGCGCTGAAACGACCCGTAACTCAGTCGCGGGCGGGCTGCTGGCCTTGGCCGAACATCCCGATCAGTTGGCTGCGCTGCGTGCGGATTTGGAGCTGTTGCCGACGGCTGTCGAGGAGATGGTGCGGTGGACGTCGCCGTCGCCGTCAAAGCGACGCACCGCCACGCGCGACGTCGAGCTGGGCGGATGTGCGATCAAGGCCGGACAGAAGGTACAGATTTGGGAGGGGTCGGCCAACCGCGACGCCTTGGTTTTCGATAGGGCCGACGAGTTCGACATCGCGCGAAAGCCGAATCCGCACTTGGGTTTTGGTCAGGGCGTGCACTACTGTCTGGGCGCCAACCTGGCGCGGCTCGAGCTGCGGGTGCTGTTCGAGGAGCTACTTAGCCGGCTCTCGTCGGTGCGGGTGGTCAAACCCGTGGAGTGGACGCGCAGCAACCGTCACACCGGCATTCGTCACCTGGTGGTCGAACTGCGGTGACTTTTGAGCAGCGTGTCTCCGAACTCGGCCTGCAGTTGCCGCCGGAGCCGTTGTTACCGCCGGGCGTTCGCATTCCGTTCGAATGGGCGCGTGTGGTCGGTGAGCGGTGCGTGTTGAGTGGGCATGGTGCGCTTGGCTCGGACGGTGCGCCTTGTGGACCGTTCGGACGAGTGCCGGGCGAGGTGCCGTTGGAGGCGGCGCGGGAGTCCGCGCGACTGACGCTGTTGGCGATGCTTAGCTCTTTGCGGTTGGCGTTGGGATCGCTTGATCGCGTGCGTGATTGGGTGGCACTGAGCGGTTTCGTCAACGCCGACCCGAGTTATGCGCAGACGACCGCGGTGCTCAACCCGGCGTCGGATCTGCTGCTCGAGGTGTTCGGCGAGCACGGCAGACACGCGCGGAGCGCGATCGGCGTGGCGGCGCTACCGCTGAACCTGCCCGTGATCATGTCGGCGGAGGTGCTTGTCACGCCGTGAAACCCGATACGTTCGCGGCGGTCATGGCGACCGGCATCGTGTCGATCGCGGCGATGGATCACGGCTATCGGGTCATCAGCGACGTGTCGATCGTGTTGGCTGCCGTCGCGTTGCCGGTGCTGATCGTGGCGGCGGCCATCGCCTGGCGACGAGAGTCGTGGAAACTCACCGATCTCGATGTGTCGCTTCGGTTGTGCTCATACGTCGCGGCCTGTGCGGTGGTGGCGGCGCGGCTGGCCGAACACCGAATCGTGCTATGGGTACTGGCGGGCATGGCATTGCAAGGCTGGCTCTCGCTGGCGCCGGTGGTGGCGCGCCGGATGTGGCGCGACCGCGCAGGCTTGCGTGACCGTGCGCGCGGCGGCTGGGAACTGGCGAGCGTCGCGACATCCGGATTGGCCATCGTAATGGCGGACCTGAAGATCGTCTTCTGGGCAGTGATTCTTTGGGCCCTTGCGATCTGTATCTACCTGGTGATGACTGGACTGGTCGTGTGGCGTGCTGTCGGTGATTCGTCTGCGCCGGAGTTGGCGCAGCCCGACATATGGATTCTGATGGGCGGTGCGGCGGTCGCGACGCTGGCCGGCGATCACATCCACAAGGCCGGGCTGACGAGCGTGTGGCCGGTGACGGTCGTGACGTGGATTGTTGCGACGGCGTTGATCCTGCCGCTGGTTTACGTCACGCTGCGACGACGCGTGGGCATCGCATGGCCGACGGTGTTCCCACTCGGGATGTACTCGTCGGCGACGTATGCGACGGCTGTCGAAACAGGTTGGCATTGGCTGACGACAGTGTCGCTGGCGTTCTTCTGGATCGCGTTCGTGGCGTGGATGCTTACCGCGCTGGATGCGCTCTCGCGAATCGGATCTCCGCCAGCACCCGCTGGGGATACTCGACTAGATCTAGCCACGTAAAGCGAAGAACCTGCCAGCCGAGCAGCGTGATCTTGTTCTGCCGTACGCGATCGTTTTGAAAGTCTTCTTGGCTGCTGTGGTAAGCCCACCCGTCTGTTTCGATGGCGACCTTCTGCTCAGGAAATGCGACGTCGACCTTGTATCCGCCGACGGGATAGTTGGTCTTCCAGCCGGTGATGTTGTTGTCGCGCAACAGCTTGACCAACAGGCGCTCGGCTTCCGAACGCGCGCCGTCGGATGCGGCCTGCAGTAGTCGTCGCGCCGCGGGCGACCCGTGGCGACCCCTATTTCGCAGGTGTGCTTTCCAAAGCTGCGGCAGCTCGACATGGCGCTGCAACGCTGAATCCATCAGCTTGGGGCCGCCGCCCCGTCGTACAGCGGCTTCGATAACCGTCAACGGCAACGCCGTCACCCTTAGGCCCTTCCGCTCGACGATGTCTGCGGGTGCCAAGTCACGTCGTCTAGTGCGGACGCCAGGTCGTCGTCGATGATTGCTCACTTTGGCCACGGTGACCTCGACAGTCTCTGGAGCGAAACGAGTGACACCGTGCCACCACGCGGCGGCCAGACCGCTCGCAGTTGCCTTTGGGCCACAAGACCAGACGGCTGTACGCACCCGCGATGCGTCGGTAAACGGCCGATCGTCTGCAAAGAAGACGCCCGGCGAGCAGCGCAGCCATCGGCCCGAGTGGACTCGTCTGTTGACGGCATCATGGCTCAGGCCAGCGCGCATGGCTTGAGCGAGGGTAATTACGCCATCGTGTTGACGTAGATACTCGTCGACCATATTTAGGGTGGACGCGTCGCGCGCCCCACCGGTTCCACTCTGAGTGATTTGTGCACGAAAATCCGCGCTCACACCGCGTGAAATCGTGCACAAATCGCAAGTTAGTGGCGCCGGCGGACTCCGGCGGCGCGGAGCTCAAGGGCGGCCAGGCCGTGGATCGCGGCGGCGTCGTGGCTCCGCCAGGCGCCGACAGGATCGGCGTGTATCGCCGCGAGCTTGGCCAGCGGCCGGTTGGCCAGCGCCCGCAGCGCCAGCAACTGTTCGCCGGCGGGCGTGGCCGCCAACGTCAAGGCGGTCCACTTGCGACGGAAGAACCGAATACGCAGGAACAGCCACGGCAGAGCGACAAAGAGGATCGGTGGTGCGGCCACCGCCAGGGCGAGCACCCACGCGAGCCACGACGCCGTGGTGTCCAAGCTGTGTCCGGCACCCGCGATGTCGAGCGCGGCCTCGCTGGCCGCTTTCAAGGGCTTCGCCAAGGCGTCGCCCACGAGCGGGAAGTCGTCCGTGCGGTCGCCGGCCGAGTTCAGATTGTCCGCGACGCCGTTGGCACCGGTCTCGACCTGACGGCCGACTTCGGCGATGGTCGACACGGCGGCATGCACCGCCATCCCGACCAGTACCCACACGGTGGTCCAGGCGATCACCACCACGTCGCTGATCAGCTGCGCGAGCAGTCGGGTCGGGGTGGTGGCATAGGGCAGATAACGCGACCTCATGGTGTTGATCCCAGCAGATAGGCTGGCCCGATGCGCCCGTCTCTGTCGGACTACGAACATCTGGCCAGCGGCAAGGTTCGCGAGCTGTACCGCATCGACGACGAAACCCTGCTGTTCGTCGCCACCGACCGGATCTCCGCCTACGACTACATCCTCGACTCCGAGATACCCGACAAGGGCCGCATCCTGACCGCGATGAGCGTCTTCTTCTTCGATTACGTCGAGGCGCCCAACCACTTGGCGGGCCCACCCGAGGACGAGCGCATCCCCCAAGAGGTGCTCGGGCGGGCGCTGGTCGTGCAGGAGCTCGAGATGATGCCGGTGGAATGCGTGGCCCGCGGCTATCTCACTGGCTCGGGCCTCATCGACTACCAAAAGACTGGTCAGGTATCCGGCAATGCGCTGCCGCCAGGGCTCGAGGAGGCCAGCAAGTTCGCCCAGCCGCTGTTCACGCCGGCGACCAAAGCCGAACTCGGACAACACGATGAGAACATCACGTTCAACGACGTGATCGAGATGGTCGGCGCCGTCAGGGCCAACCAGTTGCGTGAGAAGACCCTGCAGACCTACATCCAGGGCGCCGATCATGCACTGACGAAAGGCGTTATCGTCGCCGACACCAAGTTCGAGTTCGGTGTGGACAAGCACGGCAACCTGCGGCTGGCCGACGAGGTCTTCACCCCGGACTCCAGCAGGTACTGGCGGGCCGACGACTACCGGGAGGGTGTCGTCCAGCAGAGCTTCGACAAGCAGTTCGTGCGCAATTGGCTCACCGGCCCGGAGTCCGGCTGGGACCGCAACGGCGACAAGCCGCCGCCACCGCTGCCGCCCGACATCGTCGACGCCACCCGAGCCCGCTATATCGAAGCCTACGAACGCATCTCGGGCCTGAAGTTCAGCGACTGGATCAAGCCGTGAAGCCACCCGAAGCCAAGAGGATCGACACTCGCCGGGAATATCACGGTGATGTGTTCATCGACCCCTACGAGTGGCTGCGCGACAAGGCCGACCCCGAAGTCCTCGGCTACCTGAACGCCGAGAACGACTACACGGAGCACGCGACGGCAGACCTGGCGCCGTTGCGGCAGAAGATCTTCGACGAGATAAAGGCGCGCACCAAGGAAACCGATCTCTCGGTGCCGATCCGCCGCGGCGACTGGTGGTACTACGGCCGAAGCTTCGAGGGCAAGCAATACAGCGTGCAATGCCGTTGCCCCGTCACCGATCCCGACGACTGGATCCCGCCGCAGTTCGACGAGGACACCGAAGTACCCGGTGAGCAGATCCTGCTCGACGAGAACGTCGAGGCCGAAGGGCACGACTTCTTCGCGCTCGGCGCCGCCACGGTCAGCCTGGACGGCAACATCCTGGCCTACTCGGTGGACGTCAAGGGCGACGAGCGATACACGTTGCGGTTCAGGGATTTACGCACCGCCTCCCTGTACAGCGACGAGATAGTCGGCATCGGTTCCGGCGCCACCTGGGCCGCAGACAACCACACCATCTATTACGTCACCGTCGATGACGCCTGGCGCCCCGACACCGTGTGGCGGCACCGCCTCGGCGCGGGTCTGCCTGCCGAACGGGT
>Ga0075421_100008640_pt1 | contig 12524 bp, 8 predicted proteins | sample SoiMetdeltSBSDD5_FD_75292 | JGI IMG/M metagenome (GOLD analysis project Ga0075421, IMG submission 75292) | Bulk soil microbial communities from a Populus tree surrounding site in Tennessee, USA - Soil MetaG P. deltoides SBSDD5 | ecosystem: Environmental > Terrestrial > Soil > Tree plantation... | reverse complement strand
CAGCGCCTTCAGCGAGCGGATCGCCGGGACGGAAAAGGGGAACTCCGACGGGTCGTCGGCCGGGGCGCCCTTCCACGTAATGGAGCGAAGCAAGACCATCCGAGCGGTTCCGGGTCGCGGTGCGTAATCGGAGCGGCGAGGCCACGCAGTCGTCCTCGAGCCCGCTTCGGCTCTCGCCAATGGCGGCTCTCACCGTAACTTGCGGAGCCTCCGAAACCGGACACGTCAACACCACTGCAGAGAGCACTCGTGGAGCAAACATCGATGTGTAAGTCAGCCTTGGCAATCGCGGCGCTTGTTGCGCCCATCGCTTTTGCTGGAGCGCAACAGCGGCCGGCCGCGACGGACACCGCGGCATCTCCCGCCGGCGTCGCGGCGCGTCGTGCCTTCACTCCGGCCGACTGGTACAAGGTGACGACCGTCGCCTCCCCAGCAGTGTCGCCCGACGGTAAGCTCGTGGCGTTCACCGTCACGACGGTGCGCGAGAGCGAGAACAAGCGGCACAGCGAAGTGTGGGTGGTGCCGACGACGGGAGGCGAACCGACGCGCTACACCTCGCCGAGCACGGAAAGCTCGAACCCGCGATTCTCGCCCGACGGCAAGTACCTGCTCTTCAGCTCTACGCGGCCCGGGTCTCGCGTCCGCACGTGGGCGCTCCGCATGGACCAGCCCGGCGGTGAGGCGATGGAGATGGCCGACTATCCGAATGGGTCGGTCCCACGCGACAAGAGCTTCGCGGTCTGGAGCGAGCCGGTCATGTCGGATTCGAGCGCTGACTCGACTCGCAAGAAGGATCCGTGGACCGCGATGCAGGCGATGGCCCGTCCACCGTATGGCGCGATCACAGAGCCGCTCGATCCGAAGCGATTCGATGGCCGGCACATCTCCGAGATGCGCTACAAGGCCAATGGGCAGGGCTTCCTCCCTGGTCCGCGCGAGGCGCGTGTGTGGCGCCCGACGCAGATCTGGATCCAGCGCTTCGACGGCTCGAAGAAGCGGCAGCTCGACACGACGATCTACTCGCGTCGCGAGGCGACGGTCTCGCCGGACGGGAGGTGGATCGCGTTTGTCGCGGACCCGACGTTGCGGGCCGACTCTGTCGTCGAGGCCGAACGCGACTCCCTCGCGCGGCTTCCGTACGACGCGAAGCGCGACGAGGCGGCGCGCAACGACGCCGACGTGTTCGTCGTGAGCGTGTCGGGCGGCGCGCCTCGGCGTGTCACGAGCGGAACCGGCAGCGAGCGTGACCTCGCCTGGTCGCCCGATGGGAAGCGACTCTCGTTCATCTCGGCGCCAACGCGCGTGGCGTCGCAGCGCATCTACACCGTGGACGTCGCTGGCGGCGAGCCGACGAACTTGTTAGGCACCTGGGTATACGAGCCCGACGCGTACGAGTGGCGCCCGAGCGGTGAAATTGCGTTCTCGGCGTCCGTGGGTGGGCGGTCGGCCCTGTTCCGACTCGACCCGAAGACGAAGCAGGTGCGCGAGCTGATCGGGGGCCGTCGCCGACTGAACGGCTTCGCGTTCGATGCCGGCAAGCGGACCGTCGCGTACGTCTCGACGACCGTCGACTCACCGACGGAGCTCTACATCGCCAGCGCGGACGGCACGGGGGAGCGAAAGCTCACGTCGTTCAACGAGAAGTTGAATCAGGAGGTCGCCTGGTCCCCGGCCGAGCGGTTCACCTATCCGTCGGTCGGCGGGTTGGAGATCGAAGGCTGGCTCATGAGGCCGGCCGGCTACGAGCCCGGAAAGAAGTACCCGCTCGTGTTGTACATCCACGGCGGCCCGCACTCGCAGTACAACGAGGGCTGGTTCGACGAGTTCCAGAGCCTGGCCGGGGCAGGGTTCTGGGTCCTGTACACGAACCCGCGCGGCTCGAGCGGCTATGGCGCGGCGTTCACGTACGCGACGCGTGGCCGCTGGTTCGCGGAGGACTATGAGGACCTGATGCGCGCGGTGGACGTCGTCGCGAAGCGCCCCGATGTCGATTCGACCCGCATGGGCGTGACCGGCGGTTCGTACGGCGGCGTCATGGCGGCGTGGGTGACGGCGAAGACGAATCGCTTCAAGGCGGCGCAGACGGACCGCATGATCACCAACTGGTGGTCGTGGTACGGCACGTCCGACGCGCAGGGGCTCACCGAGTTCGAGTTCTACGGCAAGCCGTGGGACAACCCCGTCATGTATGACACGCTGTCTCCGATCCGGTTCATCCGGAACGTGAAGACGCCGACGCTGATTGTGCAGTCGGAAGAGGATCACCGGACTCCGATGACCGACGCCGAGCAGTGGTTCATCGCGCTGAAGAAGCACGGCGTGCCGGTGGAGCTCGTGCGTTATCCGCGGTCGACACACGACCTGTCGCGCACCGGCGAGCCGTGGCTGCTGGTGGACCGGCTCGGCCGGCTGCGTCAGTGGTTCGCGTACTGGCTCAAGGATCAAAAGCGCCAGGTAGCCGGCGCGGCGGATGGCGCCGCGCGTTGACGCCGATGCGAGGGGCAAGGCCCCGGGTGACGCGACGCGTTCTCCGGGGCCGCGTCGTCTCCGACCGTGACGCGGACTCGCCACGCCGCCGGTGATGTGGCTCGTATTGTTGGTCGCGGCCCAGATAGCGGCGCTCGTGCTGCTCGTTGTGCGGCTCCAGGGCGGACGCAGGCGAAGCCCACCGGTGCCACCCCTGCCGGACGGTATCCACGACACGGCCGTGTCGGTTCTGTTGCCGACGCTGAACGAGGGTCGTCGGATCGGGCGTTGCCTCTTCGGGCTCCAGCGCCAGGGGGCGCCGCTCATGGAAGTCATCGTCATCGACAGCGGCTCCACCGATGACACGCGCGCCCAAGTCGACGCGATGAGCGCGATCGACGGCCGCTTCCGTTGCATCGACGATCGGCCGCTTCCCGCGGGCTGGATCGGCAAAGTGTGGGCGCTCGAGTCGGGCCGCGCGGCCGCGAACGGCGAGTGGCTCCTCGGCATCGATGCCGACACCGAGCCACTGCCAGGGCTCGTCGCGGGTGTCGTCGCCGCGGCACGCACGCATGAATTCGACATCGTCTCGTTCTCGCCACGGTTCGCCGGCATGACGTTGGCTGAGCAGTGGGTTCAGCCTGCGCTGCTCACGACGCTCATCTATCGCACCGGTGCCGGGGGCGCGCGCGCCGTGAACCCGCGTCGAGTGCTTGCGAACGGCCAATGCTTCCTGGCGCGCGCATCCGTGCTGTCGCAGGGAGAGGGCTATTCCCCCGCGCGCGCGTCCTTCAGCGACGATGTGACGCTAGCGCGGCATTACGCGGCGCGCGGCGTGCGGGTGGGCTTTCTGGACGGGTCACGCCTCTATCTCGTGCGTTCCTACGAGTCACTGGGACAGATGTGGCGCGAATGGGGTCGATCGATCGACCTTCGTGACTCGACGACGTTCGGACGCGTGGCGCTCGACCTCGTGTTCCTCACGTTGGTGCAAGCACTCCCGCTTCCGATCCTCGGTGCGGTTGCACTCGGGGTGGTGGGCGGCGCGCCTAACGCCGCCGCGATGTTGGCCGTTGTCAACGGCGTGCTCGTCACGATCCGCTTCGCGCTGCTCGGCGCCCTCCGGCACTCGTACGACCGGCCCCGCATCGGATTCTGGCTCTCGCCGCTGGCCGACCCGCTCGCCGTGCTACGTATCGTGCTGTCCGCGCTTCGCCGTCCCGCGAGCTGGCGGGGCCGGAGATACCCCGAGCTGGCGTCACGGTAGCCCCATGATCATGGCCGTATCGTCGTCGGAGCTCGTTGGCGTGCCGCGGCCGTGGCGACCGGTGCCAGGCATGAGCCCGAAGACCGACTCGGACTGAAGCGCCGCCGAGACGGCGCCAAGTGCGCGACGCATCTCGTCCTCTGCCGTCCGGAGAACGCTCGGGTAGTAGCGGCGGTACGCGAGGAGGCAGAGACCACCGACCACCGCTGCCACTCCCGCCGCGGCCCCCATTACTGCCGCACTCGCCGCGACCGCAGCGCCCTTGGCGAGCGCTGCGCCCGTAAAGAGCCCGGTAGCACTGCCCACGAGGCCGGCGATCCACTGTGATGCTCGCACGTTGTGTCGCACGCCCGGCCGCAGGTCGGCAACCATCGCCACCTCGGTCCGCTCGGGCTGCCCCGCGTGAGCGCGAAGCGCCCGCAGCGTGACCTGTACCTGCCGAGCCTTGAGCTGCTGCTGCAATGCCATCCAGTTCCGGTTCACGGTCCTGCCGCTGGCCCCTGAGAGACCGACGATCTCGCCGGTGAGGTCGAACACCACGATGCCGCCGTCAAGCGGGTGCGCGCCAACCGTCTCGCGCAGTTGGAGCTCATAGGGCGACTGCTGGAGCACCGTGCCTAACGCCCGCAGAGTGCGAGCGGGCAGTGCGGCGATGATGACGGAGACGCCGGCGCTGCGAACGTCGGTCCCGAGGAAGTGCCGCGCCGTCCGTTCGCTCATCCCGATGCCCGGCGCCGTCGCCGGCGTCGTTCCGCGAGGCAGCTCCGCCAGCGCCATCGCGACGTATTGGCGCGAGATGCCGGCCTCGGCGGCGGCCCACGCGACATCGACCAGCCGGTATCCCTGCGTCGCGACATCGTTCGCCTGACCACTGCCCGCGTCTCCTGGCGTCGCCGTGCCGAGTGCCAGCGCCTCGCGCGCATCGAGCCGGTGGAGCGCATCGGCCTGCAGCTGCGCCGCGCGCTTCCAGATCGCTTCTGCTTGAGCGGCATCGACGCGCTCCGGCAGCCCGGGAGCAAACGGCGGGTCGCTAGCTCGGACGGCGGCCGGCGCTTCCGCCACGGCGTCATCGAGTGCGTCGGCGAGTGCCTCACCGGTCGCGAAGCGGTCGTCCGGGTGCTTCGCGAGGCACCGGTCGACCACTGCGGCCAGCGCAGCCGGCACGTTAGGCATGATGGTCCGGAGCGGCGGCGCCTCACGCGTCGCGTGGGCCACGAGCACCGCTGGCGGTGAGAGTCCCTCGAACGGGAGGCGCCCGCTCAGGACGTAGAACGCGACGACTCCAAGGGCGTAGAGATCGCTGCGACCGTCGAGCGGCGCGTCGTTCACCTGCTCCGGGCTCATGTAGTGCACCGTGCCAAGCACATGCCCGTCCTGCGTGAGGCGGGCGGCGTCCTCGGTGAGCGCGGGGCGCGCAATCCCGAAATCGGTGACCAGCGTGCGCCCCGTCGCGCGCTCGAGCAGGATGTTTTCCGGCTTGACGTCGCGGTGGACTACCCCGCGGGCATGCGCGTAGGCGAGTGCCCACGCGACGGCGCGGAGAATCGGGACCGCGTCGGACGGCGGCAACGGACCTCGGTCGCGCACGCGGTCCCCAAGCGACTCGCCCTCGATGAACGCCATCGCGAAGAACGCGGTACCGCCGGCGTCGTCGGCCCGGTAGACGGGCACGACGTTCGGGTGGGCCAGGCGAGCCGCGGTGCGTGCCTCGCGAAGGAATCGCTCCAGCGTCGTCGGGTCGTTCGCAAGCGTCGCGGGTAGCACCTTCAACGCGACGAGTCGGTCGAGCTTGAGCTCGCGCGCGACGTAGACCACGCCCATGCCGCCGCGGCCGAGATGCCGTTCGACGCGGAACTGCCCCGAGAGTGCTTGCGCAAGCTCGGGAAACTCGCGACTGAACGAGGCCTCGGGGCTCGTCATGCGTGAAGAATTCAGGGGGTCCGAGCTTGCCCCTGGTACACCACGCACATCGGCCCGGCGATCTCGTCGCTCAGGTCGATCGCGACGGCACCGTCCTTCATGAGGTGCTGCAGCAGCGTCAAGACGTTGCGCCCGAACATCTGACTTGCGTGCGTGGGCACGGTGCTCGGAACGTCCACCGCGCCGTAAACGAGCACGCCGTTCACGTCGATCGTCTCACCGGGCTTCGTGAGCGCACAGTTCCCGCCACTCTCCGCGGCGAGGTCGACGATCACCGCCCCCGGATGCATGTCGGCCACCATGGCCTCGGTGATCAACCTCGGCGCCGGGCGTCCCGGAATCTGCGCCGTCGTGATCACCAGATCCATCTGCTTGAGATGGCCATGCAGCAGGTTTGCGGTGCGCTCCTGCTGTTCCGCGGTTTGTTCGCGCGCGTAGCCGCCCTTGTCTTCGGCGTCGGCCGCGATCGCTTCCGCAGCGACGAACGTCGCGCCGAGGCTCTGCACCTGTTCCTTCACCGCCGGGCGCACGTCGAACGCCGAGACGATCGCCCCGAGTCGCCGTGCGGTGGCGATCGCTTGCAGCCCCGCCACCCCAGCACCGAGCACGAAGGTTTTCGCCGGAGCGATGTTGCCCGCGGCCGTCGTGAGCATGGGAAGGAACTTCGGCATGAGCGAGGCGCCGATGAGCACGGCCTTGTATCCTGCGACCGTGCTCTGCGACGAAAGCACATCCATCGACTGCGCGCGCGTTATGCGCGGAACGCGCTCGAGGCTGAGCGCGGTGACCTTGCGATCCGCGAGCACCGGCAACAGGTCCGCGCTCGATGCAGGCTGAAGGAGGCTGATGAGGATCGCGCCGGCCTTGAGCGCGCGCGCCTCATCGGGCGACGGTCGCTGGACTTTCGCGACGACGTCCGACGCGAGCGCATCGGTCGGACCCTGCGCCACGGTCGCGCCGGCCGCCGCGTACGCGGCATCGCTGAACGCCGCCGTCGCGCCCGCCCCACGCTCCACGACCACCTGCGCCCCCGCTTTCACGAGGCGCGCGACGCTGTCGGGCGCAAGCGCGACTCTCCGCTCGCGCGGGGCGGTTTCCTTCGGAACACCAATTTGCATTCGGGCTTCCTCGCTGACGCGAGTACAAGAGGTCTTCTGATCAGCTCGGCAACTCTATCTGCGTAACGAAGGTAATGACACATCCAAGGTCGCGACCAGCGTAGTCGCTGCGTGCTCGGGCTGAGGGCTGACCGCTGGTGCTGACAGCTGAGTGAGACCAAACAGCGAGCCGTCGCTCCTTGCTCTCACTCAGCCCTCAGCACGAGCACTCAGCACTCAGCCTGAGCAAGCAGCAGTGCTATCGGTAGCCGACGGCTTGCATCCCGAACAGCTCCGCGTACAAGCCATTGCGTGCGAGCAAGTCCGCGTGCGTGCCGTCCTCGACGACCTCTCCTCCCTTGAGCACAATGATGCGGTCGGCCATTCGCACCGTGGAGAATCGGTGAGAGATGAGCACAGCCATCCGGCCGGCCATCAACTCCGAGAAGCGCACGAACACCTCGTACTCGGCTCGTGCGTCGAGTGCCGCCGTCGGTTCATCGAGGATCAACAGTTGCGCATCGCGCATGTAGGCGCGGCCGAGCGCGATCTTCTGCCATTCGCCGCCCGAGAGGTCCACGCCCTCGTCGAACCGCCGACCGAGCATCTGCCGATACCCGGCCGGCAGGCGCGGCAGCAGACTCGCGGCGAGCGATTGGTCCGCCGCGTGGACCAGCGAGCCAGGAGTCGCGGCCGACGCGCCATCGTCGAGGTAATCACGTACCGACTCGATCTCTCCGACGCCGACGTTCTCGTCGAAGCGCATGTCGTACCGCACGAAGTCCTGGAAGATCACACCGATCGCCCGACGTAACGACGTGAGGTCGTACTCGCGAAGGTCCACGCCATCGAGGAGGATGCGTCCCTCCGTCGGATCGTAGAGGCGCGCGAGCAGCTTCGTGAGCGTCGTCTTGCCGGCACCGTTCTCGCCAACGAGTGCGATTCGCTCGCCGGGGCGGAAGACGAAATTCACGTTGCGCACAGCCCACCGCTCACTGCCCGGATACCGAAAGCCTACGTTCTCGAATACGAATCCGTGGCGAATCGGCTGCGGCACCGGCGGCGCACCCGGCTTGGACGTGATCGTCGGCTGCATCTCGAAGAGGAGAAACAGGTCGCGGAGGTAGAGTCCCTGCTCGTAGATCGAGCTCGCGCCCATCAGGAGACGCTGAATAAGGTCGCGCCCACGCGAGAACGACGCGGCCAGGAAGGTCAGCGATCCCAGCGTGATCGAGCCCGCGATCGTGCGCGCGATGATGACGATGTAGGCCGTGTAATACCCGAGCGTGCCGATGAGCGAGAGCGCTGAGCTGACGAACGCCTTCCGCGTGGCAAGCTTGCGGTTCTCGCGATACCATCGCTCCGAGAGAACGCGGTACCGCTCGGTGAGCCAGCCGGCGAGGCCGAAAAGCTGCACCTCCTTGGCCGTCTCATTGCTCGCCCCCACCCAGCGCAGGTAATCCAGCTGTCGGCGTTCGGGGGTCCAGCGGAAGAGCAGGGAATACTCCATGGCCGCGAATCGCGTTTCGCCAAGGAAGCTTGGCAGGATCGCGAGCACGAGCAGAATCATGAGCCAGGGACTAAACGCCAGCAGTGCGGCACTCAGGGTGACGAGCGTGAGCGCCTCCTGAGCGAGGCCGAGTAGCTGCGCGATGAGTCCGATGCGACCGACGGTTTGGCGGCGCGCGCGCTCGAGATGATCGTAGAAGGTGGGATCCTCGAACTGCGCGAGATCGAGCGTCGCCGCGTGCTCCATGAGCCGCACGCTGATCCGATTGCTGAACAAATCGCCGAGCAGACTCTCGACGAGACTCGAGGCGCGGGCGAGCAGCTCACCGACGATGACGAGTCCGAGCTCGAGCGCCACGAGTCCACCGACCGCGCGCCAGGTTCCACCGTCGCGCTGAGCGGCGACGACGCCATCGATGATGAGCTTCCCGATCCAGAGCGTCGCGATGGGGACGAACGCGCGGACGAGGCGCAGCACACCCATTGTGATGGTGTACCCGCGATGCGTCTCCCAGACGAGACGCACGAGCCGAGGCACGTAGCGGAGCGCGTTGACGCGCTCGCGGAACGTGGGGCGTTCGCCCGGCGTCTGCCTCGGCCGTCGTCGACCACCTGCTCCGTCGACGATGATGGAACTGAATCCCATGCTCGAACGCTAACGGCCGGCATGGGATCCAGCGAATCGGCAGAGAGAGTGACCTTGTCGGCCCTCGCTGGCTTGTCACCCCGAGCGAGCGTCAGCGAGTCGAGGGATCTAGCTTGCGTTCATCGTAGCCGGGCTGGCCACAATCACGGTACAGCAGATCCCTCGACTCGCGGCTTTCGGCCGCTCGCTCGGGATGACACGGGGCTACGGCCGACTCTTTTCCAAATACTTCGCAGGGATCTGATTGTCTGGCCGCTCGCTGTCCCAGAAGATCGTCACCACGTACCAGCGCTTGCCGTCGTTCAACAGCTGAATGCTGTTGATGCCGCGGGCGAACGGCTGCGGGTCCTGCGCGGTGCGCTTGGAGTCGTACGCGCTGAAGACGTGCGTGACGTTGCCGAACGTCTCGGTCTTGCGACCGATCTCACGCTCGAAGAAGCCGTTTTTCTCGAGCATCGGACCTGACTGCGTGGCGTAGTCCTCCACCGTGAGGACGCGGTGGCGCACCGTTCCGTCCTGCGCGTTCTTGCCTGTCGGGATGAGGCGTGCGCCGGGGATGAAGAGCGAGCGAAATCGGTCCCAGTCGCGCTTCTGGCCGGCGGGTCCCGAGATCACGTCGTACAGGGCGGCGATGATGGCATCCACGGACGCGACGTCGGCCGGGGCGGCGGCGGGCGTCGTGGCCGCTGGCGGCGGTGTGGCGGTCGTCTGCGCGAGCACACTGGCGCTGGGCGCCAGGGCAAGCGCTGACGAGAGGATCACGGAGGAAAGTGCGAACGGGAAGCGACGCATGCCCGGCAAGCCTCGGTGGAGGGTGAACGCTGATGATCGGTTGGCGCGATGATAGGACACTTCACGCCTCGGAAAAGATGGAAGGCTGCGCGCCGCGAGGGCACCCCCGGTCTTGCGGCTCGAACGGCCACAAGCGTGCTTCCACGTCACCCTATCCCACCTGACTCACGTCATGCCTGCTGTCGCGTCCGTTCTTGCCGCAACGATTCCGGCGCCTAACGAACCCGTCCGTCTGGCCGAACTGCCGCGTCCGGTGATCGAGCGCGGCGCGGCGCTGATCCGTGTGCTGTTCTCCGAGGTGTGCGGAACCGACGTGCACCTGCACCACGGAAAGCTCTCCGGCGTGCCCTATCCGCTCATCCCCGGCCATGTCTCCGTGGGCGTCATCGAGGAGCTTGGTGGCCCGCTCGCCGACGTGGAGGGCCGGCCGTTTCGTGAGGGAGACACGGTCACGTTCCTGGACGTCCACGAGACGTGCGGCGCGTGCTACCACTGCCTCGTGACGAAGCAGACGACGCGGTGTCCGCACCGGAAGGTCTACGGCATCACGTACGGCGTGAAGGACGGGTTGCTTGGCGGCTGGGCGCAGGCGCTCTACGCGCGGCCCGGGGTGAAGCTGATCCACCTACCGCAGGAGCTCGACCCGGAGGCGTTCATCGGCGGTGGATGTGGTTTAGTGACGTCGCTCCACGCCGTCGACCTGGCGGAGATTCGCCTCGGGCAGAGCGTCGCCGTGCTCGGCGCAGGTCCCGTCGGGCAGTCGGCCGCAGCGTTGGCGGCGCTCTCTGGCGCGGGGCAGGTCATCGTCGTTGGAGATCCGGCGAGCCGCCTCGCGTTCGCGAAGCGAATGGGTGCGACGGCTACGCTCGGCCTCGACGTGCCGCCAGCGGAACGAACGGCGGCGGTGCGTACGTTGACGGGCGGCCACGGTGTCGACGTGGTGATCGAGGCGTCAGGAAGCCCGGCCGCCGTGAGTCAGGCGCTCGACCTCGTTCGCGATGGCGGCCGCGTGGTGGTTTGCGGTCACTACACTGATAACGGCCCGGTCCAGATTCACCCGCACTGGCAGGTGAATCGGAAGCACGTCGAGATCCGCGGCTGCTGGGGGTGCGACTACTCGCACTTCCATCGCGCCGTTCATCTCGCAGCGCGGTTCGGTGATCGCGTGCCGTGGCGGGCGATGATCGGCGGACGTTTCGGCCTGGATCGCGCCGGGGAAGCGCTCGCCGCGGTCGAGCATCGCACGGTGACCAAAGCGGTGATCACGCCTAACGTGTAGCCGGCGCCAGCCGGCCCGTGTGCACGTCGTGGTCAGGCGGTGGCCTGGATTGGCTGGCCCTCCCGTTTCCGCTCCTGATACCCCATGGCCTTGAGCCGCGCGACGCGCAGGGCCATGGGTGGGTGGGTTCCGAAGAAGTCCGCCAGCTTCCCCTCGCGGAGCGAGGACTTCCGGCCTAACGGGTCCGCGATGCACAGGTGAGCGGCGCCTCGCTTGATCGACGTCGTCGGCTCGGCGGCGTGCTCGATCTTGTCGAGGGCACTCGCTAGGGCGAGCGGATTCCGTGTGAACTGCGCGCTCATGGCATCGGCCAGGAATTCGCGCTTGCGACTCACACCGAGTGCGAGCAGCCGCGTGACCATGGGCGCGAGGAGCCAGCTGAGGAGCCACACCGCGAGCAGCACGAGCACCAGCGGTCCGACGTTATCGCGCTTCCCCCGCGACTTCCCACCACCGTTGACGGCACCAAACCGGAAGCCGCTGCGCAGCGTCCGCCCGAGGCCGTCGGCGATGAGCGCCACGGCGCCCACGAGGGCGGCGAGGAAGGTCATCAGGCGCACATCGAGATTCTTGATGTGCCCGACCTCGTGGGCGATCACCGCCTGCAGCTCATCGCGCGTGCACAGCGTGAGCAGACCTGTCGTGACAGCGACATGGGCGCGCTCGGCGTCGAGCCCCGTCGCGAACGCATTGGGGTCGGCGTCATCGATGAGCCACACGCGAGGCTTCGGCACGCCGGCGGCGATCGCCATTTCCTCGACGACGTTCACGAGCCGCGTTTCCGCATCGCCGGCGGGCGTCTCGATCTCCCGCGCCCCGGTCGACCACAGCACCTTCGTCGGGCCGGTGTGCCAGGCGTACGCGGCCAGCAGCGCCGCGAACACGGTGAGGACCGTCCCCATCCACGGGAACGCGTGGCGATATGCGTTAGGCGGAGCGCCGCGCGTCAGCTCCCAGAGGATCCAGTCGCCGCCGAAGCCGAGCCACGCGAAGAACAGGATGAACGTGACGACCAGCCATCGCGTCCGTCGTCGATTCGCATCCTGCTGCGCGAAGAAGTTAATGGGCTGGGACATGGCCATCAGCCATCAGCCATCGGCGCTGATGGGTACCGATCATGATTTCCCAAAAGAGAGGTCTACGTTAGGCACCGCCCGCTCGGCCGCGTCGGTGATCTCCCACAGCTCGACCCGCGACGCGCCGGCCATGCCGGCGACCAGCATCGTCGGGAATTGCTGCTGCTTCGTGTTGTACTGCGTCGCCGTGTCGTTATAGAGCTGGCGCGCGAACGCGATCTTGTTCTCCGTCGATGTCAGCTCTTCCTGAAGCTGCGCCACGTTCCCCGTCGCCTTGAGATCCGGATACGCCTCGACCACCGCCAGCAGGCGACTGAGCGCGCCGGTGAGCTGCGCCTCGGCCTCGGCCGTTGCGCCGACATGTGCTCCTGGCGTCTGCTGCACCTTAATCGCCTGGTTGCGTGCGGCCACCACGGCTTCGAGCGTCTCGCGCTCGAACTGCATCGCACCCTTCACCGTATTCACCAGGTTC